>Ga0073934_10006328_pt1 | contig 17347 bp, 10 predicted proteins | sample LarsenN4metaG_FD_76834 | JGI IMG/M metagenome (GOLD analysis project Ga0073934, IMG submission 76834) | Hot spring sediment bacterial and archeal communities from British Columbia, Canada, to study Microbial Dark Matter (Phase II) - Larsen... ... | reverse complement strand
TGGCCGGCGATCATATCTACAAGATGGACTACGAAAAGATGCTCGCCCAGCACGTCGAGCAGGGCGCCGACGTCACGGTCGCCTGCATCGAGGTGCCGCGCATGGAAGCGAGCGGTTTCGGCGTCATGCACGTCGACGAGAACGACCGCATTCTGAGTTTTCTCGAAAAACCCGCCGATCCGCCCGCAATGCCCGGAAAGCCCGACGTCGCCCTCGCCAGCATGGGCATCTACGTCTTCGCGACGTCGTTCCTGATCGAGCAAGTCCGTCGCGACGCGGCGACCCCCGGCTCGTCCCGCGACTTCGGGAAAGACATCATCCCCTACCTCGTCGCGCACGGCAAAGCCGTGGCCCATCCGTTCTCCCGCTCGTGCGTACGCTCGAGCAAGGAAGCCGGTGTCTACTGGCGTGACGTCGGCACCGTCGATGCCTACTGGCAGGCCAACATCGACCTGACCGACGTGGTGCCCGACCTCGACCTCTACGATCAGAGCTGGCCCATCTGGACCTACGGCGAGATCACGCCGCCGGCGAAATTCGTGCACGACGTCGAGGGGCGTCGCGGCATGGCTCTCTCGTCGCTCGTGTCGGGCGGGTGCATCATCTCGGGATCGATCGTCAAGCGCTCACTGCTGTCGACCGGAACGCGCGTGCACTCGCACTCGCAGATCGAGAACGCGGTGATCCTTCCCTACGTCGAGATCGGTCGCGGGGTGCGCCTCACAGACGTGATCGTCGACCGCGGCGTCACCATCCCGGATGGCCTCGTGGTCGGCGAGGACCCCGAGCTCGACGCTACCCGCTTCCACCGGACCGAGAAGGGCATCGCGCTGATCACGCAGGCGATGCTCGACAAGTTGACATGAAGACCGGCCTCGACGTTCTCGCCGTTGCCTCGGAGATCTATCCGCTCGTCAAGACGGGCGGCCTGGCCGACGTTGCGGGCGCGTTGCCTGGCGCGCTCGCACACCATGCCATCCGTGTCCGCACGATCGTGCCGGGATACCCGGCGGTGCGGGCCGCGCTGCCGTCGGACGCTGCGACGGTGCGGACCTACGACAACCTCTTCGGAGGCGCGTCGCGCATCGCAGCGGCGACCGTCGCAGGGCTCGACCTGCTGATCCTCGACGCCCCGCATCTCTACGATCGCCCCGGCAGCCCGTACTTCGGCCCCGACGGTCGCGATTGGCCCGACAACGCGTTCCGCTTTGCGGCGCTCGCGCGAGCCGCGGCCGACGTCGGGCTCGATGGTGTCGACGGTTGGCGACCTCGCCTCGTGCACCTCCACGATTGGCAGGCGGGTCTCACGGCCGCCTATCTGGCCTATGCAGGTCGCGCGCGCCCGAAGATCGTGGCGACGATCCACAATCTCGCTTTCCAGGGCCAGGTCCCGCACGATCTACTCGGCGCCCTCGGCCTGCCACCCGAAAGCTGGCGCATCGACGGTGTCGAGTACTACGGCACCATCGGCTATCTGAAGGCTGCGTTGACTTTCGCGGACCGCATCACCACCGTTTCTCCGACGTATGCAGCCGAGATCCAGACGGCCGAAGCCGGCATGGGGCTCGACGGATTGCTCCGCCAGCGCACCGCCGAGCTGAGCGGCATCCTCAACGGGATCGACGACAAGGTCTGGGACCCGCGCACGGACACCTGGCTGCCGACCACGTACGGCCACGAAGATCTCTCGCCGCGCACCGCGAACAAGCTCGCCCTGCAGCGCCGCTTCGGCCTCGCCGAGGACCCGACGCGTCCGCTGTTCGGCGTGGTGAGCCGGCTGTCGTGGCAGAAAGGCCTCGACCTTCTCCTCCAAGCGCTGCCGGCGGTCGTCGCTGTCCGTGGCCAGCTCGCGCTCCTCGGCGCGGGAGAAAAGGATATCGAGCACGGTTTCCGTGAAGCGGTGCATGCTTATCCGGGATCGGTTGGCGCTGCGTTCGGCTATGACGAGGGCTTGGCCCACCTCATTCAGGGTGGCGCCGATGCCCTCGTGATGCCGTCGCGCTTCGAGCCGTGCGGTCTCACGCAGCTCTGCGCCCTGCGCTACGGCGCGGTGCCGATCGTCTCGCGGGTCGGTGGTCTGGCCGATACCATCATCGATGCCAACGAAATGGCGCTCGACGCGGGAGCCGGCACGGGACTGCAATTCGCGCCGGTGACCCTCGATGCGCTCGTCGCTGCGATCCGCCGTGCCGCTGCGATCTTCGCGACGCCGGCCTGGCAGCGCATCCAGGCGAATGCCATGGCGACGGATGTGTCCTGGCGCCGGCCTGCGCGCCGTTACGCCGAGCTTTTCGCGTCACTCACGGGCGAGCGTCTGCCCGGCCCGACCGACAAGGAGACGACCATCTTGCCGCGCACCGTTCCGACAACGCCCTATACCGATCAGCAGCCGGGGACGTCCGGACTGCGCAAGAAGGTGCCGGTGTTCCAGCAGCCCAACTACGTCGAGAACTTCGTGCAGTCGATCTTCGACAGCATCGAAGGCATTGCGGGAGCGACGCTCGTCGTCGGCGGCGATGGCCGATTCTACAATCGCGAAGCGATCGCCACGGTGATCCGCATGGCCGCTGCCGCCGGGTACTCCCGCATCCTGGTCGGACGTGGCGGCATTCTCTCAACGCCGGCCGCTTCGCATCTCATCCGCCATCATGGCGCGCTCGGCGGCATCGTTTTGTCGGCGAGCCACAACCCTGGCGGTCCCGACGGTGATTTCGGCTTGAAGTACAACATTGCGAACGGCGGCCCGGCACCCGAGAAGGTCACGGACGCAGTGTTCCGCCGCTCACAGACGATCGACCGCTACGTGATCGCCGATCTGCCGACCATCGACCTCGACCGTATCGGGGTAACGCGGATCGGTGGAGTTGCAATCGAGGTCGTCGACCCCGTGACGGACTATCAGGCGCTGATGCAGCGGCTGTTCGATTTCGACGCCATTCGCGACCTCTTCCGCTCGGGCTTCCGCATGAAGTTCGACGCGATGTCGGCGGTGACTGGCCCCTATGCGAAAGCCATTCTCGAGGACGTTCTCGGTGCCGGGCCCGATACGGTGTTGAACGGCGAGCCGCTGCCGGACTTCGGCGGACATCATCCGGATCCGAACCTCGTGCATGCGCGCCACCTGCTCGACCTCGCGATGTCGGACGCGGCCCCTGACCTCTGCGCCGCCTCTGACGGCGACGGTGACCGTAACCTCGTCATTGGTCGCCGGCGATTCGTGACGCCTTCCGATAGCCTGGCGATCCTCGCCGCCAACGCTCATCTCGCGCCGGGATACCGGCAGGGGATCGCAGGCATCGCACGCTCGATGCCGACGAGTCGTGCCGCCGACCGCGTCGCAGCGCGCCTCGGTGTGCCGCTGTTCGAGACGCCGACGGGGTGGAAGTTCTTCGGCAATCTACTCGACGCCGGGCGCGCGACGATCTGCGGCGAGGAAAGTGCCGGTACCGGCTCGTCGCATGTGCGCGAGAAGGACGGTCTCTGGGCAATCCTCCTGTGGCTGAACATTCTCGCGGTCCGCCGCCAGTCCGTCCGCGAGATCGTCCGCGAACACTGGGCGACCTACGGTCAGGATTACTATACGCGCCACGATTACGAGGAATTGGCGGCCGATGTCGCCCGCCAGATGATGGACGATCTGCGATCCCGCCTGCCGACGCTGCCGGGCTCGACGGTTGCCGGGCAGTGGGTCGCCTCGGCTGACGACTTCGCCTATCGCGATCCCGTCGACGGGTCGGTGTCGACCGGCCAGGGCATCCGCATCGGTTTCCAGGACGGAAGCCGCGCCGTGTTCCGCCTGTCGGGGACAGGGACGGCGGGGGCAACTTTGCGCATCTACCTCGAACGCTACGAGCCAGACACCGCCGCGCAGGGCGGTGATACCCAGGTGGCGCTCCGCCGCGTCATCCTGGCGACGCGAGAACTCATCGACCTCGAAGCGCGAACGGGCCGCACGGAGCCGTCGGTGATCACGTGACGCGGACGCTCAGTGTCCGCGGCGGCCGGCCGGAGCCGCTCGGCGTCGAGATCGCGAAAGACGGGGTCAACGTCGCCGTCTGGTCCGCGCACGCCACCGCAATCTGGTTCTGCCTGTTCGATGAGACGGGAACCGAAGAAATCGCCCGCGTCCCGCTCCGCGAGCGCCTCGGTCCGGTCCATTATGCTGTGATCGGAGGTGTGCGGCCCGGCGATCGCTACGGGTTTCGTGCCGAAGGTCCGTTTGTGCCCGAGGCCGGACACCTCTTCAATCCAGCGAAGCTACTCGTTGATCCGCTGGCGGCCGCCCTCGATCGACCGTTTCAACCCGCGGCATCCGTGTTCGATCGACGCCGTCAAGGCGCAACGACGGACGACATCGACAGCGCGCGGGATGTCCCGAAGGCGATCGTGATGGCGCCGCCGGCGGGGCCGCGCGTTGCGCCGCCGACCGTCGCGCCCGCGGACCGCGTCACCTACGAGTTATCCGTACGGGCCTTCACGAAGCTTAACCCCGACGTGCCGGAGGGGATGCAGGGAACGCTCGCGGGCCTAACGGCGCCGGCGCCCCTACAACATCTCCGGGACCTTGGCGTCACGACCATCGAACTGATGCCGCTCGCAGCCTGGATCGACGAACGGCATCTGCCGCCGCTCGGCCTGTCGAATGCCTGGGGCTATAACCCGATCGTGTTCGCCGCGCCGGACCCGCGTGTCGTGCCCGGCGGCTGGAGCGAGATCCGCGCGGCCGTCGATCGTCTGCATGCGGTCGGCCTCGAAGTGATCCTCGACGTCGTCGTCAACCACACGGGCGAGAGCGATGCCGACGGCCCGATGGTCTCGCTCCGCGGGCTCGACAACGCGAGCTACTACCGTCTCGCGTCCGGCCGCCCGGGTGAGTTTGTGAACGACACGGGATGCGGCAATACCCTGGCGCTCGATCGGCCGCACGTCGTTCGACTCGTAATGGACAGCCTGCGTCGCTGGACGCTCTGGGGCGGCATCGACGGCTTTCGCTTCGATCTTGCCACGGTACTCGGGCGGCGCGCGGAGGGGTTCGATCCTGCTGCACCGCTGATCTCGGCGATCACGCAAGACCCCGTGCTCGCGCGTCTGAAGATTGTCGCCGAGCCGTGGGACTTGGGACCGGGTGGATATAGGCTCGGCGGGTTTCCGCCCGCGTGGTTCGAGTGGAACGACCAGTATCGCGACACGGTGCGTCGATTCTGGCGCGGTGATGCCAGAATGATCGGGGATCTTGCGACCCGCGTCTCAGGGTCGTCGGATGTCTTTGCGGGAAAGCGCCCGAGCCGGAGCGTCAATTTCGTGACGGCACATGACGGCTTCACGCTGCGCGACCTCGTCAGCTACGGCACGAAGCACAACGAGGCCAACGGCGAAGAGAACCGCGACGGCCGCGACGAGAATTTCTCCTGGAACAACGGCGTCGAGGGCGAGACGGCCGAGCCATCGGTCGTGGCGGCCCGGCGCCGTGACGAGATCAATCTCCTGGCGACGCTGTTGCTGTCTCGCGGGACGCCGATGTTATCGATGGGCGCCGAACTCGGTCACACGCAGCATGGCAACAACAATGCCTATGCGCAGGACAATGCGACGACCTGGATCAATTGGGCGAGAAAGGATGAGGCACTCATCAGGACGATCCGCCGACTGATCGATGTGCGTCGGGCACATCCGGCGCTGACGCGCGATGCGTTCCTAACCGGTCGACCGACGGATGATCATGACGCGGCCGACGCCGTCTGGCTCGCGCGAGATGGCCGGGCGATGGACTCCAGCGACTGGTCGGATGCGGCAGCACGAACGCTCGCTCTGCAACTCACGACGCCGGCGACCGACGAGGTACGGGACGATTGCGTCGTCGTGGTCCTCAATGCGGATCGCCACGCGAACGCACAGATGTTGCCGATGCCGCGAAGGGACCATCGGTGGCGCGTTGCCTTTGAAACGAGGGACGGTGAGACGCGACCTGGAGAAGCCCCGCAGAGTTGGACCGTCGCGCCACGGTCGGTCGTTCTCTTTGCTCAGCATCCGGTAGAAAGGGCCCGGGCGACGGGATCGGGTTCGGACGACCTCGATGCGCTGGCGCGTTCGGTCGGTATCGCGTCCGAGTGGTGGGAGATATCAGGGCGTCATCACCGGGTGAGCGACGATACCAAACGCGCGCTACTCGCGGCCATGGGGCTGCCGGCCAGCACGGCAGGCGAAGTCCGTGACGCTCGCGATGCCGTGGCGGCACGGCTGCGGGCAGGCGTCGTTCCTCGTATGTCAATGGCAGACGAGGGGGAACCCATCGCCATTCCGCTCCCGGAGCGACGTGGCATCGTGCTTCCCGCTCGGCTGCTTGCAGTCTCTGAGGCGGGCGAGGTGCGGCGGCTTTCCTTGACCATCGGACGCGGCGACAAGGGCGGTCTCGTGGGTCGGCTGCCACCGCTCCCTGCTGGCGTTTGGCACGTCCAGGACGAGCGAGCCCCGAACGATGTGGGCACGCTGATCGTCGCGCCGCAGACATGCCACCTTCCCGAATCGTTGCGTCGCGAGGCCGGTGCCTTCGGTGTGTCGGCGCAGCTTTACGGTCTGCGGCGTGGGAGCGACCAGGGCATCGGCGATTTCACAGCGCTGGGCGGACTGGCGGCTGCCGCCGGACACGCCGGAGCCGCGGTCGTCGGCATCAATCCGTTGCACGCACTCTTCGGGTTCGATCGCACGCGCGCCAGCCCCTACTATCCGTCGGACCGCCGCTTCATCGATGAACTCTACCTTGATGTCGAAGCGCTGTGTGCGGATCTTGAGTCGCCGTCCGGGCGCGCGGCACTCGCCGCAAGCGCCGGCGTGTTCGCGGATCTGAGAGCTGCCGCGACGATCGATTATCCAGCCGTGGCCGCCGCCAAGAGGCGCGTTCTCGACGCGATTTTCTCGGACTTCGACGCCCGACCGGGGAGCGATCGCCTCAAGGCCGCGTATTCTGCCTTCGTCACAGCCGAAGGTGCCGAACTCCAGGCCTTCGCCGCCTTCGAAGCCCGGTCGAGTGCTCTATCGGGAGACTTACAGAGCGCGGCTCGGTTCGCGACGTTCGTGCAGTGGGCCGGCGATCGGCAATTGGCGGTCGCCGCGGCCGCTGGACGCCATGCGGGGCTCTCCATCGGACTCTACCGCGACCTCGCGGTCGGTGCCGCGCCCGATGGCGCCGAGGTCGCGAGCGGCGGTGATCGTTTCGCCCGCGACGTGTCGATCGGTGCGCCGCCCGACGCCTTCTCGGATCAGGGGCAGGTATGGGGTGTGACGCCCTGGTCGCCGCTCGCGCTCGTCGACGCGGGGCTTCTGCCGTTCCGCCAGCTGATCGAAGCGAACATGCGCCATGCCGGCGCTCTGCGCATCGATCACGTACTGGGATTGCGCCGCCAGTTCTGGGTGCCGGAAGGCGCCGACGCGAAAGACGGTGCTTACATCGCCTTTCCTGAGCAGGCGATGCACGCGATGCTGCGGCTCCTCAGTCGCCGGATGGGCGTGGCCGTCGTCGGCGAAGATCTCGGCACCGTGCCCGACGGGTTGCGCGAGGCGTTGGCCCGCTCGGAAATCCTCGGCACACGGGTCATGCCGTTCGAGCGTGACGGTGGCGGCTTGCGACCGCCGTCGGCTTATCCGCCTCTCTCCGTCAGTTGTGCCGCGACGCACGATCTGCCGCCGCTCGCCGCATGGTGGGCCGGCGACGATCTGGCCGAGCGCCGGCAGATCGGCTTGTTGCCGGCTTCGGAGTTCGACCGAGCGATGGCCGAGCGCATGGCGGAGAAGCGAGTCTGGATCTCGGCCATCGAGACTGCCGGTCTTGGCCGCTTCTCGGCCGAGGGCGAGCCGACGTCGGATCTTCTCGCGGCGATCCACCGCTTCCTCGCGATGTCGCCCTCGGCCCTCGTGCTCGTTCAGGCCGAAGACCTCGCCGGCTCGCGTGCGATCCTCAACGTGCCAGGCACGGACCGCGAGCGGCCGAACTGGCGCGCCAGATTGGACAGCCCCATCGAGCGGATCTTCGCGAGTCCGCTCGCACAGACCGTGCTCGCCGCCTTCGAAGGGCGGAAAGCCTGATCAGCTGAACCGACCGGGATCACAGGCGGCGAGAGCGGCCGGCAGCGGCTCGCCCTCCATCGATTTGACGATCATGCGCGCCGTCACCGTCGCGAGCGTCAGCCCGACGTGCTGATGTCCGTAGGCGCACCAGACGTTGTCGAGTTGCGGCGCCGGACCGATGGCGGGCCGGAAGTCCGGCAGTGACGGCCGCTCGCCCATCCATCGGCTCTTTTCCGCGCCGCCGACGCCCGGGAAGATGTCGGCGAGATGCCGCTTCAGGATATCGGCGCGATGCCAGCTTTCCGGCTGGTCGGGAAGACCGAGCTCCACCGTGCCGGCAAGCCGGAGCCCGTCCTGCATGGGCGTGATGAAGAAGCCGCGTTCGCCCGGAGAGACCGGAAGATCGAAGGCGACATTGTCCGGCTCCAGCATGACGTGGTAGCCGCGCTCGGAGACGAGCGGTGCCGAGAAGCCGAGCATGCGTGCGAGCTTTTCCGATCCGCGTCCGGAGCAGATGACGACACCCGAGACCGCGATCGGTCCACTGTCGGTGTCGACGGCCGCCACGTGCCCACGACGGTCGGGATTGCGCGTGAAGCCCGTCACCGTCCGCCGCTCGATCGTGCCGCCTTCAGCCGCGAACACCTCCGCGAGGCGCGCGACGACCCGATAGGGATCGATGGTATGAATGCCGTCCGTGTAGTGCACGCCGCGAACGATCTGGCGCGACAATCCGGGTGCGAGTTCGCGGGCCTCATCGCCTGACAGGATGCGATGCGCGATGCCCTTGGCCCGCTGCAGGCCGCGTTCGTCGGCGCCGGCCCGAAAGCCCGCTTCGGTTTCGTAGACGTAGAGAGCACCCTTCGTCTTGAAGAGGTCTCCGAGCCCGGAATACTGGATCTCGCTGCGCCAGGCGGCGTTCGCTTCCGCCATCATCGCCGACAGGGCGTCGATGCCCTTGCGCACCTCGCCGTAGGACAGCGACGCCATACCGAACCGCAGCATCCACGGCAGCAGGCCGCGGACGCTCGGCAGATGGATGGTCAGCGGACTGTTGCGATCGACCAGCATCTTCGGCACGCGCGCCAGGATGTCGAGGCGCGCGAGCGGCAGAAGATGGTCGATCGCAATGAAGCCGGCATTGCCGAAAGAGGTGCGCCGGCCCGGCTCGACGGCGTCGATGACGACGACCCGCCGGCCCGTGCGCTGGATGGCCCGAGCGGTGGCCATGCCGACGATGCCGGCGCCGACGACCGCGATCGGATGTTCGGAAGGCGACAACTCCATCAGTTCTTTTAGTCCGGCTGCTGACGATCGAGAATCCGCTTCAGCGCCCGGAAGTGATAATCGTAGGGGCGGCCGTGGCGGAATGTCTGACCGGCCCCGGTGTTCATCGTCTTTTCGACGATCGGCTTCGGCATCTCCAGGAGCTTCTGCCCGGTCCACATCGCATAGAGCTGAACTTGGGCCGCCCGCTCCGTGTAGTATAGCAAGTCGAAAGCCTCGGCGATCGTCTCAGCGACCGTCGCGATGCCATGGTTGCCCATGAACAGGACCTTGTGATCGCCGAGGATCTCGGCGAGCCGCTCGCCCTCGTCGGGGTCGAAGGCGGGACCGGTATAGTCCATGTCGTAGCCGGTGCGTCGCATCATGATGCACTCGGTTTGACCAATCGGCTTCAGCTTCGGGTCCTCGAGACGGGTCAGCGCGCTCGCGTAGGGCATATGCGTGTGGAACACGGCCTTCGCGCGCGGGATCAGGCGATGAATCGGCGCGTGAATTGCGTAGCAGGACTGCTCGACCTCGCCCTCGCCGCGGAGGATTTTTCCATCCCATCCGACCTCCATGAAGTCCGACGCGCGGACTTCCGACCAATGCAGCCCGAAGGGCAGCTGGTAGTAGCGGTCGGTCTTGCCGGGGACCGCGTAGGTCAGGTGATTGAATATGCCTTCCTGGAAACTGTGCATCACGCAGAGCCGGTGGGCCGCGGCCAGATCGACCCGCGCCTGCCATTCCTCGTCCGTGACGGTCGACTGCAGAGCGGCTTCGACTTTCTGCTGCATGGTGTTTCCTCCTCTCGCGCGACGCCCGATTCAGCTCAATCGCGCTCGGCGCGTCGGCATGGGTCTACAGTACGTTTCTCCGACGTGTGCGCCGCGATGATGCGCCGGAGCAGCGGCGCCGTCTATGGCCTTCCAGCAGCCGAGCGTTGCAGCCCACGCAACTGAACGCCCCGTGAATACAATGTTCAGAGGGAGTACAGCCCCGCCTTGGCATCCTCGCACCATCGAGTTTTTGGAGCGAGGACACTCCCATGATGAAGCTTCTCACCCTTGTTGCCGCCACCGCCTCTGCGCTGACGGTCACCCTGACTTCGGCCCAGGCCTATGATCACCGCACGCGCCACTTCGACAGTGGCCGCCACGTGGACGTCGGTCGCCACCACTTCGCCCCGCCGATGCGCTGCGTCGCGGAAGCCCGCCGGATGGGTGGCACGGGCCCGACCCTGCCGGGCGTCCGTGGTGTCGGCTTCGGTCGTGACGCTTGCCGCGAGGCGATGTTCGAGTGCCGCCGTGAATTGGCGTTCGTGAAGAGCACGGGGCGTGCGCCCTTCGCGAGCTGCGTCGTCAGCGGTGGCCGTCGCTGGTAACAGGACCGCAAGAGAAAAAGGCCCTGCCGGGGACGGCAGGGCCAGTGCGGGGAGGGGGGCGTTGCAGCGCCCCCTTTCTCGTAAGATCGTCAGGCTCCGTGAGCTGTGCCGCGCGGAACGCATCGAGCGCTTTCGGCGGATTTTCGCCAGGAGCCCAGCATGACGACCCTCGTTCTATCCGAACGGATGCCGGCCGAAGGCATGGCGCTGCTGGAGGCGCGCAGGGACGCGCAGCTCGTCGTCTTGCCCGATCGCGAGCAGGCGACCTTGGCCGCGGCCTTGGCTGACGCCCATGGCGTCGTTCTCGTCGGCGAACGGCCGATACTGACCGCCGAATTGATCGCACGAGCACCCCGGCTCCGGGTTGCCGCCCGTATGGGTGCCGGCACCGACAACTTCGACATTCCGGCACTGACGGCACGTGGCATCCCTCTTCTGACCACCGGTGGTGCCAACGCCGGTACGGTGGCGGAACATGCGATCTATCTCCTCCTCGCCCTTGCGAAGCGCGGCCCGGCTCGGGACCGCGCGGTGAAAGCCGGGACTTGGCCGCGCGGCTTCGGCGCCGTCGAACTCGCCGGCGCGACGGCCCTCATCGTCGGTTACGGCCGGATAGGCCGGGCGATCGCCCAACGGCTCCGTGGTTTCGACATGACGGTCCTCGCTGTCGATCCGCACGCCTCCGCCGCGGCTCAGGACGGCGTGGAAGTCGCCCCGTCGCTCCAGGCGGCACTGCCTCGCGCGGATGCCGTATTGCTCGCCTGCGCCCTGACCGCCGAGACGCGCAACCTCATCGGCGTGGCGGAGCTGCAACTCATGAAACCGACGGCGTTTCTGGTAAACGTCGCCCGCGGCCTCGTGGTGGAGGAGGCGGCACTCGCCGAAGCCCTTGCAGCTGGGCGGCTCGCCGGAGCTGGCCTCGACGTTCTCTGCCAGGAGCCACCCGAGAGCGGCAACCCGTTGCTGGGCCGGGACGATGTCGTCCTGACGCCCCATACGGCGTCACACGTCGCCAGCACCTACGCCCGCATGAGCCGGGTCGCGGCGCAGGCCATGCTCGATGCGCTCGACGGGCGGCTCGACCACGAACTGGCTGTTAATTCTGCATTGCTGCAGCGCAAAAAGCTCTGAGCCCGGCATGATCTGGGCCCCTTCGTCGGCCGTTGAAAACCGAGGAACGTGAGGCCATGGCCATGCTCGACAAGACGACTGCCCTCCAACGGTCTGCAGTGTCGACCGTCGGCAAGACGAAAAAAACCCAGATCGTGGTGGTCGGCGGCGGCGCGGGCGGCCTCGAACTCGTGCGCAAGCTCGGCGCTCGATACGGGCGGGACAACTACGACATCATCCTCGTCGAGCGTAACCATACGCACATCTGGAAGCCGCTGCTGCACGAAGTGGCCGCCGGCTCACTCGACGCCAATCTTGATGAGGTGGGGTACCGCAGTCACGGCCACCGTTGGGGTTACCGGTTCTTTCTCGGCAGTCTGGAAGCGATCGACCGCGACAATCGCCACATCGTCATCGCGCCCATTCTCGACGACGATGGCACCGAGCTGATCGGCCGCCACACCATTCGCTACGATTATCTCGTGCTCGCCGTCGGGGCCGTCTCGAACGATTTCGGCGTCACCGGTGTCCGCCAGCACTGCATGTTCCTCGACAGTCGTACCCAGGCCGATCGCTTCCGTCAGAAGCTGCTCGACCATTGCCTGCGTGTCTCGCGGGCATTGAGCGTCGATCCCGCATCCGACCCGCGAGTCGAGATCGCGATCGTCGGTGGTGGCGCAACCGGTGTCGAGCTCGCGGCCGAGCTCTACAACGCCGCGTCCGCGCTCCGTCACTATGGCCTCGAGGTCTTCGACGAGGCCCGCCTGAAGGTCACGCTGATCGAGGCCGGCCCGCGGATCCTGCCGGCACTGCCGGAGAAGCTCGCCGAAGCCGCGCGCGAGGAGCTTGAAAACCTGGGCGTCCGCGTGCTGACGGGGACCCAGGTGACCGAGGTGAACGGGCAAGGCGTGGTGACGTCGCGCGGGATCGTGCCGGCCGATTTGAAAATCTGGGCGGCGGGCGTTCGCGGGCCGGACTTCCTCAAAGACATCGGCGGCCTCGAGACCAACCGCAACAATCAACTCGTCGTGCGGCCGACACTGCAGACGACCCGCGACGACCGGATTTTCGCCCTCGGCGATTGCTGCTGCTTCATTCCGGACGGCGAGTCGAAGCCGGTGCCGCCCCGCGCGCAGGCCGCCCACCAGATGGCCTCGACGGTCCTGGCGAACATCAAGGCGCTGGTCTCCCACCGGTCCGACCTGGAGCCGTTCGTCTACCATGACAAGGGCTCGCTGGTGTCGCTCTCGCGTTTCTCGACCGTCGGCAGCCTGATGGGCAACCTCGTCGGCGGACGCATGGCGATCGAGGGCCGCCTCGCCCGCCTCGTCTACGTTTCGCTCTACCGGATGCATCTCGTCGCCATTCACGGCTGGCTGCGCGGCGTTGCGATGATCGCGATCGGCCACGTCAACCAGGTCATCCGTCCGAGACTGAAACTCCACTGAACGATTGCTGCGCCCGCACAGTCGGTCGATTGACAGCCCGCTAGGGGCAATCGGATCATCACTTCATCGCGCGAGGCGAGGCAGTGATGACGAGCCCGGTCACGATCCTGGTCGTCGACGGCGAGCCGAACGTTCGGCTCTCTCTCCAGTTCTTGTTGACCGAGGCGGGCTATCGCGTCCGCACGGCCGCCGACGGGAACGAGGCGCTCGCCGAAGTCGCCCGCGAGCGTCCCGGCTTGGTCCTGCTCGACGTCGCGCTGCCGCGGGTCGACGGACTGACCGTCTGCAGTCGGCTGCGATCCGACACGGCCCATCGTGACTTGCCGATCATCTTTCTGAGCGCCCGCACGCGCGAAGCCGAGCGCGCCAAGGGCTTGGCGCTCGGCGCCGACGATTTCATTGCGAAACCGTTCACCGCCGACGATCTCCTCGGCCGTATCGCGCGCGCCATCGAGGGCCGTAAACAGCAGTGATCGCAACGGCTTGCGCGCGCCCGCCGCGTCTCGCTGCGCTGCACCTAAGACCTTCTTCCTAAGCTCAGTTGATAGATGGACCGGTCTACCAACCGGCGGTATCGCTCAAGGATCGGGAAAACGCCCGTCATCTGACGATCCTTCGCACGGTGCCGAGGCCGCCCCCGAGGCCAATTCGATCAGAGTTCTTGGCAACGAGAGCCCACCAAGAGGCTCGCGGCCGATCGTGAGCGCGCGCCGGTTTTTAGGAGGAAGGCAAACTATGTCTTATGCGACAACTCAGGTAACGGCCGAGGATCGAAGCCGTCCTATGACCGCCGAGGAGCGCAAGGTCATCCTTGCTTCCTCGCTGGGCACGGTCTTCGAGTGGTACGACTTCTACCTTTACGGCTCGCTCGCCGTGATCATCGGCGCGCAGTTCTTCAGCGCGTTCGACGTCTCGACACGTAACGTGTTCGCCCTGCTCGCCTTTGCAGCGGGCTTCCTCGTGCGCCCCTTCGGCGCGCTGTTCTTCGGTCGCCTCGGCGATCTCATCGGCCGTAAGGCGACCTTCCTCATCACCATCCTTTTGATGGGCGCCTCGACCTTCCTCGTCGGCCTGCTGCCGAGCTATGCCGACATCGGCTGGATCGCGCCGGTCGTCCTCATCGTCCTGCGTATGGCCCAGGGCCTCGCCCTCGGCGGTGAATACGGCGGTGCCGCGGTCTATGTGGCCGAGCACGCGCCACAAGGACGCCGCGGCTTCTACACGTCGTGGATTCAGACGACGGCCACCCTTGGTCTGCTGCTCTCACTGATCGTCATCCTCTCGGTCCGCCTGTACATGGGCGAAGAGGGCTTCACGAAGGGCACCGGCTACCCGATCGCCGGCTGGCGCATTCCCTTCCTTCTGTCCGTCTTCCTGCTGCTGATCTCTGTCTGGATCCGTCTCCAGATGAAGGAGAGCCCGGCATTCAAGAAGATGAAGGAAGAAGGCACGCTGTCGAAGGCGCCGCTTTCCGAAGCGTTCGGCCAGTGGAAGAACCTCAAGATCGTGATCTTCGCTCTGCTCGGCCTCGTCGCTGGCCAGGCGGTGGTCTGGTACACGGGTCAGTTCTACGCGCTGTTCTTCCTCCAGAGCATTCTGAAGGTCGACCTGTTCACGGCCAACGTGCTCATCGCGTGGTCGTTGATCCTCGGCACCGGTGGGTTCATCCTGTTTGGCTCGCTCTCCGACAAGATCGGTCGTAAGCCGATCATCCTGTCGGGCTGCCTCATCGCCGCGCTGACCTACTTCCCGATCTTCGACTTCCTGACCCGCACTGCGAACCCGAAGCTGGCCACCGCCCTGCAGACCGTGAAGGTCCAGGTCGTCGCCGACCCGGCAACGTGCGGCTCGGTGTTCGATCCGGTCGGCATCCGCCAGTTCACCGCTCCGTGCGACATCGCTCGCGTTGGCCTCGCCCGCGCCGCGATCAAGTACGAATCGGTGGCCGGCAAGCCGGGTGAGCCTGTGAAGGTCCTCTTCAACGGCAAGGAAGCCGCCGTCGACACGGCTCTGCCGAAGACGATCGCCAACATGTCGGCAGCGGCCGTCGAGGCCGGTTATCCGAAGGCCGGCGATCCGTCGATCGTCAAGCTCAATGGCGTCGTCCCCGACTCCCAGCAGTCCTGGATGATCGTCGGCATCCTGACGGTGCTCGTCCTCTACGTCACCATGGTGTACGGCCCGATCGCCGCTGCGCTCGTCGAGTTCTTCCCGACGCGGATCCGCTACACGGCGATGTCGCTGCCCTACCATATCGGCAACGGCTGGTTCGGCGGCTTCCTGCCTCCGACATCCTTCGCGATGGTGGCCGCGACGGGCGACATCTACTTCGGCCTCTGGTACCCGATCGTGATCGCGGTCGCGACGGTGATCATCGGCCTGATCTTCGTGCCCGAGACCTACAAGCGCGACATCTTCAAGAACTGAAGTCTGCCGCGACCTGATGACAATCGAGACCGGCGCAGACCACTGCGCCGATCTTTTCGCTCCTGGTTGACACCCGTCAAGGCAGGCGCGCCCGGTTGACCGCTGCATCGTCGACAGGGCTGCCGGACATCAGGGCTTGCGGTGCCATGCTGATCGCTCTCTTTGCCGACATTCACGCCAACCGCGAGGCGCTGACCGCCTGCCTCGCCGATGCGGCCGAGCAGGGGGCCGAGCGCCTCGTTTTTCTGGGCGATCTGGTGGGCTACGGACCCGATCCCGTGTGGGTCGTCGAGCGTGTGGCGCAACTCATCGACGACGGCGCCGTTGCCGTGCTCGGCAACCATGATCTCGCGACCTACGACGCGAGCATATCGCTCAGCGCCGTCGCCCGCGCTGCCATCGATTGGACGACGCATCAACTCGGCCCGGCGCATCGCGCCGTGCTGGCGCGGCTGCCGCTTGAGGTGCCGGACGAGGACCGTCTCTATGTCCATGCAAGTCCGTCCTCGCCCGCCGACTGGACGTACGTACTCGGCGCGCGCGAAGCATTCCACGGTTTCCGGGCGACGCGGCAGCGGCTGACGTTCTGCGGGCATACGCACCAGCCAGCGCTCTTCAGCGAGACGGCGTCGTCGCTACCCCATCACCACGTCCCGGCCGCCGGTCGCCCGAACCCACTGCTGCCGCACCGGCGATGGCTCGCGGTCCTGGGCGCCGTTGGACAGCCGCGCGATCGCAATCCGCTCGCGTGCTATGGGCTCCTCGATACGACCGCCAATCGCCTGACGTACGTCCGCGTGCCCTATGACATCGACGTCACCGCGCGCAAAGTTCTCGCCGCCGGACTGCCGACGGCTCTCGCCCATCGTCTTTCAACAGGAAGCTGAGGAATGGCCAAAGCGAACCTGGAAGCCGGCATGGTCATCGATGGATTTCGTCTCGTCGAACGCATCCATCGCGGCGGCATGGCGGCGATCTGGCGTGTCGAACACGACGAGATCGATGCTCCGATCGTCATGAAAGTGCCGTTCCTCGACCACGAGGGCGATCTCTCGCTGCTGGTCGGCTTCGAGGTCGAGCAGATGATCATGGCGGAACTCACGGGGCCGCACGTGCCGCGCTGGTTCGCCAACGGCGACCTGACCGTGCAGCCGTACATCGTCATGGAACAGCTGCAGGGTCGTACTCTCGGCAGCGAAATCGGCGCGGATAAGCCGATCGCCCTGGATCGGCTCGTGGACCTTGGCATCGAGATCGCGCTCGCGATCGACGACCTGCACCGTCAACACGTCCTGCATCTGGATCTTAAGCCGGCCAACGTGATGTTCCGCCCGGACGGGACCGTCGTTCTGATCGACTTTGGCCTCTCGCGGCATGAGCAGCTGCCGGATCTGCTCGAGGAGCAGTTTCATCGACCGACGGGCACAACCGAATACATGGCACCCGAGCAGCTGCTCCGCATACGGTCGGACAGGCGCAGTGACATCTTCGCGCTGGGCGCCATGCTCTATCATCTGGCAACGGGCGAGCGGCCGTTCGGGGCACCGACGCGCATGGCCGACGTCCGCCAGCGCGTCTGGCGCGAGCCGGTGCCGCCGCGCGCTCTCCGGCCCGACCTGCCACCCGCGCTGCAGGAGATAATTTTGAAGTG
>Ga0073934_10006327_pt1 | contig 17349 bp, 11 predicted proteins | sample LarsenN4metaG_FD_76834 | JGI IMG/M metagenome (GOLD analysis project Ga0073934, IMG submission 76834) | Hot spring sediment bacterial and archeal communities from British Columbia, Canada, to study Microbial Dark Matter (Phase II) - Larsen... ... | reverse complement strand
GTTCCTCGACCCCCGCGTGCTGGCGCGCCTCGCGAACCTGCAGCTCCTCGCGAAGACTGTCGTCGAGGGCTTCCTGATCGGCCTGCACCGCTCGCCGTTCTTCGGCGTGAGCATTGACTTCGCCGAGTACCGCCCCTACGCGCCCGGCGACGACCCCCGCTCGATCGACTGGAACGTCTACGCTCGCTCGGACCGCCATTACCTGAAGAAATATCACGGCGAGACCAACGCCGAGGTGCACATCGTGCTCGACGCCAGCGCCTCGATGGGCTACCGGTCCCCGCTGGGGCCGCGCGACGCGCTGACGAAGTTTCAGTACGGCTGCTTCCTCGCCGCGTCGCTCGCGTACTTCGCCATCCATCAGCGGGACTCCGTGGGCCTGCTGCTGTTTGACACCGACATCACCGACAAGATTCCCGCGCGCGCGCGCCGCGGGCAGCTCTCGCGCATCCTGCACGTGCTCGACCGCGCCACACCCGGCAAGACCACTGATTTCACCGCTTCGCTCCAGAACGTCGTGCAGTTTCTCAACCGGCGCGGCATCATTATCCTGATCTCGGACTTCTACGAAGTACCCGCCACGGTGATGAAAGCCGTGCGGTCGCTGCAGTTCGGCGGCAATGACCTGATTGTGTTCCACCTGCTCGATCCCGCGGAGCTCGAACTCCGGGTGGACCAGCCGCTGATCCTTGAAGACGTCGAAACGGCCGAGCGCATGGAGGTCGTTCCCGAGTACGTCGCGCAGCAGTATCGCGAGCTCCTGCAGGGGCACATCAAGGCGCTGCAGCATGAGTGCCGCACGTCGCGCATCGACTACACCATGCTCGACACGAGCAAGCCGCTCGACCACGCGCTGTTCGCGTATTTGCTTGCGCGGCAGAAGAGTAAGCGGTAGGTTGGAATTTGGCGTTCGTTTTTTGCTTTGTTCTGTAGGGGTACGCTATGGGCCTTCTCTCACCATGGTTCCTGGCCGGAGTTCTGGCGGTGGGGATTCCCCTCTGGGTGCACCTGATCCGCCGCGAGCAGGCCGTGCGGCTGCCGTTTGCCTCGCTGATGTTTCTCCGGCGCATCCCCATCAAGTCGGTCTCCCGAAAACGCCTCAAGTACTTTCTGCTGCTTTCCATGCGGATGCTGGTCATTCTGCTGATCGCGCTGGCCTTTGCGCGCCCGTATTTCCCATGGCTGCAAGGTCCTTTGACGGCGGGCGGCAGCGAGCGCTTCGGCGTCATTCTCCTCGACAATTCCATGAGCATGCAGTACGGCGACCGCTGGGAGCGCGCGCTCATGGCGGCCGACGAAGCCATTGCCGGGTTCCGCGCCGGGGACGAGGCTCAGGTGGTCACGTTCTCGTCGGATTTTCAGATTCTCAATCTGCCGACTTCCGACAAGGCGGCTCTCCGAGCCGCGCTCGAGCAGGTCACTCCGAGCGCCTCTCCCACTTCCTACACGCAGGCATTCCGCGCCGCGGAGCGGATCGCCGAGGACGCCGGGCGCCCGCTTTCCGTCGTAATGATCTCCGATTTCCAGAAGTCGGGGCTTGGAACCGGCACGCAGGTGGCGCTTCCGACCATGGCCGACTTCCGCATCGTGAATGTCGCCGAAGGTCCCGCCCCGAACTGGACGGTCGAGGGGGTCCGCAGCAGGCGGACGATCTATCGCGCGCGCTACCCCGACCGCCTGGTGGCTCTCCTGCGCGGCAGCGGAACCCCGCAGATGACCAAGGAAGTCACCTTCTCGCTGCTCGGCAGGCAGATTGGCCGCCAGACCGTCGGCATCCCGGAATCAGGCGTGGCGACCGTCACGTTTGACGGCTTCGACGTGCCTGTCGGGCAGAATCCGGCTCAGATCTCGATCTCTCCGGCTGACGGGCTCCCCGCGGACGACACCTTCTATTTCACGCTCGAGCGCAGAGAAGCGAACCGCGTGCTCTTTCTTCGCGAGCCCGGCACGGAAGCTGAGCTATACTACTTGAGAAGCGCCCTCTCTGCGGAGACGGACTCGCCGTTCCTGATCGAGGCGCGGTCTCCCGCGGACGCCCGCAGTGTGCCGTTGCGCGAGTACGCCATGGTGATTCTCAGCAACGTGCGCCAACTGCCGGGGGCGGTGGTGACGGAGCTGCGGGAGTACGTCGAGCAGGGCGGCGGGCTGCTGATCACGGCGGGCAGCAACACGAGCCCCGCACTCGAAATGCAGCTCCAGGGATTGTGGCCGGGAAAGACGCTCGAAAAGCGGGTGATGACGCGCGAGGGAGAACGTCTGGTGCTGCTCGGCGAGTTCGATCGCGACCATCCGGTGTTCCGTGACTTGCGGGAAGTCGGTAACGATTCCCTGCGTTCGGTCGAAATCTACGCCTATCTGCGGCTCGAGGCCGGGCCGGAATCGGGAAGCGCGGTCCTGCTGCGCTACTCGAACGGCGATCCGGCCCTGGTCGAGAAGTCGGTCGGACAAGGGCGCGTGCTGCTGCTCGGAACGTCCTTCGACAACGTCTGGAGCGACTTTCCGCTGCATCCCGTGTTCGTTCCATTGGCGCATCAGATCATCCGGCACGCGGCACAGTTGGGTGACGAGGTTCCGGCGTACGCCATTCCGAGCACCGTGTCTCTGCGCCAACTGGCGCGCGGCCAGGGTGTGCGGGAAAGCTCGAATCGTGTATGGACGGTCCTTGGACCCGACGGCAATCGGGAGATCCCGCTCGCCGGAGAAGCGGAGCAGGATTTTCTGACGTTGCGGCGTCCCGGCATATATGAAGTCCGGCAGGCGAACCGCACCCACAGGCTGGCTGCCAATCCCGATCCGCGCGAGTCGGACTTGACGCCGCTGTCAGCGGAGGATCAGGCTTTGTGGGTCTCGGCGGCGCGCGCTCCGGCCCAGGAGGCCGCCGCCGCGGCAGGGACGATCGGACCCGAGCAGGCTCGCCGGCAGGCCGTATGGTGGTGGCTGCTGCTGGCGGCTCTGGTCATCGCGGTGGTCGAGATGTACCTGGCCAACCAGTTCCTGGGACCGAAACGCGTCGCAGTCGCTTCGGATATTACGTCGCTGACGGGCAGCGAGTCGGTTTGACGCAAAACCGGCTACTTTTGCCTTGCAAGGGACCGCATGGACGGTAAAATGCTCGGATAAGCGGCGGCAAAAACGGCCAGACTAGCGGTCGACAGAATGGACGATTAAACGGCGGAGGAAAAGGCCCATGTCGTTTAGAGAACAAGTCCGCGAATACGTGCAGCAGATTCGGCGCCGGCTGCGCCTGGAGTCAACCGCGCGCGGCCTGGGGCTGTGCGGCGTCATTGCCCTGGTGGCTACGGTCGTCGCGGTGCTGGGGGCAAATGTCTGGCGATTCTCCGATTCGGCTGTGTTCGTTGCCACCCTCACCGTCTGGCTTGCGCTTGCCGCGGCGGCGATTCTCTTCCTGGCCCGGCCCCTGCTTCGCCGTATTGAAGACGCTAAGGTAGCGCGGTATGTAGAAGAGCAGCATCCCGAGCTGCGCGAGCGCCTGTCCACGGCCATCGAGATTGCCGAAAAACCCAGCGACGAAGAGGGCGCTCGTCTTTTCGGCGAGCTGATCGCCGAAGACGCCATGACGCGCTCGGCCTCCTATCCAGCAAGAGAATTAGTCGAGGGCAAGAGAATCCTTCGGCCCTTGGCGTGGGCGGCTGGTTCGGTGGCGGTCATTCTTCTGCTCGGCCTGTACGGCCCCGGCATTTTCCGTTATGGCATCAACCAATTCTGGATGGGCTGGGCGCGCGCCGACAATGCGCCGCTCTATCAGCTGCATGTGGCGCCGGGGGACCTCACGATCGGCCGCAACACCGACCAGGAGATCACGGCGACGGCTGAGGGCTACGTGCCGCGCGAAATCAAACTGTTCGCCCTCCATGAGGGCAAGGCCAGCTGGGAATCGGTCCCGATGCTTCCGCAGCAGGAGGGCGGCGGCTACCACTTCCTGTTGATGGGAATCCGCCAGCCGGTGCGCTACTACGTCGAAGCCGATGGGGTGCGCTCGCAGCAGTACCAGATCTCGGTCATCGACATCCCCAAGGTCGAGCGCCTGGAAGTCCGCTATGAGTACCCCGCGTACACCCGCATGGATGTCTCGATCGACGAGAACGGGGGGGACGTGATCGCCCTCAAGGGAACCAAGGTGACGCTCACGGCGCACACCGATGTCGCTTCACCCGGCGGCCGTATGGCCCTCGACGACGGCAGCGAAATCCAGCTCACGCCCGTGGGTGACCGCCAGTTCCAGGCCACTTTCACGGTCGAGAAAGACGCTCTCTATCACATCCGCTTGCAGGATCACCTGCGGCGGGAGGCCCGTGCCAGCGAGGAGTTTCTCATTCAGTCGCTGGTCGACCAGCCTCCTACAATTCGGCTCGCTCGGCCCGGTCGCGACCTCGACCCCACACCGGTTGAGGAAGTCGTGGTCGGCTTCACAGCTCAGGATGACGTGCGCATCGCCGACCTCGAGATGCGCTACTCCGTCAACGGCAGCGAGGAGAAGGCTGTCTCGCTGGCGTCCAACAACCGTTCGCAGGATGCCGCCGGAAATCACACCGTACAGCTCGAAGACTACAAGATGGTGCCCGGGGATCTGATCAGCTACTACGGCGTCGCCAAGGACGGCGCCGGAATGAGCACACAAACGGAGATGTACTTCCTGCAGGTGCGGCCCTTCGAGAGGAATTATTCGCAGGGCCAGCAGGCCGGCGGCGGGGGCGGCGGCGGGCAGAGCGCCGAGAACACCTTCCTCTCCGAGAAGCAGAAGGAGATCATCGCGGCGACCTGGAACGTGGTCCGCAACCGCGGCCGCCAGAGTCCCGACCAGTTGAAGGACGCCGGAGAGGTGCTTTCGGAAGTCCAGCGCGGCCTTCGCGAGCAGGCGGAGACGCTGGCCAGCCGCGTCAGCCGGCGCGAGCTGACCGGCGTCAATGAAGAGTTCGCCGGCCTCGTCGAAAACCTCCGCAAGGCCGTTGAGGCCATGGGACCTGCCGCCGACGAGCTCGACAAGCAGGCCTTCCAGCAGGCCCTCTCGCCGGAGCAAACCGCGTTGCAGTACCTGCTGCGCGCCGAAGCCCTGTTCCGCGACATTCAGGTTGCCTTTAACCAGGGCGGAGGCGGCGGTGGCGGGGGCGGCAGCGCCGGCCGCGATCTCTCCGACCTCTTCGCCCTCGAGCTCGACACCAACAAGAACCAGTACGAGACGCTGCAGCAGATGAGCAGCAGCCAGAATAACCAGGAGCTCACCGAAGCGCAGCGCAAGCTCGAAGAGCTGGCCCGCCGCCAGGAGAACCTGGCTCGCCAGAACCGCGATGAGCGTGACGCGATGCGCTCGGCATCCCGCTGGGAGCAGGAGCAGCTCCGCCGCGAGGCCGAAGAGCTTGCCCGGCAGCTTGAGCGGCTCTCGCGCCAGACCAATTCCCAGCAGCTCGCCCAGGCCAGCCGCATGGTTTCGCAGGCAGCGCGCGACATGCAGCAGGCGAACCAGGGTCAGCAAGGGCAGCAGGGTCAGCAGGGGCAACAAGGCCAACAGCAGAGCCAGCAGGGCGGCCAGCCCAGCGGCTCTGACAGCACTCGCGCTTCCGACCGGCTCCGCGAAGCGGGCCAGATGCTCGCCGGACAGCAGAACCAGATGGACCAGCAGGCCATGGAGCGGCTGCGCGAGCGCGCCGAAGAGCTTGCCCGCCAGCAGGAGGAGATTTCCGAGGATGTTCGCGCCATGGCGCAGGGCGGCGAGCGGCCGCGCAACGACCCCGCCGCGCAGCAGGCTCTCGGCGAAATCTTCGACAAGAAACGGGCGCTGCTCGAAGGTCTGCGCAACATGGAGCAGCAGCTCAGCCAGACGGCCGGCCGCATGGCTGACAACCAGCGCCGTTCCGCCCAGCAGCTTCGTGAAGCCTCGAGCGCCATCCAGGAAGAACGCCTGGGCGACAAGATTCGGCAGGGCGCCTGGCTTGAGCAGCAGGGCCTCTGGCCCACCGCCGCTCCGGTCGAGGATGACCTGAAGTCTGATTTCGACCGCTTGGCGCAGCGCGTTCGGGGCGCCGAGCAGGCTCTCGGTGAACGCGGCGAAGGTGACAAACTCCGCGAGGCGCTGAGCGCCGCCGAGCGCGTCCGCCAGGGTCTCGAATCGCTCGAACGAGGCGGCCTGCGCCCCGGCGAGCAGGGTAATCAGGGCCAGCCGGGCCAGGAGGGCCAGCAGCAGGCTCAGCGAGGACAGCAGCCTGGAGAGGGTCAGCAGGGTCAAGAAGGTCAGCAGGGACAGCAAGGCCAGCAGGGCCAGTCGGGCCAAGGTCAAGGGCAGGGTCAGCAGATGGCTGGCGGAGGTTCGCAGGGTGGCGGCATGCAGGGTGGAGTCGCCGGACCCGGCGGGCGGCGTGGCAACGGGTACGCCGGCGGTTGGGGCGGCCTGTATGGCGATGGCCGCAATTTCGGCGGCCTGAACCAGAACGACATGCGCCCCCTTACCGAGGAAGAGCGGCGAGCCCTCGCCGAGCAGTATGCCCAACTCATGCAGGAGGCCGGGGAGCTGCGCGGCATGCTCTCCGAGGAGCAGGAATTCGCACGCATGGCCCAGGACCTCGTCCAGGCTATGCGCGGCCTCGATATGCGCGAGATCCCCGGACCGCGCGAGCTCGAGACGCTGCGCTCCGAATTGGTCGAGCAGTGGAAGGAGCTGGAGCTACGCTTGCGCCGCCAGTTGCAGATGGACCAGCCCGAGGCCGCCCGTGTAGCCAGCCAGGAACGCGTCCCCGAGCGGTACCGCAGCATGGTGGAGGAATATTACCGCGCCATCTCGCGGGAACGGCAACAACCGCAGGGACAGTAGGTAGCAAGCGATTGATTCATGACGAGTGGCGAAGGAAGGACTTTCGAGCTAATCCTCACCCCTCGCCGGGTCGGCACACGCCCTGCTCGCTAAGTACGACTGACGTCTGGCTCCCGATTTGCTAACTCCTTCTGTCTGCCTTCATGTATTCCGGCGAGGAAAAACGAAAGCACAAACGAGTCGCGCTGCACGTCCCCGTCGAGTGCCGTTCGGGCCAAAAGACCTGCACCTGTCAGATCGAGAATATCAGCATCAGCGGGCTGCTCATCCGTACCGAAACTTCCTTCGCACAGTTCGAGGAGATCGTGGTCCGCTTTCAGATGCCCGATTCGGGCGCTGCGATTGAAGCCGCCGCACGCGTGATGCATACCGTTCCAGGCTCCTTCATGGGAGTGGAGTTCATCAGCCTGCCGACTGAATCAGCGGCCGCTATCGAGAAGTACGCCGCTGAAGCTCCCGCGCTCCAGGCCAAATCCAGACAATGAGACGAGCCGAGGGCACGTGGCGTGCTCTCGAACGAAGTAACCTTGTCTCTTTGTGAGTTCGCACTGGTTTGACAGAACGGTACGAGAAAGTGGATGATGGCGGCAATTCGCGGTTATTCGTGGCGATCCTGTTGAGAGGGCGAGACTTACATGACAGAGTCGCGAACTTCAATATTGACACAACGTTATGCGATTTTGGCCTCCGCGACCGCATGTTTTGCAGAACGTTCGAACCGCGTGAATGGCGCGTGAACTGATTGAGAATACGCGGTTTGCAGCCGTCAGGCGGGGCCAAAACGACGGCATGTTGGGCCGGAATCGCGACCGTACCGTCGAAAGTCCCGCAACCAATTGAGCAGTTTACAGATAAGGCCAAAATGCGGGACCGGAAACATGCGGTCGCGGTTTTGGCGATTTCGGGGCTGGCCTCGGGGTTCTGCGGCGGGTTCTGGACTCACGCTTAGATGGTCCTAGTACTATGGCTGTTTTTGTGGCTTATGCGGCGCGGAAGATTTGGGCCAGAGCTTTTTCGAGAACCTTCTTGGGGTCGGCGTGCGGGTTGAGTTGACGTAGCAATGAGAACCTGCGGCACAGCTTGAGCAGCTCGCGCGACTTCTGAACGTGCGGCGAAACGAGATCGAAGGTCTGCTCATCGAACCCGTGGGCGCGCGCGACGGCGGCGAGGTCCTCCCGCGCGGTTGCTCCCGGAGAGAGGCATTTGAAGTAGTCAATCCGACTGCGGAACTGTTCCAAATCCTCAGCCGTGCGTCCCTTCGGGCTGAAGATTCGCTGCATCAGGGCGCTGCTGCCCATGAGAAGAAGACCGCAGGCTGATAGATCGTGCAACGATCTCAAAAGTTCGAGCGACCGGATGCTCAGATGGTTCGCCTCGTCAACGATCAGCAGGTGCGGGCGGCGCTTCAATTCGGCGAGGATTCGTTCCACCAGCGCGTGCGTGCATCCGTAGTTAGATACGCCCAGCTCTGCGCTGATGTTCCGAACCAGGCCGTAGGGAGTGGTGATACTGGACGCCGTCACAAAGACCACGTCGCGCGCCTGCTGCTCCTCCCACCTACGCCGGATGAACTCCATCACGGTTGTGGTCTTTCCGAGGCCGGGGCTCCCGTAAATGAGCACAATCGCGCGCGCATCGAGAGCGTACTGGCAACATTCAAGAATCTCCTGTGCGACGGCGGTCGGGCGGAACTTGCTGCCGGTCGCGACACGCTCCTCGCGAGCGAAGAATGCCTTCAGCCTTGCTTCCACGGCGCGGCAGTTTGTGTAGTCGTGGGCGAGATATTTTGCGAGCGTTGTCCGCGAGTAGTCGAGCAGGTCAGCGAATTGCCCGACCGACAGACCGTGATCCTTGACGTAAGCGACGGCCCGCGCGTGGGTCTCGGCGTCGAAGCGCGACCTTTCGTGCGTTTCGTTCGGGAGAGGCTGAGTGCTCATTGCGCCTGCTTCTCCTTCCGGTGCTCGCGCTCCCATTCATCGCGCTGCCATTGATACTCGAAAAACGGAACGCCGTCCGGCGACGTGGGCGGCGGCACTTCGCGGATCGCGGCGGGCTTTGCGCGCCCGACTTCGCGGGCGATCTGGTGAGCCTCGGTGACGATCGGAATGGTGGGCGCGCCGCCGCCCGTGAATGACCCGTTCACGGCCCGTTCAAGGGGCGGTGCAAGCGCCGCTTTTTCCTCCAGGATCACGTCCCAGGGGCGGCGTCCGGCCAGGCGATCGGCCTGCAGCGAGAAGAAGGAACGGATCACTTCGCGGTCGGCTTTCTTGCGCGCCTTGACGCGGCGGTGATTCTCTTCGGTCGCTTCGCCGAGCTCGGCGGCGGCGCGCACGCTCATGTCGTCAACTTGCGCGGTTAGCACGCGGCGCTCTTTTCCGACGATGCAGATGACGGAGGACAGGTCGTCGAAGTCGACGCGGATCTCGCAGGTCTCGCCCTTGTAGTGCGGGAAATCGGAATGCCAGTAATTGAGGCCGTTGACGGAGACGCCGTTCGCGTGAATGAAGCGCGACTCGGGATGCAGCATGAGCACGGCAAGCGCGTCGCGCTGGATGGTTCGCAGCGGCGCGGTGCCGGACGCGAACGCATCGAGCGGCGACTGGTTCAGGCGCTTGCCTTCGCGGCGGTGATAGACGCCTTCCAGGAACTCGCGGCACTTGCGTTCGAAGGCGTCGACGGTGAGCAGCGGCGAAGAAGCCACCGCTCCTTGCCAGTCGCGGCTCTGCAGGAATTCTTTCTGCTGCTGCATCAGCGGCCAGATCACGTCGTCGGGCTTCTCTTTAGGATGCGAGCCGCACCAGCCGGGCAGCGATTTGATGAAGCCGCGTTCGAACAGTCCAAACCATCTTTCAATGACTTTGCTTTTGCCGTGCGACTCGCCGGTGCGGCAGGACGGCAGCGACTTGTGGTGGAACTCGATCCCGGCGGCGCGCCAGAACGCAAGGAATTCTTTCGAGAGATAATCCCGTCCGTTATCGGTGCGGATCGCGACGGGCATGGCTCCCACGCCGGGCGCGCCCCCGAGCTGCGCCGCGCGCAGCGCATAGCGGTAGAGCGCGTCCATTAAGAGGCGCGTGTTGGGGCGCTCGCCGAGGGCGAACTCGACTATGCCGGTCGCCTCGTCCTGCCAGGCCGAGAGCCAGTAGCGTTTGACGCGAGGCTCGCCGTCATTGCGCCACGGGTTGCGCGGGTCCCAAACGAAGACGTCGGTGACGTGGTGGTCGCCGACGACGATAGCGTTGCGGAACTCGCCGCGCTGAATGCGTCCCATGTAAATGTGCTTGTTGGCGGCGGCGTTCCAGCCGAGGCGCGAAGCGGTCGCGAGCATGGGCGGCATGGCGTCGCAGGCGCGGCGCACGGAGGAGTAAGAAAGCGTCTGGCGGCACTGCTCGCAGCGCGCCGACTTGTAGCGCGCGGAGAAGCCGCGGTGCGTGAACGCCATCTTGCCGCGCTGGCAGAACGGGCACTTGTCGATCAACTGCTCGAACACCCACTCGTAGCCTGGAGCCTCGCGGCGTCCATAGAGCGCCCAGATGTCGAAACAGCGCTGCGCGGCGGGCGGAACGGTTTCCGCGTCGCCGAGCTTGAAGACATCCCGGCCGAACTTCTCGAAGAGCTGCTTGGCGCGTTCGGCGTCGATCTTGACGCGGCCGTCGTCGGCGCGGACGACCAGGCCGCCGGGGTGCGGGGCAAGATTCTGCTCCTCGCGATCCTTGTTCCTGAGCCACCGGAGAAGCTTGCGCTTCACGTTCTTCTTGAGGTGCTTGATATAGACGCGCGTCTGGGTCTTGCCGCTCTGCTTACGCGATGGGAACTTGCCGCTGATCCATCCTTCGCGATTCACTCGGGCGCGTACAGCCTCCACCGTGTTTCCCAGCGCTCCTGCGATATCTTCGAAGGATGCGGTTTGAAGGTAATCAGCAGCAGCCGGAGGAAGGCATGGCGCTGATTGTTGCTTGACGAGTTGGAGCGCTGGCCTCACTTCTCCAGGGTCTTTTCCCGGCGGTTCACTTTCTCGCGCGCTTCACCGTATTCAAGTAGCTCGCGCTGCTTCGTGCTCAAGAGTTCCCGCTGCAGCGAGGGGTCTCCGAGGATGTCGCAGAGGGATGGAACCAGGTATGCTGGCAAATGATTCGCTCGCACTAAGCTTGTCCAAGCGTCTAACATGGCCGTGGAGGTGCCGTGCTGCGTGGCGGCCTCTAATCGACGCGCAATTTCCGAGTGCGTCAGACCGGAACGTCTGATCGCCGTTCGGAGCAAGATACAAAGCTCTCGGTCAAAACCACGTCGCTCCATAGAGCTCCTTTGGTCGCTGCTTGTCAGTCCGGCATACTGGACAAGGCAATGCGTAATCGGGTAAAAGTGAGAATCGGGCGATGGTGGAATAGTCAAACATGAATATCCACCATAGCAGAGTACGCGTAAGGCGTCAAGTGGGGTTGTTGGTGAGCGAAAAGGATCAAAAAGAGTTGATTGCGATCTGCGATAAGGTGAGGGAACTTCGTTTCCGGCTAAAGATCGCCAGTCAGACGGAATTCGGCGAACTCTTTCACCTCTCGCAAACACGGGTATCGGCAATCGAAAACGCAAAGGAGCGGCCATCGGCAGAGGCCCTCGCGATCATGGGCAATTTGTGTGTCGCGCGCCTTAACGACTCGCGTGCTGCGCTAGAGTTCTGGGCGATGGCCGGGGTCGATGTTCAGAACGCAATGCTGCCGGCAGCCAGGAGCGTATTGCCCCCGCGTATGTTGAAGGCTTCGGAGGCCCCGGTGATTGCGGTCCGGAGTCTTGCCGGTGGGCCTGATCGGTACGTGGATCGGAACTTTATCGGGAGCTCTGAGCCTGACGCCGTCGCGTACGTGGATGTTGTCCCGACCTCCGAGCGGTCCGGGAAGGGTGACGCGGCGGAGTGGGCTGAGTGGGGGCGGATCGCTCCTGCTCAGCTGGCTGCTTTTGTCGCAGAGAAAGCCGGACTGTCCGTGTCCGCGCCGTACACGCCTCACGAGCTATTTTTGGTGGACACCTCGGAAACCGAACTCGCATCATCGCTCAATAGGATTGTGCTGCTTCAGTCGGATGGCCCTTTACCGGATAATCTGAACATTCCACCTGCGGGGCTTCATTTGGGCCGATTCGAAATCGAGCTCGGGTTTGACAAGAACGGCTCACCTTTATTCGGAGTTTCTCTACACCTCCACAGCGGAATGGCGGCGACTAGCGGTGCGGGCATTCAGGGCTTTTATCGCCTAATGACCTGTGTGCCCAAGCTGTCGGCGGGAGATAGAAAAGTGATCTCAGACGGCGTCGGAGCGGACGGTCGCTCGCGTAAATACGAGGTGTACGTGAAGCGCATGATGAAAGTGTTGGTAGATACCTTGCCACTGTTTCAGCTTCCGGGCCGAATCGTGATCCGGGGCAAGCTGCTGGGTCGGTGGAGATTTGAGCCGGGCAAGGAATGAAAAATCGGTGTTTTCCCGGAGGGGCCACTCCTCCCCTGTTTGCCGGGCGTCGAGAGGGTCTTCATCGTTCCCCCTCGACGGGATCGCGGCGGGGCATGGTGCCGCGCGAGATGCGCGGACGCCCCAAAAACTCCAGGATGGGTCTTGAAACACCCCGCCGCCTTTCGAGTTGGCGCGTGTTTTATTCTTTAGCGACGAGGTTTTGCTGAATATGGATTCGACAATCGTGTACGGTTTGGAATCGCGGGACAAGGCGCGGATCGGTTTGCTCAAATGGGCGGGCGTCACTCGCGAGTGGAAGCAAGTTCGCGAAGGCCAGATGATCCGCTGTGTGCCCGGCGCGGAACTCGAATCGAGCGTTCCGGCGTTCCGTGGACTTCGCGAAGCGTACATTCACTACACCGGCGATAGCCTGCTGACGTTCGGCCCGACGCAGCGCGTGTCGGAAGACTGGACGGCGGCAAGTTTCGTGAATGCGCTCGGAGATGCGCTCGGTCGCGCGCTGATGCAGGGCTACGCCGAGAATGATTATGGCCTCGATCTGCTGGTGCCACAGTCGAGCCGCCGCAACGTGCGCGACTTCCGGCAGCAGGAGCGCATCCGCGTCGGCTACTTCCCGGACCTCTCGACGGTTGAACCGGAGGATGCCGACTACCAGGAGATCGAGCGGCCGACCGACGAGAAGGCGACCTACGCGATCATCCAGAAAGGCAACCTGGTGACGATCACCCGCAAGACGATCATCAACGACGATCTCGGCTTCACCGCTGAAATTGCGATGAAGCTGGGGCGCTCGGCGCGGCGGACGTTGGCGCAGCGCGTGTTCGATCTGATGGTCAACAACGCCGCGATCTATGACGGCACGACCTGGTTCCACGCGAGCTCGCACGGCGCGAATCTCACCACGACGGCGCTGTCGGCGGGCGAGTTCGACGCGATCCGCACGAAGATGCGCAATCAGACCGAGAAGGATTCAGGGAAGCGCCTGGGGTTCGGGCCGGAGATCCTCGTCGTGCCGCACGAGCTGGAGGGCACGGCGAAGGCGGAGAATATGCGCGAGTTCCTGGACTCGAACATGGCTCCGAACAAGGCGCGGCATATGTTCGGGCGTGACGGCGAGCGGATCATCGTGTCGCCGCTGCTGACGGACGCGAACGACTGGTACGTGTTCGCCAATCAGCAGCAGGTGCCGTGCATCGAGGTCGGATTCCTGGGCGGGCGCCAGGAGCCGGAGATCATCCTGGCTGACGCGCCGACGCAGGAAAGAGTTTTCACTTCCGACCGCATCCGGTGGAAGGTGCGCCACGAGTATGAAGCCGTGGTCACCGACTTCCGAGGTGCTCACAAAGCGGCTGTCGCTTAAGCCAAACCTGTCGGGAGGCCGCCGCCCTTCGCTTAACTCCTTTTCGCGAGGGGCGGCGGTGGAAAGAATCAAAAAGGTATGTCCTCGATCTCTTGCCAACGCCGATCTGGGATCGCGACGATTTTAGCGGTGCCGTTTACGACGCGCATACTGGGACGGTACGGTCCAGGTTCGACAGGGGCTCGTGTCCCCGGAGCGCCAGTTCCCCGGTACATCAGTAACAGGTGCTCATGGGCGACTCTCCGCCTGTCCTTGTCCGGGCTCTTCCTTAGCTCGACAATCTCGGCGAGGAAGTGTTGCGGGATTGTGAGGGGCTCTTTGAACAGGGCTTGCATCAGGGTCTGGGCGGGCTCGCCGAGCGATCCGCTGGGAATCACCGCACAGGGTTTCCCGAGCGGCCCCAGTTCATCGTCCATGTTGCGCAAGAGGTGTTCAAGCACTCGTTCCGCGATTCTGGCTCCTTGCTCGGATAGCGGCAAATCGGGGAATCGCTCTAAGCTGGGTTCTTCGGGGGCAGCTATTAGCTTTATAGCTTCTCTCAGGATGTCGAGGCTGCTACTGGCAAAGTCGCGCGCCAGATGCAGCTTTAGCAGATGCACTTCTTGCGGGCTTGGAGGCTCATTGGGTACTCTGGGATCGGCCATTTCCGGTGCTCCTTCATCGGATGTGGTTAGGAAACTCCGCCAGGTCTCAGCTGGCGGAGTTTCCGTCTTTCTTCTGTTTGGATCGCCTGCAAAGTTACTCTTCGAAAAAACTCACTGTCAAGTGCAATCGGACGGAGGTGTGCGCTTGAAGTCGCCGTTTGAGTTGAGGCTCGACGAGATCAAGCAGACCATCGAAGTCGGCGGCGAGCGCTTCGTGCATTTCTTCCGGCCTCCGGCGTTCGAAGACTGGCGGGCGTACAACGCGGCGCTCGAAGACGGACGCGAGCAGGCGTGCGCGCTCCTGTGGGAGCGGATCATCATGCGCGTCGAGGGCTACGAAAAATCACGCATCCCGTCCGGGCATCGCGCGGCGGCGGCCATCCACCTTACCGTGTGCGAGCCGTCCGACGTGGACGAGGCGCGCGGCTTCTGCGCGGTGAGTCTCGTTACGGGAGCTACGGGGGAGCCGCTGGTACATGTATTCCGGCGTCCGGTCGGCGACGAGATGAGCGAGGTGCGCCGAATCCATGCGGCCTGGCTGCGACGCTGCGAAGCGTACAAGAAAGAAAATATGCCGCTGCCGAACTACGCCCTTCCGCTTTACTCCGAGCTGATCGCCAAGGTACATGGGTACGTCGTGAATGGCAAGCGGGCGACGCGGGAGCACGCCGTGCAGTTTATGGATAACTTGCATCGCCTGGCCGCACTCAAGGGCCTGGTGATGTGGCATGCGCCCGCCGAGGAGAAGAGCAGTGCCGCGTAAGATCGAACTCGAAGTTGAAGTCACGGCTGACAACACGCGCGGCCTCGCTTCATCGGTCAACGAGATTGAGAACCTCGAAGACCGGGTGAAGTCGCTCTCCGCGAGCACGAATCAGCTGCGCAAAGAGAAAGACGCGACCACGGCCCAGCTGCGGCTGTACAACGACGCGATCAAGGCGGGCCGAACGTTCACGCAGGAAGAAGCGAAAGAGCTGGAGCGGCTGACGGCGCGGCAGAAGGAGCTGGCCTCCGCTGTGGCGCACGCTACGAGCGTCGAGCGCACGGCGCGGCAGGAGCTGCGCAACCTGACGTTCGCACAGCGCGACGCCCAGCGGGAGGCGCAGCTGCTGGCGGCTCAGTTCGGGGTGAATCTACCGCGCGGTCTGGATCAATTGTTGACGCGAAGCAAGCCCGTGCAAGGTGCAATCTCGAAAGTGTTCAACGTGGCGCTAGTGGCATCCTTCGCCGGAGCGATCGGAAGCCAGGTTATTCCGGCCCTCGCGAGCATGTACAAGTGGCTGACGGACATCGGCGAGGCGAATCGCACCGCTCTCCAGGACATCGAGGCATTCAACCGAGCCCAGCAGGAAAGGACTCCAGCGGGCCTGCTAGATCGCGAGATGGAACTCCGGCGGCAACTCGACGCAGAGGTCCAGCGCAATACGCATCCGTTTGTCGATCCGGACACCGGCTTGATCGTGCCAGGTAAGGCGTTTCGGGAGACCTCGGTACTAGAAGAACAGATCACTAGCCAGATTCGGGCAATTCAGCAGAAGCGCAAGGAACTACTCGCCAAGCTGAACGCCGTGAAGCTGCCGGGGCGCGAGGTTGACGATGGCACGTTCACCGTGACGCCGGTTTCGGCGACTCCGCTTCCTGGCCTGCCGCCGTCGCTCAATCGAGGCGCGTTCGTGACAACGCCGGTTTCGCCGAGCGTTGCGCGCGATCCGAGCCTGCTCACGCCGGAGGAGCGCGAGCAGCAAGCGCAGCTTGAGGCCGACCGGGAGTTGGCGCGGCAGGACGATGTTTTCCAAAAATCGCTCGCGGCGAACCGTGAGTTCAACGAGGAGCGCCTGCGCCTTGAGATGGAAGGGGCTGAGCGGCACCGGCTGATCGTCGAGCAACAGGGCCTCGAATGGGAGCACATGTTTGACCGCACAATCGGCTCGGCGCGGAGCTTCAAAGACCTCCTGAGCAACATCTGGGCCGAGATCGCGGCAAACGCCAAGCGGGAGTTCTTCCAGGGCCTGGCGGCCCTAACACACGGCGGAAGCCCGAGCGGCGCAACAGCGGGGCGGGGGGGCGGCATAACAGGCGTTCTGAGCAGCGTCTTCGGAGCGCCCACCAGCATCTCGACGGGCGTCGCCACGCCGCCGATTGTGTCTACCTCGCGAGTTGTTTCGACGGCGACGCCGACCGGCAATTACTTTCTTGATGCGTCTGCGGGATTCCCCGAAGGCGTGACGCCGGTAACGACGCAGGCCACGACGGCGGCCGCGCTCGGTCTTCCGAGCACAACGCCCGCGAACGATGTCTTCACGCTCGGAAGCCTTGGGCGGATTTCAGGAAGCACGCTCCTTGCGGGCGGCGCGCTGGGGCTTTCTCAGATCGGGCACCGCAACCGGCTGGTCTCGGGGATCGGCGGCTTCCTCGGCGGCGGTTTGGCGGGCTTGGCAATCGGCGGATCGTCGCTGCTGGCGGGCACGGCTATCGGCGCATTCGCCGGGCCGATTGGCGCGCTCGTCGGCCTCGGCCTTGGCCTGGCCTCCAACGCGCGCACCGGCCGGGCGGGACAAGGAACATGACGCGGCCATCTCGAATGCGGGCTTCGAGCAGCTGCACGGGATTCTGGAGGACTATTACCGCTTCCGGCGCGACTACCCTTCGGCGTTTGACTCAATGCACGACGTGTGGGGCGAGATGACCTCGCGCTTCGTGCGGCGGCAGTCGGAGCCGTCGCAGCGGCCGTTCTTCAACCAGATCGTGAGCGAGTTGCAGCGTGTGGAAGACGAGCGGCGGCGGCGGCGCGAGCTGCTGGCGTTTCAGGCGCTCCCGGAGTTCCACGAGGGCGGTCTGGTGGACGGCTTTACGTCGCGCGGCGGCAGCCGAGAGATTCCGGCCATGCTGCAGCACGGCGAGTTCGTCATGTCGCGCGACGCGGTGAACCGGCTGGGAGCGGGCTTGCTAGAGGGATTGAATCGCGGCGGCGGCACGGCTGCTCCGGCCAGCGGCGGATCGCTTTCGCTGGAGCCTGCCAGCGAGCGCTGGCTCGAAGAGATGCTGACGCGGAACCCCGAG
>Ga0073934_10006323_pt1 | contig 17353 bp, 11 predicted proteins | sample LarsenN4metaG_FD_76834 | JGI IMG/M metagenome (GOLD analysis project Ga0073934, IMG submission 76834) | Hot spring sediment bacterial and archeal communities from British Columbia, Canada, to study Microbial Dark Matter (Phase II) - Larsen... ... | reverse complement strand
GGAGACCGCCGACGCCATCGCCGCCGAGCGCGCCTTTCAAGCGGCCCTGGGCATCGGCTGCGAGATCCCGGTGGGCGCCCACGCAACGGTGGAGGGCGGGCGGCTGCGCATCCGTTGCTTTGCCGCATCCGCCGATGGGCAAGGGTGGGCGGAGGTCGAGCAGAGCGGGCCCCGCACCGATGCCGCCGCCATCGGACGTCAGGCTGCTCGGAATCTGCTGGAGGCCGGGGCGGCTCGGTTTTTCACGACGCCCACGCACCGCTGACGGCGAGCCAAGTCGCCGTGCACCGCGGACAGGGGCGGCCAGATTCGGTCCCGGGCAGGGAAGGCGCACGAGGGCCCCGCGGCGAAAACTCCAACAACCGGGCGCGGGCGTGCAGGCCCGCGCCGCGGGGAGGGCAGCCGATGGGCGAATCACCACTGACCCGCAGGGAACTGGCCGCGCGTGCGGCCTCCTCCTTCTTCGGCGCACCACTCCTGCTTCCCGCCCGGCCGCGCGGCCATCCGCCTCCCAGCGAGCGCATCACTGTGGGTGTCATCGGCATCGGTGCCATGGGTGCCGGCCACGTGGGGCGCTGCCTGGGCGACCCCTCCGTGCAGGTGATCGCCGTCTGCGACGTGGACCGCCTGCGCCGGGAGCAGGCCCGCGGCCGCGTGGACGCAGCCTATTCCCAAGCCCGCCCCGGCGCCTCCTTCAAGGGGTGCGCCGCCTACAACGACTACCGCGAGATGCTGGCGCGGCCGGACCTGGACGGAGTGATCATCGCCACCCCGGACCATTGGCATGCGCTCCAGTCCGTGGATGCAGCCCGGGCCGGCAAGGACGTCTACTGCGAGAAGCCCATCTCCCTCACCATCGCGGAGGGCAGGCGCGTGGTGGATGTGATGCGGCAGTGTGCCACGGTGTTCCAGACGGGGACGCAGTACCGCTCCATGCCTCCCATCCGCGCTGCCTGCCGGTTCATCCGCGAGGGCGGCCTCGGAAAGGTGCGCCACGTCTTCACGCAGTGGTCCAGGGTGGATGGCGCCTGCGTCCCGTCGAGCGCTCCCGCTCCGGCCGAACCGGTCCCGGAGGGGCTGGACTGGGACCTCTGGGTGGGCCCCGCGCCATGGCGTCCCTACAGCAGCCGGTTTCACCGGAATCCCTCGCCCGGCGTGGTGCCCTGGGCCTTCTGTGAAGACTTCGGGGCCGCCTCGGTCACGTGGCACCATTCCCACAGCGCCGACGTCATCCAGTGGGCACTGGGAATGGAGCGAAGCGGCCCTGTGGAGATCCTGCCCCCGGGCAACGGAGCCTTTCCCACGCTCACCTGCCGCTGGGCCAATGGAACCCTGCTCCACCTCGTGGACGACTGGCAGCAGGTCAAACAGCTCTACAGGGCGGTGCCGGAGGATGCCAGGCTGGGCGGCATGTTCGGCGGACTCTTCGTGGGCGAGCGCGGCTGGGTGAACGCCAACTACAACGTGGTGATCGACGGCGGCCCGTCCGGGATTCTGGAGGAGATGGAGCTGCCAGCGCGCCAGGCGAGCGGCGCGAACAACCACCACGCCAACTGGCTGGAGTGCATCCGCACGCGCGGGAGGACCAGCACGGACGAGGAGATCGGGCACCGATCCGCCTCCCTGGGGCACCTCACCCACGTCGCTTTTCGCCTGGGCCGCAACCTCCGATGGGATCCCGCGCGGGAGGAGTTCGTGGGCGACCCCGAGGCCAATCGCCTTCGCGCGAGGGCCCTCCGCGAGCCGTGGAGGATGTGACCGGATGCAGGGGGTGCCTGGGCGCAACGCGGAGAGGATCCGTCCAGCGTTGCCCACCGTGGAGCGGCGGAAGGGGGCAGGAATGGCCTGGATTGCATGCACGCTCGCAGCCGCGCTAGTGGGCGGATTCCCGGCGGCCGGGGCGGATGAGGCCGCGCTGATTCAGGCTCTGGAGCGCGGCCCGGCGCAGGCCCGGGTGGACGCCTGTCGGCAGCTGGCCCGCGTGGGCACCCGCAGGGCGGTTCCCGCGCTGGCGGGGCTGCTGGGCGATCCGGCCCTCTCGCACTGGGCGCGCATCGCCCTGGAAGCGACTCCGGGCCCGGAGGCCTCGGCGGCCCTGCGCGCCGAACTCTCCCGGCTGACGGGATCCCTCCGCGCGGGGATCATCACCTCGCTCGGCGTGCGCAGGGACGTGGCCGCGGTGCCGGTCCTGGCCCGCCTGCTGCGCAATCCCGATGCCCAGACGGCCGCGGCGGCGGCGCATGCCCTCGGCCGCATCGGCACGCCAGCCGCTTCGGCCGCGCTGGAGCAGGCCGCCGCCAAAGCACCCGCGGGCCTGGGCGGCGTCCTGGACCCTGCCCGGCTGGACTGCGCGGATGCCCTCCTGGCGGCCGGACATCGCAGGGATGCCCGCGAGGTCTTTGACCGGCTGCGCGCAGCCCGAACGGCGTCTGGCGGCAGGCAGGGGCCAAGCGGCGCACGGAGCGCGAGGGCTCCGTCAGCCCGAAGCGGGCGGCCGGTGGAATCGAGCCCGTCGGCCGCCGTGCGCGCGGGAGCGGTCCGGGGGGCCATCGCGTCGCGCGGGGCCGAGGGCGCAGCCTTGCTGCTGCAGGTCCTCCGCGAGGGTGACGCGGTGGAGGCCGGGGCCGCCCTCTGGGCGGCATGTCGGCACGTGCCCGGCTCCGAGGTCACGGGACGGCTTGCGGGGGCACTGCCGAGCCTGTCCGTGGAGCGGCGGACGGCCCTGATTCTGGCGCTGGGCGGGCGCGGCGACCGCGCCGCAGTGCCCGCGCTGCAGTCCGCCGCCTCCTCGGGGCCATCCGGGGTGAGGGTGGCAGCGGTGCGGGCCCTGGGCATGCTCGGGGGAGTGCAGGCAGCCGCCACGCTGGCGGGAGCGGCGGCGGAGAGTGACGCGGAAGTGGCCTTGGCGGCCAGGGAGGGGCTGTCCCATCTCTCCACCACGGAGCTGAAGCACGTTGTCGGAGAGATGCTCGCCAGCAATGAGCCGGCCTCCCGGCGCGCGGGAATCTCACTCATCCATGGGCGGAGGATGCCCGGGTTCGCCCCGCGCCTGGTGGTGGCCGCGCACGACCCGGATCCGGAGACGCGCAGGCAGGCAGTGCGCGCGCTGGGGGACCTCGCCGGGATGGCCGAGCTTCCGGCGCTCCTCGACCTCGCTGCGGCATCGGATCCCGCGGAGTCCGCGGCTGGCGGAGAGGCCGCGGCACGGGCCTGCAGCCGGCTGGGGGACCCGGAGCGCTGCGCCGGTCTTATTGCCGACCGCCTGGAGCGGGCGGGTCCTGCGGGGAGGGCGTCCCTGGTGCGGGTCCTGGAGTCGGTGGGGGGCGCGCGGGCGCTGGCGGCGGTCCGAGCTGCTCTGAAGGACGCCGACCCCGGCGTGCGCGCGGCCGCGCTCAACAGCTTGTGCGGGTGGCCCACCGCGGACGCAGCCGCAGACCTTCTGAGCCTTGCGCGGGGAGGAGAGGATCCCGCGCAGAGGCTGACGGCCCTGCGGGGTGTGCTTCGGCTCGCGGGCGACGAGGCGGTGCCTGTGGAGCGGAGGCTTGCTTTGTGCGCCGAGGCGGCGGACCTGTCCGTCCGCCCGGAGGAACGGCGCCTCTGGCTCGCGGCGCTTGGGGGGGTCCCGGACCCTGCGGCCCTGGCGCTCATCGCGCCGCACATCGGGGATTCGATGGTGAGCGAAGAAGCCTGTGCCGCCGCCGTCTCCGCCGCGCGCCGACTATTGAGCCGCTCCGGCGGCCGGCCGGACTTGGCGAAGGAGGCCGCCGCCATCCGCAACGCCCTCCTGAAGGCCGCCGCCCACGCGCGTGACAGCCGCCTGGCCGGCGAGGCGAAGGCCCTTGCCGAGACGGTGGTCTCCAGCCGCTGAGCCGGGACGTGGAGGGCCGGCATCGGGCGGCCGGATGTCCTCGCCCGTGGCGCACAGTGCAGGGTGGTGCTGCGTGTGGGGCACGCTCAGTCCGCCAGAGCCTGGAGACGCCACTGGACGCCGCACCGGCGGATCTCGCAGAGGCCTCCGGAATCGGTCTCCACGCGATAGACGGTCTGCTCCACAAGGCTGTCCCAGAACCACTCCGTTTCGCGCCACACGTCCTGAATCTGGCGCACCCAGCGCGTGCGGCCCCGGCTATGGAACCGCAGCGGAGCGCCCCGCTGGTCCGTGACCACCTCCAGGGGCTCGTCCGCACGGCGGCCCAGGGGATAGGTCCAGAGTTCAGTTCGGCCGGCCTGGCGCATCCGGCCGGCCGTGACGACCGCGCCCGGGCCGCAGCGGCGGCGCAGAAAGGCCAGGGCCGCCTCCAGGGAGCGTTGCCGCTCGTGGGGGAGCCCTGCCATGCGGCTGTCGTCCAGCAGTGCGAGCTGGACGCCCGAGCCCGTGCCGAGATCGCCTGCCCGGAGGCGCACCTCCACCACTGGCCGATCCAGGCGCATGCGTCCCAGCAGGCGCAGGGCCGCCCGGAAGATCGGCCGCGCCGATTCGGCTGGCTGAAGCAGCTTCTCGCTTTCCTCGCGCGCCTCGCCGCCTGCCAGCACCGCCATTAGGGCGACGGAGCGGGCATACTCCCGGCTGCGCGCCAGCTGGCTGCCCAATGCCTCGGCGCAACGCCGGAGCCCCTCGTGGAGGCGGGCCTCGTCAGCCACCTCGTCCTCGAAGAAGAGGCCCTGCTCCAGCGAGCGGGGGGGCCACAGCGGCCGCACGCGCTCGCCATCCTCTCCCAGGGCCAGCCTGCGGAGAAGCTCGCCCACCTCCCGGAACTGGCGATGCAGATCCCTGGCGGGCAGCCGGGCCACGTCTCCCAAGCGGCGGACTCCGAGGCGCTGAAGGCGCTGGCGCACCCGAAGGTCCAGGAACTCGGCGCACTCCAGGGGGAGCAGGGCCGCGAAGGCGGCCTCACGGCCCGCTGGCACCGTCACCACCTGTCCCCCCGCAGGCCCCATGGCGGCGTGCCGGGCCACGAACTTGGTGCGGGCCAGGCCCGCATGGACGGGAATCCGCACTCGGGAGGCCACGTCGGAGGCGAGCTGGCGGACGCGGGGCAGGACGTCCGCGCCGGAGAACTCCACGAAGCAGGTCTCGGGCGACTCCGGCTCCACCACCGAACTCTCGATGGCGAAGAGGTCCCACACGGGGCGGGCGGCCTCGCGGCAGGCCTCGTCGTCGTAGGGGAGGATGGCCAGGTCCTGGCAGAGGGCCCTGGCACCCGCGGCGGCCAGGCCAGGACGGACGCCGTAGGGGAGGGCCTCCTCGGAGACGGCGGCGAGAATGCCATCCCGGGCGAGCGCCAGGGGGCGCCCCCAGAGATGGGTCAGGCGGGCGCGCTCCACGGCAATGACGAACTGGGGCATCCAGAAGCAGGCGACCAGCACCCCTCGTCTCCTCCCCGCGCGCGGGCACGCTGGCGTTTCCGCGCGAATCCACTATACATCAATGAGTGGGTATTTGTCGAGGTCTCAGGGGGTTCATTCGGCCGCGCGGATGGCGGAGGACGCAGGCGGCTGGAGCAGGCACGTCCCGCGGCGAATCGCCCTTCAGGCTTCGTGCCCGGAATCCTCGCCCCCCGCCGCACAACGCCCAGCAGCCTGTTCCAGTGCCAGTTTGGGCCGGGTTCCTGGGCTCCAGCTTCGGGACCCCGAGTCCTCCGCCCCATACGCCGCGTCCAGAATCTCCACGGGATGCACGATGCGGATGGCGGAGCCGCGCTCCCGGAGGCCCTGCTCGATCCACGCGAGGCATCCCGGGTTGCCAGTGGCGACCACGTCCGCCCCTGCCTGGAGGATGTGCTCCACCTTGCGCGCCTGGAGGCGGGCGGCCATCTCCGGCTGGGTCAGGTTGTAGATTCCAGCACTGCCGCAGCAGGTGTCCGACTCAGCGATCTCCACCAGGCGCAGGCCGCGTACGCTCTGCAAGAGCTGGCGGGGGGCGGCGGTGACGCGCTGCCCATGGGCCAGATGGCAGGCGTCGTGGTAGGCGACGGTGTGGGGAAAGGCATGCGGAGGAGGGGCCAGGCCGATGGCCGCCAGGAACTCGGAGATATCGCGCACCTTGGCGGCGAAGCGGCGGGCACGCTCCCCATACTCAGGGTCGTCCTCCAGCAGCTCCCCGTACTCCTTGAGCGCGGAGCCGCAGCCAGCGGAGTTCACAACGAACGCGTCCAAGGGGAGGGGGTCCACGGCGTCCAGGAGGGCGCGGGCACGGTTCCGTGCGTCTTCCAGGAAGCCGGCGTGAAGATGCAGGGCCCCGCAGCAACCCGCGGCGCGGGGGGCGATGACCTCGCACCCATTGCGCTGGAGCACGCGCAGGGTTGCGCCGTTGGTGCCGTGGTAGAGCACCCGCATGACGCAGCCGGCCAGGATTCCCACGGTGAACCGGTGCTCGCCAAGGGCAGGGCTGCGCTCGGGCAGACTGCCCACCTCCACGCGGTCGGGGATTGCGGGCAGGCGCACCTGCGCGCCCGGGCGGCCTGTGAGGAGTTCGGCGGCCCAGGAGGGCATGTGCCGCAGGTCTCGAGACCCGAGGAGGGAGGCGGCCCGGAGCATCGCGGCCAGGCGGCGGGGACTCGTCAGGGTGGCCAGCAACTGCCTGCGGGCGAAGCGCTGGAGGGGTGGACGGGCGTCGCCCCCTTCGATGCGGGCGCGGAAGCGCTCCAGAATGGCGGAATACTCCACGCCGGAGGGACAGGCCGTCTCGCACGCACGGCAGCCGAGGCAGGAGTCCAGGTGACCGGAGACCGCTGCATCCAGGGGCAGGACGTCCTCCTGGACCGAGCGCATGAGATAGATCCGGCCACGCGGGGAGTCGGCCTCGTTGCCCGTCAGGCGGAAGGTGGGACACGAGTCCAGGCAGAATCCGCAACGAATGCAGCGCAAGGTCTTGTCGCCTGCGGGGGCGTCTGGAGCGGGAGGTGTCATGCGTTGGGGAAGTGTGCGGCGGACTCGGCGTAGGCCAGGCTGAATTCAGGCACCGGGGCATGCCTCCGGAGGCCCTGGGATCGCGGGGCCTCGCGCGCGCAGGATAACAGACCGCTTGGAAGCTTCATGCTCACAATCCTAGTCCAGAATCCGTGCGGTGGCGGCCATCCGCCGTCCTCGTGGCGCTCCCTGGCTCACGGCCGTTTCCATCCGTTCCTCATCCTTCGCGGATTGTGCCCGTCCACCGCGCTCACAGCCGGCCCACGAACCGGCCCGGGCTGAACAGGCCGTCGGGATCCAGGGCCCGCTTGAGCGACCGCATGAGCGGGAAGTCCCCCCGCGTGGGGCCCCACACATCGCCTACGGAGGGGCGCCAGGACTCCGGCAGGCGCGTCCAGACCAGGTGGCACTCTCCGCCGACCTGCAGCCGTGCAGCCCTTGCCAAGCGGACCGCGGATTCAGCGTCCGGCGCGCCGGGCTGCATCGCCACTGCCACGATCCCGGTGGGAACGTGGGCTGCCAGGGTCAGGCCCGCCCCGCGCTGCCCCAGGGCCTCGAGCCCCCGGAGCAGGCCCACGAGGTCCCATGGGCGCAACGTGAACCGCAGCTTCACCGGAGCGGGCGAGTCCGCCACCAGGATGCGCAGGTGCTGGTCACTGGGCCCCTCGTCGCTCGGCGCCAGCCCCTCCTCCGAGCAGGCCTCGGCGACGCGGTCTGCCTGCCACGCTACGGCGGCAGCGCTGCCCTGCAGGCCCACGCACAAGTGCACATGGCCGGCATAGGCCACTGTGGCGTAGAGCGGCTGAAGGCGCGCCGCGTGGACCGCCAGGCCCGCCCTCACCGCCGCAGCGGCGTCCTGGGCGCGGAACACCACGTGACGACAGCATTCGGGCAGAGGGCTCGTCTTGAACGTCACCTCGGTGAGGAAGCCCAGGGTTCCGCGGCTTCCGGCGAAGAGCTTGCAGAGGTCGTAACCCGCCACGTTCTTGACGACCTTCCCGCCGCCCTTGACCGTCTGGCCATCGGCCATGACGGCCCGAAGGCCAAGCAACCGGTCGCGCGGTGCGCCGAAGAGCGGCCGCCAGAGACCCTGGGAGTTGCCGGCGACAATGCCCCCCATGGTTGCCCGGTCTGGATGCGGCGCGTCGATGGGGAGGAACTGCCGGTGGCTCCGCAGCCGCTCACTCAACGCGGCCAGGGTCACCCCCGCCTGGCACGTCACCACCATGTCGTCCGGCGAATAGTCGAGCACCTGGTTCAGCAGTTCGCTGGAGAGCACCGCCCACCGCGGCGACGCCACGGGATTGCCGTGCTGCACCTCGGTGCCGCCGCCCCAGGGCACGAGCCCCATTCGCGCATCCACCGCCCAGGCAACGGCGGCGGCAGACTCCTCCTCGGTCTTCGGGCGCAGCACGCCCGCGGGGATCCTGCCGTTCAGAGCGAAGTCCGCGCTGCCGTCCGCAGCCATCTCGACGCGGGGCCCGTGTACAGGTCCATGCGCCCCTGCCGCCTCACGCATTCCCATTCCTTCCCGGGCTTCGGCCCCTCCCGTTGCGCGCACGCTAGACGTGCGCGGCGCGGGGCCGCCATTTGACCTCCACACACGACTTGGCGGACGGGAAGAGCTTGCCGGGGTTGCACAGGTCTCCCTGGTTGAACACGCGGCGTATCCGCTCCATCAGAGCCAGGTCAGCAGGCGTGAAGAGGAGAGGCATGGCGTCGATCTTCTCGATGCCGATGCCGTGCTCCCCGGTGATGGAGCCCCCCACGCGCACGCAGAGGTGCAGGATCTCCTCCCCGGCCCGGACCACGCGCCGAACCTCGTCCGGGTCGCGCTCGTCGAAGAGCACGCACGGGTGCAGGTTGCCGTCGCCGGCGTGGAAGATGTTGCAGATCCGGATGCCGTATCGCGCAGCGATGTCGCCTATTTCGCGCAGCACCTCGGGCAGCTTGCTGCGCGGGATCACGCCGTCCTGGGTGACGATGCTGGGCGCCAGGCGCCCCGCCGCACCGATTCCCTTCTTCCGGGCCATCCAGAGCCTCGCCCTGTCCTCGGACGAGGCGGCCATGCGCACCTCTCGCGCGCGGTTCTGCCGACAGATCTCCCGCACCCGCGCCGCCTCCTCGTCCAGGCCGGCCTCAAATCCGTCCAGCTCGATCAGGAGCACGGCTCCGGCATCCTTGGGGAATCCCAGGTGGAAGGCGTCCTCGATGGCCTGAAGGATGAGCTGGTCGATCATCTCCAGCGCGGCCGGCAAGATTCCGGCGGCGATGATGTCGGACACGGTCCGCGTGGAATCGTCCACCGTCTCGAAAATGGCCAGGAGCGTGCGGTAGGCATCCGGAAGCGGGGTGAGGCGCACCGTGACTTCGGTGACGATGCCGAACGTGCCCTCGGATCCCACCACGAGACCCACCAGGTCGTAGCCGGGCGGGTCCTCGGCCTCGCCGCCAAGGCCCACGATCTCGCCGTCGGGCAGCACCATGCGCAGTCCCGTGATGTGGTTCGTGGTCACCCCATACTTGAGGGTGTGAGGCCCGCCGGAGTTCTCCGCCACGTTGCCGCCCACCGTGCAGGCGCCCTGGCTGGATGGATCGGGCGCGTAGTGATACCCCTTGGCGGCCACTGCCTTCGTCAGGTGGAGGTTCACGCATCCGGCCTGGGCGGTCAGGCGGCGGTTGGCCAGATCCACATGGAGGATCTGCTTCATGCGCACGGTGGAGATGATCACCCCGCCGCGCACGGCGGTGGTGCCGCCCGACAGGCCGGTCCCCGCCCCGCGCGGCACAAACGGCACTCCCCGGCGGCAGCACAGCCTCACCACAGCGGCGACCTGCTCGGTGGTCTCGGGAAGCACGATGACCGTGGGAGTGGCCTTCTCGACGGTATAGGCGTCGCAGTCGTAGGCACGCAGCTCCGCTCGGTCCGTGAGCACCGCCTCGGCGCCAACGATCGACTCCAGCTCGCTCAGGAGGGATTGGAGTTCCGGCTCGGAGGCTGGCAGCACGGCGCTCATGTGGATAGTATAGCAGGGCGGCCGCAGCCCGAGGGCACTTAGCCGCGGCGGCGCCGCGGCTCCAGCAGAAGTGCCTCGTACCGGGCGACGTGGTCGGCTACCGGCATTCGCGCGATCGCCGCACCCAACACTTCCAGCGCCAGGTCCTCGGCGCGCTTGAATCGGATGCACGATTTCCCCATGTCCAGCTTCTTGCCGGCCTCCTCCCAGGCCTGGCGGAACTGAGCCTTGGCGCTCTCGTCGCCAAACAGGCCCATCAGGTAGATTGCCATGTGGTTCTTCTGCGAGGCCAGGCTGGCAAAGGGAAGGGGCTGCTTCGGATCGCAGTGATACCCGGCCGGATAGAGGCTGTGGGGCACGAAGTAGCTGATCATCCCGTACTGCATTCCCTCTTCGTACCCCTCCGGCAGATGCGTTCTGATCACGTCGCGCACGGTGCTCAGTGCTGCCCGGCGGTCCTCTGGGAGAGAGGCGAGATACTCTTCCGGCGTGGCGGCAGTGCTGGTCATGGCGGGGCCCTCCCTGGGCTGCGATGCTCCGCCGGCAGACTTCGGGGCGCCGTTGAGCCCCGAGGCCGGCCGGCGGAGCTGGATTCGCCTCGGCCACGACCCATCCCTGCGAGCAGCCGCCCCACCGTTCGGAGAGCGTGCCCAATGCCAGGAACGCCGTAGATTGCATCGGGAGCCTAGAGATTCGCTTAATGCCCGCTCCGAGCCGGCACGCGTGCGGGATAATGGGGGGGGCGGCAGCGGCGCGGGCCGCTCCCGGCCATGCACGCGTCGGATCGGGGTTCCGCCGCCATGATGGAAAGACGCCTGGGGTTCAGCCTGGTTGAGCTGCTGGCCGTGGTGCTCGTGATTGCCGTGCTGGCAGCCGTGGCCGTGCCCCTTTACACCTCGTACCGCCAGTCCTCTGCCGCCCGGGGCTGCCGGGCCAATCTGGCCGCCATTGTCGCGGCGGAGACGGCCTATGCCCTCCGCCACGAAACGTACACGATCGACTTGGCCACCCTCGCGGCCTCCGCCGAGGGGTTCGCAGGCGAAGTGCGCTGTCCGCTGGACGGCAGTCACTACGACGCTGTTTTCGGCAAGGACAAGGGCAAGAGCAAGGGAAAGGGCAAGGGCCTCTCAAAGAAGGGCAAGGACCTCATACTGGCCTGTCCCAACGAGGACGTCCACGAGGCCTATGTTGCGCCGCCGCCTGGCGAGCATCCCTACACGCGCGTGCTGCCGGAGATGGCGGACGACTCAATGCCGTAGCCCGCTCCCCATGCGGCACGGAGCACTCGCCAGCTGCCTGCCGGACTGCCTCCTCTCTCTGTCCGGGAACGCGTCCCAGCTGGCCGGCGTACCTGTATGCGGGATGCGCCGCCGCTCCCCCGGCTTGGCGGCCGGCGGCGTGCTGCCCGGGAGTGCCATCCAGCGCGATCGGGTCCAACGGACCGGACTCGCGCGCCGGAAGGCTGGCGCGACCGATCGATCGCCATGTCGGAGCCGGCCTGCGGCCCTAGGCACGCGGCAACGCGGCACCGGCTCGCCCGCAGGCAGCCTGCGGGCGGGTGGCGCAGGCGCCCATCCCCCGGCCATTCGCCATGAAGTTGGGTTCCCTCGCCTTGTCTCACGGAGCCGCGCGCCAATGGGTGCCGGTGTTCGTGCTCCTGGCGGCGCTGACGATTACCGGGACCGCGTCCCACTTCGCCTCGCTGGGTGCCATGGCACGCGACCGGTTGCGGTTCGAGCACGCCGTGGAACGGACCCGCGCCCTGATCGACAGCCGAATGGAGACCTGCGTCGCGCTGCTCCGCGCGGGCGGCAGCCTGTTCGCTGCCGCGGGCGAGGTGGACCGGGACCGCTTTCACGCCTTCGTGAGCCGACTCAACCTCCAGGCGCGGTACCCGGGCATTCAGGGCATCGGATTCAGTGCCCGCGTCCGGCCAGAGGAGCGCACTGCCCTGACGGCCCGCATGCGTCGGGAAGGCGTGCCGACGTTTCGGATATGGCCCAGCCGGCCGCGCGGCGAGCAGCACAGCATCCTTTACCTGGAGCCGCTGGACCGGCGCAACCGCGCGGCGATCGGCTACGACATGTTCTCGGAGCCCGTAAGGCGGCAGGCGATGGGGCGCGCTCGCGACACGGGGGCCGCCAGCGCCTCCGGAAAGGTCACCCTCGTCCAGGAGATCGATCCGGAGAAGCAGGCCGGGTTCCTCATCTACGTTCCCGTGTACCGCGGAGGCGGCGTGCCGCCCACCGTGGCAGAGCGCAAACGGCGGCTGGTGGGCTTTGTGTACAGCCCCATCCGCGCCGACGATCTGCTGGCCAGCATAATTGGTGCCGAGCACCACCTCCCCGTGGACTTCCGCGTGTACGACGGCGGACGCCTCGACCCGGGCACCCTCCTGCACGACTCGAAGCGCGTCCGCGGCGCCCTTCGTGAGCAGTACGTGCCGCGGTTTCGGAGCACGTCCTCCCTAGATGTGGCCGGCCGCACCTGGGCGCTGTCCTTTGCCACGCGCCCAGACTTCGAGGCCGAGTCCACAAAGATGCTTCCCCAAGTGTTGTTCCTGGGCGGGCTCCTGGTGAGCCTGATCCTCTATGGGGTGACCAAGGCCCAGGTCCAGGCACGGGATGCCGCGGAGACGCTGGCTCGGCAGCTCCGCCGGTCCGAGGCGGTGGCGAGGGAGGAGGCCCGCACGGCCGAGGCCCTCCAGCGGATCACCGGCTCCCTGGCCGCGGAGCTGGATGCCCGTCAACTGGTGCAGCGGCTGACCGACGAGTCCACGGTGCTCACGGGCGCGGAGTTCGGAAGCTGCATCTACCATGTGACCGGTCCCGACGGTGCCTCCCAAATGCTCTACGCGCTTGCCGGCGCGTCTTCCGAGGACATCGCCCAGTTTCCCACGCCGCGATCCACAGAGGTCTTTGCTCGCACCTTTCGCGGCGAGGCGGCAGTGTGCAGCAACGACATCACCCGGGACCCAAGATACGGGCAGAATCCTCCCTATTGCGGCATGCCGGACGGGCACCTGCCGTTGCGCAGCTATCTGGCCGTGCCTGTGCTCTCCCGGAGCGGCGAGGTTCTGGGCGGCCTCTTCTTCGGCCACTCGCGCGCTGGCGTGTTCACCGAGCGGCACGAACGCATCCTTGGGGGATTGGCCGCCCAGGCGGCCGTGGCACTGGACAACGCGCGCCTCTTCACGGCTGCCCAGGAGGAGCTCGCCCGGCGGCGGCGCACGGAAGAGCAGCTGGCGGAAGTCAATCGGCTCGTCACGGCCGTCTTTGAAGCGTCTCCACTCGCCATCATGATTCTCGATCTCGAGGGCCGCGTGCGCCTTTGGAACCCGGCGGCGGAGCATCTCTTCGGGTGGACCAGCGAGGAGGCGGTGGGACGCATCTTCCCCGGCGTTCCGGCGGACCGTTTGGAGGAACTGCGCGAGGGCATCCGCCGCACTCTCGCCCGGGAAGGCATTCTGGGCGCGGAGATCCGGTGCTGGAACCGCCAGGGCGAGGTGCTGGACCTGCGGCTCTGGAGTGCCACGCTCCGGGGCGGCGACGGCGAGCCGGCCGGTGTGATCGGCATACTCCAGGACATTCGTCGGGAGAAGCAGGAGGCCGAGGAGCGCGAGCGCGCCCGCGCCCAGATCCTCCGGCTCAATGAGCAGCTCCAGCGGGCCATGACGGAGACGCACCACCGCGTGAAGAACAATCTTCAGGTGATCGCGGCCATGATCGATATGCAGGTGCTCGATGGAAAGGAGCTCCTGCCAGCCGAAGAGGTCCGCCAGCTGGGCTCCCATGTGCGCACGCTGGCGATGGTCCATGATCTTCTCACCACCCAGGCACGGGAAAACGGCCAGGCCGATGCCATCTCGGCCCGCGCCGTGCTCGCCAGGCTCGTGGAGCTGCTGCAGGAGACCGCCTCCGGCCGCACGCTTCGCGCCGCCCTGGATGATCTGGTTCTGCCGGTTCGCCAGGGAACGAGTCTCGCCCTGGTCGCCAACGAGGCCATCAGCAACGCCCTCAAGCACGGCCGGGGACGCGTGGACGTGGGCTTGCGCGTAGGCGACGACGTCGCGGAGCTGGAGGTGGCGGACGAGGGCCCCGGATTCCCGGACGGATTCCGGCTGGAGCCGACGCGCACGACGGGGCTCTCGCTGGTGGAGAGCCTCAGCAGGTGGGACCTTGGGGGAGAGGCGGAGTTCCTGAACCGGGAGGGCGGCGGCGCGCGGGTCGTGGTGCGCATGCCGGTGCGGGACGCTCGCCGGGGATGACGGCACGCCGGGGAGGGGAGGAATGAGACAGCCAGCACGCCGAAACCTCCGGGGGCGACTCACGGAGGGCTGGCGTCCCTGAGGGGGCACGAGCATGCGCAGCGAGAGTGCGGCGACGTTGCCGGGCATGGCGGGGTCCGCGCTCAAGCACGCCTTCCTGGCTGCCTATCTGGTGATCGTGGTGTTTCCGGTCGTCTGGGTATTCTACACGAGCGCCAAGTCCACCCAGGAGGTCTACCGAAACCCCTTTGGCCTCCCCGCGGCGATTACGGCACCCGGCCCGGAGACCGTGCGGCCGCTCGTGGAGAACTACCGCAAGGCCTGGGTTGGCAGCCACTTCAGCGACTACTTCCTGAACAGCGTGAAGGTCGTGGCGCTGAGCCTGGCTGGGATCTTGGCGCTTGGGGCGATGGCAGCCTACGCCCTGGCGCGGTTCGAGTTCCGGGGGCGCACGCTCATCTACTACCTCTTCCTGAGCGGGCTGATCATCCCCATGCAGCTCATCCTCATCCCCCTCTTCTTCCAGTTCAGCGACATGGGGGAATGGGCCACGCAGGCGCTCGCTCCTGCGGCGCGGGCCGCGGGCTTGGGAACGCTGACCGTCCAGCTGCACGACTCCCAGGCCGGGCTGATCCTCATCTATGTGGCGGCCAGTCTGCCGTTCACGGTGTTCGTACTTACGGCCTTTTTCCGCACCCTGCCGGACGAGCTGCGCGAGGCTGCGCTCATGGACGGCGCCACGGAGCTGCAGGTCTTCGGACAGGTGATGATGCCCCTCGCAAAGCCGGGACTCGTGACGGTTGCCATCTTCAACTTTCTGGGGCTCTGGAACGAGTACCTATTCGCCCTTGTGTTCCTGAGCACGGACCGGCTGAAGACTCTGCCGCTGGGCCTGGCCTCCATCTCCATGCAGGCACAGTACAAGAGCGACTTCGGACTGCTCTTCGCCGGGCTGGTGATCGTGATGCTTCCCACCCTGCTGGTCTACATCGTCCTCCAGGAGCGCCTGACCAAGGGTGTGACACTGGGGGCGCTCAAGGGGTGATCTTGCTGAGAGTGGCGTTGAGTTAGGCGGGCAGCCGCTGGGGAGGGCGGCGGCCCCGGGCACAAACCCGGCGTGCAAGGGCTCCCCTCCACGTGGCGGGGCACGAGCCGGCAGGGGGAAGGGTCTCACGAGGATGCGCATTGCGGTTGCACCTGGAGATTCGATTGGTGTATAATCTGCGGTGGCCGTCACACTGGCCGCCGGGGGCTGTAGCGCAGTTGGGAGCGCGTCTCAATGGCATTGAGAAGGTCAGGGGTTCGAATCCCCTCAGCTCCACCCGCAGGGCAGGGCCGCTCGCACCGCGTCGAGCGGCCCCTTTGCCTTCTTGGGACGCTCATGCGAGCGCGCGCCTTCACTCTCGTCGAGCTTCTGGTAGTGATCGCGGTGATCGCCGTGCTGGCGGCGCTCCTGCTGCCCGTCTTCGCTGGTGCCCGTGAGAAGGGCCGCCAGACGGCATGCGCCTCAAACCAGCGCAGCCTTGGCCTGGCCATCCTTCTCTATTGCCAGGACCATGACGAGCGCCTGCCGCTGGCCGCCTACGCAACGGGGGGCTTTGATTTCGCCACGTGGCACAACCTCGTCGAGCCGTACGTGCGCAGCCGGGAGACCGTCTTCTGCCCGTCCAGCACCGTCTCGCGCACCGACGCCGGAGGCCGTCCCACGGCCCACTTCGGATACAATGCCCGCCACCTCACGGATGTGGCGCTGGACTTCTCCAACTATGCCACCCACTCGGCGGTGTCGCTGGCCCAGGTGGCGAACCCTCCGGAGACCGTGCTGACGGCAGACGCCCGCGCCAGCCTGCTCGGCAGCTGGTGCGGGGACGACGGGAAGTTTCTCCTGCCCCCCTCCGAGGCCAATTCCCACTGCTGGGGGCGCCCGGCCGACGTGCATCACGGCGGCGCCAACGTGCTCTGGCTGGACGGCCATCTCCGGTGGCACCGTGCCGGGCAATACTACTGGGGCCAGTCTCCCCCGGACCGCTTCTTTGACCGGGAGTAGGCGGCGGGCCTGATCAGGCTGGCAGATTCCAGCCGGGACGGTGGCTCGGGCAGCGAAGAGCACCACGGCAGACTCCGAAGGTGACGGGAGCCACCGGCACCCGGGATTCGCCGGCAGGGTCCCGGCGTGCTGGCGGAAGCGTCCCTCCGCAGGCCTCTTTGAATTGACAGCGCCTGCGGGGGCCAGTATAATGCGGCCAACCGAATAGGGTGCTGCAGGTCGCCGGCGAGAGCCGGCGGAAAACGGGGGAAGCCGGTGCGATTCCGGCACAGTCCCGCTGCGGTGAGGCGGCCCGTTCCGGAGCCGCCCGAGTCCGAATGCCCGCCTGCAGCGCATCACGCAGACCCTTCGCGAGCAAAGGGTGTGATGAGGCTGGACGCGCCCCGCGTCCCCAGGCACACCATCCCTCCTGACGGGATGGTTTTTTGTGCGATCCTCTCTCCCTCGCCCGCGACGCGCACGGGCCCGCCAGGCGGGCCAGAGAGGCAGAGACCCATGCATCGTGCCGCACGCGAGGCGCCCGCCGGCCCCTCACCCCGGGGCGCCGCCACTGGCTTCACCCTCGTTGAACTGCTCGTCGTGATCGCCGTCATTGCAATTCTGGCGGCGATCCTGTTCCCCGTGTTCGCCCAGGCTCGTGAGAAGGCCCGGCAGGCCAGCTGCGCCTCGAACCTCCGTCAGCTGGGCCTGGCCGCGGCGCTCTATCTGCAGGACTACGACGAGGTTTACCCGCTCTACCAGTACGCGGACTGCGAGGGATTCACTTGCCACCAATACTGGTTCGGCCGGCGGACAGGCGGGGGCTGGGACAAGACGCAGGGGCTCCTCTATCCCTACACCCGCAGCCACCAGATCCAGCGCTGTCCCAGCTGGTCAGGCCGGACGGTGTTCGGCGACGGCAACGGCTACGGCTACAACTGGGGCTACGTGGGGTCCGACTACTATCTCACGTGGTCGTGGCCGCCCCTGAACCCCGCCCCTCTGGCCGCGCTGGCGGCCCCGTCTGGCAAGGTGCTCTTCGCTGACTCCGGCTTCTACAACGCCCCCTGGTGGGGAGGGGACGGCTCCATGTGGGAGACCCCCGGAATAGATCCCCCGAGCCAGTGGTATGGG
>Ga0073934_10006322_pt1 | contig 17354 bp, 16 predicted proteins | sample LarsenN4metaG_FD_76834 | JGI IMG/M metagenome (GOLD analysis project Ga0073934, IMG submission 76834) | Hot spring sediment bacterial and archeal communities from British Columbia, Canada, to study Microbial Dark Matter (Phase II) - Larsen... ... | reverse complement strand
GGACACAGTGAACTGTACCGGGGGGCCGAGTACGTGGTAGATTTTCTGCCCAAAATCAAGCTAGAGGTGGTCGTGCCGGATACTTTGGTGGATAAAGCGGTCGAAACCATCTTGGTGACCGCTAGAACCGGCAAGATCGGGGATGGAAAAATTTTTATTCTCCCCATGGAAGAAAGCTTCCGGATCCGAACAGGGGAACAGGGAGATAACGCGCTTTAGCCTATTGTTCCTCGTCTCTTGTAGGGGGCGCGTACGCGCCCCCTACAAGAGACGACGGATAACGGACCAAAAAGGTGAGATTCTTAGCTGCTCGCGCCTACCTCCCATCCCGTTTCCGAGCCCTAACATAAGCCCTCCATACCGCGTCTAACTCCTCCTCCCTTGCTTCCTCAATTTCTTCCCAGGTCCTTTCGATCTCTTTATAGGAATAAGTGGCCGGACTTTGAAGCAGGTCACTATAGAACTCTAGGAGTTTAATAAGCTCGGTACGTGGGATCCTTTGAATTTCCAACATGGGCGCTCGCTCCTTATCCTGGAAAGGGGCTCTGGGTAACCGCGAGCTGTAATAGGTGTTATATTTGGAGAGTTAAGTCAAAAGGGTCCAGCTAGGAGGGTAATAATCCCTTTGTTGCTATGAGCCGCCAGGTTACCCAGAGAGTTCCGGTTACTTTTTAACTTGTAACCGCACGGCCTGGTATTTTCTCTAAGAAGCAAGCCTCATACCAGGACCTGGTGATCTTCAAAAAAACAATTAACTCTTTAAAAATAGACAGGTTAAAAGGGATTAGCGGCTTCGAGACGGCTTTAGGAAAGCCTATTTATTAGGCAGAGTGGGGGGCGGGGGATTTAAAAACAGGCAGGCATTTCAAATCCTTTCTGTGCTTTTGACCTCCCTGAGGGCCTTCCCTTTATGTTACAGTAATAACGCAGTTCTGACCATTAAAAGGATTCGGTACAAGGGCGGTACACGTCGGATCCTTTTGCCAGTTTCCATCTACCACAAAGAGATATTCATAGCTCCCGGGCTCCAGAGAAAGGGTCGTCTTCCAGAGCCCCTTCTTATCTTTCTTTAATTGGAAGGATTGGGCATCCCAGTTGTTGAAACTCCCGGCCACCATAACGTGCCGGGCTTCAGGAGCCAGGAGCTGAAATAAAACTTTTTTCTTGAGGGGTTGGCTTTTCGTATTCCCCTTCGAGCCGGTTTTTTTTACTGCCATAGCGTCTCCTTCTCTAGAAAGTCCCTTTTATATCTTTGAAATTCGGTAGGTGCACATCCTAACGGTGTTGATTAAGATGTACACCTACCGGCGTTTAGGCTACCACGGAGGGATCAAGGAGGTCACGTAGCCTAACCTCGGTCAAGGAGGGACCAGGATTCCGTACAGGTTTCTAAGAATCCTTCAGTTCAGATCTCCTTTGGGTTAAAGGTTATAAAGATTTCTGTGCGCTTAACGTATCGGTCACAAAATCTGTAGTTTATTTTAGCACTCTTCATACCATGAAAGAGGAGGTCGCCGCACCGTTTGTGGTTAAAATATAATTAATTGAAAACTTGAGGGATAGTCAAACCTCCCCTCCGTTTTAGAAGGATTATTCCGCAAACTGAGGTGCTGGAGGTATAGGCAGGTCTTACTAAACCTGCCGGGAATTTAAGCAGGCTCATCCAGGCTCACGCCCCTTCCCTTTAGAAAGGGAACGTTATTTTGTAGCTTCTGTAGGGGCGGGTCTCCTCGCCCCTACAGGTAGGATCAGGTTTAACACCCCGTTATCTTGGAAAATCGGTATTCATGGGGAGGGGCGACCCGGGAGGTCGCCGTTCCCCTGCGAATCGGTGGGAGGTGTCGTCCTGACGCAAGGGGTTTAGCTCTTTACCGTAGGATCGGGGTTATAATCGGGGCCCACGATCACCCGGAGCGCCTGGGGGAGAACGCTGAAGGTAACAGGTTCCTTGCAAAGGAGTTCGCCATCGATGTTGAACCACATACCCGGGCGTGAGGCGATATGAACGCGCCGCGCCGTGCGGTGTAGGACTTGGTCGCTGTCCAGGTAGTTGGCGGCCAGGAGTCGGGCGACCACGCCCGCCAGGTCGAGGAGCGATCCGTAACGTACGATGACCACATCGAGCAGCCCATCTTCAGGATTGGCCAGGGGAGCCACCTGGAAGCCTCCCGCAGCGGTACGTCCGTTGGCTACAATCATATTGAGGGCTTCGATACGGTGGGTAGGGCCGTCCTCCCAGGTGATGATGGTCTCGTAGCCCGTTAAATCGGGTAAGGCCCCGATGGCGCCGCGCAGGTAGGCCAACGGTCCCCAACTAGCCTTGAGTTCATCGGTGAGAACCTCGTCCACCTGCCCGCTGAAACCGCCCGCCGCCACATTTATACAGTAGACGGTCTCTCGACCGACCGCCTCCACCTTGATGAGGTCAAGGGACCGTTCAGGTCCTGAAGTCAGGAGCTCCAACGCCTCCAGAGGCGTCTCCGGGATAGCCAGTGTACGGGCCAGGTCGTTGCCGGTACCGAGCGGAATAACCCCAAGCCTGGCTGCCGCGAAGTTGGTCGCGAGACCGTTGACCACCTCATTGATAGTTCCATCGCCGCCGGCGGCTACGATGAGGTCGTAGCCTTCCCGGACGGCCTCGGTCGCAAACTCACGGGCCTGGCCGGGCCGGTTGGTCTCTCGGAGGGTGACCTCGGAGCGTTTCGCAACTACCTCATGGAGGACGGCGGCCTGTTCGGCGGAGCCCGCGTTAGGGTTAAGGATAATACAGATCCTCATGATGGCCTTTCATTCCGCGTTAGGGGTTCTTCTTTTGTGCCAGGGATCGAGGCGATTTATCCCCGAGGACTCTGGCTCCGTCAGGCCTTTGAGCCCTCAAAGGGGGCAGCTTTCGCCCGCTATAGCGGGCAAAGAGCCAGGCCAACGTCATGGTAGGAATGAGCTGAGTCCCCGGGATCAGGGCTTCGATGACGGTGATCTGGCGCAGGTTTTGGAGGCCAAAGCGGCTTAGAATAGCCCAGGAGATCGGCGCCGAGAAGATATCGAGGCTCAAGTCGAGCAGGTCGAGCACAACAACTAACCCTAACGGGACGGCCCGAAGCGTCTCCAATACTCCTGCGTTGGGGAGGTTGAGCCGACGGAGTCGGCGCGCCAGCAGCGCAAGCCCTAAGAGGGCCAGCAGTAGGGCGGTAACCGAGATGATACCGAAAGCGAGAAGAAAATCTTGAAGGTCCACTTCTTTATGCTCCTTTTCTTTCCCCCTTCGAGGCTTTTCGCAAGCCACCCGAGCCCCTGGTCCAAAGCAGAAGGGATGGGCGATGGTAGCAAGGCCTCCAAAGGGCTTTTGGAGCCGGCGGGAACTCGTTGGGTTCCCTTCGTCCACCCGCCAACTCCCTACAAATGCGTAAGCTATCCTATAATTTACTTAAGTTGCCTGAATTTAGCAAGACCTAGATACTGAGTCCGCCCGGCGTCAATGACCCTTTTGATAGAGGCCGGTTTATTTTGCATCCGATCCGCGCGCTCACCCCCCCAGCGTGATATCCTGCTCCTGGTACCACTGGAGCGCCTCCAGGAACTCCTCCAGAGTCATATCCGGCCAGAGGGTATCCACCACGTAGACGTCGGCGTAAGCGCACTGGATCGGCAAAAAACCGGAGAGGCGGCGTCGCCCGCCCCACCGTACCACCAAATCTACGCGGGAGACCTCCCCAGAGGCCAGCGCCTTGGGAACCCCTGAGTAAGAAAGGGAGCCATTGGTCTGGGCGTGCTTCAGAGCGGAGAACAGGTCCCACTGCCATCCATAATTCACAAGGAGATTGACCCGCATATCGCCCGGAGTCCGTTGCTTGGTAAAAGGTCGCAGCGCCTCGGGAAAAACGGGAGACGAGGAGTCCCCCACGACGAGCAGGGCTATCCCGATCTCGATGGCGCGGAGACTAAACTCCACACACGCTTTACGAAACGCCTCCACCTGTTCAGAAGGCCGGCGGACGTTCTCCTGGGTAAAACCGTAGACCGAAGCTTCTTCGATGCCAAGTTCCCGGCAGAGATTCAGGAGGCGGAAACCCGGCTCGATGCCGGCAGCATACCCTTCACGTTGTGCAAGACCACGATCCTTGGCCCAGCGACGGTTTCCATCCGGGATGATGCCCACATGACGAGGAATACGAGAAAATTTCATTGGTCTTTTTATCATCGGAGTCCTCTTCATCTTTAGTATGAGTTTATAGAAGGTTAGGGTACTTCCATCCGCTGTCTATCAGCATTTCAGAAGTTCCAGATTCGATTGAATAAGGGTATCCTCTACGTAAGGGTCTCATTTTACCCCCTAAAAATACCACGTCTCTCTGTTCCTGCTTCTTTATCTCTGTATATAAAAAGTCAATTCAACGCAACGTGCAACTTTTTCTAATTTCTTGTCATTACAAGGGGGGGGCAGAACTTACCATTGCATGCAATCCCGTGCTCTCAAAAGCCTTTCGATCAGGCTCCGCCTATCTGAAAGTATCTTTTGCATATGTTGTTCCACGAAGGACTCTAGGATTATTTCTAGATTATCTTTTTATAAAAGGACTTGACCCGGGACCCAATTTTTTAGAAGATGGAGGGAGCTGTAAGCGTTTAACTGGCTCCCAGGGGGGGCAGGGTTACCCGCCGTGGAGGTCTATTTCTTGGGAGGTGGCTATGCTATCTAAAGTTCTGAGCAGTGCGGTCATGGGGATCGATGGGTACCTGGTAGAGGTGGAGGTCGATGTAAGCTTTGGCCTGGCCAGTTTTACAATTGTCGGATTGCCCGACGGTGCCGTTCGGGAAAGCCGGGAGCGGGTTAAAGCGGCCATTACGAACTGTGGGTTTGCTTTTCCGGTTAACCGGATCATCGTGAATCTGGCGCCGGCAGATATCCGAAAAGAAGGGTCTGCTTTTGATTTGCCCATTGCCATGGGTTTGCTCTGCTGCATGGGCTTCATCCCTTCGGATAAGTTGAAAGATTTCCTTCTGGCGGGAGAACTTTCCTTGGATGGGAGTTTGCGACCCATACCGGGAGTGCTTCCCATGACCCTGGCCGCACGGGATAAAAAACTCCCGGGAGTTATCGTGCCGGAAGAGAACGCCGGCGAGGCTGCCGTGGTCCATGGGGTCCAGGTTTATCCGGTAAAAACCCTGGCGCAGACGCTCCAATTTATTAACGGGGACCTTCAGATAGAACCTTTGAAGGTGGATCTGGAGAAAGTGTTTGAAGAATCCTCCCGCTACGAGCTGGACTTTGCCGATGTCAAAGGCCAGGAGCACGCAAAACGTGCCCTGGAGGTCGCAGCCGCCGGGGGACATAACATTCTGATGATCGGTCCCCCGGGTTCCGGGAAAACCATGCTGGCAAAGCGGATCCCGACGATTTTACCTCCCCTGAATTTCGACGAGGCGTTAGAGACGACCAAGATTCATAGTGTATCGGGGCTGCTCCCGGATAAAAAGCCCCTCATCGCGACCCGTCCCTTCCGCAGCCCCCACCACTCTATTTCCGATGTGGCCCTGGTCGGAGGCAGCGTCCCCCCTCGTCCCGGAGAGATCTCCCTGGCCCACAACGGGGTCTTATTCTTAGATGAGCTCCCCGAATTTAAACGGGGCGTCCTGGAGGTGCTCCGACAACCCCTCGAAGACGGCATGGTGACCATTTCCCGGGCCGCCATCTCCATCACGTACCCTTCCCGGTTCATGCTCGCCGCCTCCATGAATCCCTGCCCCTGCGGATTTTATACCGATCCCACCCGGGAGTGTACCTGCACCCCTACCCTGATCCAGCGCTATATGTCCAAGATCTCAGGACCTCTCCTCGATCGGATCGACATCCATATCGAAGTCCCCGCGGTTAAATATAAAGAACTGGCCTCCCAGAGCTCCGGAGAAACGTCCGAAGTGATTAAAGAACGGGTCAGGCAGGCCAGGAAAATTCAACAAACCCGGTACCAAAGAGATAAAATATACTGCAACGCCCACATGACGACCGGCCACCTTAAGAAGTACTGCCAGATCGGGGAAGCGCCGGGTCGGCTGCTGGAGAACGCGATCGCCAAGCTGGGGCTGAGCGCCCGGGCCTACAGCAGGATTTTAAAGGTATCTCGCACCATCGCGGATCTGGAGGGCTGCGAAGATATCCGGGCGGAGCACATCTCCGAAGCGATTCAGTACCGGAGCCTGGATAGGGAGCTATGGGCGACCTAAGGCATACCGACGACGAAACTGCTTAAACCGCTTGAGTGGATCGTTACTTACCAACGCCAAGCTCAGCCGGCGCGCTGAGGCGCACGGCCGCAGCGAGAGGTTAAGCCGGAGCCTGGGCGGGCTTCGCTGCGGCTCTATCCCTCCTAGGCTTGCTTAAGAAACTCGGTCACCTCTTTGTTGAAGACCTCGGGGGCCTCACGCATCAGGAAGTGGCCGGCCTTCCTGACCGGTTTGAAGGTCAGGTTTAAGTAGTACTGGGCGACGAGGTCGGCCCAATTTATGACGACGCAGGTATCCCCTTCTCCCCACAGGACCAGAGTTGGAATGTGGATGGGGGTATAGTCGATGGGTTCCCAACCTTTGGAGAGGGGGCCGAGGTTTGCCCGGTACCAATTAAATCCTCCCTCTATGTTTCCGGGCTTTGTGAAATTGTCGGTAATAATCTCCAACTCCTCAGGCGTCCAATTGACGAGCTTCGCTCACTTCTTCTCCTCTTTCTTAACGGCGACGGCCTGCACGACCATCCCTTCCTGTAAATCGTCCGTGGCATCGAGAATGAGGGGGTCATTTTCTCCGACACCAGAAGTGATTTCCAATTGAGTTCCATAATCCCGCCCGAGCGTGACTTTTTGGTAGTGCACGGTCTGGTCTTTGGTAACGGTCGCCAGGTGGGGGCCGTCCGGGCGAATAACCAAGGCGTTGCCGGGCACCAATAAGGGGGGATTGGCGCGGTTGACCGTAAACTTGACCTGGGCGTACATACCGGGGAGTAACAAGTTATCCCCGTTGGGCACCCGTACCTCTGTCAGCAGAGTACGGGACGTGGCATCCAGGACCCCGGCTGTGCCGACGACCTTGCCGGTGAAGGACTTCTGGGGAAATTCCTGCACGATTATCTGCGCGGGCTGGTCCACCTGAATCGAGGTCACGAAAGTCTGGGGGACGTTGACGTAGATGCGCAGGGTATCGCTTTGGGCGATTTTAAAGAGCGGCAGGCTGTTTGTGCTGCTGCCTGCGGTGATCAAGGCGCCCAGGTCTACGTTGCGCGCTGTAATAGTTCCCGCAAAGGGAGCCACCACTTTCTGAAAGGATTGTAAAGCTAGGAGACGTTGGACACTGGCCTGGCTGGCGTCCACCCGAGCCTGGGCGGCGCTGATGTCGGCCTGGGCGGCATGGATGGTAGCCTGGGCCGCATCTGTATTGGCCTGGGCCGCATCAAAGGCGGCCTGCTTTTCGTCGGTCTCTTGATGGGAGACGAGCGCCTGCAGCTCGAGCTGTTTCCAACGCTGGAGGGTCTTACGCGCAAATTCCAGGGAAGCGCGCTCTTGCTGGAGCTTGGCACGCTCTTGCTGGAGCTTGGCACGCTGTTGCTGCAGCGCGGCCTGGGCTTGCTGTAAATTCGCCTGGGCTTCCGCTAATTCCTGATCCATTTCCGGGGACTCGATCTCCGCAAGTAACTGGCCGGCCTGGACCCGGTCTCCGAGGTCTACCAGTCTCCTCTTCAAATATCCGCTGGCTCGGGCATAAATAGGGGTTTCCTGAATAGCTTGGATATTGCCAGGCAGAACCAGCTCGGTCGAGGGGGCAGCCCGCTGGGCAGTCACCACATTAACGACGGGAATGCTGGTCTTCGAGGCATCGACCGCCGCACTTAATTCTGCCTGCCGGTGTATACGGGGCAAAATACCGATCGTAAGGAGTCCTGCCAGCACAGCGACCGCCGTGAACGTGATCATGAAGAAACGGGCCGTACCCTGCTTTCCGGGTTTAGAAGCCGATTCTTGCACGGCAAAGGGGGTTTGAGGCTGCTGGGAATCCTTAGGCGTAGGGCCTTTAGAATGGGAATTGTTCGATATATTTAAAGAGTTGTCTCGTAAAGTCTCAAAGGGTCTCACATCCATACATGCTCTCCTGTTAGTTTAATTAGGGGTTCACTTCTAATGAAGTCTTCTGTCCGTAATAGGCCATTTCCTCTATGTCGACGTGCTGAGGTTGTTTGCGTCGTAGGACGCTGTAAACGATCGGCACGAAGAAAAGGGTTGCGAAGGTGGCGATGGTCAGTCCACCGATAACCGCTCGGCCCAGGGGGGCATTCTGCTCTCCGCCTTCGCCGAGTCCCAACGACATGGGTAACATACCGATGATCATGGCCAAGGCCGTCATCAAAACCGGACGAAGGCGCGTATATCCGGCCATCAAGGCTGCATGGATGGCATCCTGCCCGGCCTGGCGTTGCTCGTTCGCAAAAGTTACCAATAAAATACTATTGGCCGTCGCCACTCCAATGCTCATCATAGCCCCCATCAGAGAGGGAACATTGAAAGTGGTCTGGGTCACAAACAGCATCCAGATAATGCCCGAAAGGGCGCCCGGTAAGGCCATGATGATGATCAGGGGATCGATCCAGGACTGGAAGTTTACGACCATCAAGCAGTAGACCAGCACGATCGCGAACACCAATCCTCCCCCCAAGCCTAAGAACGCGGATCTCATGCTCTCAACCTGACCCCGCACCACGATGGAACTGCCGGTGGGAAGTTGGGGTTTGAATTCAGCGACGATCTGATCGATATCCCGCGCGACGCTCCCCAGGTCACGGCCCTGGACATTGGCGTAGATATCGAAAACCGGCTGTACATTATAGTGATTGACCACCGCGGCCATCTTCCGGCGCTCCACACTGGCCAGATTGCTCAGAAGCTGGGGCGTGCTCTGACCCGCCGGAGTGATGGGCGTGCTCTGAAGGGCATCCACGGAGTCTAACTGATACGGGGGGGTCTGCACGGCAACCGTGTAGGTCACGCCGCTTTGGGGGCTGAGCCAGTAATTCGGCGCCACCTGACCACTGGAGCTCAAGGATATGAGCAGATTGTTCGCCACATCCCGTTGGGTTAAGCCAACTTGCGCGGCCTTGGTTCGGTCCACGTTGACACGCAGCTCAGGCGCGTCCAGGACTTGATGCAGATGCACGTCCACGGCGCCGGGAACGCTCGCCACCCGCGCCTGGATTTGCTTAGCAACTTCATAATTTTTAGGGTTGCGCCCCGCCACTTGAATATCGATGGGAGCGGGCAGACCAAAGTTCAGGATCTGCGTAACGATATCCGAGGGTTGGAAAAAGAAGGTCAATTGGGGAAACTCCGCTTTGAGCTTCCGGCGTAATTGTTTGATATACTCCTCCGTCGGCCCATGTTTATCCGCCTTGAGGGCGACGAGAATTTCACCATCACTGGGACCGATGGTCGCCGTATCGCTAAAAGCAAGATTGACCCCTCCGACCGGCAGGCCGATGTTATCCAGGATAAGCTCCAACTCATCGGCAGGGATCACGTTACGGATGGCGTGTTCGACCTGATGGAAGATACGTTCCGTCTCCTCGATGCGCGTCCCGGCAGGGGCCCTGACGTGTAGGCGAAACTGACCGGCATCGACCTTTGGGAAAAAGTCCTCACCGACGAACGGTAACAGGGCCAGGGAGCTTCCGAAAAAAGCCACAAACAGCAGAAAGACTACCAGGCGATGGCTCAGAGACCAGGCCAAGCCGTCTCGATAACCGCCACGGAACTTCTCGAAGAATCGGTTAAACCCTTGATGAATACGCCAGAAGGGATTACGGGAGGGAACCGCATGTCCGTTCCCTGCATGGGAATCCACCTCGCTGCGGAGTAGATACTTGACCAGGGTAGGTACCAGGGTCCGCGAGAGGAAGTAGGAGGCGAGCATAGCAAAAACCACGGCCATGGCCAGAGGAGTAAATAAAGACTGCACCGCCCCGGTCAGGAAGACGACCGGCACGAAAACGATACAGATCGACAACGTGGAAACGAACGCCGGGGTCGCAATCTGTTGCGCGCCATCCAGAATGGCTCGTACGAGGGGTTTACGCTGCCCTAGGTTGCGGTGAATGTTCTCAATCTCAACGGTCGCATCATCCACCAGAATCCCCACAGCGAGAGCAAGTCCCCCCAGGGTCATTACGTTGAGGGTCTGACCCAGAAAATTCATGCTTATGATAGAGCACAAGATCGATAAAGGGATCGAGACAACTACAATGAGGGTGCTTCGCCAACTGCCGAGAAATAAAAGGATCATCAGGGCGGTCAAACAAGCTGCAATGACGGCTTCTTTAACCACCGCACTGATGGCAGCCCTTACGAAGATGGACTGGTCGAACAGGTACTTTAAATCGAGCTCAGGAGGAAGGGTCGCCTGGATGCTCGGGAGCCTTTGTTTGACCCGATTTACGATATCGAGGGTCGAAGCGCCGCCGCTTTTTAAGACGGTGAGCAAGCTGGACCGCCGTCCGTTCTGATTCACGATATTGTTCTGCACGGCGAAGCCATCACGGACTTGGGCCACGTCGCGAATATAAACCGTGGCTCCATTAACCTGCTTGATGGGTAAGTTGTTGAGCGCGTCGATCGCCTCCGGACTGCTATTGAGCCGCACGCTGTACTCACGACCCCCCATTTTCGCATTCCCGGCGGGCACGATGAGATTTTGTGCGTTGATGGCCGCGGTAACGTCCGAAGCAGAAAGACCCTTAGCCAGAAGCGCCTGGGTATCCAAATCCACCATGATCTGACGGGGTTTACCTCCGTAAGGGAGAGGCACCGAAGCCCCCTGAACGGTCGCTAACTGCGTCCGGATGAAGTTAAAACCGAGATCGTAGAGCTGCTGCTCCGAGAGGGTTTTGCTGCCCACCCCAATTTGTAAAACGGGCACGTTGGAGGCGCTGTAACGGATGATCAGAGGGGGTTGCATGCCCGGGGGCATCACCCGGAGTACCGTCTGGGAAATGGAGGTCATCTGGGCAACCGCCGCCTCGATCTTAGCTCCCGGGTGAAAGAAAACTTTGATGACGCTGACCCCACTCATAGATTGGGATTCAATGTGTTCGATGTCATTAACGGTGGTCGTAAAGGAACGCTCGCTGAAGGTCACGACCCGTTTCTCGATTTCTTCGGGCGCCATACCCCCATAGCTCCAAATAACGCTGACGACGGGGATGTTAATCTCTGGAAAAATATCCGTGGGCATGCGGCTTATGGTCACGATGCCCAGAAGCACGATGAGCAGAGACATAACGATGAAGGTGTAGGGACGACGTAAAGCAAGTCGGACAATCCACATAAATTAATTACCTAACGTGCAACCCCAGATTAAGCCCGCGATAACCGGCGCCAAACCTTTCTGGCTGCACTCTCTCTCTCAGGTCGTTAAAACCTGGTTGACTTCTTCGATAACCCTGTTGGGGGTCGTTGGGAGCCAATCGGATCAACTACACTGTGCTTAAGGCCGTGCGTCATAAATACTGCGGTAGTTAGACGATAGGATCGATGTTAGGACGGTCCTCATGGGCAGGACGACCCGGCGGATCGTCCGTACGTCTGTTAACCGGTGGGGTCCTTATGGGGCACGGTACTACGGTACTCAATAAAGCAAACTTTTGATATACTTGGAGAGCAATTCCCGGTTGAGCGAGCTGTACGTGGTCTGCCCCTCTTTCCGTTTCGTGATCACCCCGGCCTCAGCAAGTATCTTCCAGTGATGGCAAAGGAGCGAGTGGCTAATACTGGCCTGATCGGCGATCTCTGAGCCGCTCATCTCGTGGTTGGTAGCCAGTAGCTCGATGATCTGTAGCCGCGTTGGATCCGAGAGGGCCGCAAAAATTTTCGCCCTTTGCTCTCTCTCGGCCTTGGCAGCCTTATCATTTTTATTAGTTCTAGGAGTCATATGGGTCCAGTAGGGATTTATGGGTTTTATGGGTCAGGTCCGTACGACCTGAGGAAAAACTCAAAACGTATCAAAGGGTTTTATGATTACCTGATTAAATTAAATAGGCTCCTCTTGAGCCAGTTCTACGGCGGTTTTAAAGGGTTTTATGATTACCTGATTAAATTAAATAATCAAATAATCAAATAGTCAAATAATTTATTAAGCTTTTATATAAAGCAATTTTTGTTCCAGTTCCAGGGAAATCGCTACAGACCTTCATGCGTTGCCTGAAAACATAAGTCCTTACGGCTGAACGGCTAAATGCCTCAGAACGAAAACCTCCCCCTCGGGGGCCTAAAATGGGATAAATATGTCCCATGAACGTTTTATTAAGAAGGGCGGACAGGGACGATATGGCAGTTAAAAGCTTTATTTCATCGTGGGTTAAGAAAGTGTGACCTAAAGGTCCCATAACCTGGGACATCTGTCTCACGGGTCCCTCGTTTAGGGAAAAGTTAATTTCCCGACTTCGGATCAATGGCTCCCGGGGTACGCTTACCTTTGTCCACGCCTTGGCCCGGGATCGTGGTCTATAAGCGATTTTAGAAAGAATTTTCTTGACCGTTATCTTCATAGGTAGGAAGGTATTTCCAAGGAAGGGGCGACGTGACCTCATCGCAGTAAGGCAGGCGGCCAGACTTCGTGGCGTAACCCCACGAGCGATTTACGAGCCCGACGAGGCAGATTAAGGTCCACGGTAAAATTGCCATGGCCTTATCACTTCCTCTTGGTCAGTATGTGCTTTCCAACGACCTTGGAGGTGTCCTGGCAGCGGAAACCGGTTTTCAATTGGAACATAATCCTGATACCGTGGGAGGGAAGGGGAGTCGGAGGCCTACGCGCCAGGATAAGGGGGAAGTCCCCTATTTCCTCGTTCCCAGGCTCTGCCTGGGAGCGAGGGGGTCCGGGCAGTTCTGTTTTTAACCGGGCGCGTAGGGGAGTTGGGGGGCTAGGTTCCAAAAACAGACCCTTGAAAGGGGGAGGGGGTATATGCTGGACCCTACCGGTCCGGCATATACCCCCTTGTCTCCTCCCATCTGTAGGAGGGCCTTTTCGCCTGCATCTTGGCATACTTATTGCCATCTTAACTAGGGAGAATAATTAAAATTGTCGCCCGGGTTTTACCTGATATGGAGGGGCTATATCTGGAACATCACCCAAAAAGTAAAGGGATAAAAAATGAGCTCTGATCCGTCTATCCCTCACCCTGCATCCGGTTGGAGGTTGGTGCTTCGTACCCTGCGCTATAGGAATTTTCGACTTTTTTTCGGCGGCCAGGCCATCTCTTTGATCGGCACCTGGATGCAACAAATCGCCGTGAGCTGGCTGGTGTATCGCCTGACCAATTCCGCCCTTTTATTAGGGGTGGTGGGATTTGCAGGTCAGATCCCTACTTTTATTTTGACCCCCTTTGCAGGCGTTCTGGCGGACCGATGGAACCGCCACCGCATCCTGGTGATCACCCAAACGCTGGCCATGATACAAGCCTTGATTTTGGCGCTTCTCACGCTGACCAAGGCCATTTCGGTTGAGCAGATCATCGTCTTGAGTACTTTCCTCGGACTTATCAATGCCTTAGACATACCCACCCGTCAATCCTTTATAGTAAATATGGTGGAAAAAAGAGAGGATCTAGGGAGCGCCATCGCCTTAAATTCTTCCATGGTGAATGCGACCCGATTGCTAGGACCCTCCATCGCGGGTCTGTTGATCGCCCTCGTGGGGGAAGGCGTATGTTTTCTCCTTAACGGTTTAAGCTATCTCGGTGTGATCGCAGCACTGTTGGCGATGAACCTTCCACCGAAGAAGGTAGAAATCCAGCCCCCTCACGTTTTGCAAGGGTTGAAGGAGGGATTTACGTACGCGTTCGGTTTTGCCCCCATCCGGGCCGTTTTACTCCTTCTTGGGCTGATCAGTCTCATGGGAACGCCTTATAGTATACTCATGCCTATTTTTGCCACCAATGTTCTTCACGGGGGGTCGTACGCCCTGGGTTTTCTCATGACCTTTTCGGGCCTGGGCGCCTTGACAGGCGCCCTTTATCTGGCATCGCGAAAAAGTGTTCTTGGGTTGGGAAAATGGATTGCCTTGGCTTCAGGCCTCTTTGGAATTGGGCTCATCGCCTTTTCTCGATCCCGCACCCTATGGCTTTCCTTGCTGTTTATAGCGCTGGCCGGTTTTGGAATGATGGTCCAAATGGCCTCCAGCAATACCATTTTACAGACCATCGTGGATGAGGATAAGCGGGGGCGGGTCATGAGCTTTTATACGATGGCCTTTATGGGGATGGCTCCTTTCGGCAGTTTATTGGCAGGTAGCTTGGCGAGCAAGATAGGCGCTGCAAATACTTTAATGTTGGGCGGAATCTCTTGTATCTTAGGGGCCCTCGTGTTCGCCAGTAAGCTTCCTGCACTGAGGGAGATGGTCCGCCCCATATACGTAAGAATAGGGATCCTTCCGGAGATAGCCTCTGGACTTCAATCTGCAACAGAATTAACCGTGCCCCCCGAATCCAGGGGCTAGGCGACCCTCCCGAGGAAGGAAGTTTATTTTGCTCAGACGCTACCGGCTAGATCCACTCCGTCTCCAACCTCGGGGGCCGGGTCAACGTTTGCAGGACCACACAGTACTGTTCCGTCCTCTCCCGCAGTTTGCTGAGTTGCTCGGGGGTCGCTTCCGGCGCATCGATATCAAACCGGACACGGACGCGCTCGAAGCCGACGGGCACTTCCTGTGAAATGCCCAACGTACCTCGAAGATCGAGGTCTCCCTCCACCAGCACCTCGATACGTTGGGTGGGTATCCCCATAGCGGTAGCCACCATCTGGCAGGTGATCTGGGCGCAGGCCGCCAGCGCCCCAAGCAGAAGATCTCCTGAACAAGCGGCTGTGCCAGGCCCCCCAACCCCGCTGTGGGCCTCGGCCTGATAGATCGCGCGCCCGATATCTACGGAGCAGGCAACGGGCGTCGCCGTCTGACTCCCTCGCGCCTTGATCACTATCCGTGAGGCGCTGGGATCCCTGCGATACTTTTCCTTCAAGGGTTTCTGAACCGATCGAATATCCATCATAAAGTCCTCACCAGGGTTTGGGCTACGAAAAACAGGAAAAACCGCGAAAATCGGAAATAGCGATGCACTGCGGTGCGCTCCGGCGCCGCCTCTTGTGCCTCAGATCTCTCGGGGCCTTTCGTGCCCTTCGTGGTCCAGACCTTCCCCTCTGTGCCTCCTTGAGGGTTAAAACGATTTTCCTATCCTTCCTTAAAGGCCTTAATAACCTTTCTCCAGATATCTTCCTTTTGGCCGGGAATAAACGGGAAATAGAATCGACCGCGGTCCACCAGGCCCTCGTAGCGTGCCCTGATTAAGCCGGGTAACTCGGCCCAGGTGCCCAGGGTGGCCACTTCGTGGACCATCTCATCGGTGACGGCGTCCGGGATCGCATCCCACCGTCCTTCCCGGGCCAGCTTGCTAAGATGGGCCTGCGCGTCCTGCCAGCCGTGGAGATCCATCACCGCCTTATAGGCCGGCGTTGACGCGTAGAAACCGATCTGCTGTCGAACCATCCCCTCGATGGCCTGGCGCTCGGGGTCATCGGTGGGAATGGCGAAGAAACTGAGACAAAGGGTCATGGCTTCTCGGGGCCGCCCCGATTTTTCTAAGCCGATGGCCATATTGGGCAAGACCACCTCGCGCAGGTACGCCGGCGTGATAAAAGGATGGGCGTGGAGGCCATCGCAAACCTCACCGGCGACCTGACACATGAGGGCGTTTACAGCCGCGAGGTAAATGGGAATCCGGGGGTACTCGTGGGGTCCCGGATCGAAGAAGGGGGTCATGAGAGTGAGCTTGAAAAATTCGCCCTCAAAATGAAGGGGCGTTCTATTTTGCCAGCAATCCCATAACGCGCGAATGGCTAAAACGATCTCTCGCATTTTGGCGGCGGGCTTTTCCCAGGACGCTCCAAAGCGACGCACATTGTGGGCCTTTACCTGACTCCCCAACCCTAAAATAAAACGTCCCTTAGAATATTTTGCCAGATCCCAGGCCATATAAGCCAGATTCCCCGGGCTGCGGGCAAAAGCTACAGCAATGGCCGTCCCCATCTCGATACGTCGGGTATGCTCCGCGGCCAGTACCAGAGGCAAGATGGCATCGTGCCGCGTCTCCGCCGTCCATACCCCATCAAAACCTATAGCCTCCATGGCCTTTACCTGACCGGGGACGTCTTGTAAATCGGTGGACATGGCATTGGCGTCTATTTTCATGGCGTAACTCCTTCTTTTTGAGCGTTTATCCGGAGAAGGCTTTTCAAAGTAAACCTGTCCGTTTCGAACATGGGTTAATCGAATATCAATCCCCTAAAACGGTATCAGCGCCCCTCAGAAAAGTCAAGGTCCCTATAAAAAAATATAGCCGGAGTAACCCCATGGCCAGTGGACCGGGACATGGGTTCTTCGTCCAAAGGATCGATCATATATTGACATTTTATGAGTATGTAATAAATTCTAGTCCAAACGTAGACTTCGTAAGTCATCTCAAAAAACTCAAACCTATAGGGAACGGAAAAAGGAGGTCAAACGATGCGTGGTCAGCAAATGACAGGAACTCGAGATAAAACTTATAATCTGGTCAGTGTGCTCTACCATGCGCTCCAAGGCGCCGAAACTTATATCCAGTATATCGAAGACGCGAGACAGGACGGAGATAACGAACTGGTCCAGTTCTTTCAGGAGGTTCAGGAAGAAGAGCGGCGGCGATCGGAACGGGCGAAGGAATTACTCCGGCGCCGGATTGGCCAGGAAGTATCGCGGTAACCGTAAAATTATTCGGGGGGAGGCTAGAAACACCCCCAGAAAGGAGGTCCACAAATGGCACAATGTGAAGTCTGTGGAAACGATTACGATAAGGCTTTTCAAGTCATAACCGCCGGCGTATCGCATACATTCGATAGCTTCGAATGCGCGGTTCATGCCCTTGCTCCCGTTTGCGATCACTGCGGCTGCAAGATTGTCGGCCACGGGGTAGAGGCAAATGGGGCCTTTTATTGCTGCGCCAGTTGCGCTAACAAAGCAGGGGTCACCGAAGTGCGGGATCGCGCCTGAGTCCCGTAAATTTGAACCCATCGGGACAACAGAAGGAGGGGCTCCCCTGCGGGAGGGCCAAAGGCGGGAGGACGCTCCCGCCTTGCCCATCCTTCCTTCTTTGACGCCGGCAAAGCCGTCCCGGGGCCTATCGTTGTGAGCGGTAGAACTCCCCTACGCGAGGGTCAGCTGAAGGGCGACGACGCCCCTTACCTTCGCACCAAGGACGGGCTTGGCCGCGTTACTTTTTCTACGGAGGAGAAATTCTGTGC
>Ga0073934_10006321_pt1 | contig 17354 bp, 22 predicted proteins | sample LarsenN4metaG_FD_76834 | JGI IMG/M metagenome (GOLD analysis project Ga0073934, IMG submission 76834) | Hot spring sediment bacterial and archeal communities from British Columbia, Canada, to study Microbial Dark Matter (Phase II) - Larsen... ... | reverse complement strand
GCAGGTGCGGCATCTTGGTGAGGTCGGCGGCGAAGGGATCGCCTTCGATGGTTTCGCCGAGCGCGAGCGGCAGATCGCCTTGCACGCCGGTGAAGGAGGGCGAGTTCAAGAGCGAACGCAGGAAGACGGTCTCGCGCTTCAAGTTCGGCAGCTCGATGCCGATGGCGTTGCGGCCGGGAATGACGGCCACGCGCGCGGCGGTGGCGTTCATGGTGCGGGCGATGTCGTCGCTGAGGCCGATGACGCGTGAGCTTTTCACGCCGGCGGCGGGTTCGAACTCGAACAGCGTGACGACGGGGCCCGGGCGGGCGCTCAGCACTTCGCCCTGCACGCCGAAATCGGCGAGCACGGTCTCTAACTGGCGGCTCATCGCGTGCAGCGTCTGCGCATCGGTGTGCGTGGTGCGCTGCTTGGGCGTGGTGAGGAGGTCGGTGTCCGGCAGCTCGAAGTCGCGGCCGAAGTGGAAGGAGGCGTGCGGCTTGTCCTTCTTCGCGGGCTTCGGGCGCGGCGCGGCTTCGGCGCGGCGCGCGGGCGGGGCGCGCTCTTCCGGCGCGGGCCTGCGCGTTGGCGCGAGCTTGCTGGCTGGAAGCCGGCGGTCCTCGGCGGCGTGTTGTTCGATGCGGCGGCGCTCCGGTTCTTCGGCGCGGCGCGTCTTTTCCTGCACGTAGCCGATCGCGCGTTGCGCGGTTTGGGCGCCGCCTTCGGCTGCGCGGCGCGCGACTTGCGCGGCGTTCTTCACGTCGTCGGGGCGGATCTGGAAGGCCCAGCCGACGGCGACGACGCCGCCGATGGCGCAGACGATGCCTGTGAGGACGTGCGGGAAGGGCAGGCCTGGCATGGAGGCGAGGCCCGCGATCAGCCCGGCGACGCCGTCGCCCAAAAGGCCGCCGAAGCCGACAGCGAGCGGCCAGCCCTCTGGTGTCGGGATCACGGACGCAGCAGCGGCGAGCAGCAGAATGCCGATCAGCGAAACCAGAATGCGCCGGCCGTTGATGCGCGCGACAAGCTGGCGGCGCACAATGCGCAGGACGCCGGCCGCGAGCAGCGCGGCGAACGCAAGCGGGGCCGCGGCGCCGAGAATTTGGATGGCAAGATCGGCCAGCACCGCGCCGGGGCCGCCGAAAATGTTGTGCGTGGCGCCGTTGGAGGCGGTGTTGAGGCTCGGATCTTCCGGCGAATAGGTGACGACGGCGCCCAGGCCATAGAGGCCGACGATGGCCGCGCCCACGGCAAGCGAGGCGCGCTTTAACGCTAATCGGGCCGCGGCCGAAGAAGCGACGGAGGGGATGCGGTCCCCTTGGGCGTAGACGTCGTCGGTCATGTCGTGAAGGCGCTCGTTCTGGGGCCGCTCTTGTGGCGCGACGGTGGGCCTTGCCGGTAAATGAGCCGTGAAATTTCGGAGGCGAACAGGGTTACCCGTACATTCATGCGCGGCGCGGAAGTGCGGGTTAAGACGCGGGAAAAGCGCTGAAGTCGTCGTCTTGATCGCGGCCGAAGCGGCGCGTACGTTCTAGTGACGCAACGTGCGACTTCGCCGTTGGCGACGAGTGCGGCGCACTTTAAGCCAACATTAGCCCGGCGCGGTGCTCAAGCTGAGGCAGCGCTGGGTGGGTGGCTTCTCACGTTGGAGGAGTCCAGTGGCTGATCGGGACCTAACGGCAGAGGTAGAGGCGTTCCTGCGCGAGCGCGCGGCGCTGCAGGCCAAGCACGCGCATCAGTGGGTCGTGTTTGCTGCGCGCAAATTCCAGGGCGCGTTTGATCAATACGAAGGCGCTGCCAGATTTGCGGTAGCGAATTTCGGAGATGCTCCGTTCCTCGTTCGTAACGTGGACGATTACGAGGAGCACGTTCCGCTCATCTTCGCGGACTCGGATTGAGTTGGCCGCGCGTTTTCTGGCCCAGCGAGGCGAGGTCGCTTGAGGAGAGGCGCCAGCTGCTGAGGCGTGACGGTCCGCGACTACGCGTGATCTTTCGCAATCCATTTAAGAGCGACGTTGCGCCCCTTGAGATTGACGCTGTCGTCGATAGCGGCGCTTCTTGCATCTGCATCAGCCGCAGAATCGTGAAAGAACTCGAGCTGCAGCGGACGGGCGCAACGCGCATGATTGCGGTCGGCTCGGATCACACAGCCGGCGTTTATGCTGCAACGCTCGTCGTCCCTGAACTCGACTTCGATCAGTTCCTGCCGGTAGTGGCGCCGGACAAGGTGCACAGCGCGCCCGCTGTTCTATTGGGGCGAACCTTTCTCGAATACTTCGACTTCTCGTATAACGGGCTCGCAGGCACATTTACATTCCACAGAGAAGCGGGCCACGGCGCTCCTCCGTCAGAAAACATGGAAGAAGGCTGAGCAGCCGCCCGTCCTTCTGCAGCGCGCCGCTGGTGCTGTCAGCTGTGATACGCCACTTCGCCGTGTTCGGCGTAGTCGAGGCCTTCGTGTTCGACTTCCCTGGAAACGCGGCCGCGGGTGAGGAGGCGGGCGAGGCTCCACACCGCGAAGCTGCCTGCGGCCGACCAGCCGACGGTGACGATGACGCCTTTGAGCTGGGCGATCACTTGCGGAACGATGCCGGGATATTCGGCCGCGCCGGTGACGTAATTGACGATGCCGGCGCCGCCGAATTGCGGCGCCACAACGAGCCCCGTGCCGATTGCGCCGACGATGCCGGCGACGCCGTGAATACCGAAGACGTCGAGGCTGTCATCGTATTTGAGCCAGCTCTTCAGCGTCGAGCAGGCGAAGAGACAGATCGGGCCGACGACGAGGCCCAGCATGAGCGCGCCGACGGGCCCGGCAAAACCGGCCGCGGGCGTCACGGCGACAAGGCCGGCGACAGCGCCCGAGGCGAGGCCGAGCAGGCTTGGCTTTCCTTTGCTTAGCCACTCGGTGAGCATCCAGGAGAGGGCGGCGCCCGCGGGCGCGACGAAGGTGTTGATGAGCGCAAGCGCGGCGTAGGCGTTGCTTTGGAGATTGGAGCCGGCGTTGAAGCCGATCCAGCCGACCCAGAGAAGGCCAGCGCCAATGGTCGTGAAGACGAGATTGTGCGGCGGCATCGGCTCGCGCTGATAGCCGGTGCGCTGGCCGAGGATGAGGGCGCCGACGAGCGCGGCGACGCCTGAGTTGATGTGCACGACGGTGCCGCCGGCGAAATCGAGCGCGCCAAAGCTCCAGATGAGGCCAGCGCTTTCGCGCAACGCGTCGGCGTTGGCCGGGTCGGACGCCATGGTCGGCCCGGCCCACCACCATACCATGTGTGCGATCGGGTAATAGACGACGATCGGCCAGAGCAGCGAAAACACCACGATGGTGCTGAATTTCACGCGTTCGGCGACGCCGCCGAGCACGAGCGCGGCGGTGATGCAGGCGAACGTCATTTGAAAAGCGACGAAGACGAGCTCGGGAATCGACACACCGACGGAGAAGGTTTCGACGAGCGTCGTCGTGTCGACGCCGGCGAGGAAGGCTTTGCCGAGGCCCCCGATAAAGCGATTGGCTGCGCCGCCGTCGGTGAAGGCGAGCGAGTAGCCGACGATGAGCCACATCACCATGCCGATGGCGGTGACGACGAACATCTGGGAAAGCATCGACACCATGTTCTTTGCGCGCACGAGCCCGCCATAGAAGAGCGCAAGGCCTGGAACGATCATCGCGAGCACGAGCACGGTGGAAACGAGCATCCAGGCGACATCGCCTTTGTCGACGCTGGGTGCGTCGGTCTGAGCGAAAGCGAGTGTGGGCGCGCCCACAGCCGCAACGAACACGCCGCGCGCGACCCATTTTCGCATGTCATTCCGGACGCGCGTGGCGCGATCCGGAATCCAGGTGATTGTAGAGCGGTGCGGTGGCACCTGGATTCCGGGTTCATCGCTGCGCGATGCCCCGGAATGACGAACTGGTTGCGCCTCGCCAACAAACATGCCCGCTCCCGCTCAAACTGGCGGGCGATCTGGGGAAGCGTCGCTGCAGCGCACAAGCGCGCTGACCGTACGAACGTGAGAGATGCGCGCCATCGCCCAAAAAAGCGGCGCCCGCTGCCTACCTGTCCGACCTAGTTGACAGGATGCCTGTCAGACTTTAGACAGGGCGCCTGTCATATCGGGCAAGCAATGACCCACGACGAAAAGTCCCTAAAAACGCTGATCGATCGCATTCGCCGCTGCTTTTGGCGGCTTGGCGCCGTGGCCGACGCTTCGCTGGCGGATCTTGGTCTTAGCGCATCGCTGAGGGCCATAATGGAGCATCTCCACGAACATGGGCCCGCGACCGTGCCGCAAATTGCAGCGGCAAAGAGCGTGCGGCGCCAGTCGATACAGGAACTGGTCGACCGCCTTGGCGACCATGGCCTCGTGACGCTCGCCAGCAACCCCGCTCATCGCCGTTCGCCCCTGGTCGCTCTGAGCAAGAAGGGCCGCCTGCTTTTTGCGCAGGTGCGCGCCCGTGATGCGCGGCTGTTGCGACGACTGCTCGAACTAATCCCGCGTCAGAACATGACAAGCGCCATCGCCCTGCTCACCGACCTGCAGGAGGCGCTCGGCAAGCTCGAAAAGGAGATGTGCGATGCACAATGATGAAAAGAGAAGGGCATGGCGGGCCCGCGCAATTACTTTCGGCAAGCTCGTGACGGCCGCGTTGCTTGCAACGATGGCGCTGCATTGGGCGTTGCGAGCACTTCCCACGCACGAAGTTGTTGCCCTGCGATTCAACGACACACTGGCGATGGTGTCCGCGGCGATGCTGATCACGTACGCACTCGCCCTCGCCTGGCGCCTTGCGGCAAGGCCTATGTCGTGAGTGCGCGCGCCGCCCTCGTCGCCCAGTTTCGTCAGCCATCCGGCGTCATCGGGACATTCGCCGGGTGGATGATGGCCAATAGGCCGTCGAACGTTCGCCGCAACGCTTGGACGGTAAGCTTGCTGGATCTGCAGCCGAATGCGCGCGTGCTCGAATGGGGATGCGGTCCGGGCATCGGCATCGAAGCCTGCCTGAGAGCGGCGCCTGACGCGACGGTACTTGCAGTAGACCATTCCCCGCTCATGGTGGCGCACGCGCGACGCCGCAACCGGCGCGCCGTGGAACAAGAAAGAGCGCGCATTGTCGTCGGCAAGCTCGACGCGGCTGTTTCATCGGCGCCGTTTGACGCGATCTTCTCGTGCAACGTGCTGCAGTTCGCCGACAACGAGCGCGAGGCGCTCACAATCATGCGCAACATGCTGGCGCCCGGCGGCGTGGTTGCGAACACGTTTCAGCCGCGCGCGCCTGGAGCCGGCGCGCCGGAGGCTCTGGCGTGGGGGGAGCGCGTCGCGGCGCAATGCGCCGCGGCGGGTTTTTCGGGCGTCCGGATCAATAAGCTCGATCTAAAACCCGCCCCCGCAGCGTGCGTGCTCGCGCGACGCCCTGGCGCATGACGGACCGCCCCCATGGGCCTAAGCTCAAGATATGAGCAACGGCTTCGATGCGGACGTGATCCTCGGTGGGGGAGGGCTGGTCGGGCAAACGCTGGCCCTGGCGCTGGATCAGGCCGGCGTGCGCGTCATCGTGATCGATGCGGCAAAGCCCGCGGAGACGTTGGCGCCGAGCTTCGACGGACGCGCGTTTGCGATTGCATTTGCGTCGTACCGGATGTGGCGCGCGCTGGGATTGGCGGAGGATCTCGATCCGGTGGCGCAGCCGATCGAAAAAATCATGGTGACGGATGGCGATCTGAGGCGCGGGCCGTCATTGTTGCATCTGCATTTCGATGGCGCGGAGTTGTACGATGCCCGCTCCCCTAGAAGGGGAGGGGGCAAGGGGAGGGGTGATCTGACCTCCGCCGCGCTAGTCAGTCCAGGCGCCAGCATATCACCCCCAACCCCGACCCCTCCCCCCTCCAGGGGAAGGGGAGAAGAGCGCGAGCCGCTCGGGCTGATGCTGGAGGCGCGGCATGTGCGTCTGGCGCTGGACAAAGCGGTGAAGGCGCGCGCCTCGATCAAGATGATCCAGCCGATGTCGGTGACGGCGATTGCGCGCGATGCGGCGGGCGTCGCCGTCACGTTGGCGAATGGAAAGACGCTGCGCGCGCCTCTGCTCGTCGGCGCCGATGGGCGGCGTTCGTTTGTGCGTCAGGCGGTCGGCATTCGCACCATTGGGTGGGATTATCCGGTGACGGCGATTGTCGCGACGATCCAGCACGCGAAGCCGCACGGCGCCGTGGCGCATGAATACTTCCTGCCGAACGGGCCGTTCGCGATTTTGCCGCTGAAGGGCTATCGCTCGAACATCGTCTGGGCCGAGCCGCGCAAGGCGGCCGAAGCGCTGTTGAAAATGCCGGAGGCGGATTTTCTTGCGGAGCTCAGGCTGCGTTTCGGCGACTTCCTGGGAGAGCTCTCGCTGGAAGGGCCACGCTTCGGCTATCCGCTCGCGTTGCAAATGGCCGAGCGCATGATCGATGCACGCGTGGCGTTGGCGGGCGATTCCGCGCACGGCATTCATCCGCTCGCGGGGCAGGGGCTCAATCTCGGTTTGAAGGATTGCGCGGCGCTGGCGGAGTGCGTCGCCGATGGCATGGCGCTCGGCCTCGACGCGGGCGATGTGTCGATCCTGGAGCGCTATCAGCGCTGGCGGCGCTTCGACAATGTGACGATGGCGCTGGGTATGGAGTTTTTCGACAAGATGTTCTCGAACAGCCTGCCCCCGCTGCGTACGGCGCGGCGTCTGGGATTGGCGGCGGTGAACGCGGTCGGGCCGGCGCGGCGCTTTTTCATGCGCTACGCCGGCGGCGCTGCGGGCGATTTGCCGAAGCTGCTGCGCGGGGAAAGCTTGGCGGCTTAAGAGTGCCGGCTGGAAGCCGGCGATCCTCATGCGACCATTTTTGCAGGCTCTCACTGAGTGGCGCCGGCATCTTGCCGGCAGTGTTCACTCGTACGCCGATAATCCGGCTGTAAGCCAGCGCTTGTCAGTGGCTGGCTTTGCCCCGCCTCGGCCTGTGCTAGCGTCCTGCATAGGGAGGCGCGCGAATGACGGAAGCGGCGGCGGGAGTTGCGCAGGGGAAACCCGCCGCGCGGATCGATCGGGGCGCGTTCTGCTGGGCGCTGTTCGAATGGGCGCGCAATCCGTGGGTGCTTTTGGGCACCATCTATGTGTTCACGCCCTATGTTTCGAACGTTGTCATCGGCGATGCGGTGCGCGGGCAATCGATCATCGCGGGTTGGCACGCGACGGCGGGCGCCATTATCGCCTTTACAGCGCCGTTTCTCGGCGCCGCTAAGGACCGCATGGGCCGGCGCAAGCCGCTGCTTGCGGCCGCGACCGCGGTTCTGGCCGCGGCGATCGTCGCGAAATGGTGGGCGTTGCCGGGAGATGCGGGGCTGCCGCTCTGGGCGATCGGACTGACGGTGGTCGTGAGCGGCGTATCGTTCGTCTATACGGAAGTCGTGCACAACGCGATGCTGACGCGCGCGGCGCCGCCGGGCACGCTTTCGCACGTGTCAGGACTGGGCCTGGCGCTCGGGAGCATCGCTTCGGTGCTGCTGCTGGTGTTCGTGCTGGTGACGATCGCGCTGCCCGGGCAGGTCGCGCTGCCGTTCATCGCGGATGCGCCGTTGTTTGGGCTCGATCCGGCGCAGCATGAGCCCAGCCGCGTGGTGACGCTCATCTGCGCCGCGTGGCTGATCGTGTTTTCAATCCCGATGTTCCTCTACACGCCGGACCTCACGACGACTGGCGAGCGCTTCGGGACAGCGCTGAAGCACGGCGTCGGCAATGTCGTGCGCACGATTCTCAAACTGCGCGAGTATCGCAACGTGGCGCTGTTTCTCGTGGCGCGCATGCTGTATGCGGACGGCAAGACGGCGATCCTGATTTTCAGCGGCGTCTATGCGTCAGGAACGATGGAGTGGAATCTGTTGGAGATGCTGGCCTACGGCATCATCCTGACAATCTTCGCCATCGGAGGGGGGCTGGGGCGCGGGGCTGCTCGATCACGCCGTGGGCGTGAAGCGGGCGGTGGCGATCGAAATCGGCGCGACGATCGTCTGCCTGATCGTGATGGTGTCGATGTCGCCAACGTCGATTTTCTTCGTGCCCGTGACGCCCGGCGTCCCAATCTGGGATAGCCCGGTGTTTTCGACCGCGCCTGAGCTCGCCTATCTCGCCTTCGCCTGCCTGATCGCCGTCGCCATAACGGCGGCTTACGCGTCGAGCCGGTCGCTGATGGCGCGCCTCGCGCCGAAAGGCATGGAAGGGGAGGTGTTCGGGCTCTACGCGCTCTCGGGATCGGCGACCGCCTGGCTTGCGCCCGGTCTGGTGGCCTATTTCACCTCGACCTATCAGAGCCTGCGCGCCGGGTTCGGGGCCATCGTGATTCTCCTCTTGGCGGGGTTTTTGCTATTGCTGCTGGTTAAGCCTCCGCCGAAGCACGCATGACACCCGAGTTTGTGCAGCAACTCCTGGCGCGCGCCGTGGTGCGTGACTTTCTGCGCTTCGCCGCCGTGGGCGCGGTGGCGACGGCGGCGCATTATGCCGTGCTTGTCGCGCTGGCGGAGCTGGCTGGCTTCGATCCGGTGACGGCGACGGTCTGCGGCTTTGGCGTGGGCGCGGTGGTCAGCTATACGCTGAACCGCATCTACACCTTCTCCGTGCGGCCTGCGTACGGCCGGGGCCTGGCGAAATTTCTGGTGGTCGTCGGCATTGGCGCGGTGCTGAACGCGGCGATCGTCGCGCTCTTCATCCGGGTCGGGCTGCACTACATGATCGCGCAAGTGATCGCGACGTGCGTCGTGCTGATCTGGAATTTCGCCGGCGCGCGCCTGGTGGTGTTTCGCGCCTGAACCTATTCCTCGTACTCGTCCGAGCCCTGCACCCAGAGGAATGACTGGATGTCGATCATGTCACGGGGCCGCAAGTCGCGCTGGTCGCGACGCACCTGGGCCGCGAAATCGAGCGCGCTCGCGTAGCCGCGAGCGGTAGAGCGTGATTCGTACCGATAGTCGAAGCCGTATTCGCGCGCCGCGGCGCGCATCACGTTGGGCTTTATGAAGAGATGGCGGCGCGGCTGGGCGATGAAGCCGAAAACCGTGGCGATGGGCCAGGTGAGAACGCGCGTCTGCTTGCGGGGGAGGGCCGCGACGGTCGCGACCCAACGGTCGAAATCGCCGTCGCCGTGCAGCCACTCGTAGAGGCCAAGCGCGAAAGCGCGGGCGCCGCCGGGCGCCTTGACCGCATCGCGCAGCGCCATCTTCTCGAACGAGAAGATGAGATTGGTGCGCGCTTCGATCTTCACGGCCTGCGCCGCGATCTCGCTGTATCGCTTGCGCGCGAGGAGCGCGGCGAACAGCGGCTCGTCCAGCTTCTCCATCCAGGCCTTGTGCGCGTTCCATTTATAGTCCCGCTCCCAGGCGATGAAGGTCTCGTCAAAAAAGCCGCCGGGAAACATGCGCAGGAACTTGCGCCTGCATCTGAGCGCTCCCGGCGCCAATGCGGGCCGCGCACGTTTGCGACCGCGACCGGGGGCCCGGCGCGGTCGCGCGCGCGGGCTGGCGGTAGCTAAAGGCTTCGGGCCGGTCGGCATCGCGTCTTCTCGTGGGATCGAAAGACGTGCGGCCGCGCATTCGTTCCGAAGACGCTGTTGTGAAGATTGCCGAATCCTCACTTTGGTCGGCTCACGTGAGATGGTTTCCTCGTCACAGACGCGAGGGGAGACGGGTCTTGCTGATATTGACTGCGGAGCGCTTGGCGCTGTTGGCGCTTGATCGCGATCTGGCGGCGCTCCAGGCGGGCAGCCGCAGCGCCTTCTTCAACGCCATCGCTGTGCGGCACGAGCCTCTGTGGCCGCCGGCGCCGTTCGAGCGGGGCGCGTTCGAGTGGGCGGCGAAGAACCTGGCGCACGATCCCGATGGGCAAGGCTGGTACGGCTGGGCCTTGCTCACGAACGAAGGCGAGCGCGCGCCGCCGCGGCTGGTGGGCATCGCGGCGCTGATCGGGCGGCCAGATGAGGATGGGGATGTCGAGCTGGCGTTCGGGCTGTTGCCGGAATTCCGCGGACGCGGCTTTGCGCAAGAGACGATGCGGGCGCTCTCAGCCTGGGCGTTCGCGAACGGGGCGCGGCGCGTGCTCGTGCATCTGGACGCCGAGGACGCGCACGCGGCGCGCACGCTGGCGTCGAGCGGTTTCGCCGATACGCGGGAGCCGCCGTATCCGGGCGTGGCGCGCTGGGCGCTGTGCAGGGAAGCCGCCAGCAGCACGCCGCTCACGCGCTGAGGCGGAAGGGGCGCGCGCTCTCCTGGTTGTTCCCGCCAAGGAGAAAACCATGCCGCGCGAACTCATCGATACTGGAAACGACAAGCGCTATGTGCGCAGAGGCAAGAACGGGCAGTTCAAGGAAAGCGACGACCAGGGCAAGTCGCTGGCCGCCGACCGGCGCAAAAACGCGAAGACCGCCGCCAAGAAGGGCGAAGGCGACCGCGGCGACCGCAAGAACTGAGGGCGCAGAAGGTTGAGCCGCGCGCAGACTATTCAGCGGCGTTCAGCAGAGCCTGTATGCGGTCGAGATAAGCGATCCAGGCGGCGCGCCCTGGCTTGGTGAGGTGCACGAGCGTCAGCGGCTTCTTGCCTTCGAATCTCTTTTCGATCTTCACGTAGCCGGCTTCTTCCAGCTTGCTCAAGTGCGTGGAGAGGTTGCCGTCGGTAGCGTTGACCTTCGCTTTGAGCTCGACGAACGGGGCGGGGGAGACGGTTGACAGGTAAGCCATCACGCCCAGCCGCAGGCGGCCGTGAATCACATCGTCGATCTCGGTATGATCGAAGCGGGACACGCGGGCTCAGACGATGTTCGAAGGTTCGCGGCGCAGCAGTAGAACTCCCGGAGCGAACAGCACGATGAGACTGCCCGCGGCGGCGCCGAGATAAGCCCAAGCTTGGTTGGCGAATAGGCAAAGCGCGCCCGCGATAGCGAACGAGAGCCACGCGTAGGCGCCAAGCCAGGCCTGCTGCGAGAGCTTGGCGGTGCCGAACAGCGCGGCGCCATAGAGCGCAAAGGCGGCGCCGAAGATGGCGTTGGGGGCGGTGAGGTCGTTTTCTGTGACCATGCGCGCTATCGAGCCAACGGAAATGGCAAGCAGCGCTAGCGCCGCGCCCATCCACATGGCGCTCTCGGCGCGCACGCCGATGCTCGTCAGCCCAGGCTTACTCCGCGTGCGCGCGCCCAGCAAAGCCATGCCGACGCCGGCCACGATGGCGTAAGAGATCCAGATGGTCGGAAACGCCCAACCGTCGAGATGGGGCAGGCGTCCGGCGCGCACCGCCCAATGCGCGGTGAACGCCGCGGCGTTGAGCAAGCCCCAGAATACGAAATATGCCCCGCCCAGAAGGGGAGCGTGGCGACCTTCCTCCGCGAGCGAGCGGGCGTAAGCCAAGTCCTGCAGCAATTCCTCGCGCGTCACGGCGGCCTCCACACTTTGAAATGCAAAGTACTCTAGGCTGCTGTGAGGGTCAACCCCTTCGGCGCCTCATGGCGCCAGGCAGGTCGTCAAAGCGATTAGCCAGCACAACAGGACCAGCACGGCCCAGGGACGCCACGGCGCAGCCCACATGCGTTTCACGGCGATCATTCCCGCTCCTTACCCAAGTGCGAGAGGAACGTCGGACACGGTCGGTTTCATCCCGCGCGGGCCGCGCAATCCGGGAGGATCAGTGCTCAGCGCTGCGCTTGGCGCGCTGGCCCTCGCCATTGCTCTCGAGGGGCAGCTGCTCGAACGGGGGCTGGACGGCCATGGCCTCGTAGCGGCGGCGCTCGATATGGACGCGCGCGCCGTTTTCGTCTTCGGCGCATGCCCACCAACGGCCCTTCGCCGTTTCGTATCGATAAAGTCCGCGCATCCAGTCCCGCGCCGGGAGCATGGGGTTAGTGCAGGATGCACGCAAGCGTTGTTGTGCATCGCTCTTGCATGTTGACCGGCGTCACCTTGTGCGCCGCCGCACCATCCCAAATGGGGGAAGAAAGGAACCTGCACACATGCGCGGCCCTTGGCCCGATCTTCAGCCCACGCTCGCGGCCATCGTGCTTGTCGTCACGATCGCAGCGCTGGTGCTCTGGATCATGGGGCTGGCGCCGGCGATCGAGCCAGAATGAGTGGCGCGAGCGGCGCGTTTTGCGTCAGCGTTTGAGGATGCGGGAGAGGCGGCGGCGTTCGATGCGGGAGCGTGGGCTTCTGATGACCGGCGAACGCATGAGATCCTTTGGGATGAGGCGCCTCTGAAATGGCGAAGGGGACGCTTTCGCGTCCCCTTGCCGTGATGCTTACATCGCGGGAGCGGCTTTGCGGGCCTTGCGAGCCGTCTTGCGCTTGGCGGTCTTGCGCTTCGCCGTCTTGCGCGCAGCCTTCTTCGCCGGACGGCGAACCGCCTTGCGAGCCTTCGTCTTCTTCGCCTTCTTCGCGACCTTCTTAACCTTCTTAGCCATTTTCGTTTCCTCGCTTTTACTGGTGTTGGACGTGGGTTGGATGGGAGTTGTTTGACTCTCCGAGTATGGTTTCTCGCTGAATTTGGTTTGTGATTGGTTTCTGCAAGTACTCGCGCGAATTTTTCTGCGCGCTTGATTTGAGATGTGCGCGCGCATCTCGCGATTGCTCTGCAAGCCTTGAAAAACAAGGGCCGCACGCGAATGCGCGCGCGCAAAAACCGTCACGCGCGCGGATGCGCGCGGCGGTACGACTGCAAAATTTTTTGCGTCTCGACACTGGTGTAGCGCTGAGTCGTCGACAGCGATTCGTGCCCGAGCAAGTCCTGGATCGCTCTGAGATCGCCGCCGTTCGTGAGCAGATGCGTGGCGAACGCGTGCCTCAGAGCGTGCGGCGTTGCGCTCGACGGAAGGCCCAGACGCACTCTCAAGCCCGCCATGACCGCCTGCGCCATACGCGCCGTCATGGGCCCGCCGCGCGCGGCGCGGAACAGGGGCGCGTCCGAGGCGAGGGCATAAGGACAAAGATTGGCGTAGCGCTCCACAGCTTCCCGTGCAGCCGCGAGGATGGGGACCAGGCGCTGCTTGGCGCCTTTGCCTGAAACACGGAGCATGTCGGGGAGGGGCCGATCGGCGCCCTTGAGCGCGAGCGCTTCGCTTATGCGAAGGCCTGCGGCGTAGAGGAGCGTGATCAACGCCGCATCGCGCGCGCCGATCCAGTCTTGCGACGCAGCATCGTGCGCGTCGGCCATCAGCTGGCGCGCCGCGGCTTCGGAAACCGGGCGGGGGAGCGGCGCCCTGAGCTTGGGCCCGCGCACCAGCGCGAGGCGTGCATTGGCCAACCCGTGGCGGCGCTCGAGATAGCGATAAAAACCGCGAATAGCCGCCAAAGCGCGCGAAATCGAGCGGTCGGCGAGCGCATCGTGGCCCTGGCGGCGGTGGGCGAGATAGGCGCGCAGGTCGCGTGGTTCGAGTTCGCCGAGCGCGCGCGCGTCGGGTTCGCCGCCTAGATGGCATTGCAGGAAGCCGAGGAAGGCGGAGACGTCGCGCTCGTAAGCTTCGACCGAGTTGGCTGCGAAGCGCCGCTCGTCGCGCAGGTGCGCGACCCATTCGGCGAGGAGGGCGGCGGCCTTCATCGCGCGCAGTGAACGCCGGCGCGCGTCAATATCCCGTCAACGCTTGGCCGGCGCCACGTGCGCGAGCCAGTAATCGTAGTGGTAGCGCACCTGGCCATCCGCGAAGGTGTACTTGGGCGCGTGAGGGCGGCCGCGGTGGTTGATGAGATCGTTGGTGAGCTGCCAGGGGCTCTCGCCGGTGGCGCGGGCTGACTCAATCTCGCGTTCGAAGTCACGCCGCACCCGCATCGAAACGCCGAGCGCAAGGTCGGCGTTTGGATAGAAGCCGCCTTCGAGCCGGGCGGCGAGCGCGCGCACAAAGGGGCGATCGCGGCCCTGGTCGAGAGTGGTCGCAACAAGGCCCGGCCGCAGGCTGCACAGCACATAAAGAGCGGTGGCCCGGTCGCATGTGCGCTGCGCCGTTATCCAGGACATCTCTTCGACGCCGGCGTCCCAGTCCCAGCGCAGCGCAAGCTCGTGCCAGTCGTCCGGCGACATCTGCTTGACGAGATCGAGCAAAGTCGCGCCTTGAAGGTCAATCTCGGCGGCGCGGCACTCATACCAGCGGCTGTAATGCGTCCGCCGCGTGCGCTCAGCCTCCTCCTGCAGCAAGAGGTCGACGATCACGCGCTGGCGCGCTTCGGCCATCAGCGCGCGCATGCACGGGTCGGCCCGCCATTGCGTTAACTGGAAGTGAACGGTCTCGGAACGCTCGAAACAACACGCGTAGAGAGCATAGATGCGCTTCAGCGCCGGGTCGCTGAGGCGGATGATGTCCACATCCTTGCCGAACACGTCCTGCACCAGTTCGCGAAAGTGCTTGTACTGGGCCGGCACAAATTCATCCGGAAGGGCGTCTTCGTACTCGCGATAGAGGCGCGCGAGCAGTTGGGGCGGCGCTCCGTTCGGCGCGAACGGCGTGAACAGGCGGTCGTGCCTGGCCTCGGTCCAGGGCTGAACAGCGCGGGCGATGAGCGCGAACATGGCCGCAAGGCTCGCGCGGCATGGCTAAGGGGACGTCAGGCCGGACGGTAAAACTCCGTTCAGTAACAGTGGCGCCACATCCGGCGCTTTCGCCGAATCCTTGCGACGTTTAGATTCGGGGGCAATGACGTCAACCGCCCGCCGCCGCGCCATGGACGCGCTGAAGCGCGATCGCGTGGCCGCGCCTCTGGGGCCGCTGTTTGCAGTGGCTGAGGAGGGCGAAGACTTCGTCCACGACACGCTGGACAAGGTCGCGGTGCTGTTTCCGCTGCCGTTGCCTGAGCCATTCGACTATCGCGCGCCGCATTCGCTGGGGCTGGAGCCCGGCATGCACGTGATCGCGCCGATCGGACCGCGGCTGGTGCGCGGCGTGGTGTGGGCGGTGGAGGAGAACCATCCGGGCGCGGCGAACCTGAAGGCGATCGAAGAAGTGCTGCCTGGCGCGCCGCTGCCGGCGATTTCGCGTCAATTCATCGACTGGGCGGCGAAATATCTGGTTCGGCCGCCGGGGGATTTGCTGCGCATGGTGGCGCGCTCTCCTGAAGCACTGTTGCCGCCGCCGACGCATATTGTGCTGGCGCCGACGGGCGCGCTGCCCCCGAAGGTGACGGAGGCGCGCCGGCGCGTGCTGGAGGAGGCGGCGAAGGAGCAGGTGAGCGCAGCCGAACTCGCGCGGCGCGCGGATGTATCGTCGGCTGTGGTTAAGGGGCTGGTCGATTGCGGCGCGCTGGCGAAGCTCGAGATCAGCGAAGACCCGCCGTTTCCGGCGCCGGACCTAGACGCAATTCCTCCCCCGTTTACGGGGGAGGTCCGAGCGCAGCGAGGGGAGGGGGCAGCTCTATCCGATAAAGAGCCGGCCCGCCCCCTCAGTCATCGCGCTTCGCGCGCTGACAGCTCCCCCGTAAACGGGGGAGCAGTTGCTTCACGCAAGCTCTCCGACATTCAGCAGCGGGCTGCCGACACGATTTGTGCGTTCGTGCGCGACGGCGGCTTTCATGTGGCGCTGCTCGATGGCGTGACGGGCTCGGGCAAGACGGAAGTCTATCTGGAAGCGGCGGCGGAAGCGCTGCGCGGCGCGCCGGACGCGCAGGTGCTGGTGCTGCTGCCGGAAATCGCGCTGACGCAGGCGGCGATGGCGCGCTTCGAGACGCGTTTCGGCGTGACGCCGGTGGAGTGGCACTCAGCGATCGGGTCGAAGGCGCGGCGGCGCGCTTGGCGCGAAGTGGCGGCGGGGCGCGCGAGGCTCGTCGTGGGCGCGCGCTCGGCGCTGTTTCTGCCTTTCGCGAACTTGCGGCTGATCGTCGTCGATGAAGAGCACGACCCTTCCTACAAGCAGGAAGAGGGCGTGATTTATCAGGCGCGCGATCTCGCCGTCGCGCGCGCCAAGCTTGGCGGCTGCGCGATCGTGCTCGCGAGCGCGACGCCCTCGCTGGAGACGCTCGTCAATGCGCAGCTTGGCAAGTACGCACATGTGCAGCTGCCATCGCGGCACGGCGCGGCGGAATTGCCGGACGTGGAGCTGGTCGATCTCAAGATCGACGCGCCGGAGAAGGGTCGCTGGCTGTCGCCGAAGCTGATCAAGGGCTGCGCGGAAGCGCTGGCCCGCGGCGAACAGGCGCTCTTTTACATGAACCGGCGCGGCTACGCGCCGCTCACGCTCTGCCGCGCGTGCGGGCACCGGATGAAATCGCCGGAGACGGATAGCTGGCTTGTCGAGCACAAATATTCGGGGCGTCTGGTGTGCCACCTTACCGGCTTTTCGATACCGAAGCCGAAGCAATGCCCCGAGTGCGGAGCGCCGGATTCGTTCACCTCGATCGGCCCGGGCGTGGAGCGCATCGAAGAAGAAGTGCGCATGTTCTTCCCGGATGCGCGGATTGAGATCTTCTCTTCCGATACGACGCCCGACGGCGAAGCGGTGCGCGATCTGGTGCGGCGCATGGAGCTGGGCAAGATCGATATCCTGATCGGCACGCAAATTGTCGCCAAGGGCCACAACTTCCCGAACCTGACCTTCGTCGGCTTGGTCGATGCGGACTTGGGGCTGAAGGGCGGCGATCTGCGCGCAGGCGAGCGCACATTCCAGCTGGTGAGTCAGGTGGCGGGGCGCGCGGGGCGGCACGAGAAGCCGGGCAGGGCGCTGATTCAGACGTATGCGCCGGACGAACCGGTGATGCAGGCGCTGGCGGCGCAGGATCGCGATGCGTTTTTTGCGGCGGAAATCGCCGAGCGCGAAGCTGCTGGCATGCCGCCCTATGGGCGGCTCGCGGCGGTGATTGTGTCTGCGCCGAATGAGCAGCTTGCGAATGATGCGGCGAAACTTATGGGCGAGAAGGCGCCGGTGACGGATGGCTTGGATTTGTGGGGGCCTGCGCCGGCGCCGCTTTCAGTGATCCGCGGGATGCACCGTCGGCGTTTTCTTGTGCGCGCCAATCGCGGGGTGGATGTGAGCGCGTATCTCGCGACGTGGTCCGCGCGCGTGAAGCTTCACAGCGCCGTGCGCGTGCAGATCGACGTGGATCCGTATTCGTTTCTATAGCCTCCCGGCGTTCGCGACCAGAAGAACGCTCTACACAGGCCGCACCAAGCTCGCGGTGAGATCGAGAGCAGCATGGATCCACGTATGCGAATGGCGTTTGACGGCTGCGCCGAACACGTAAGTGACGCCGAAGGACCCGGCGAAGATCGCGAGCGGACTCTGGGCTAGCGCGGCGGACTTGAAATTCGCCTCATGGTGATGGCGCGCGAGGAGCGAATTTCAAGTCCACAAGCCGCGCTACAACCCTTGAATCTAGAGCGCCTTTTGGACTTGAAATGCGACAAG
>Ga0073934_10006320_pt1 | contig 17354 bp, 10 predicted proteins | sample LarsenN4metaG_FD_76834 | JGI IMG/M metagenome (GOLD analysis project Ga0073934, IMG submission 76834) | Hot spring sediment bacterial and archeal communities from British Columbia, Canada, to study Microbial Dark Matter (Phase II) - Larsen... ... | reverse complement strand
TTTCTGCTCTATCATATCGTGGATACCCTGGTAGATAATTATACACCCGTTATAGAGGCCCTGGATGAGAAACTCGATCAAATCGAAGAGGAGGTATTTTCTAACCCCGATAAGCAGACCCTTAATAAAATTTTCGGCCTGCGTCGGGATGTCCTTTACCTGCGCAGAGTCATCCTTCCACAACGAGAGGTTATTTACCGATTAAGCCGGGGAGAGTTCGATCTGGTACGGAAGGAGAGCGCTATCTTTTTCCGGGATGTCTTCGATCACCTTTACCGAATCGCCGACTCTATTGAGGCTTACCGCGATGTCATCAGTGGCGCCTTGGAAGCTTATCTGTCCGTGTCTTCCAACAAACTCAATGAAATTATGAAGGTCTTGACCATCATCACCACCATCATCATGCCCCTCTCCCTGGTAGTTGGAATTTACGGGATGAATTTTGAGTACATGCCGGAGCTCAAATGGAAACACGGATACCTGATGGTCTGGATGATTATGATCGCCATAGCAGGGTTTTTAGTGTGGTTTTTTAAAAAGAAGAAGTGGTTATAACTACCCTCCCCCCTTTTCACACGCGTTTTATAGCCTTCTGTAACCTATTGAAGGACAATAGCTTATAAGAAGTCTCCCTACTTTGATTTCAAAAAATAAAATTTTTTTGTAGACAAAAAAAATATTTATGTATTTACTGTCAACGTCCTGAGAAGGTGTATGCTGTTTGACATGTTGGAACCCCCTTTTGACAAGAAAAAAGTAGTGGAATCGAAGCAAGAACCGAGTATTTTATCTTTTATACGCGTTCCGCATCTATTTTGCACAGATTGTGAGTCAGTAAGTCAGGAGAGGAGAGCTTTCTTTAGGGTGCGAACTAGAAAGGAGGTAGGATGTGTCAACTAACTACAGATAAGTCCATCTGGCTTCAGATTCTCCCTTTCCGAAGGCTCAAGGGGATTTCGATCCTGGCCGTATCTTTAAGCCTTATGGGGTGTGCCTCCCTTAAATCAGCACATAAGGATCATGAAGCCATCGCCCAGCCGGCAGAAAGGGAGGAAGATCCCGGAAGGGGGGAAGCCTCTTCCCTTTCTCTTTCCAGCGAGTTCTATCTTTCCATATCTAAGCCCTCAGAGTATGAGCTTTTTTTAAGATCGGATCTCCTTGAACAGGAAACTCCCACAGGGCAGGAAATCTTGACGGAGATCTGGGAATCTGGATTGACAATGGACACGCTAGAGTTCTTAGAAAGCTCGTTGCAACCGGATTCCGCGGAGATCGGTTATACAGAAACTGAGCCTGTGGAAGTTGAGCCCGGGCACTTCCATGGGATGAGCCCCTACCGCCCGGTTTTTAGCTTATTTGGAAGGGGGGAAGGGGGGAGCACGTACAGCCCGACAACCGCCTCAAGTGAGACCTCGACGTCGTCTTCCTCTACGACGACGCCCGGAGCTCTCCAGAGTTTCAACTGGTTCAGGCCGGCCGCGGACTCCCCCTCCAACTACGGCCCATATCCCTCTGTGACCCCCCTTGTTCGTACTGCGCCGGAGGATAACGAGCTATCTAAAGAAGTAACCCTCCTTTTTGCCCCTCCCCTGGATAATGCTTACATTCTCCGGGGACTTAATCCAAGGTGCTGGTATGGCCGGGGCCATTGCGGGGTGGATATGTACAGCGCTAAAGGAAAGGGAGATAGCGTGCGGGCTGTGGAAGACGGAATTGTGCTGGAAGTAGGCACTCGAAGACGCTACGGCCATTACGCCATCGTGTTCCATAAAGGCGGTATTTTATCCCTGTACTCCCATGCTTTAGAAGACCCGGATCTTGAGCCTTGTCAACAAGTAAAAAAACAGGAGGTGATCGCTAAGGTCGGCAAAAGTGGCAATGCCAGAGCTCCTCATCTTCATTTTGAAATGATTGATCTGGATAAAGGATGGCACGGCATGGCTGATCTCGATACTTTGGTAGATCGCATATGTAAAAGCCAGAAGAATCAAAAGGCTTTAGCTTCTATCAAATCAAATCTTGAAAAGCTTATATTCCGAAAAGATCTTAAACTGGACCCTCTGGATTATATCCCAAATATAGCCCGAAACCCGGATAAATTTCGGGTAGGCGCCCAAAGGTCCCAGGCAAAGGCTAAATAATCGCCTGAACTATGATTAGAAAAACCGTGCTTAATCATAGTCCATGTTAATGTCTGAACTATGATTTGAACGATTAGATGAAGGCTAGTCCCTTGTAAAGTTCGGTTTGTGTCATTTTAGGCCCTCACCCCCACCCCTCTCCCACGCGGTGGGAGAGGGGTGGGGAGGAAAAGCAGAACGATCGGTCAAAATTACGTAAACAGGGTGCTAGTCCTTTGTAAAGTTCGTTTTCATCCCCCTTAAAAACCCCGTTAGGGGGGATCTGTTTATAGCCAAACAGAGTATCCCGTCCTAGAGAGGAAGCTCCGATAGGAGCGACCTGTTTCATCGGTTACAAACAGGTCGCTCCTATCGGAGCTTGAAGGCTTGTTGGGGTTAACCTTGGCTACAAACCGGTCGCTCCTCCCGGAGCTTTGAAGGATTCATCAAGATGAACTTTACAAAGTACTAGTACTTAGTCCCTTTCATTAAGGGGTAAGACTGTTTCACCAGGTTTAGAGCTTCTTCACGCGTTGAGATTCTCCCCTCCAACTGCGCTTCCTCTACAAAGTTCAAAATCTCTCGAAAGAGTGGGCCGGGGGAATAACCCAGGGCGATGAGATCTTTCCCGCTCAGCAGCCTGGGAGGGTGCAGCTCCTCCATTCTAAGAAGAGCCAACTGCTCCTTGCAAAATTCCCAATTCTCCAGACTGCGCCGGCTCGAAATACTATCGAGCCGATGTAACTCCAGAAGATCTTCCACGTACTCCTTTCTTAAAAACCGCTTGAGGGTGCTCTTTTTCATCTTCTTGATTTCCAAGAACTTGAGGTGGTCCCTGACCAGTTGGACGATTTTTTCAGTTTCCTTGTTGGAGAATCTCAACCGTCGGCAGATCTTCAGGGCTATGCGGGCGCCAACCTCCGGATGACCTCTAAACTGGATGCGATCTTTGATCTCAAACGTCGGGGGTTTCCCCACATCGTGGAGAAGCACAGCCATGGCCAGCTCAGGGGACGGGTTTTGCATGTGCTCCAGCATGATCAAGGTATGGGTCCAGACATCCCCCTCGGGATGAAACTGGGGAGGCTGAGGAACCCCCTTCATGGCCGAGACCTCTGGAAGAATCTGCTCTAACAACCCGCTCTCATCGAGAAGTCTCATCCCCAGGCCTGCATTCCCTTCGGTTAAGATTTTTATCAGCTCATCGCGGATGCGCTCGGAGCTCACCTCTTTGATCTTGTAAGCAAGCTGTCGGATCGTTTCAAACGTTCTCTCTTCGATGGCGTATCGGTAGCGAGCAGCTAATCGAACGCTTCGCATCATGCGGAGCTTATCCTCTTCAAATCGCTCTTGGGGATCACCAATGGCCCGAACAAGCTTACGTTGGATATCTTTTAAGCCTTCTACATGGTCGATCAACTCCTGTCGAATCGGGTCATAGAGCAACCCATTGATGGTAAAATCTCTCTTAAGGACGTCCTCCCTCGCATCGTTTCCTCGAAAAGTAGCTACCTCATAGCTTTCATGATCCAAAAGAACCATCACCACCCCAAACTTCGCACCTACCGCCACAGTTCGCTTGAACAAGGCGATGATCCGCTCTGGGACGGCATCGGTGGCTATATCATAATCTTTGGGGGGGAGTCCCATGATCAGATCCCGCACACATCCCCCGGCCAGATAGGCTTTAAACCCGTTCTCGGTTAGCTTTTTCACGATAAATCGAACCTGAGGAGGTATATCCATGGGAACCTGCATGCTTCAAAGCCTATAAAGAATCTACCGCCATGTCAAATATAAGTTTCTTAAAGGCTATAAAAAATCTTGACAATTTAAGAATAATATTGCACTTGTTTATGATATAAAAAATGTTTGTTTGTTGAAAGGAATCTATGCAAAAATGAAGTTTTTTTCTAAAAAACCTGGGGAGCATCGTTATGAGAAGAGTCCATAGGTTTATGGTTTTGGGTTTAGCGTTGGGGATCGCATGTCTCTCTCTGTTTGTTCAAGCGGGGAAGGTAGAAGGTGCCGAAACACTAACGATTATTAAAGACCAGGCCGAACTGAGATCCGCCCCGAGATCTGGAAGCAAGGTAAAAACGCTCATTTTGCGTAACACGAAGGTAGAATGGACGGGTAACCGAACAGGACAATGGCTTGAAGTTAAATTACCCACGGGCCTGCAAGGGTGGGTTCTGGGGAGCTCGCTGTCCCTTCCCGCCCCTGCAGAACGGCCTGCCCCAACCGAAGCGCCGTCCCAGACCAAACCTTCGACGCCGTCTACCAAGCCCGCAACACCGCCTAATCCAACTGAAACAGAACCTTCCCAAGAGCCTGCGACCGCTCCTGAAGCCCCTGCTTATGCACAACCCCCCTCCCCAGAGCTGGCAGAAGCTTTAAAGAAAAAGGATGAAGAGATTAATCAGCTCAAACAACTCCTGGCCGGTCGGGAGGCAGAGGTAGAGGCTTTAAAGAAAAAGGATGAAGAGATTAATCAGCTCAAACAACTCCTGGCCGGTCGGGAGGTAGAGGTGAAGTCCAAAACCGACACCATCGCACAATTAACCGAGGAAGTAAACGCCCTGAAGGCCAAGGCTGCGGAAGTGGACGCTCTCAGGGCAAAGATTACCCAAGCCGGTCAGGCCGGAGAAAGCACTCCAGGATCTCTAGAGGAAGAGAGAAACAAGGTAAAAAATCTGGAAAATCAAGTCACCGAACTTCAAAATGCCCTGGCTGAAAAGAATAAACAGGTGGAAGCCCTATCAGCCCAGAACGTCAGTTTAGCCCCGCAAGCTTCTCAAGAAGAGCCGGATACAAACTGGGCAATTTATCTGGTACCGGTTCTCCTGGTTCTTCTGATCGTTTTAGCCGTTTACGCTTTTAGAGACCGCCTTCCTAGGGGCCTGACCTGGAAGCGTTCCGCCTCCTTGGAGCGCTTTGAGGAGGCCGGCGCAGACCTCAGGGTATCCCCCCGCGCCGAAGATAATTTAGGTAAAGCATCTGCCCCCGCCTCCCCGGCGACCGAAGGAGAGGATAGGACAGATCCGTGGGCAAAAAAAATTAGATCCGAAGAGGAAGATCTGGTATCTCCCGAGAAGAACAGGGAAGCACATACCCGACGGATTGAATCGGAGCCGGAGGCTGAAGCAGATTACCGGTTCAGAAATCATGTTCCTCAAGCTCCGAGCCCAAGCCCCGCCGAGCTAGAATCGAGAAAGGACTTACCCCTTCAAGAAGATCGATTCGATATTCGCCTCGTCAAGGTAGGTGAGAAAAGGGATAAAGTGCTCCAAATGCTCTCTAAGGTCAAAGGCCTTGTCCGCAGTCCTGAGGAATTACTCAACGCAGCCCCCTGTACGATTGCGAAGAACGTCGAGAAATCCAACGCCGAAAAATTTCGCCACTATATGGATCGAGTCGGCGCCACCATAGAGCTGGTCAAATCGGAAGAGGAAGAGTAAGGGGAAAATGAGGACAGGAGGGGGAGGTCGCGGCTCCGTAGATCGCAGCTTCTAACCCCGGTCTTTGATCCTCGACCGCCTGACCTCGATCCTTATTCCTGCGCCTTTTGTAGCCAATAAGAAACCCGGGGGTCTTTGCCCCCCAGTTGCAGGTAACTTTCGTAATGGCTCCGGGCCAAGTTTACCTCCTTCAAACGTTTATCGTACAAAATCCCCAGCTTATAATGGGCTTCGGCAAGGTCCGGTCTTACTTGGAGCGCCTTTTTATAATTCTCTGCCGCCTGCTCATAATGGCCCTGATGCGCTTCCAGATCCCCTAAGCGCAAATAAGCGGTCGCATTTTGAGGATCTACCCGGATCGCCTCCATATAGTAAGTCCGGGCCTGGTCCTTACTTGTCATATAAACAAGGTCCCCTTGTTTAACCAAATCCCTGGATCTATCCCCCTGGGTCGGGAGAACCGTCGCCTCCGGAAAAAGAGACACCTCTTTTTTTAAGACCCGTTTGACTTTGGCTTTGTCTTCTCCGGTAATAACGACCTCCGGGAGTTGTAGCGTGGGCCTCTCCCCCGCCTCGGCGGCAAAGCCACGCTCGACCCGAAAGAAAGAAAGGAAAACAAGGTACAGAAAGATCGCAGATGTTAGGGTTTTCATTTGCAAACCTTCAGAAAACGTCATACGGCGCAGGCCGGATATAGAACTCGCAACTTGCAAACCCTCAAGGCTTTGCAACAAAGCGGGTTTTTACCGTCAGCGCACCCGGGACGTCGTCTATTTGCGGGCGCCTTACTCCCTCTTCAACTCCCCAAGTTTAGCCTGGGCCTTTTCGATCAGAGCCTGGTCTGGAGACGCCTCTATGACCTTTTCATACAGAGTTATGGCCTCCTTGATCCTTCCAAGCTGCGTGTAGATCTCAGCGGAACCAAACGCTGCGGCAGCCATATAAGATTTTTGATCTGGGTAAAGATAGATGACCTTCTGATAAGCGGCCAGCGCTTTGTCTGGGTCGTGAACGCGGACGTAACAGTGGCCGATCTTGAGCTGGGTTTCAGCAACCGCATCCTTGTTAAGGGAAATCCCCCCAAGGCTTTCCAAGGTTTTCTCCGCCTCCCCGCATTTATTTCCCTCGGCCAGAGCCAAAGCTAGCCTGGGGTAGACTTCGGGGAGCTGAGGAGCATTTGGATATTGGGCCAGGATCCTTTTCAAGGTCGCCTCCGCCTCCGCAAGTTGACCCATTTTTATAAAAGCCGTGCCCATATGGAGTAAGGCTTCCGGAACCAGCGGGTTGTCTGGAAAGCCTTGCATAAATTTTTGATATTCTTCAACGGCCCGTTCATAATGAGCCAGCTTAAACTGAATGGAAGCCATCTCATATTGGGCGCGAACGCGATGCTCGCTGTCCGGATAATTGTCCAGCAATTTTTGAAATTCCTGCATAGCTGTATCCAGATCGCCCAGTTGGAGGTAACTCCATCCGATCTTATATTGCGCGTCATCGGCCAACTCACTTTGGGGCTGGTGATCCAGGATCCACCGATACGAGTCGAGGGCGGCTGGATAATTTTTCTGCTGCAGGGACTGCTCTCCTATCTGATATTGAGCGGTGACGCTCAAAGGGTTATCCGGATACTTCTCGATGAACTCCCTGGAGGCTTGCAAATAGGTCGCCGTATCGCCCAGGAGATATCGAGAGAGATTGAGGTTATATTGAGCTTCCACAGCTTTAGGATGGGTGGGATGTTCGGTCAGGATTTTTTGGTAAGTCTCTATGGCCCTCTGGTAATCCCCGAGGTTAAAGTAGCTGTCGGCTATTTTGAGCTTAGCATCCACGACCAGTTCGCTTTCTGGAAACTTTTCGATGAGAAGCTGAAATTCTCGGACAGCCCTTTGAAAATCTTCCTTTCTGAAATAAATCCAGCCAATTAAATTCTGAGCGTCATCCGCCAGGTCGCTGTGGGGAAATTTTTTAATAAGCTCCGTCAGCAAGCGCCGGGCTTCCTCGAACTTTTCAAGGCGATACTGGGTATAGCCCACCTGGTAGAGGGCTTCCAGGGCCAGTTTATCTGTAGGATATCGCTGCAATATTTTCTGGTAGGTTTCTAGAGCCTTATCGTAATTTTTCAGATTAAAGTAAGCGTCGCCCGTAAGAAGAAGGACATCGGGCTTTATCCGGCTCTCACTGAGGTTCTTCAGAGCCTCCAGGACCTCCCCCCACTTTTCCTCCTGATAGAGGATCTTAGCCAATCCTATCTGCGCCTCCTCGAAAAGGGGCTTTGGAGTGCCCTCATCCAGGACGGCTTGAAAATGCTCCCGGGCCTTTTGATAATCCCCGGAGCTATAATACACCTCGCCCAGCCAATAATCGATCTGGGCCGCCAAATCCGGCTTGAGATCCTTAACGGCGGCAAGTTGAGAGAGGGAGCGAAGGGCCTCGTCCTGGTTACCTTCCCGATAATAGGAAAGGGCCAGGCGAAGTCTGGCTTCCGGCCATAGCGGACTTCCCTGCGGAACCTTCTCGTACTCCCCGAGCGCGGCGGTATATTCTCCCAGGCGCGATAAGCTCTCCCCTCTCATGAAATAAGCCAGAGCCCCCTCCGGGCTCTCCGGGTACAAGCTGATCAACTTCTGATAGGCTTCCATGGCCTTGCGGTAAGACCCCAGGTAAAAGTAAGAATTTCCCATCTGGAGCAGCGCCTCATCGGCGTAGTTGGAGTGGGGAGCCCGGTCGAGTAAGAGTTGGAACGCATCCAGGGCCTTTTGATGGTCCCCTGCTTTTTGATAGGCTACCCCCCTCTGGTAAAGGGCCTCGGGAAGCGCCGGATGATCCGGGTACTCGCGGATGAAATCCTCAAAGGACTCCAAAGCCTTCCCCTCTTGACCGGTATTTAAATAGCTTAGACTTAACCGGTAAAGGGCATCCCCGCGCCGGGCGGTCCGGCTGTACCGGGCTAACAGCCGCTCATAAAACGCGATCGCCTGGGTAAACTCCCCCAGACGATAGGAAATACTTCCTGAATCGTACAGGACCTCTTCTACTTTACCGGACTCGGGATTTAACCGGATAAACTCATTATAAGCTTGAAGGGCTGCCGGGAAATCCTCCAACTCGGCGAGGCACCGGCCCCGGTAAAATAACGAATCGGGATAAGAAGGGCTCGCAGGAAACTGCTCTCCGAGGGTACGAAATCGAGCTACAGCCGGAGTGCATTCTCCGATCTGATAGTAGCTGAGTCCTAAATAATAGTAAACCTCCGATAAAAAGGGGTGGTTCGGAAACTTGCTTAAAATCTGTTCAAAAATCTCGACGGCCTTGTCGTACTCCCCCAGTTCAAAGTAAGTCTTCCCCAACCGATAATAGGCATCCTGGTTGAAAGGCTCTTTCTGGATGGCCGCCAACAGTTCCTTCACGGCAGCCTGTTTATCTCCTTGCTCCAGATGTCTAACTCCCTTTTGATAAGGGCTCGGACATCCCAGAAGGACCAGGGGAAGCAGGAAAAATGGGATGAGTTTAAAAGGTAATTTACCATGCATAATTTTATGGTACAAAGACCTCCTTCTCCTTGTCAAGGGATATGTGTAAGGTGGGGTTTACCTGGATTTATTCATCTGGGGATGGAAAAGCCTCCCTGGAATGGATTGTGGAAGCGATGGGATGCAAACGTCCAGACCACGTTTTTCTGTTTGACAAAGCCGGCGATTCCAGCTATAAAAACGTTATGCGGCTTTTGGAATACGAATCGAAGAAAATTTTTCAGCACCATGGGATCCGGATTCCCCGGGGGAAGGTAGTAGCTTCTTCTGAGGAAATTCAGGACGCGGGAACCCTGGTCCTGAAGGCTCAGATTCCGGCAGGGGGAAGGGGGAAGGCTGGAGGAATCCTTTTTGCCTCCGATATAGCTAGGGCAAAAAGTCTGGCGGACACCTTGCTGGGGAGTCACGTACGAGGTTATAAAGTACAGCAACTCCTCATCGAGGAAAAGCTTCCCCTGGAGCAGGAATATTACCTGGGAGTTACTTACGACACGACCGCCAAGACCCCCATCGTTTTATTTAGTCTAGGGGGGGGGGTGGATATCGAGGAGCTTGCCAAGACGGGACGAGAAAAGGTCTTCCGGCGAGCCTTTAAAGGGACGAAGGGCTTCTGGGAGCACCAGGCCCGGGAAGTGGTGGCCCAGGCGGGGCTCAAAGGGAGGGAGCTTCTCCAGGTTTCGGAGGTTTTGTTTAAACTGGTGGGAATATTCACCCAATACGATGCGGTCGTGGCAGAGATTAATCCGTTGGGGAGAACGAGCCAGGGAGAGGTCCTGGCTTTGGACGGTCATTTAGAGATAGATGATGACGCGCTCTATCGCCATCCGGAGCTTGAGAAGGTCTTTGGCATTCCCCGGCGAGAGACGGGGACCCGGCCACCCACGGAGTTTGAGCGGCAAGCGGCTCAAATTGATAGTCTGGATCATCGCGGGGTTGCCGGCCGAATGATCGAGTTCGAAGGGGACCTTGGCCTCATCATTGGCGGGGGAGGAGCCAGCCTGACCGCCTTCGACGCCATTCGCAATTACGGAGGAAAGCCGGCCAATTATTGTGAAATTGGGGGCAATCCCAGCGTCCGAAAGGTTAGCGAATTAACCAGGCTGATCCTCTCTAAAAAAGGGGTCCGGCAAATTGCCGTCATCATGAACGTGGTGAGCAATACGCGGGTCGATCTGGTGGCCCGGGGCGTCATTAAAGGGGTTGTGGAGTCGGGCCGGGTCCCTTCGGAAACCATCGCTATGTTTCGGGTTCCCGGCTCCTGGGAGCGCGAAGGATTTAAAATCCTTGAAAAATATAAGGTGCCCTATTGTGACCGCACCGTTTCCATAGATGAGGCGGCCCGACGTGCGGTGGAAGCTTTGAAAGGCGAAAGGGCAAAGGCGAAAGGGGAGGGCTCATTTTCGCTTTCCCCTCTCCCCTTTCGCCCCGATCCTTAGAGTGATTTTAGCCGACGAAAATACCCATCTTATCGTTCAGGGGATTACGGGAAGAGAGGCAGCTACGTTCACAAAAAGTCTTCTGGAGTACGGCTCGAAGGTCGTAGCGGGGGTAACTCCGGGAAAAGGGGGGCTGGAGGTCTACGGAGTCCCTGTTTACGATACCCTTCAGGAGGCCCTGGAAAAGTCCAAGAAGGAGATGGCGCCTTCAGGGCCCTATTCGCAGGCGCCGCCCGGGGATGCGATAGAGAAGGTTTCGTACGCCTCCATCATCTCGGTACCTCCGGCTATGGCCAGGGGCGCTACCTTCGAGGCGCTGGACCACGATATCCAATTGATCGTCGTTGTGACCGAACGAATTCCTCGGAAGGACGTGGTCGAAATGGTGGAGTATGCCCAAGAAAAAAGAGCCCGGATCATCGGGCCGAATTCCCTGGGGCTGATTTCTCCGCATCGGATTAAAATTGGAATGGTGGGCGGACCTGCCGAAGACGTCAGAAAAGCGTATTCGCCGGGACCCATCGGCATCATGTCCAGGAGCGGAGGGATGACCACGGAAATCGCCAACCTGCTGACGCTTCATGGGATCGGCCAAAGCACCTGCATCAGCATCGGGGGCGATCCCATCGTCGGGTCCAATTTCCTGGATTTACTCCCTCTGTTCGAAAAAGATCCCGAGACCCGAGGGGTCGTTATTTTCTGTGAACCGGGCGGGGCCGCCGAGGAAAGGCTGGCCGAATATGTTCTTGAGCGGCGCGTCTCACTACCCATCGTAGCTTTCGTGGCCGGACGTTTTGTGGACGAGATGCCCGGGGTTCGGTTCGGCCATGCAGCGGTGATCGTTGAAGGTACCCGGGGAAGTACCCGATCTAAAATCGAAAAGTTTAAAGAAGCTGGAATCCACATCGCGGAGCAGTTGTCCGATATTGTTCCTTTGCTAAGAGATCTCAGTTTGTAACTGCTCGCCCTCACCCCTTGCCCCTCTCCTGCGCTGTGGGAGAGGGGGGCCCTCGCCCCTTGTCCCTCTCCTGCGCTGTGGGAGAGGGGGGCCCTCACCCCTTGCCCCTCTCTCACGCTGTGGGAGGGGGGGAGTTCGAAGAATTACCTTATTTTTTAATTTTGTACTTGACTTGAAATAAACTTTTCTTTATAGAATCTCTCTAATCCTTTGATGGAATAAGAGAAGGTTTTCTGCCCTTCGGATTTCTTAACGGAGGATGGATCTTTGGAGCAGTATAAGACCCATTCACCGAACTTATAGGGTATAGGCTGCCATGACGGGGAGCCATGGGAGCCGATGTCCTGGGTGAACGAAGGGAGCGGAGCTATCTGTTTTTTGTACGACGATCTCGGCGGGTGGGTATAAGATCCTCGTTACATGGGCTATGGCTGATAAATCGGATAAGAAGAAAAAACGTAGAAGTCGTAAACCCTATATAGGCCCTCTCATAAGTTTAGCTCTGACCTTCCTCCTCCTGTTTTTATACATCCTTTCCAGACCTGAGATAGGCCGCCTCAAATATATAGGATTCGTAAAGCTGGACTTGCTAGATATCATTGAGGCGAAAACCTTGGATTTTCGATTTAAGCTGAGGGGTACCCGGAAACCTAGAGGAAACGATATCGTCATTGTAGCCGTAGATGAAAAGACCCATGACCGATTAGGGCGATGGCAGTCCACAGGGAGATTATGGATCGCAAACCTGGTGAATATCCTAACCGAAGGAGGTGCGCGGGTTATTGGGTTTGATGTGAGCTTCTCTACGGCAGGTGAAAATAATGCCCTGGAAGCCATACAGTCCCTGAAGGCCTCCTACCTTGCCTCAAGGGAAGGAAGTCCCCCCGATCCAAACTATTTAGATCAGCTCCGCGGGGTGGAGAAGGAGCTGGATTACGACGGTAAACTGGAGGCGGCCTTAAGAATATTCGGTAATGCGATTTTAGGCAACTATTATTTCCTTTCAAGCGAAGAAGTTAAGCATATCCTCCCTGAGCAATCGCAGCTCAATGAGAAGATTATCTCCCGCGCTAAATATGAAAACATCATCGGGTACCGTTCTAAGCTACGTCCGCCCTTAAATCTGCAGCACGTCCTGGAAATTGAGCCGAACATTCCCAGGTTTTCCGATGCAGCCAGGAGTTTTGGATATTTTAACGTACCCCCCGATGTGGACGGTAACCGTAGATGGGCCCCTCTACTTATTGAATATAAAGGAAAGTACTACCCCTCTCTAGATTTAGAAGTGGCCCGATTTGCGCTGGATCCGGACCCGTCCAAGCGTCCTTTTATCTATATCAATGAAGAGACCGCTAAAGAGTACGTGGATGTGGATAAGATCCAGTTGGGAAATATCATAATACCTGTCAACGAACAGGGGAAGCTTCTGATCAACTACTATGGCCCGAAAGGGATGTTTCCTTATTATAACCTTGCGGACGTGGTGCTGGGGGAAGTTCCTCCCCAGGAATTTAAAGACAAGATCGTCCTGGTCGGATGGATCGGAATCATCAGTCAGGATTTGCATCCTACCTCCTTTCAGGAGGATTTCCCAGGGGTTGAGATTCACGCCACGATCCTCGAAAATATCCTTCGCCGAGATTTTCTAACGCGACCGGGATCCACCATCATCGTAGATAGCTTGATTATTTTGGTTCTAGGTCTAGGGATTGGTTTCCTTCTACCGAGATTAAGTCCGATTAATGGGATTCTGCTGGCGCTGGCCTGTTTGATCCTTTTAGCCGGGTTCGTTCACGGGGCGTTTATCTATTCAAAAGTCTGGTTAAATTTCACCTTCCCTTTCCTGACGCTGACCCTCAATTACGTCCTCCTTACCTCTTATAAATACTTTACCGAGGAGCGCCACAAAAGGGAAGTTCGGCACGCCTTTCAGCATTACGTCTCTCCGGCAGTCGTGGATGAGATCTTGCAGGATATCGAAAAACTTAAACTGGGCGGGGAGAGAAAATATCTCACCGCGCTGTTCTCAGACATCCGCGGATTTACGACCATGTCGGAGAGGATGAAAGCCGAGGAACTGGTTCCGTTTCTCAACGAATATCTGACCGCCATGACCAATATCGTTATGGATTATAAAGGGACCCTGGATAAATACATGGGAGATGCCATTATGGCCTTCTACGGCGCTCCCCTACCCCAAGAGGACCATGGGGTCCGAGCCTGTAGAACCGCCCTTAATATGATGGCTAAATTAAAGGAGATGCGGGTTCAGTGGGAGGCCGCAAATTATCCTTTTCTAGATATCGGGATCGGAATCAATTCCGGGGACATGGTGGCGGGGAATATGGGCTCCCACGATAGGTTCGACTATACCATCATCGGGGATGAGGTCAACCTGGCCTCCCGGTTAGAAGGGGTTAATAAAGAATACGGAACCAACATCATCATTAGCGAGAATACGTACAGGCTGATCAAAGACCTTCCTTTTATTGTGAGGGAGCTGGATCGAATTACGGTTAAAGGAAAGAAGGAACCGGTTACAATTTACGAACTGATGGGGGAAGGGGCGTCCACTCAGGAGACTCAAGATTTCATTAAAGCCTTTGAAGAAGGTCTCAAGGAATATCGGAGCAAAAACTGGGATAAAGCCATCTTTTATTTTGAAAAAGCCCTGAGCATAAAAGCAGGGGATAAAGCCTCTGAACTGTTTATAGAACGTTGTCAGGAGTACAAGCTGGAGCCACCACCGGCTGAGTGGGATGGGGTCTTCAAAATGACTAAAAAATGACTTGTGAACATTTGAACGCCCAGGCGTTTGAATGTTTAATGCCTTGAAAAATGGATCGAAAAAATTTAATGATTTATCTGGGTTTGTGGGCCTGCGGGTTGTTGGTCGTGATTTGGCCTGGAAGGGTCTACGCGCAGATCTCTGCGAAGTTAGAATCTATAAGCGGAGAGGTTCAGGTATCTATACGAGGAGGCGTCCCCAGCCTGGCCGTCACAGGGGTCGTTCTCAATGCCGGGGATACGATACGTACGGGTCCAGGCTCTGAAGCTACTCTCCGGCTCCCCGATGGAAGTACCCTTCAGCTGGGCGAGAACTCCAGTCTGGATATTTCCACGCTGGCTCAAAACCCCCAGACCGGAGCCAGGACTTCATTTTTTAAACTCTTCTTCGGGAAGGTCAGAGCCATCATTTCGGAGGACTATAAAAGGACCCCCGGGGCAGAGTTCAATATCGAAACCCCCAATGCGCTGGCCGGGGTTAAATTTACCATTTTTACAGTAGCTTACGATCCCGTCAAGGATGAAACTGAAGTGAGTACAGAAGTCGGAGAGGTCATATTAACGGTCCTCAGGCGCCTGGATTGCCCGCCTGTTTCGCTTCAGGCCGGGAATACCGGGATCATTCAAGGCACCGAATGCTCTAGTATTTTTAGAACCGGTGAAAGGCCTGAAAAGCCAGAAGAACGGCCACTGCCAGAAGAACAACCGCCGCCGCCACTGCCAGGGCAGCCCTCTGGCCCAGGTCCACAAAAACTGCTCGATAACTTTCGAGATCGAACTTCGGCAAACACCTCTTCCTCTACTCCGAACTCCCCGATGGGGGGGATTAACACTCCCCAGACCAGTAGCCCTCCCCCATCGAATCAGCGAGTTAATCCAGATCGTCAGGTAGTTCCGGTGAGGGTGATCATCGAGGTTCAGAAGACACATAAAAAATAATTTAGGAGGCCCTGGTTCCTGTGTTCCCAGGGCCCATGCTGGCTGAGGTGTTATGAACTATAAAGGGATAGGGATAGATACGTTCATGTGTAAAAAAGTAACCTTACAATTAGCTGTAATCTTCTTGCTTCTTTTAAAACCCTCTCTTCCGGCCCACGGTCAGTATACGCTGACCACAGGAGTTCGCTATGATACCTTTAAAGATGATACGGCTGCAGAAAACCGAGGATCTGAGGTTACCTTCCCCTTCAGTATAGCCTATAAAGGAGACAGGTTCGCTATGAGGGTGATCACGGCGTATGCCAGTTCGGAGTTCGATTCTGGAGATAGTTTCGTCCCCGACGCCAGCATATCCAGCCTGACGGATACCCTAGTTTCGACCTCTTACACGCTACCGAGCCTGCCCGTCGGGCTTGTCTTCGGCGTGGACGTCAATCTTCCTACGGGAAAGGAAAATCTAACCGCAGAAGAGAGGAGGGCCGAGTTAGGGGATAATAATAACCTGGTTGAGATAGACAATTTTGGAGATGGCCTTAATCTAAATCTGAATGCCGGGCTGGCTAAGCAGATGGGCGAGATTGGCCTGGCCCTGGGAGTCTCTTATATCTACAGGGGAGAGTATGATCCCACTGCGGACGTGCCCAACGACGATTTAGACCCGGGCGATGAGTTTTCTCTGGCGAGTATCATCAGTCTAGATCCTACCAAGGAGGTCAGTCTGACAGGGTTCATCGGTTACGTGTTCTTCAAGACCGATCAAGTGAACGGACAGGATTCCTTTAGAGAAGGAAATAAGCTGACCCTAGGAGCTGACATAAGCTTTAGCCGGGTCCCCTATCGACTTACTGTAAGTCTCCAGGATTCGTTCCAGGCTAAAAGCGAACGGATCAATCCTGCAACCAGCCCCGTGGCCGAACGGGAAACCACCAATGGAGATCAGTTCTTCGCTTCGATCAACTTCGGCTACGAGTTTTCTGAGACGCTAACTCTGCGGGCTATCGCCGATACGCGGATCTTTGGTGAAAACGATGAGGACTCCACCAGCCTGTTCTTTGACGCGGGCTCCACGAGATATTCCCTAGGACCCGGATTTAGCTACGAACTGGTTAAAAATCTTTATGTGAACGGAATTATTAAATACTTTACCCTAAAAGAAAAACAGGACGCCCAGCTCCAGGAAGACGTGACCTTTAAAGGATTTAATTTAGATCTGGGCGTGATTTACCTCTTCTAACGAGGGAAACCGTGGTGAGAAACTTTAAAAATAACCACTACGTAAAGTATTTCCTGGTGACCCTTTACCTCTTAGCGCTTTTGTTAAAAGGTTGCGGAGAGCGGGAGGAAGGGTCCTTGACGGATCCTCGTTCCTCAACCGGTAAATCGATCTCCGTGGTTTTGACCCTACCTTCTGATAAGAAGAGCTCTTCTTCTCCCAACGCATTTAACCAAATCTCCCAAGACCGGATCAGCTCGGTGGTCATCACCGCAACCCCCGTCGGGCAGGGAGGCGAAGTGGTTACGGTCACCACGACGACTTTAGAGGTCGTCCTGGACCTCATCATGCCGCCGCCTCTCTATACGATCGACGTCGTTTTGACCCTGGTCACGGGATCAACTTTTACCGGATCCGGGGTCGCAGATCTGACGGTGCCGGATCCGGTCGTGAGGATCCTACTCAATGTCAATGAGCCGCCTACGGGGCCCGTAATCGTGGATGTGAATCCCTCCGTCATCGATGCCGGAGCAAATGCCAGGGTGACCTGTTCCAACGTCACCGACCCGGACGAAGATCCCTTGACCGCCTGCTTCAGCATAACCGGGGGAGGTTTAAACCAGAGTTGTGTGGATTTTAATGGGAGCGCAGAGGTAACCTGGAGCTTTTCTCCGGATGAATCCGGGTTCTTTAGCGTGCGTTGTACGGTGAGCGATCCGGAAGGTGGCTTGGTCTCCGGGTCCGGCAACATCGAGGTGATAGCGCCAACCCCCCTCCCGACCCTAACCCCTCCGCCAACTCCTGAGCTGACGCCCACGCCGACCCCGACGCCCACCCCTACACCCACGCCCACCCCTACACCCACGCCCACCCCTACACCCACGCCCACCCCTACACCCACGCCCACCCC
>Ga0073934_10006318_pt1 | contig 17360 bp, 8 predicted proteins | sample LarsenN4metaG_FD_76834 | JGI IMG/M metagenome (GOLD analysis project Ga0073934, IMG submission 76834) | Hot spring sediment bacterial and archeal communities from British Columbia, Canada, to study Microbial Dark Matter (Phase II) - Larsen... ... | reverse complement strand
GCCCGGCGCAGGCAAGACCAGCTTTATCCTGGCCACCGCTAAACGGCTGCCCGCCGGGGTGCGTCCGGGCGTCATCGAAGGCGACCTGGCCTCGCGGATTGATGCTGATAAGATCGGAGCATGCGGTATTCCTGTCGTCCAGATCAACACTGGTGGCGGCTGCCATCTGGACGCGCCGATGATTCGGGCGGCGCTACCGGAACTGCCCTTAAACGAGATCGATCTCCTTTTTGTGGAAAACGTGGGCAACCTGGTTTGCCCGGCCAATTTTGCCCTGGGTGAGGAGGTGGCGGTTGTGATAGCCAGCGTCTCAGAGGGATTTGACAAACCCTACAAATACCCCGGCATGTTTGCCGCCGCCGACGTGGTCATTCTGAATAAAGCCGATTTGATGGAGGTTTTTGAGTTTGACCTGGATTATTTCCGCCAGGGCTTAGAGATGGTTAATCCCAACGCACCTTTATTTGTGCTCTCCTGCCGCACAGGGGAGGGAGTCGAGGATTGGTTCCAGTGGCTGCTACGGCGGCGCCAAGCTTTTATAAAGAGTGCTAAAGCTTTATAACCTGCTTAACAAATTCTAACAGAATTCTAATAATTCTCTAATTTTTTTCTAATATTGACTCATTATCTACATGAAGTAGAAAAGTAAATAAGGTTTCACAGTAATGGTCTCTGGTAGCTCAATAGGAGGTTCCTATCGAGGTACGCGAAAATGATATCCTAATCCGTCCGCCAGAAACCAGAAGCCTAAATAATGGGTGGCCGCTTGTGAGTTAAAGTTTTAGCCGGCCAAACGAGGCTGCCGTAAGCAGTAACGACGCTGCGGTTTCTGGCGGCAAACTTTAGTACTAATTTCATCTCATATTCTTTTAGGCGGGAAAAGGAGGTGAGATTATGAAAACACCCGGTATTTTTAATTGGATAGTGGCGTTAGCCGGCCTGTGGACCCTTGTTTCTCCCTTTATCCTGAACTTCTCTGACCTGACCTCAGCCATGTGGAATGCCATCATTGTCGGTATCTTGTTAATCGCACTTGGCGGCTGGGCCGCGCTTTACAAAGACGTCAATACTGACAAGGTGCTTGATTGGATCAACGTCGTGCTTGGTCTGTGGCTTATCGCTTCCCCCTTTGTTTTAGGCTATTCGACAATGGCGGCGGCCTTGTGGAGCAGTATTATCACCGGCTTAGTAGTCATTGTACTGGCGGGTTGGGCCGCGTTTACCTTTGGCCGGACTGTCAGTCTACAATCATAAGACCATCTACTACTCTCTAAAAGTAAAAAGAGGCGAAACATAAAAACTGTTTCGCCTCTTTTTATCCCCCTCCAGGCACAATGATTCGCACGGCCTGGGGCACAACTTGAACTCGAACAGGCGTCTGCCCAATGATTTCACCATCCCCCTCCACCGGCAGCGGACGCTTGACATCAATCGTAATCTCCCACTTTACCGGCAAATACCGGATACTTGGATCGCGAGACTCTTGCTGTAGAATCATGTTGTAACCCAGCCTAAAGTAATCAAGCGCCGTCCTGGCCCGGATAATACAAGCCTCAACCTGGCCATCATCGGGCCGGATGTTGGGACCCCAGCGGAGCGGGGATCCTCTCAGGGTACTGGCGCTGACAACCACTACTTCGGCAGCGCGAACGCGATAGCGATGGCCGTCAACAACCAGATTAAAACGCTGGGGTTGAAAATTTAGCAAATGTTTGAGGCCTGGCCAGAAATAAGCCAAGCGGCCAAAGCGGCGAATCTGGTAACGTTCGGTTTCGTGCATGGATAAAGAGCCTATACCAACGCCAACTTCCAACAGAAAAAACTGCGCTCCAACCTGGAGCGCATCGATCTCCGCAATAGCATGTTGCCGGCCAAGCAGACCCAGCGCTTCGCCTAAATCAAAAGGGATCTTTAGCTCGCGGGCTAAAGCATTCACCGTTCCCGCCGGAATAATGGCCATAGGTAAACCCGTCCCGACCAGTCCACTGGCGACACTGGATACGGTCCCGTCGCCGCCGGCGGCGATAAACAGCTCATACCCCTGCTCGGCAGCCGTCCGAACCAACTCCGTTGCCACTTCCTGGCCGGTGATCTCGTAAATGGTATATTCCCAATTGCGGTTAATAAAATACTGCTCCAACATCTTCCGGACAACAACGCTATCATAGCTACCTGCTTCCGGGTTATGAACCACGTAAACCTTTACGACTTGTTCAGACGATAACTCGGCTGCCTGGAGTCTATCTAACTCTTTGAGCTCTTCTTGATAAACCATCGAACAACCTCAGCAATTCCAACCCCAAGGAGCGAACCGGAAACAACATCTCCGGGATAGTGAGCGCCCAAATATATCCGGGAGAAGGCTACCAGGCTCGCAATACTGTACCAAAGTAGCCGCCACCGGGGCGCACAGCGGCTGAGCATGCGCGCTCCGGCAAAAGCCGTGGCCGAATGGCCCGAAGGAAAGGACCAGTTGCCGGGCTTTTTACCAACCACAATTGCCCGAACAATGTCAATAAAGGGCCGTCTGCGCCGGAAATACTTTTTGACCGGCCCTTCGACAACCAGGCCGGCCACCCAAATGGGCAGCGTCACTCCTTTGAGCATCGTCGTAGCCCAGGCTCTGTGGAACGGCCAGGTTAAAGCGCCGGCCATGATCCAGGCCCAGCCTCCCCCAAACCAGAGCGAAAGCTGGTGGAAGAAGGCATCAGTAAAAGCTGTGCGCGGCGTATAATTATTGATCAAGATAAACAAATCCGTATCGTAAGTCTGGAAACGGGTGACGCTCGGATGTCGCCTAAGCGCTTCATGAAGCAAACGTCGCTGTTTAGCTAATTTCTGGGGCTGGCCTTGCAAGGCTGGATCCGTGACCTTTTGAATACGCTCCGCTACGGCTTCATAGGCCGGCCCTTCCAGGGCCACCGCCTCGGCTCCGGCTGCCTCAATCGCTTTGGCGGCCTCCTCCACCTCGTCCGGAGCCGACTCGGCCGCTTCTTGCACCGCCTCTGCGGCCACGGCCGCCTGGTCAGCCGGCGGCGCGGCTATAGTAGATAAAGCCTCATCAGCCACATCTAGCGCCTGTTGACCCGCAGCATCGGTCACCAGTTGCTCTATCACCGCATCGGCCTTTTCGGGCGTATCGATATGCTCTAAAGCCTCTTCTAAACGCTCTTCAACAGGTTTAGCCGCCGCCCGCGTCTTTTCATCAGGCTGTTCTGTATCAACTTTTTCTCCAGATAATTTCTGATCCACCGGAACCACTCTAAATCCTCTACTTTGCCTTTATATCTATTCTACCCCACTTCACACCAATTCAGTACACTCTTTAGGGCGATTAGAGGATAGCTCTAGCTGTTTACTTTAGTGCTTAACCCACCCAATCGGGTAATTCTCTACCGGCGCTGAAGCCAGGCTGATAAAGCCCAACCCAAGCCGTTTGATATCACATCAAATACCGTGTCCTTAATGCTCCACATCATATTGATCTGGCTAAGGTCATTATCGCGGGCTTTTAACTCCGCCTTATGGATAAGATATTCGCTCAGCTCATAGCCTGCCGTCAGCAGCGCCAGCACAGCGCCGCTTACCAAGATTTTGTGTTGGTTCAGCCAGGTGATCCAGGGCCAGATGGCCATTTCAGGTCGGCTATTGGCCGCCACCCGATCAATCGTATCATGGACCAGGTTGGCGAAAGTATAAGCCGTCAGGCTGTGGGGAATGCTGTCCAGGCCAAAGCCCATCAGATTTAGCTCGCCCCACTCGCCTCGATAGATATTGAACCTGGGGTGAGAAACAATATAAGCCAGCGCCGCCGGCGCTACATAATCGATATAATCGGGATTATCCCGGACAAGCTGCTCCAAACCAAGCTGCAGCGCCGCCCAACTGCTCGCTTGATCAGCCCTGAGCTGCTCGCCTAGCCACTCATCTATAAACCCATAGATCTCCGGCAGCAGCAAGGCCACGCTGTTGCCCACAAGATGGGGCGCCCAGGTGGTCGGCAGGCCAAAATGGCGGGCGTTAGCATAAGCCGTGTTGGCCAGCGCCAGCCAGATGAGATAGCGCAAATATTTCTTTGATTTGCTTTTCCGCTCGAATCCGGGTACTCTTTCGTAGTTTGTTAAACTTAATTTCTCTCTTGAATCTGTATTAGCGATGATAAACAAATCATTTTTCGATATCACGTTCAATTTAGTTACCCTTAACTGTTTTGGTGTACCTTTTATTCCCAATACCCGAACGCGTCTAAGCACGATCGCTCGGGAGTTAGATAATTCAGCCGTCGACGTTGTCTGTCTTCAGGAAGTTCAATTTTCCGGTTATGTCCCACTGTTAACCCACAACTTTTCAAGATTTCCCTTTACTGCTTTTGAACCGTTTCTTTACGCGCCCAAGGGAGGATTGATGACCCTCTCCCGCCAGCCGATCAAAAACAGCCGCTTTACCCTTTATACCGAACGGGGCTGGTGGACCACGCCCTCGGCCGCCGACCGGCTGCTTCATAAAGGAGTCTTAGCCACAGAGTTGGCGCTGGCCGGGCAGCAAGTGGTAGTTATGAATACCCATCTCACCGCCAATTATGATGGCGACTGGTCGCGCGCTAATCGTTACGCTCGCCTGGAACAAGTCCAACTGCGCCAATTGGCTCAAGTTGTTAACCGGCAAGATCCTGGCAGCCTGATCATCATTGCCGGCGACTTTAATTTACCCCGCCACAGTTGGCTTTACGATGAATTTGTCGAAGCGACCGGCGCGATCGATCCCTTAAACGGCTATCTAAAACCGACCTACTACCCCATGCTCAGCCTGCCGGACCGGTACCGCCAACCCATCGATCATGTCTTTGTTCGACCGCCGGCCGGTTTTAACCTAAAGGTTAGCGCGGAACTGCTGTTCGAGCAAGCCATTCCCCTGACCTCCGGCGCTCTAGGCCGGGTTTCGGACCATGCCGGGATCCAACTTGCGTTGCAGTTGCAGCCGCTTGGCATTGACGCTTCTGAGTTAGTAGATAAAGCCTGTATATTAGAGCCACATTAAGAATGAGAGCCTGAGCGATAACTGTTTAACATGTCTGACAATCCTTCACCGCCCTCTAACCGTGGTCGCCGGATCATGATCTGCGTCCGGGGCCAATGCGCCGATAGCGGCCTTGGCCGGCAGCTAGAGAAACATTTACTTCACTTGATCGAGCAGCACGGCCTGGATGATGCCAATCACCCTGACCATGTGAGCTGCCGGGTGACCAACTGCCTGGCGGTCTGCGCCAATGGCCCGGTAATGATTATTCATCCGGAGGCGATCAAATATCAGCATGTCGATAAAGCCGCCCTGGAACAAATTTTTGAAAGCCATATTCTCAAAGGGCAGCCGGTTGAAGCGTTAATGGTTAAATACCCAACCAGCCGCCCGATCTTAAAAAAGAGCAATGGTCCAGAACATCAAAGCTGGTTCTACAAAAAGCGCAGAAAAACGGCGTGACCGGAATTATGTCATCCGGCCGGATGGCAAACCGATCAACGTGCCGCGCACCCGCGGCCAACTTTTTGTTTGTGAAAATGGCTGCTGCTGCGGCCATACCGATCGCGGCTTTGCGCCCGTCCCTCACGATCTATACTATGATGAATGGACCCGGCGCAAGCTGCGCAACCGGGTTCATCTTAATCACGCCGGCTGTTTAGGGCCATGCGCCCTGGCTAATGTCATCATGCTCATCTTCGATGGCCGGCCGATCTGGTTTCACTCGATCAACAGCGACCATTTAATCCTGGCCGTTTTTGACTATATTGACGCCATGCTGGCGGCGGATAGATATTTGCCGCCGCCCCCGGCCCTAACCCAGCACGTCTTTAACGGCTTTGCCTGGGATGGCGCCGAACCGGTCCACCCAGAAGTTCAAGCCCAGGAAGCCGTCGCCGCGTCGCCGGATGAAGGCGAGCTTTTAAGCCTGGGCCAATCTCACCTGCTCTTTTTAACCCACGCCGATACCGATCTTTTAACCCTAAGCCAGGCGGCTGCGACCTTGCCCGCCGATTTTCCAACAGTACGCGGCCTGAATCTCAGCCAGTTACCCACCGCCCAGCATGTAGCCGAATTTATTCGCACCGAACTGTCCGATGTTCAGGTGATCATCCTGCGCTCGCATGGCAACCGCCAGGGCTTCCTGCATGGCTTTGATCAGTTCGTCCAATTCGCCCGGCAGCAGCGCAAAGACCTGATCTTTGTTCCCGGCGCCGAAGGTCTGGACCCTGAATTAACCAGCCACAGCACCGTTCCGGTCCCGGTGATCCACGATGTTTACCGCTATCTTCATTATGGCGGCGTCGACAATATGCGCCAGATGCTCCAATTTCTGGCCGACCATCTCTTAGCCGGCGGATGGGGCTACGACCAACCCATCGACCAACCCCGCCACGGCATCTACAATTATCAATTATCAATTATTAATGATCAATCTCCAATCCCCAATTACCAATTACCAATCTCCAATTACCAATCTCCAATTACCAATTACCAATCCCTCTCCGCCTGGCTGGCCGGCCACGATCTCTCCCGGCCCACGGTCGCCATTCTCTTCTACCGCAGCCACTGGCTCAGCGGCAACACCGCTTTTATTGATGCCCTGGTCCAGGCCATTGAAACCGCCGGCGGCAATGCCCTACCCATCTTTACCACCTCCCTCAAAGAGCTAACCGAGGCCAACGCCGAGATCGGGAATAATACTCACTATGAACTACGCACTACGCCCTACGTCCCCCGCCCCGCCGCCTTTGACTATCTATACGATCCTGAAGGCCGGCTGGTTCCCGACGTGCTGATCTCCACCATCTCCTTTGCCATGGGCGGCATTAACCCTGATGGCCCTACCGCCGCCGGCTGGAACGTTTCAGCCTTGGAAGCGCTGAATATTCCCATCCTTCAAGCGATTAGCAGTGGCATGAATGAAGAGGAGTGGCGTTTGAGCCAGCGCGGGCTGCGGCCGCTCGACGTGGCCATGAATGTCGCCCTGCCCGAATTTGATGGCCGGATCATTACCGTTCCCATTAGCTTCAAAGGCGTCGATAAAGAAGAGAAAAATTGTTGTTCCGGGACGACATGCAACTGTCAGGATCAATCCTCACGTTTTACGTTTTACGTTTCACGTTACGTTCCCATCCCCGACCGGATCCAGGCAGTAGCCAAGCTGGCCTTGCGTTACGCCGCCCTGCGCCGCAAGCCAAGCTCGGAAAAGCGGGTTGCCTTTATGCTGACCAACTCCCCTGGCAAGGCCGACCGGATCGGCAACGCGGTCGGCCTGGATACCCCGGCTTCATTAATGCGGCTCTTTGACCGGATGCGGGCCGATGGTTATCTCATTGAACATCTGCCAGAAGATGGCGACGCGCTCCTGCACGAATTGATTGATCGCTGCTCCTATGATGAAACTTTGCTGACCGAGTCGCAGCTCAGCCGGGCGGCCGGGCGGGTCCCGGTTCCCATCTATCAAGCTTGGTTCGGGCAGTTAACTCCACGCCAGCAGGCTCAAATACAGGAGCGCTGGCACGCCCCACCCGGCGAAGCCTATGTACATTTCGATTCAAAGGGCAAGCAGCAGCATCTGGCCCTGGCCGGGCTGGAGTTAGGTAACGTTTTTGTAGCGCTGCAGCCTCCTCGCGGCTACGGCCTGGACCCGGATGCCATTTACCATACGCCCGACTTACCGCCGACCCATAACTATTACGCGCTCTATAAATGGCTGGTTACTCCCCAGTCCGAGGGCGGCTGGGGCGCGGATGTGCTGGTGCATATGGGCAAGCATGGCACCCTGGAATGGCTGCCGGGTAAGGGCATCGGCCTCAGTCTTGACTGCTATCCCGATACTTTTCTGGCCGACCTGCCGTTGATCTATCCCTTTATCATCAACAACCCCGGCGAAGGCGCTCAGGCCAAACGGCGGGCCCACGCCGCCATCGTCGATCATATGATCCCACCGATGACCAGCGCCGATGTCTACGGCGAGCTGGCGACCCTGACCCAACTGGTCGATGAATATTACCAGGTCGAGCAGATGGACCCGGCCAAGCTGCCCTTTATCCAACAGCAGATTTGGGAGCTGATGCAGCGGACCCACCTGGATAAGGATATTGCCGAACTGATGCGCTTTGTCGATCACGGCGACCACACCCACGAATGGGACGGCTCTTACACCGACGATGGCACCCCCCTCACCCTGGCCGAGATGAAGGCCACCGACTTCGCCCATCTGCTGGAAGATATCGATGGATACCTATGCGAACTCGGCAGTTTGCAGATTCGGGATGGCCTTCACATCCTGGGGCATATTCCGCAGGGAGATCAGCTCTGCCACCTGCTCCGGGCCTTGACCCGCATTCCCAACGGCGATATCCCTAGCCTGAGAGCAGAAGTGGCCGCCTGGCTTGGCTTCGACCTGGACGAACTGCTGAAAGACCGGGGTCAAAAGTTGGACGATCATCAGAATCTGGCTAACATCAAGCAGCGCTGGTCGTCCAGACCCTTTGCCACCCAGGCCGACATCATCGAACTCATCGACGATCTCTGTTTACAACTCCTCCAACATCTTGAATCCACCAACTTCGACCCCACCACCATCGACGCCGCGATCACCCAAATCCTTTATTATCGTTCCGACCCCACAAATTTGGAACTACTCCAGCCGAATAAAATCCAAAATCCAAAATCTAAAATCCAAAATACATTGTTTTTCATCTGCACCACCCTCGTTCCCTTGATTCGCCGTAACGGCGATGAAATCGACAATTTGCTCGGCGCGCTGAACGGCGGTTACATCCCGGCCGGGCCGGCCGGAGCGCCCACCCGGGGTATGGCCCACATTTTGCCAACCGGCCGCAACTTTTACGCCGTCGATCCCCAGGCCATCCCCAGCCAGGCCGCCTGGCGGGTAGGGCAGCAGTTGGCCGATGAGCTGATCGCCCGCTATCAGGCCGAAGAAAAAAGCTTCCCCGAAACCGTCGGCCTGACCATCTGGGGCACCAGCGCCATGCGCACCCACGGCGACGACATCGCTCAATGTTTTGCCTTGCTGGGGGTTCGCCCGGTCTGGCAGGCCGAAAGCCGGCGGGTGGTTGAGATCGAACCGATTCCCCTGGCCGAGTTGGGCCGGCCCCGCATCGACGTGCTCATGCGGATCAGCGGCTTTTTCCGGGATGCCTTTCCCCATCTGATCGAGTTGATCGACCGGGCCGTTCGCCAGATGGCCGAACTGGATGAACCGGCCGGCCAGAACTTTGTCCGCAAACATTTTTTGCAAGATATGGCGCGCCAGATCGCGGCCGGCCGGGGCGACCAGGAGGCCGGGCGGCGGGCCAGCTACCGTATCTTTGGCAGCAAGCCGGGCGCTTATGGGGCCGGCATCCTGCCCCTGATCCACGAGCAGAACTGGCAAAATGAGGCCGATTTTGCCCAGGCTTATATCAATTGGGGCGGCTACGCTTACGGCCAGCAGATTTACGGCGATGACGCCAGGGACGAGTTCAAACACAGCCTGAGCGGCGTCCAGATTGCCGTTAAAAACCAGGACAACCGCGAGCACGATATCTTTGACAGCGACGATTACCTCCAGTATCACGGCGGCATGATCGCCACGATCCGGGCCTTGAACGGGCGCAGCCCAAAAAGCTACTTTGGCGATAACAGCAATCCCGAACGGGCCGAGGTGCGAACCTTGCAGCAGGAGGCCCACCGGGTCTTTCGCAGCCGGGTCGTCAACCCCAAGTGGATCGAGAGCATCCGGCGGCACGGCTATAAGGGCGCGCTGGAGCTGGCCGCCACCGTCGATTATCTCTTTGGCTACGACGCCACAGCCCAGGTGGTTGAAGATTGGATGTATGAGCAAACTGCTCAGACCTACGCCCTCGACCCGGCCCTCCAGGCCTTTTTCCAGCAAAGCAACCCCTGGGCCTTGCAAAGCATCGCCGAACGGCTGCTTGAAGCGGCCCAGCGCGGCATGTGGGCCGCCCCGGACCCGGAGACGCTGGCCGGGCTGCGCGCGGTTTATCTGCAGATCGACGAGATGTTGGAGGGACGTGAGGAGACAGTAGGCCAGAAGGGTTAAAGTTTGTGTTATTCGTGGGTTTATGTCAGCGGGCCGCTCTATTACTATTTATCATCCTTACCGCCTGCACTCCTTTTGTTCCCCGGCGTCCACTTACCAGCTATTTCAAAGAAGTCGAAACCCTGCTCGCGGCCCAAGAATATAGCCAGGCCGCCAGGCTGCTGGAAGAGGCGGCCCAGGCTCACCCTGAAGATACCCGGTCTCTGCTCAGGCTGGGGCAGATCTATCTCCGGCAGGGCCAGCCGGTCGCGGCTGAGGATGCCTTCAACCGGGCCTTAGCCCGGAATTTAAGCTACGCCCCGGCCATGGCCGGGTTGGCCGAGGCCAAACTTCATCAGGGCGACCTCGGCCAGGCGCTCCATTTCTGGCAGGAAGCCGCCGAAGTTAACCCCGATTTACCCGGCGTCTATACCGGCTTAGGCCGGACCCATTTGCTCCGTTTTGAATTTGAGCAGGCCGAGGAAGCCTTTTTGACCCAGCAGGCCCGCCGGCCAGACCCTGAAGCGCAGTGGTACTTGGCCGCGCTGGCCGCGCCGTCAGAGTTTACCGCTGCCAATAATTATCTCCTGTCTATTCCTCACAATGCCGCCGCCGATATCCTGGCCCGCCGCGATTACCTTTTAGCCGCGCTGGTTCCCTTTACCACCGAGTCGGCCCAGGCCGAGATCGCCCAGGCAGTCGGCATTGCCTTTGTCCAGGTGGAACAGTGGCCGCTGGCCGTCCACGCCTTAACCGCTGCCGCTCAATACCCTGAACAGTCCGCTGCGGAGAAGGCCGAGAGCCTGGCCTTTTTAGGCCATGCCCTGGCCCAGGCCGGCCGGCCGGCGCTGGATTTATTTGAACAGGCCGCCGCCCTAAACCCCGACTCGGCCCTGCCGCTCTATTTCTACGGCCTTTACTTAAGGGAGCAAGGCGCCTTGAACGCGGCCGAAGCGACATTTATCCGGGCTATTGAACTCGACCCCGATAACGCCGCCATCTATATTGAATTGGCCGATACCAAAGCCGAGCAGGGCATTTTTAGTGCGGCCGAGCAATATTATCAGGCCGCCGCGAGAATTGCGCCGGATGACCCGCGCATCCAACTGTTAGCGATCCAATTTTACGCCAACCGGGGCTACCGCCTGGCCGAGGAAGGTATTCCCGCTGCCCAGGCCCTGATCGAGGAGGATCCCAACAATGCCGAGGCTTACGATCTCCTGGGCTGGATGCAGCTCCTTATCGGCGCTACCGCCGAGGCAGAAACCAGCCTGCGCAAAGCCATCGAACTCGACCCTCACCTGATCAGCGCCCACTACCACCTGGCCCGCTCCCTCGAAACCGGCGGCAAGATCACCGAGGCCATCGACCAATACCGCCACGTCGTCGAAACCGACACCACCGGCCTCTTCCGCAGCCGCGCCATCGAGGCCCTCAGCCGGCTGGAGCAGAGCCAGTAATGCACCTATAGACATACAGCTCATTTTAGTAGGAAAAAGGTACTAATTCCACTTTTGCACCAAAGTTTGTACCAATGTTGTACCTTCCATAATTGAAAAATAACTGGTAAAATTGTTTAGGCTAGTTCGGCTTTTTGAGAGAAGGCGTAAATTCACAATCTTTTCTTGTTTAGACTATAGGTTGTGACGGGGTAAAGTGCTAAATTCTTGGGCTGAAGCGGAAATGAGTACTTTTTTATGCTAGAATAGTGACTATTGGCCCTTCTTTTAGAAACAATTCTAAGATATGATATAAAAAGTTGAGTTAGTTCTGTTACAAAACAGAGAATTAGCCTCATTTAGGGGTGTATCTGAAAAATAAGACCTCTCGCAATGGCGAAGAGAGTTTTGGGTAGACACAATATTGCCCCGGCTCGCATTGCCAAAAGGTCCCGCTGGATGCGACGGCCTTCAGAACCTGGGCGAGCGCATCCTTGATTTGACTACCATAGCCCCCAATTGGTATTTAGCTTCCACCTGACTCTCACCGAAGAGAGCCAAAAACCGGAGGGGGAAATATTGCGCCAGTTAAACGCGCTGCTTGATGAGATTCAGCCGGAGTGGAAGTTGGATTAGACGCCATTAAGTTTGAAAAACGAAAGAAAGAGTAAGCTCACGTGCCAGTTTTTACTCCCGAAACCCCACTTGGACAGGCAGTCCAGGAACTCTTGTTAAGGTATCTGGAAGGGAAGACCCTGACTCAGCTACGGCGTCTGTTGCGTCGTGAAAAAGGGCTGCATGTCAGTGAAGATAACTTGAGGGAGTTACTGCGGAACCGGCTCTTTGTTGGGTTGTCCGATGGACGTTATGTGCTGTCTGGGAACACTGCGCAGTCTATAGCTTCAGAAGCAGACAGAGAAGCGCCAACTGAGGATAACAATTCCAGCGATCCCTGGGCGCAACCCCTGCTGGTTAATCTGCCACAAGCTCGGCAAAGTTATGTCATCTTCGATCTCGAAACAACAGGTACCAATCCCAAAGATGACAAGATTATCCAGATTGCCGCGCTCAAAGTTCTTAACGGCCGGCCAACAGCCATACGCAATTGGTACGTCAACCCCGGTAATGTTGAAATACCTTATTCTTTGAAAGTTACCCTCGGCTTGGTGGATAATCCAATCATTGGCCAGGCTATTGCCGCCGCGCCGCCGATTGAAGAAATCCTGCCCAATTTTCTCGAATTTATTGAAGATTATCCACTCGTAGCGCATAACGCCCGCTTTGACGGCCGCTTCATCAACGCATCCTTGCCTGATAGAACCCTGAGAAATCCTATTGTTGACAATCTGGAACTGGCTGTTTTGCTGTTGCCCAACCTTGAAAGTCACCGCCTGTCCAATGTGGCCGAAGCTCTTGGTTTACCTGTAGACCAACTGCAAGCGGAGTGGAACGCGCAAAGACTGGATAGCAACATTACTGATCATACCATTTCCAGCGAGACCCTTCATAATGCCATTACCGATGTCTATCTCCTTCATCGTATTTATCAGCGACTGCTCGAACGCTTGACCGAACCGGGCCCGGCCAGTGTGCTCCTGCAAACTTTATTGCCGGAAACGTTTCAAGCTGGGACAACTTTCAAAGGTATAGATGATCACCATCTGGCGCCATTACGCAGCCAGTGTAACTGGACAATGCCCTCTGCACACCCTCTCGCGCCCCAGACTATTCCTTCTGCTGATCGGATTTTAATTGACTATCTGGCTACCAGGAATTATCAACCACGCCAAGGTCAGTTGGAGATGCAGAATTTGCTCATAGAGGCAATGACCAATGACCAGTTTGTTATGATTGAAGCGCCGACCGGAACTGGCAAGACTCTGGCCTATCTAAGCGCAGCCGTTCACTATGCCTTCGTCGAAGGTCAGCGAGTGGTTCTTTCAACTGCTTACCGAAACCTGCAAGACCAGCTCCTGGCCGAAATTAAGGACCTACAACAGAGAGGGGCGATTGCCTTCCGTAGTCAATTGCTCAAGGGGATCGGTAACTATTTTTGTTGGAGCCAGATTGCTCGTTACCTGGAAGAGGGGGATCCTCGCCGGGAAAAGACGAGCCGGGTTTTAACCCTGGCAGAGCGGTTTGTCCTGGCTTACGTGATTCTGTGGCTACCCGGCAGTGAACACGGCACTGCAGATGAGGCTAGCTTTAGTTATTGGTTGCTGGAAACAATACCCATTGCCCGGAGCATCACTCATCAATTGCGGGCCAGCGCAGCCTGTCATCCAAATCTCCAATCAGTTTGCGTTAGTTGTCCTATGCCGACTGCTTACAATAACGCCCAACAGGCGGATATTGTTGTTCTAAATCATGCGCTCTGGCTGACCGATTCACAGCGTCTGCCTCCCTTTGCAAGGCTGGTCTTGGATGAAGCTCATACCCTGGAGGATGTAGCCACCAATGCTCTGACCCAGGAAGTGTCATCGCAAACCCTCGACGATTTACTCCATCGTCTTTACAATCCGCGTACTGAACGGGGATTACTCGTACGTATTCGGGCTGGTACCAACCATCAAGACGCATTAACTGCTGCTCAGGGGGCTATAGCTGCCACACGCCGGGTTGGTGACCTGATACAGGATTTTGGGCCGTATCTGGTGCAGTTCATCCGGCGTTGTACCGGACGAGTTGATCCCCGCTTTGGAGCATCTTACCGCCTGGAAGCAGCTCCCTGGAAGATCCATGGCCCACGCTGGCAGAGGATTAACGATGCGCATCGCCAACTCTTTGGACTTCAACTCCAAGATCTGCTGCAAGTCTTGACTCGCCTGCGCATGGCTGTGGCTGAAGCCACCGACCTACCCTACCACGCTGCGATGCTGCGTGATTTGGACGATCTGGTTGATAATTTAGCTAAACAACGTCAACTGGCTTATGACTTGATCAAGGTGGATGATTTGAAACTGGTCTATTGGGTAGCGGTTGGCCCTCCGCTTGATCCAGAAGCCGAAGAACGAGATCCTCAGCCAGAATGGTGGGCCTTTAAGGCTGCTCCTATTGACGTGGGTGAGGCCCTACAACCCTACTACAATAAGTTAACCAGCGCCAGTTTTGTTTCAGCCACCCTGTCCCTGGGTAATATGGACTTCAGCTATTTCATTGACCGGCTGGGCTTATCCGGGCGACTTGACAACCATTATGTTCGCCGGCTGCCTCCGGCGCTGCCCTATGACCGTAATGTTTTTCTGGGTCTGGTTGACTACTTAACTTATGCGACGTTAACACATACAATGAACAGCTTCAAAGAAGAGTTGGCCCGTGAATTAAGCGTATTGCTACGCTTTACCGATGGGCGCGCCTTGGGCTTGTTCACTGCTCGCGAACGCATGGAATATGTTGCCGCTAAACTTGAATCGGAATTGGCGCGATGGGGGATTGCTCTTTTAGTTCAATCACCTGAGGCTTCTCGGCGCCGCCTGCTGGAGACATTCAAAGAGCACCGGGAGTCGGTTCTATTTGGGTTACGCAGTTTTTGGGAAGGCGTTGACGCCCCGGGAGAAACGCTATCCTTTGTCTTGATGGAAAAACTGCCATTTCCACTCCTGATAGAACCGGTACACCGTGCTAGAGGTGAGTATCTGGCCCAGCAGGGTAAATCTGAGTTTGACGACTATATGCTGCCGCTCATGCTTCTTCAATTCAAACAGGGGTTTGGCCGTTTAATGCGCCGGGAGTCGGATCGGGGTGCTGTTATTCTATTTGACCGGCGCATTCACCGTAAATACTACAAAGCAGACTTGTTAGCTTCTTTGCCCGGTTATTTACCGCGAGATGAGGAAGCCGAACGTTCTCGCCGGCGCTTTTATGAAGTTCTCGCTCACGTTTTGCCTGATTTAATTGATCTAGAAACCAAAACAGATCTATTAGCCGGTCTGGTTGAGGATATTTTACTTGACTTGGAGATTACGCTTGAGCGATATGCCCTACCGGATGTTATCGCTGACGATGAATATGAGCAGTGGCGTCCCACCATCCTGGCTGCTATGCAAGCATTATTTGGTCACGACGATTTTCGGCTCATCGCCGGGATGGCCGCTCAAGAGCAGGTTATTCGCCACGTACTAGCCGGGGAGGATGTACTGGGTGTATTGCCAACCGGCGCCGGCAAATCGCTGACATTTCAGTTATCGGCCTTGTTACGTCAAGGTGTGACCCTAGTTTTCTCACCGTTAATTGCCTTGATGAGAGATCAGGTTGCCGCTTTGAACGAGCGCGGCATCGAGGTCGTGGGCGCTATCTATAGTGGCCAGTCGGCCAGCGAACGGGACGATGTACTGGAACGTATGCGGCGTAGTAGGGCGCGGTTGGTTTACATTTCACCGGAACGATTGCGTGATCCCCAACTGCTGGCGGCCCTGGGAGATACAAAGGTGGTGCAGGTAGTGGTGGATGAAGCCCACTGTGTCTATATGTGGGGGCCAAGCTTTCGCCCCGATTTCCTTTACCTACCCCGCTTATTTGACCTGCTGGGCTACAGACCCCCGCTGGCTGCGCTCACCGCTACGGCTACCCCAACCATGCAAACTGCTATCATCAAGAGTTTAACCTTGCGGCAGCCAGCCCAGATTATTGCCCCTATTGATCGCCCTGAATTGCAATTTATCGTCTACAACGCGGCCAGCAAGTACGGCCCTATTCGCAGCCAGAATGATCGCTTCAAACAACTATTGCGCATCTTGCAAGCCGCCGATCGGGAGCGCCCGCCTATCCTTATCTATGTCGCTACCACCGTCGAGGCCGATCAATTAGCGCGTCACCTGCGCTTGGCCGGTTACGATGCTCGTGCTTATCATGGCAAAATGGAAGCTGCTGACCGGGCCAGTGTACAAGAGATGTTTATGGATGATCACATCAATATTGTAGTCTGCACCAAAGCCTTTGGCATGGGCATTGACAAGCCCAACATCCGATATGTCATCCACTATCACTTGCCGGGTGATTTAGAGAGCTACTATCAAGAAGCGGGGCGGGCGGGCCGCGACCGGGAAACGGCTTACTGTATCCTGTTATATCATTCCAAGGATATTGGCACGCAAACCTACTTTATTGATAACAGCACGCCTGATGAAACAACGATCAACCAGGTTTTGCAATATTTATCGGGTTTATCCGGCAACACCCTTTATCTGGACCCTGACGAGTTGCAAGAACGCCTCGGACTGGAAGATGTTCAGGTGCGCGTGGCCCTGCATCACCTGGAAAATCAGGGTTATCTGGCCCGTTCGGCCGATTTCACCCTGACCGGTACGCTGACCTTCCAGGTAGCACCCGAAGAGGCGTTGGCTGCCTGGCAGGCTAACGCCGTTCCTGAGGTCGACTTGTTGGCCCAATTGCTGCGCTACGCTCGCTGGCCTGCCTACCGGCGATTAGAAGTAAGAATCCTATCGCTGGCTGAATTTTTAGGCGTGCCACCTGTTAAAATTGATCAGCTCTTATTACAGCTAGCGTTACGTGGTGAAGTGGTCTATCGCCCCTGGCAGCGTGGTTTTGTGCTAGAAAAGGGGCAGAAGATGGAGACCGGGACAGTTGTACCGGCCGGCGCTTTAGCTGCCGAACGGCATCGTCAAGAGATGCATCGCAAGTTGGATGAGATGATTAATTATGTGGAAAATAACTCTGCTTGTCGTCGATCAATTCTGCTCCGCTATTTTGGACAGGACTCACCCAACACCTGCCAGGGATGTGATGTGTGCCGGCCGGAAAGTAAATGGCCCTGGAGTGAAATTTCCATCCGCGACTTTGCCACGCCCGACGCCTATGTAGATCCAGCTTTTGTTTTTCTGGAAACTGTCAAG
>Ga0073934_10006315_pt1 | contig 17370 bp, 10 predicted proteins | sample LarsenN4metaG_FD_76834 | JGI IMG/M metagenome (GOLD analysis project Ga0073934, IMG submission 76834) | Hot spring sediment bacterial and archeal communities from British Columbia, Canada, to study Microbial Dark Matter (Phase II) - Larsen... ... | reverse complement strand
TTGAGAAAGATTTATAACAATCGGGGTTACATTATTTCCTGATGACGCAACAGAAAAATTCGATACAGGTGCAATCTGGAATAGTCCGTTATAATGTGTAATAGTACCTGTTAAAATCACACTATCTCCTACATTAACTCCGCCTGTAAAACTTGCATCATAAACAGATGTACCTGCAGTATAATCCTGAATAAATGACTGAACAGCTCCAAATTTAGCAGTAACAATTCCTGCAATTGTTCTTTGCTGTCCCATAAGCAGAGGAACGCCATTTCCGTCATTTTGTCTGATTGAAGCAATTGTTACTATCTGACTATAAGATATATTATAAATCAGTAATATACTGATGATAAATAAAAATCTTTTCATATTTTAATTATTTATTTTATTTCCAAAAATTTGTTTTATTGAATTAATTACTATACCGTCTGGTGTTTCTGACATTTTTCTGTCATATTCTTTTTTTACAGTTTGCTTATCTTCCCGTAACCCCTTCTCGATCTGCTGCCTGTAATATGAATAAGAATAAGGGTTTAGATATTTATATTCATACTTTTGTATCAGCTCCTCAAATTTTGGTAAATTTCTTACCCATAGAAAAGATTTATCATCCCAGAAAATCAGTTTCCAGTTTGGACTTGTACAGAAATATGAAATTATAGTGCTTTGCATTTCTTCAGGCATTCTGACCAAATCCGGAGCAAGGTAAATAGCATAATCAATACCATATTCATCTAATTTTTTCTCGAAGCCGGGACGCTTCGAAATCAAATCATTATATTTGAAAAATATATCATCATTGAGATTTCTGCTGTCTATAAAATTTTTCTTATCGGGAAAGTTCCATATAAAAAAACCGCCTGTTCCAAAATGATTAAATACCCTTTCACCAATATTTTGTACGTTGTTTGCCTTCATAAAATCAAAAAGCTGAACAGGTATGAAATCTGAATTAATTCCAAATCCTGTTATTCTGTAATACTGCAGAAAATTTAGATAAATGCTATTGTTCAAAATTGGTGAATAAGTATAAATAAATAATAATATAAGCCCAATTTTCAGCAATGGCTTTTTCTCAATAAAGTCTTTTACTGACTGGCTTTTCAGCGAAACAATAAAACCGTTAATTGCCAATACAATGAAAATAAAAAGTATAAGAACATAATCAACAGTAAACCTCATAGCCCTTACAGAGTATAATGCAAATCCGATATAAAGTAATGCCCTGAATATATCTTTCTTCCTGAATGCATCAACAAGTACCAACAATCCGAGAAATAGTAATACTTTATAAAACGTTGTTGCCATTCCCTTTCCATAACGTTCGCTGAATGGTGAAAACCATTCGTTAACTGTCTGAAGCATTTTCATTTTAGTGTGTTCATAGGCATAAACATAAGTTGCAAATCCATTCGGATTTATTAACATAACGAGAAGTGACACTCCAAAGATAATTATTAATCTGATAAGTTCATTTTTTTCAAGTGGTCTTACTTCTTTTGTACCAAGTGATAAAGGTTTGAAATATGTAATTATCTCAGAAAGAACAAAAATGCCAAGCAGGAAAGCACCGGCAATAATACCCATATGCATATTTGCCCAGATCAGGAAAATGCCCGGAATAAAATATAATATTTTATAATTATTCCTGTTAAAATATCTGTATTGAATTATAATTAACAGCAGCAGCGCAAAAAACAAATAAGTCATTAAATGCGGGCGGGGTGTTAATCTGTCTATTATTGCAAATGAGAGTGCAAAAAGTGAGAAAAAAATAACTGTATAACTCACTTTAAATTTTCTGAATATGTAGAAATAAATCCAGAAAACAGCAAACAGTAAAATTGTTCGTAATATTGAAATAGCCTCAAAGCCACCAATATTATAAATTCCATAAGTCAGGATATCCCAACCCCATTCAAATGGCATCCATTCCTGCCCATATGTCATATATCCAAAAACATCAGTAGAGGGAACTGATTTAGTATCAAGCACATATTTCCCTGTTGCAAGATGCCAGAATACATCATCATCGCCGGTAATTTTAAAAGTTGTGAACAAACACAAAAAAACTGCAAATGCAGCTACCAGCAAATAATTAAAATATTTATTTTCTTCAACTATCTTTTTTTCGACAGTTTTTTTAATATTTTTTGCCAAAATACTATTTTAATTAATATCAGTTGATAGTTTATATCTTACAATTCTGTTATTTTTTGTATCAGCAATGTATAGTACTTTATTGAAATATGATACACCTTTAGGGTTATTTAATTTTTTTTCTCCTGCACCATTCCCGCCAAAGCTTCCGGGAAGTATTTTACCTCCGCTTGAATATCTGTACAATGAATCGCTAACAGCATCAACAATAAATAAATTATTATTGTTATCAAGAGCAAGACTTGCAGGTCCTGAAAATTGTTTCTTCAGAAGGTCAACATTACTCTCCGGCAAAAATTTTGGGACATAAATGCCATTAATATTATCATATTCAAACCATAGTACTTTAAAACCAAATTCTGATGTACTACGGGTTATAACAAAATCGGTCGCATTATTATTAATTGTTTTTACAGCGGATGTCTGATAAATTGAATATACACCACCTCCTGTTGTCTGAAATCCGCTTAAATTCTGAACGGAGGTTATTGAGTTTCTTCCCTTCATTATTAATATAGCATTATCAGGATCTATTCCGGAATTATTTGGACCTGTTCGCGTTACAATAAAAGAATTATCAGGAAAAACAGAAATACCTGTAAATTTTCTTTTGCTGTTCGAGAGTACCGTACCTTCAAGACTTGATATTAATCGCTCTGCAGGCGCATTTCCAACTAATCCCTGATTCTCCACAAGTTTCAATCTGTAAATAACACTGATTGTATCAAGATTAACAACAGAATCACAAATCACGAGCAAGTCAAATAAATAATCCTGAGCAACCTTTCTTGGAGAAGAAACATTAGTCCAGTTAAAATATTTTGAACTGATTTCAGCGCCTGACAAATCAAGCTGTACGACTCTGTTATTTTTCGTATCTGCTACATATACCAATGGTTCTCTGCCTATATATACATCATTTGGTTCATTAAACTGAGTCCAGACCGGTGATTGCTGTATGTATATTGTATCAGATACATTAAACTGCCCTCCAGAGTTTGAGAATTCAGTGAGGTCAGGTTTTGCTTCCTTACAACCAGAATGAACTAAGGCAAGAACTGATAATATAAAAAGATATGTTAAAATTTTATCTTTCATAATTACAAAAAATTATCTTAAGTTAGGGAATAAGACTGTTAAACTTAATCTGTGAGCCGGGCCTAAATATCTGAAATTTGAAAATCCATAATCAAAATTTGCTTTTGCAAAAGAAATCGGAATCTTGAAACCTGCGCCAAGTGAGAAATTTTCTGAATCAACATTAAATTTATAACCGGCTCTGAAAAAAAGCATCTCTTTCCATGCATACTCTGCTCCAAGAGAAACATTTTCAGCATTGTCATTTGGACTATTTAACTGAATGCTTGTAGTAATTCTGTTATTGGCATTCAAAAGCGGTTCCACTGCGAATCCAACTTTAAAAAGTGTTGGTGGAGGAAATTTCTGAAAAGAATCTGCCTTTCTTCCACCTATTAAATCAACGCTGCCTGTCGGAGTTGACTGAGCTCCGAAATTGGAAATCACAACAGCAAATCTTGAAGTACCAAGACCTGTTTTGTAATAAGTAGCAATATCACCTACAACTGTTCTCATTTTAAGAGCACCTAATGTTTCTTCAATATATTTTACAGAAACGCCGAATGAAAATTGTGATGTCATTTTACGTGCATATGATAACCCGATTGCAAGATCAGAATACCTGAAATATTCCCCGGTCCCAAAAGGTTGAAGTTCGGTTGTTACCTTCATATCTTCTGTTCTTAGCGAAGTTACACTTACTCCGATAGCATTATTTTGAAAATGATAAACACCTCCAAAATATTCAAGTCTTGTATCAACGAACCATTGTGTATGATTTATATATATTCCATTATCATTAAATTCTACCAGTCCGGCAGGATTATAATATAACGATGAAATATCATCAGATACTGCTACAAATGTTTCACCCATTCCCACAGCTCTTGCACCCTGTCCAATTTTCAGAAACTGAAAAGAGGAGGTGCCTGTTCTTTGACCTCCGAGGTTAGGAATAAGCTGAGACTGAGATACTGAGCTTATCAGTGTTAAAACGAACAATATTTGTAAAAACTTTTTCAACTTATAATTAATTAATTTTTTATCAAAGTTTTAATGAAATTCCAAATCTTATACTCCTTGGTGCAAGATAGCGTGCCGGGTTATAAGGGAAAGGATCAAGCGGAGCCTGTAAATCAGGGTATAACGGATCGTTCCATCCGTTTGGTGTAGGATCTCCATATTCATAAGCCCTTCCTGTAACAGGGTTTATAATAGTTGAATTTTTATTGTTAAATAAATTCTTTACACCGATAGTAAAAATAACATCCATATTAAAAAGTTCAACATATTTATCAATATCTAAATCTACATAAAACCAGTTTTCTCCAACACTACCGTTTATATTATTATAATCAGGTTCGTAAATCGGTCTTCCGTTTTCGAGATAACCTGTCAGCAGCATAGGAGTATATCTTTTCCCTGACTGGAAGAAAATCCTTGTTTTAAAATTAATATCATCAAGAATATTTCTCGCTAATCCAAATAGCCCTTTGCCCTTTTCAAGGCGTAAAAATAAATTAGCACTCGCCTGAATTGGTCTGTCCCAGATTAAGAAATTTTCAGAAATCGTTTCAACAGCACCTCTTGTTACAACAAGAAATCCCTGGTCAGAAGTCGAACTTTTACCGGTAGCAACTGAATAAGAGAAATTAAATTTACCATTGAACCAACTTCCTATTCTTTTTTTGTATTCGATCTCTATACCACGGGAACGTGCGTAATCAAGATTGAAATAACTTATAAAATTTTTACCAATGTATCTTCCGCTGTTTATAACAATGCTTCTTGTTGATACATAGTCATAAATATTCTTATAATAAGCTGTTATAGTGAGAACGTCATTATTTGTAAATTGATTTCTTATGCCAAGTTCATAGGAAACTGTAGTTTCCGGATTAAGAGCAGGATTTCCGAATTTCTGAAATGAAGATTGAGCTGAAACAGGATTTAGTTTAGCATAAAGGAATTGCGGTTTAGGTCTCTTCGAAAAATGGCCATACGAGAAAAATAAAGTCTGGTTATCAGTAATCGGATGTGAAATTCCAATTCGCGGAGAGAGGCGTGCTTTAAACCTGTTACCGAAAAGTGTAAAAGTTTCATCAAGATATTTTTTTCTTATTTCATCAGGAATAGTTTCAATAGCAGGATTATTAATAGCGTCATCAACATATTTACCCGGCATCCAGTAATCTAATCTCAATCCATAGTTTAAAATCATTCCTTTGAACTGAATAGAATGTTGAGCGAATGCCGAACCAAAAGCCGGATATACTTTATAAATATCATTGTTCAAACCATAAGGTTTAACCCATGGCTGATAAATATCAATAAGCTGCATTTCCTGAAAACTTGTTTCAATACCAGCTTTAAACTTACTCTTTGTTGTAAAGTTATTTGTAAAATCTGCCTTTAAAGAATATTCTTCAACGTAATGATCGTGCCAGGTATATGGATTTCCTATGTCATAAAATCCGTCACCCGGAATAATCCCCCACCTCAGAGAATCAATAGGATAATAAACAAAGGGAGGTTTAATTAAATCAAGTGGTTCCTGATATTTGTCCCAGTTTAATCCGTTTGCATCTGCTCTGAGATGAGTGTAAAACTTGGTTAATTTTATTTCATAGAAAGATCTTGCGCTTAAAGTATGTGTCCAGGTTAACGTATTAAAAGTTGTATTGGAAGTATATGTATTTGCATTATCAAGAATTTCCTGAAAATCATACTGATATCCCGGAGAAGGTTCAACGTATTCAAGATTCGTTTGCAATGAACTTGAATTTTGATTTATAGAGATTGATTGATTATAAGAATAAGATAATTTCATTTGTGGTGTAATTCTCCAGGTGAGTTTACCTAACCAATACCAGTTGTTATCCTGCCTCGGAGCAAATCTCGTTCCTCCGAAAATAGATGAATATAATTGTTTTGCTTTCAGTCCTGTTTTTCTGGAATAAAATCCGTCTGAAATTCCCATAAAGAAATTCCCAAAGAAAGTTAATTCACCCGGAGGATTAATTTTTAATTTGTCCAGAATGTATTTTGAAATTGGTTCCGGTCCTCCGAGATTAAATTCGAGTATATCTGTATTGAAACTGTTACCCGAATTGAAATCTCCGAATTTATCCTTCTGAAATGATAAATAAAAATTATAATTACTGTATTTCCCTTCTTTTGTTCTTGCATTTATTACACCACTTGTTGCCTGTCCAAATTCAGCGTTATATCCACCAGTTATAACTTCAACTTCTTCGAGTGAATTTGCAGAAAGTTGTAAACCAAATCCTGTACCGGACAAGGGATCCTGAACTGATACACCATCAAGCAGATAGGAATTTTCATAACCTCTACCTCCCCGGATGTAAACCTCATTATCGCTTGTTACAATTCCTGATTGTTGCGTTACGATATCTTTTATATCTTTAACAGTTGTCTTTTCTATATCATCGCTTGAAATAATATGTTTACTTGATGTTTGTTCAATGTCAAGCAGGGGTCTGTCACCTATAACGAGTATCTCCTGGTCAACCGTATATGATGTCTCTGTCAGAAAAATAACAAGAGATCTCTCTTTTCCTGCTTCAATTTTTATACCGGTATATTCAAGTGTTCTGAAACCTATACTTGAAACTTCAACGGTATAAATTCCGGGAGTGATGTTTTCAATTCTGTAAGAACCATCAGATGAAGATACTGAACCGGAATATGTACCCTTCAGTTTAATTGAGACACCTTCCAGAGGAATATCGGCAGAATCTTTTACTATACCAGTAAGAACTCCGCCTTGCTGCGAAAATGCAGAGCCGGCAAAAAGAAGAATTAGTAATATTAAAAGTTTCTTCATATAATTATAAAATTCCGAATTCTGTAAATACTTTTTTTATAAAACTTTTAGAGTTATTTGTATTACCATTTAAATAATAAATTGGCATTACCATTAGAATTAATTTGGGATTGTTGTTGACATCTTTAATCCCGATAAATGAATCATCAAGACAATATGGTCTGGCAGGATTATATTTTAATTTGTAAACAGAACTAACATTCGGTGGGAAATATAAACCGCGAGTTGTTGCAATAAATTGATTTGCAATCAAATTGGGATAACCCGATATTGTTGAAGTAAGAGTATCGCCGGGGAAATTAAACTGTATAAAACAGGTAGATTTAATGCTGTCAACAGGTGCAAAATTAAAGAGCGAACCCTGTCCTGCAAAATTATCCGGAATACCTGAGCTCCATAATAATTTACCACCGGCAGCAAGATAAAATGGAATTGAGTTCTGAGCCAATGTAAAATTCGGGTCATTTGCAGTTTGCTGCCCTCCTCTGTTACCTGACCAGATTACAACTTTAAATAGCTTCAGAGTCTCTATAAACATCGGGTTTATAATTTTGGGAATCAGTTTACCGCTGTACGATTTTATATCAAGAACATCATATCTTACAGTATCAAGGGATTGTGAAAAATAATTATTCAGATCATTTAGTTCGTTAAGAGGCATATCTTTAATTAAGAGTACTCTTCCTGTAACTGGCTTAATATAAAAAGTTTTTGTTGAATCAAGAGGCATTCTTACTATGTTGCTTTGAGCTCCGGCATTATCAATACACTTCATAAATATTCTGTGGGCACCTGTCGTTATACCGCTGTCTTTTGTAAGTGTCATAATATTAAGACTACCTGATATTGGTCTGAAATTATTAGTATCATCAAGTGACCAGAAGAAATTTTTAATGGTAGAATTACCGTCAGGATCTGTTGCAGTCCATTTTAATGTTAATACCGGATATACTGTATCGGGCAAATCAGTTCCTGCATCAAATACCATTGTGGGAGCCGAATTAATTACAGGATAAAGATTTGTTGCCGGAGTTGGGTCAACTTTTCCCTTATCATCAACTGATGCAACCCAAATTCTGAAAGTACTATCAGAGCCCTGAATTGTAAAAATAAAAGTACTATCATTCTTTGTTGTATATCCCCAATTCAGAGAATCGAAAGAAATTCTATATCCTACTACAAAACCATTTGGACTATCACCCCACCAACTTATCTTTTTTATTGTTGCTCCCGGAGCAATAGTATCTCCCGGCATCGAAAAAACAGATAAATGAGTTTCAGGTGGAAGCAATTGAAACTTATCAGAAACAGGATCTGAACAGGAAGCGAAAAAATTAAAAAAAACAATAAGAATAGAAATTTTTAAAAATATTTTCATCTACAAAAGATTTTTTTAAAGAGATGCAAGTTTGCAATAATAAACTTGCATCTCAAAATTATATTACTTTACAAGTACCATTTTTTTGACCATATTGAATGAAGAACCGTCCCTTCCCTGAGCATTTAATCTATAGAAATAAACACCACTTGCTAATTCAGAAGCATTGAAATCAATAAGGTAGCTTCCTGCGTTCATATTCTGATTTACGAGGACTGCGACTTCCCTTCCGAGAATATCATATATCTTCACCGAAACAAAAGCATTAACGGGAATTGCATATTTAATTTTTGTTACAGGATTAAAAGGATTTGGATAGTTTTGTGATAAATCATAGCTGTTTACAATTTCACCGAGATTTTTAATTCCAATGGGAGTTACATTTCCGAAGTCAAAATTTCTTCTCGGAGTAATTTTATAATTGCTGAAAGAATAATATAAAATTCCCTGGACAAAAGAAATCGAATCATTTTTTGTCAGTAAGGTTTTCCCTGTAATTACCCCATCCCAGTTATTTGTAAAAGTATGATTACCACCCTGAAGAGTAATTCTTGCTTCAATACCAGAAAAATCTCTGACAAGTATTTCACCGTAATTTCTTCTGAATGCGGTATCAGGAAGTGGTTCATTAGAAATACAGGCAGTGCCTCTGTTTGCATTTATACAGGTTATTGCAACAGGACTATTTAGTCTTACGAGTACGCTTTCCCATTTCTTGATAGTAGAATCACCTCCAAGTTTAGCATTAGCCAAATCTGCAGTTGTCAGTATTTGAGGAGCAGGTAATGGATTATTGCTTGAGAGAATTGTAATATCAGTAGGAGTAGCAACCGATATTCTGTTAATTCCAAAATAACTTTCCACAATACCTCTGACTCTGACCTTTTGTCCTCTTATTAAAACATCAGTTGGTACTCCGGTAATCCATATACCGCTGTTTGGTCCCTGACCATTTTGAATTATTACCCTTTGAGGACTTGTTTGAGTTCCACCTGGTCCTGTATAGCTGAAGTTTCTTATGTCAGATGTATCGGCAGTTACAATTCCTTCAATTCCTCTTACGAAAGCACCCTGATAACCCGAGAAGCCGCCATTATTAGGACAGTATTGAACTTCCTGAATTGAGAGTGAATCACTGTTTTTTACGACATAAAATAATTTCGATTTTAAAGTATCTGCCGGTAATAATTTAGATAATCCTGCTGTGTTAGTTGCTTTGATAAAATATTCAACAAGAGTATTTAATGGTGCAGGAGGAAGTTTTGTAACGTATATATTACCTGTTGTTAAATTCAAATTCTTTGAAGTAAATGAGCCGCCATTTACTCTGAAAAATACACTTACATTTGTAATTGATGTCTGACTTGTAACTGCTACACTTACAGTAACGCTATCAGCAGGGGTAGGTACACCGGGAGTCTTCTGAGGATTTGAAAGCACCGGAGCAGAAGCTCCTAAACTAATATCATTTGGATAAATCGGTACTAATGCATAAGGTAACTGATTACCGAATACACCTTCGTTATTAGCATTAATAATAACTCCTCTTATATAATTTACTACAGTTCCGGGAGTTGGAGTTGTCCAGCCCCATAACTTTGCCAAAGTATCAGAAGACGGACTTGGTGAACTTGAATAGAAATTTGAAAAATCTCTTATATAAAGCTTATTTCCATTAGCATCAACGATACTGAAAGGTTGCCTGTTTGCAAGACCTGTAGAAGTTTCAACATTTCTGAACTCAACATACATACCTTCATATTTTTCACCGTCAACATAATTTATAGTACCGCCATTTGGATAATCACCGTTAGCAAAATCTGAAATATTAACTAATTTTGGAGTAGGTCTTGAACCCTGAAGTGATAAAATCTGAATTGGACCTGATGTAGTATCAAGTTCAATCTGGGTAAGAAAACCTGAAGTACCGGGTGTTCCAATTGAGAAAAATTCCTGTACCTTGCCTCTTAACCTGATTATATTTCCAGTATCAACATTTTGTATAAAGGTGTTTGTAAACCGTGTAGCTTGCCTTACAACTATTCCGCCCCATAAACTATTTGTAGTATCCTGAATATAACATGTCCAGCTATTTGTACCTCTCAATAAACTTTTAATACCCCATGGAGTATTTACCTGAGGAGGTGCAACTACCCTTCCGACTATCTCAACAGTATCACCGAGAAAATCTGATTTATCTTTACCAAAAGCCAATGAATCAAGTGACTTCGTCTGAATTTGCATAATTGTTCTTGGGTTCCAGTCAACGCTGTAAATCATAGCGAAAACAAGGAAACCAGTAATTAGAAGAACCGGTAATAATTTAATTGTTTTCATATAATTATTTTTTTAATGTTTTTATTTACCTATTTATTATTTTACTATTAAAAACTTGCCCTTTTTAATTTTGCCTGTTCTTTCATCCTTTACAGTAAAGAAATAAAGTCCGGTTGCTATGGATTGTTCATCTTTTGAAATCATGTCCCATGCATGCTCTCCGCCTGAGAATTTTTGATTACCATCTCCATAGGTTTTAAACCATTCTATATCTGTTCCATCATAAGTTACTGCATCGTGAGTAAATCTGTCAACAAGATCTCCGGCGAGAGTCCAAATTGATATTTCACATTTTGAAGGGAGATTATAGAAATAAATTTTACATAATGTTTCTTTTTTCTGACCCGTCCCATCCCAGATTGCACTTCCGTAATAAGGATTAGGATAAACACCTACCTCAGCATCATCATTATCCTGCGGAGTAGTTCCGACAATCAATCTTTTTGAATTTGCAAGAAGAGAACTTTCGAGAGCATCCAGATTCTGCGTAAGGTCTCCTTTGTCATAAGCTGTAACTGTATAAACATACTGAAATCCGTTAAGCTGATTAGGAAACTCAAATCTATACCAATATTTATTAGTATCACCTGCAAATATCTGAGGAGTATTAAGTTTTATAAACTTAAATCCCGTATTATTGCTATATCCATTACAGCAACTGTCAAAATCACCAATCAGTTTAAACTGATTTAGTAAATCCTGATTAAGATTTACATCATTTCCCGGATTTGTCCTGTAAATTCTGTAGCCTTCAAAATCTTTCTTACCTGAGATAGGGTCAACAGAGTTTTCTGAATTATTTGACCAATACAAAGTAACCTTACTGCTGTTGATTTCAGTTCTCGTAAATGGAATATCAGGGGGAGACGGAAGTTTATATCCGTTATCATAAGCTCTCTGAGCCCATGCGGCATTATTAAAAAGATTCTTTTTTTGTTCATATGTATCGTTACTTGCAGGTGCAGTTCCATATTTCTTTGCGGCAATAATCGCAAATACTATATTAACTGTATCTAGCTGATATCTTAAAGATAACGGAGTACCGTTACTTTGTTTAAACGGTCCATAAGAAAGTAGAGTAGTACGGTTTCCCGGATTTAATCTGAGGGTGTTAATTCTTGTAGTATCAATTCTGGTTGGAGGAGTATATGTAAGAAATCCTTTGAGTTTCAACAATCTGGCATCATCAGTCTGTGGTGAAAAATAATATTGATCAGTAGTATTTTTAAATTGCCAGATAGTATAGAATGATTTTACCGTATCCCCTGCCGGTTTTGGACTCGCACCAAGCAGTTTTACCCCAACATAGCTATCAGTAAAACCTATATCTCCGCTGTGGTCATAAATATACTCCATTCGCATTGAATCTATAAAACCATTTGCGCTTTTGGAAAAGAATGAAGTACCAACATTACAACCAGGAGTAACATTAATATTTCTTACAACGCAGTCTTTCCAAAGTCCTATATAAAGACTATCTATTGGTGAAGTATCGTTATTATAACCAATATTTACAATTTTATAATTTAATATTACAAAGAAATTCGCAAAGTTTAAATCGTAGGTATAAGTTTCAAGTAAAACCTTAACGCCCATTGGATTGTGATTTTGTACTCCTGTAGTAACAGTATCAAAAAACTCGCAGACAAAATCCTGATGCGATATTGCATCTGGCCTGTAATTGGGTGATGTTTGTAAAGAAGATCTTTCGAGAATTGTTGAACCGGGTGCATTAAAATATTCAAAGCCTTCCTGTTTTAAAGCATTTGAAACATCAATTGCGCCTGTTGAAACGCGGACTTGCCCGCCTTTAATACCTCCTACCCAGATTCCTCCGAGCCATAAGTGTTCAATACCGGAATTTTTAGGATATTGGCATGAGGGCTGAGAACCACAATAACCTTTTCCAAGTGTACCATAATTTGTTACCGTCAATGTAATATTACCAACGTTAGTATATTTATTATTTACGTCATCAAAAGTTCTAACCGGAAGCAATCCTCTGAAAGGATTAACATAACCATAAAATCCAAACTTCAGATAATCTGAAGATGGAAATCTTAAAAAATTATTTAAACCACCCGAATATAAATCCGGGCAAAGAAGAACAAAAACTATAAAAAAGTATATTTTTTTCAATATAAAAGTAATTTAATTCAAGTGTGAAATTACAATTTTATATAATCAAATTAAATGAATAAATTACTTAAATATAATAAAAAAATGTAAATTTATTTTAAAAATAATTTCCCCTCAGTATTTTATCACAAATTTAAAAATATACTTTTAAATTTTTTTTAAGTATTTTACAAAAATTTATAAGAATGCAGATAATAGACTGGGTAATAGTAATATTTTATTTTATTTTATCACTTGTAATTGGTTTATTATACCAAAAGCGAGCCGCAAATTCACGGGAAGATTATTTCCTGTCAGGCAGAAAACTTCCCTGGTGGCTTGCAGGTTTATCTATGGTTGCAACAACATTTGCTGCAGATACACCTCTTGCAGTTACAGAGCTGGTTGGTAAAAATGGAATTGCCGGAAACTGGCTTTGGTGGAATATGTTAATAGGTGGAATGTTAACAGTGTTTTTCTTTGCAAAACTGTGGAGAAGAGCAGGTATTCTCACAGATGTCGAATTTATCGAATTAAGATATTCAGGAAAAAGTGCTGCTTTCCTCAGAGGTTTCAAAAGTATTTACCTTGGGCTATTTATGAATGTTATAATTATGGGTTGGGTTAATCTCGCAATGATGAAAATATTAACCGGAATGTTTCCTGAATATGTAAACGAATCAAATGTTCTGATATATATTTCTGCCTGCTTGTTAATTACAGCAATTTACTCTGCAATTAGCGGATTATGGGGTGTTACAATAACCGATGCATTCCAATTTATTCTTGCAATGTCAGGTTGTATTATTTTAGCAGTAATAGTAATAAATCAACCTCAAATTGGAGGAATAGACGGACTAAAGGCAAAATTACCTGAATGGTCTTTGAGATTTTTGCCGGTCATCAGTTCTGAATCAAATTCAACCGGTACCGGAGGAGTTTTAATTATGACAATATCATCGCTTCTTGCTTTCGTAGGAATTCAGTGGTGGGCTTCATGGTATCCCGGAGCAGAACCCGGAGGTGGCGGCTACGTTGCACAAAGAATGATGAGTGCAAAAGACGAAAAACATTCTTTAAAAGCAACTTTATTTTTTCAAATCGCTCATTATGGAATAAGACCCTGGCCCTGGATTGTTGTTGGACTTGCATCGCTTGTTTTATACCCTGAACTTAGTATGGAAGATAAAGGGATTGGATATGTAAAAGCAATGAATGACTTCCTGCCGGTTGGTTTAAAAGGACTTATGCTTGCAGCATTTTTTGCCGCTTATATGTCAACTATTGCGACTCATCTAAACTGGGGAACTTCATATTTCATTAATGATTTTTTTAAGAGGTTTTTATATCCGGAATCAAAATATAAAGATAAAGAAGCAGCAGAAAAATCTTATGTTAAGGCAGGAAGACTAATAACAATTATCATGATGCTTTTTTCAATTGTTGTAACAACGCAAATGAATTCCATCTCTGGTGTATGGAGTTTTGTTATTGAATGCGGTGCAGGACTGGGTTTAGTTCTTATTTTAAGATGGTTTTGGTGGAGAGTTAATGCAATCAGCGAGATAACAGCTACAGTAACACCATTCATAACTTATGGAGTTTTGAAAATCTTAAACATTAATGTTGAATTTCCGGACTCATTGTTTATTATTGTCCCTGTTACTACTGTAAGCTGGTTGATTGCTACATATTTATCAAAACCTGTAAATAGTGATACGCTTGAAAAATTTTATAAAAGAGTTCATCCCGGCGGTATTGGATGGAAATCTGTGTCTGAACTTTATCCGGAAGTAAAACCGGATTCAGGTTATATCCGTTCAGTAATCAACTGGATTTGCGGAATAATATTAGTTTATATGTTTCTATTCGGGTTTGGAAGAATTATTTTTAAGGATTACTTGTTAGGAATTATATTCATTATTATTGGAATAATTGCAGGATATATAATTTTTATTGATATCAATAGAAAGGATATAAAAATCTGAAATGAAATTAAATTATTATATCACAGAATCGCTCAGGGGTTTTAAAAATGCTAAACTCTCGACCCTTGCTTCAGTGTTTACAATATCAATTTCTTTAATATTGATTTCTATATATTTTATTTTTTATGTAAATTCGAATATATTAATCAAATCAATAAAGGATAAAGTCGAATTTGAGCTATTTCTTGATGAAACATGCACTTCAGAAGACCTTTCAAACATTAAAGAAAAAATCAGAACAATAGGTGGTATAAAAAATATTAATTATATATCAAAAGATTCCGCAAAGAAAATATTCGAATCAGAATTTGGTAAAGATATGCTTGAAATTCTTGATGATAATCCTTTACCAGCTTCTCTGAAAATTAATCTTTATGATGAATATAAGTCAACAGACAGAATGAATAAAATAAAAAGCCAGTTAGAACAAATTCCGAAAGTAACAGATGTAGAGTTCAAAAAGGAATACCTCGAGGTTTTAGAAAACAATTCATCGGCTTTTTTATTTGTTAACTTAATTGTCTCACTTATTATTACAATAACATCTGTATTCCTCGTCTCAAACACAATAAGACTTGTGATTTCATCGAGAAAAAAATTAATAGATTTATTAAAACTTCTTGGAGCAAAAAGACAATTTATCTTAACACCATTTATTCTTGAAGGATTTTTACAGGGATTTGCCGGAGGTATTCTGGCGCTGATATTACTTGCAGTATTTTATTATTATGCAAATACAAAATATTTAAGCGGATTCCCTTTAATCAGTTCAATAGGGTTTGAATACTTATTATATTTAATACTAATAGGGATTTCTTTAGGAGTTTTTGGAAGTATAATATCTCTAAGAAAATTTTTTAAAAAACAAAAAGAGGTTATTTAATCAATGTTGAAAGAAGGAATAAAGGCACCTGAGTTTTCACTCATAGCCGACGATGGAAAAACATACAGCTTAAAGGATTTTAAAGGAAAAACAGTAATCCTTTATTTTTATCCGAAAGATAACACTTCCGGTTGCACTGCAGAAGCATGTGACTTCAGGGATAACATTCAGATTTTTAACAAAAAGAATGTTGTTATAATAGGTGTAAGCAAAGACAGCATCAAATCACATAAAAATTTTAAGGAAAAATATTCTCTGCCTTTTACTCTTCTGTCAGACGAAAATGCTGAAATACTTGAAAAATACGGAGTATGGAAGGAAAAAAGCATGTACGGGAGAAAATATATGGGTATAGAAAGAAGCACGTTTATAATCGACGAAAACGGGAAGATAAAAAAGATCTTCAGAAACGTTAAAGTCAAAGGGCATATTGAAGAACTTCTAAACTCTATCTGAATAATGGAAAAAATTATTTATACAAAACCTGTAACTAATGAGGTTGAAAAAAATCTTTTTATAAAATTACCTGTAACAATCTATAAAGGAGATAAAAACTGGGTACAACCTCTGAATTTTGATGTAAAAAAAAATCTTGATACGGCAAAAAATCCTTTTTTCACCCACTCAAAAATAAAACTATGGATTGCTTATAAAGACGGAATACCAGCGGGTAGAATAGCTGCAATAGTAAACGAAAATCATAACAAAACCTATAACGATAAAACCGGATTTTTCGGTTATTTTGAATGTATCAACGATGTGGAAGTAGCAAAAGTTTTATTTGAAGAAGCAGGAAACTGGCTTAAAGAAAACGGAATGGATAATATGCGGGGACCTGTTAACTTATCAACGAATGACGAAGTTGGATTACTTGTAGAAGGATTTGATGTACCACCGGTTATTCTGATGCTTTACAATCCAAAGTATTACGAACAATTGCTTACTGCTAACGGATTTGTAAAAGTAAAAGATTTATTTGCTTACATAGTAAGAGATAATATTTTGAGTGATAATAAGGTAATGGATAAACTAAGAAGAATAAGTGATATGGTTCTGAAAAGAGAAAAAATTGAAATCCAAACACTGAACATGAATGATTTCACAAACGAACTGGCAAAAGTAAAGGAAGTTTATAACAATGCATGGCAACATAACTGGGGTTTTGTTCCTTTAACTGACAGCGAAATGGATTTTGTTGCTGAATCTTTAAAACCAATAGTTGACAAAGACCTTGTTTATTTTGCAATGTACGAAGGAAAACCAATTGGATTTTCACTTGCAATTCCTGATATGAATCAGATTATTATTAAAATGAACGGAAAACTTTTCCCATTCGGATTTTTGAAACTATTATTCAACAGAAAAAAAATAAATACAATAAGACTAATTACTCTCGGAGTAATTCCAAAATTTCAGAAAAGAGGTATTGAAGCAGTTTTTATTAAAAGTACTATTGATGTTGCCAGTTCCAAAGGTTATACAGCAGCAGAGATATCCTGGATACTTGAAGATAATATTCCAATGGTTCAAACCGCAATTAACCTTGGAGCAGAGAAATACAAAACGTACAGACTTTTTGATA
>Ga0073934_10006314_pt1 | contig 17372 bp, 14 predicted proteins | sample LarsenN4metaG_FD_76834 | JGI IMG/M metagenome (GOLD analysis project Ga0073934, IMG submission 76834) | Hot spring sediment bacterial and archeal communities from British Columbia, Canada, to study Microbial Dark Matter (Phase II) - Larsen... ... | reverse complement strand
CTCTCCGACGGTATGTTGCCTTTCCGAAGACTCCCTCGCTGGCGCTTCGGGCTGGTGATCTTGGCGCTCGCCGCGCCCGTCGCCGTGCGGGGCGAGGAGATTCGACCGTCGTTCCTGATGTTCACCGATCCGGAGTTGATTGTCCCTGCGCCGCGGCGCGTGATCGACGCGGAGCTGATTGCGCTCTGGCGGCAGGCACTCCAGCGACCCGAGGTCGATTACCAGCGACTCGCCGCGGAGGCCGTGGCGCGGGCCCATCGCCTGGGTTGCCCCGGAATGGACGCCGCACGCCCTGAGTTGCTGCAGGTGCTGACGGCGAAGGAATCGCATCCGGTGGCGGTGAAGGCGGCCGCATTGGCCCTCATCGAGCTCGGTTCCCGCGACACCGCCCCCGTGTTGTTTCAGGCTGCGCAGCAGCGGGGCATCGACCTGGCCTTTCACGTCGAGCCGGCCTTGGCTCAATGGAAATACGAACCGATCTACTCCGTCTGGCGGACGCGGCTGGGCGATGCCAACTCGCGACGGCGCGAGCTGCTGCTCGCCGTGGACGGTGCTGGCCTCGTTGGCGATGTCGAGGCCCTGCCGCTACTGACGAATCTGGTGCGGACGATCGACCGGCCGGCGGACGTGCGATTGGCGGCCGCACGGGCGGCCGGCATCATCGCACCATCGGGCCTGGAGTCCCTGGCAGCGGAATTGACCGCGGCAAGATCGCCCCAGCTCACCGATCGTTTGTGCGCCGCGTCGCTGCTGGCTCAGCACACATCGGATGCGGCGCAATCGCAGTTGATGAACCTGGCGCGCGACGCCGAGCCTGCCGTCGCCGCCGCGGCACTTCAGACGCTTCTCGCCGTCGACGCGCAGCGCGTCCTGCCGCTCGTGGAAGAGCTGCTCAAGAATCCCGATGCGAAGGTGCGTCTCGCCGGCGTCGAAGCTTATGTGGTACTTCCGAACACCGAGCGCATTGGGCGGCTGGTCCGCGTGCTTCTGGATCGCCATCCCGATGTTCGCGGCCGGGCCTGGGAAGGGCTGTTCGCGCACGCCAAGACCGACGAGTTCGGCACACGGATTCGCGACCTGGCAGGGCAGCTCCTCGCTGAGGACGACTGGCGCGGGCAGGAGCAAGCGGCGCTGCTGCTGGCGGCACTCGACCACCGGCCGGCCGCCGGGCGGTTGGTGGAACTGCTCGAGTCCCCCAAGCCGCAAGTGATGGTGGCCTCCGCCTGGGGGCTTCGCGTTCTCGCCGTGCCCGAAACCGCTCCTGCGTTGCTCGACAAGGCGCGTCGCGAAACCGAGCTGCGCATCAACAAGACGTGGCCGGACGATGCGCCAGCCCACGATCTGTTGCTGGCCCATCTGTTCGAGGCTTTTGTGCGGCTCGACTACGTCCCTGCCGCCGAGATCATGCGCCGCTACGTACGCAAGGACTTTGGAATGGGCGATTTCTCGCGAGGTGCCGCCATCTGGTCCTTGGGGCACCTGCAGCACGGAACGCCTGACGACCGACTCGCCGCCGAATTGATGGAACGCGCGAAGGATTATCTCGGCATGTTTCCCGACACCGAACTGGTGCGGCGAATGAGTTCGATTTCCATCGGCCGAATGAAGGCCCTCTCCCAGTTGGGCGAGTGCCGCACGCTGCTCGACCAGACTGCCGACGGGGACATCGTGGATCAGGCGTTGCGGTGGACGATTCACGAGCTCACCGGGGAGGCGGTGCCGCCGCCGGAGCCGCCGATCGCTCACGACGGCCCCTGGTTTCTGACTCCCGTGCGCAAGCCAATGAACTGACAGCGGCTGCGGTGTTCGCCCGGCGACTGGGTGCACGACATGCCTTCCACAAGGGGTGGCCCGGCCATTCCGAGGGCTGGACCACCCGCGAATCTGTAAGAGCGTCGTCCACTCCCGCTGCCCGGCATTTCAGCGAGTGAAACCCTGCCGGTTGCGGGGTTTGTGGGCTTTGGGAGGTGATGAGCCAACCTGCCGGATTTCGTTGCGATACCCGCGATTCGCTGGCGGAGAAGTCTGCCGGGTACCGAAGAAACTTGCGACCGGGCAGACTTCGCAGGTCGAAATGAGTCTCGCTGGCACCGTCGTGCCAACCGTTTGCGTCAGGATGTCGCCGGCTCTTCTCGGAACCGTTTCCGCCGACCTGGCCCGTCGAGCCGCCGGTTCCCTCGCGGCACTCTGCCGTCACGCGGTGGTCTCCCGTTTTTCGTCAATTCTGCCCGGCAGGGAACTGGCATGTTGCGTTGGCTGCGCCGTCTTTCGTCAGGGAACAGCGAACAAAAGGCCAACGGACTGGCCGCCCTTATCGCCGCGGGCGCCGTGGGCATCCTGTATCTTGAAGCGCCGCCGGTGCCGGCGGGTGCCGACAGTATTCGGGTGACGGCCCATCGCGCGCCGACACTGCAAAAATCCGCTCCGGCCAACCAGGCCCTGGCCAACATTGTCGAGCACGCGGCGCCGATCTCCGGCACGCCACTGTCTCCCGCGCAGCAATCGGAAGCCGCGCTTCGCCGCAAAATTGAAATGCTCGAGCAGGGGCGCAAGTTCCTCGAATCGATCCCCGACTACACCGCCCAGTTCAGCAAGCAGGAACTGGTGGGCGGCGAACTCACGGAAGAACAGGCGATCTTCCTCAAGTGTCGCCACCAGCCGTTCAGCCTCTATCTCAAGTGGCTCAGCGGCGACGTTGGCCGCGAGGTGCTGTACGTAGACGGCCGGCACGACGGCGACATGATCGTCCACGCCGGCGGCTGGAAGGCCCGACTGCCGGCGCTCAGCATCAGCCCGAACAGCCCGCTGGCGTTGGGCGAGTCGCGTTATCCGGTCACGAATGCGGGGTTGCTGCCGCTCATCAAAACCATCCTGGCGGCCCACGCGCACGACGCGACCAAAGACAGCATCAAGCATTGCGAGCAACTGCCCGACGAAGAATTCGACAATCGCCCGTGTGCCGTGTTCGTCGTCGAATACAAGAACGCCCAGTTGTCGCCGGTATACCGCAAATCGGTCGTGCTGATCGACAAGGAATGGAACGTGCCACTGTACACCCGCAACTTCGGCTGGCCCGACGGAGCCGCTTCCCAAACCGAGTCCGAGCTGGACGACGCCACCCTGATCGAGTTCTACACCTACACCGACGTGCAGTTCCGCCAGCAGCTCGCGGAAGTCGATTTCGACCGCACGAACGAATAGTACCGGTTCCGGTGAGCGTCTCCAGAAGCCCAGGGATGGCGATCCCTGGGCCTTCTCATCGATCCTGAAGAGACCCAGGGACAGCCGTCCCTGGGCTTCTTCCATTTTACGTCAACTGCAGATGCGCCAGCGCCTGCGCGGCGGGCAGAATGTAGCTCACGTAGAACGGCCCGAACTCCGCGTAGATCGCTGACGCCCGGTCGAACCGCATCGTGTAGACGATGTCCTTCAGATACTGCGGCGAGCGACCCCACAGCGTCACGCCCCATTCCCAATCGTCCAGCCCCGTCGACGACGTGATGAGCTGCGACACCTTCCCCGCGAACTTGATGCCGCTCGTCGCGTGCTCGGCCATCAGCTCGGCCCGGCGGCTGAACGGCTCCTGGTACCAGTTCGCCAGCGGATGCCGGGCCTTGTTCATCGGGTAGAAGCACGTCGCCGGCCAGTCGGGAAAATCGGGGTACAACCGCTGGCGGTTCATCATCGGCAACCGCTGCTCGTAGGCCCGCACTTTCGCGGCAAAGGCGGGATCGGTCTCGGCGGTCCCTTCCTGCTTCAAGCGCTCGGCGTATTGCTCGACAGTCGGCACGTACTCGGAAATCTCGGTGATGGACACGAACGAATACGTTGGTACCAGCACCGTCCCCAGTGCCGTGGCACGAATTCCCTGGCGAATGCCGTCGATCAGCAGCGGATCGGGGTCCATGATCATCAGGCCCAGGTCGGCCTTGTGGCCGCTGACGATCGACGTCTGCACGCGCTGCGGGGCACCGGGCCGGCTTGGATCGAGCAGATGCACGACCGTCTCGCAGCCCTCGCGGCGGCGATCGGCGGAGAGTTCGTTCCACGCCGCCTGGTTCACGCGATAGTACAGGTGAAGGCAGTGCCAGCCTTCGGCAAGCCGCGCGCTGGGCGGCGGCAAATCCGCAGGAGGGGTCGGTCGATTCACAGGTGCATGTTTCCAGTGTCCACGCGTTGCGTGGATCAATTTTCGGTTTCCGCTGTCGCTTCCGCTTCTTCCTTGGGATATCCGTTCCAGATGAGCGGTTTGGCGGCCATCGGCAACTGCCCCTTTTCCAGCAGGCCCAGAATGTGGTTCACCGTGGGATTGGTGGGCAGTTCCTTCTTCAGCCGCTGCAGCACCTGGTCGGAGACCAGTTGCTGTCCCTTGCCCGCCTCGCCTTCGAGGAAGCCGCGCTTCTGGTCGAAGACGGCCCAGAAAATGGTGCGGGGATGGGTTTTCGCTCCATCGCGGGCCTTCACGGCATCGCCCCCCTTGCTGCGGTTGCCGTTGACGCGAAAGAGATCCTTTCGCTCGTAGATGATCGCAATGATGTTCCAGTCTTTGCCGCCGAAAAATCCCATGGGGCCCTGCCCTGCTGTTGCGGTGCCTGCCGAACGCGATCTGGGGGCCGTTCAACGTACCGCGCCGAGGGGCGTTTCGCCATTGCGATGTCGTCCGATACAATCTGGAGACCCGGGCTTCAAGCCGCGTGCGAATGAGCCACAGCCACGGATTCACTGATCCCACTCCATGCAATCCACAGACATCGCCATCGTCGGCGGGGGCATTGTCGGTCTGGCGACGGCGTATCGGCTGTCGCAGCGGTTTCCCGCCGTCAAAGTCGTCGTGCTCGAAAAGGATCGCGAGGTCGCCCATCACCAGACCGGGCACAACTCGGGCGTGCTCCACTCCGGCATCTACTATAAGCCCGGCTCGCTGCGGGCGCTCAACTGCCGGGCCGGCAAGCAGGCCCTGCAGGAGTTCTGCGAGCAGGAAGGCATCCCCTTCGACCTGTGCGGCAAGGTGATTGTCGCGGTCGATGCCTCCGAGATCCCCCAACTGGAACGCATCTACGAACGCGGCCAGGCCAACGGCGTGCGCTGCGAGATGATCGACAAGGTCCGGCTGAACGAAATCGAGCCGCACGCCCGCGGCATCAAGGCCATCCACGTTCCCGAAGCGGGCATCGTCGATTACCGGCAGGTGTGCGAAAAGCTCGCCCAGAAGGTGACGGAAAACGGCGGCACCGTTTTCCTGCAGGCCCGCGTGAGCGGCTTGTTCCGCCGGAACGGACGGATGATCGTAGAAAGCACGGCGGGGGAAGTGGAAGCGCGGTACGTGGTGACCTGCGCGGGCCTGCACAGCGACCGGCTCACACGGCTGTCGGGCCAGGCACCCAGCGTGCGGATTGTTCCCTTCCGCGGCGAATACTACGAGCTGAAGCCGTCTGCCCACGAGCTGTGCCGCGGACTGATCTACCCCGTGCCCGATCCGAACTTCCCATTCCTGGGCGTGCACTTCACGCGGATGATCCACGGCGGAGTGGAGTGCGGCCCCAACGCGGTGCTGGCCTTCGCGCGGGAAGGCTACTACAAGACCAGCATCAATGTGTTCGATTGCCTGGAGTCGCTGACGTATTCCGGATTCCTGCGGCTGGTGGCGAAGCACTGGCGGGCGGGCATGAAGGAACTGTGGCGTTCGCTCTCCAAGCCCGCGTTCGTCGCGGCGCTGCAGCGGTTGGTGCCGGAGATCCGCAGCGAAGACCTCGTGTCCGCCCCGGCGGGCGTGCGAGCCCAGGCGCTGACGCCGCAAGGTGATCTGGTCGACGACTTCCTGATCCAGGAAACCGACCTGGTGGTGAACGTGTGCAACGCGCCGTCGCCCGCGGCGACGGCGTCGCTGAACGTCGGCAACCTGGTCGTCGATCGACTCGCCCCGCGCTTGGGTGGCAGCGCCGTTGAGCCGCGACCCGGAGTCCGCGGAGGGGAGCGGTTTGCTTCGACGTAAAAACGCGCTCCCCTGCGCAAAGCCTCCGGGTCGCGGCTAAACATTCACTTCTTCTCCCTGAGCGCCACTTCCTGCAATCTCCCCACGTGCCACATGTAATTCGGGCCGTAGCCGCCGGTTGGTCCCCACGTATTCTTCACCGCGCGTTCGAGGTGTTGTTGTGCGGACTGCGGGCGATGTTCGATGAACTCGTTGAGGCCGATGTACAGCTCGGCGTAGAACAGCCGTTTCTCCCGCTCGGTGTCGGAGATCTTCGCTGCGTCGATCTGCTGGAGGATCTTCTCCGGCGTTGTCCGACCGGCAAACAACTCGTACACCGACGGAAACGGCTCGCGGTCGTCCTTGGCGTACTTGAGCAATCCTTCGCGGGCTTTCTCGCGGCCGTGGGCTTTCACCTGCGACAGGTACCGCCAGATGCCGTTCTCGCGGTCCACCTGGTCGAAACTGTGATACCGCTCGAACTGCGCGGCGGCGTCGGCATAGCGACCGGCGTAGAAGTACGCGATGCCCCGCCGCCAATGGGAGGCGTCCAAGCTGGGATCGAGTTCGACCATCTGGTCGTAGTCGGCAACGGCCTCCTTAAACTTGCCGGCGAAGAAGTAGGCATCGCCACGGCGCGAGAACGCGTTCAAATCGCGCGGGTTCTTTTCGATGGCGCCGGTGGCGTCGCGAATGGATTGGTCCCAGCCGGATTGCAGCGCTGCCAGCTTCTCGGCCGACAACGGCGGCTCCGCGGCACAAACGGATGCGGCCGCCACAATTGCCAACACGCTGGCGACGGATCGTGTCATCGTCATGAACTCCGGTGTTGCCGTGAGGCCTGCAAACCACGGGGGCGTCGCCCCGCGACTTCTCTTCCGCTTCCTGACACCTGATGCCTGACACCTCTCCTTCACGCCGCCTCCAGCACGTGCAATTGCACCGACTTCACGAGATCCTTCACTCGCTCGCGGTACGGCGTCATGTGCGGGGCGACGAGGTGCGCTTCCAGGTGCGCGAGCGATTCCCACTTTTCGACGATCATCACCACGTCGTCGCCGAGCCTGGTCTGCCGCGACAGTGTTGTTGCCGCATCGACCGCCGGGCCATATTCGAGGCACCCCCCTTCCGCCCGGACCAAAGGCACGAGGCGGTGAAACTCGTCCAGAAATGCCGCCCGTTTACCCGGGGCGAGCTCGACGCGGGCCAAGACGATCACCATGCTGCCGCTTCCTGTTGAGGGATCAACCGATCGGACGTAGGATAGCAGAACCGAACAATAAGTGATTGTCGTATCAGTCTGCTAACCGCAAGCGACTCACCTCCCAAACCCACTCCCCCATGCGTCGCGTTCGCACTGGCGGCGGGTTTCCCGCCATCTGGTACACCCTCCGCAAGGCCCGCCAGGTCGGCGGCCTGCGGAAGCTGTGGCAGGCCATGCGCAGTAAAAACGCGTGCAAGACGTGCGCGCTGGGCATGGGCGGGCAACTTGGCGGCATGGTCAATGAGCGCGGCGCGTTTCCCGAAGTTTGCAAGAAGTCGCTGCAGGCGATGGCCGCCGACATGCAGGGGGCCATTTCGCCGCAGTTCTTCAGCACGTATTCCACCGTGCAGATGCAATCATTTTCGCCGCGCGAGCTGGAAGCCAGCGGCCGGTTGACGCAGCCGATGCTGGTGTCCCGGTCACTCGGAAGTGACCGGGACACTGCCTACTACCTCCCGATCACATGGCACGGCGCATTCGAGCGCATCGTCGACAAGCTGAAATCTGTCGCGCCAAACGAGACGTTCTGGTACTTCAGCGGCCGCAGCTCGAATGAGGCCGGCTTTCTGCTGCAGGTGTTCGCGCGGGTCTTCGGCACCAACAACGTCAATAACTGCAGCTATTACTGCCATCAGGCCAGCGGCGTGGGTTTGAACAGCGTGCTCGGCACCGGCACGGCGACACTGGTGCTGGAAGACGTGGAGCACGCCGACTGCGTGTTCGTCATCGGCGGCAATCCGGCCAGCAACCATCCGCGGCTGATGACCACGCTCAAGCACGTCCGGCAGCAGGGCGGTGAAGTGATCGTCATCAACCCGATTGTCGAGACCGGCCTCGTCAACTTCAGCGTGCCCAGCGATCCGTGGAGCCTCTTGTTCGGCACGAAGATCGCCACGCTGTACGTGCAACCGCACATCGGCGGGGACCTGGCACTGCTGACCGGCGTGGCGAAACGAATCGACGAGCTGGGCGCCCGCGACGAGCAGTTCCTGGTTCGCTACTGCGATCATTGGCCGGAACTTGCAGAGAATCTGCGTTCGACGCCGTGGGACGAGATCCTCGCGAAGTCCGGCGTCACGCACGCGCAGATCGACGACATCGCCCAGCGGTATGCGCGCGCCAAGAACGTCGTGTTCAGTTGGACGATGGGCATCACACACCACAGCCACGGTGTCGAGAACGTGGAAGCGATCGCCAATCTCGCCCTCATGCGCGGCATGGTGGGCCGGCCGAATGCCGGGCTGCTCCCGATTCGCGGGCACTCGAACGTGCAGGGCATTGGCTCCATGGGCGTGACGCCGAAGCTGAAAGACGCCGTTTTCGAGCGATTGCAGCAGCACTTTGGACTGGAACTGCCGACGACCGCCGGGCTGGACACGCTGGCCTGCATGGAAGCCGCTGCACGCGGCGAATTGAAAGTGGGGTTCTGCCTCGGCGGCAACCTGTACGGCTCCAATCCCGATGCGGAGTTTGCGCGCCGGGCGCTCTCGAAGCTCGATCTGCTGGTTTATCTCAACACCACGCTCAACACGGGCCACGCGCACGGCCTCGCGAAGGAAACCATCATCCTGCCGGTGCTCGCGCGCGATGAAGAGCCCCAGCCCACCACGCAGGAGTCGATGTTCAACTATATCCGCTTGAGCGACGGTGGGCCGCGACGGCATCAGGGACCCAAGAGCGAAATCGAAGTCATCGCCACCATCGCCCGCGGCGTGCTGGGCGACCGTGGCCCCATCGACTGGGTATCGATGGCAAACACCAGCCGCATCCGCGAGGCCATCGCGAAGATCGTGCCAGGCTTCGAGCAGATCGCCGAGATCGACCGGACGAAGCAAGAGTTCCAGGTGGGCGGCCGCACGTTTCACTCGCCGCAGTTTCTGACAACGAACGGAAAGGCTCAACTGCGTGTGCACACGCTTCCCGAATTGCAGGGCGGCGCTCATGAACTGCGGTTGATGACGATTCGCAGCGAAGGACAGTTCAACACCGTGGTGTACGAGGACTACGACCTGTACCGCGGCATCGACCGGCGGGACGTGATCCTGTTGCATCCCGACGATCTGCGGCGACTGGGGCTGACCGGCGGCCAGCGCGTCGTCGTGAAGAGCGCGACGGGTGAAATGGCTGGGGTGCTGGCGACGACGTTCGAGAGCATCCGTCCCGGCAACGCGGCGATGTATTACCCCGAATGCAATGTGCTGGTTCCACGCCACGCCGACCCGCGCAGCAAAACACCGGCGTTCAAGTCGGTGCTGGTGACCGTGCGCGCGACGGAAGCAAAACCCGCGGCGGTGAAGCAGCCAGTTCTCACTCGCTAGACCGGCAGACCGGCAGATCTTGCCGGATCGGGCTTGATGAAATTGCCCGCTCGATGTATTCACCCTCGCCCGGCGGCGGCTGGCCAACGGGGGAAAGGCGGTGAGTCGTGCGGTGCCGGGCATTGGTTGTCGGCGGGCTCTGTGCAGCGATCCTGGGGGGATTGGCGGGGGACGTCGTTGCACAGCCCGCACGACAACAGGTCCCCCCCGCTAAATGGTCGGAAGTTGCTGTACCGGTTGAAGATGCATCACAAAAGCTCCGGCTGCCCGCGCGACATGCCGGCAGCGATTCCTCAAACGCATCGACAAAATATCATGCGTCAGCGTCGGTTTGGGGCACAGTCGGAGCGCTGGCCGTTGTGTTGGCGGGGCTGGTCCTGGCAGCGCGATACCTTCGCAAGCACGGTCCGGCAGGCCTGCGAACGCTGCCGAACGAGGCCGTCGAACCGCTAGGGCAGCGGTTGCTCAGCCGCGGCGTGACGGTCCATCTCGTGCGTTGCGGGTCGAAGGTGCTGCTGGTCGGCGTCGGACCGGACGGTGCACGGACTTTGAGCGAAACCAGCGATCCCATTGAAGTTGACCTGCTGACCGGTGCCTGCCGCCGCAGCGTCAACGACCGCCCGTCGTTCGCCAAGGTGTTTCGGCGCAACACGTCTGCACCGCCGCCGGAGGAACCCGGATTACGCAACTCGCGACCGACGTACGCGGAGGTCGATGGTGTGTAGCGAGGAACGAGCGCCGCTCCGTTGCCGCTTGCGGCTTCGCGTTCCGCACTGGCACGCATTGGTCGTGTCACTGTGCGTAACGAGTCTTGTGACGACGGCGAACGCCCAACCACCGAACCGCCCCGCGAGCATCGGCGCCCAACCGGTTCCACCGGCGCCGCTCGTCGAACCGGCTGCCGATGCGAACGGTCTCGTTCCAGCGCCGTTTCCACTCGATGCGCAGCAGTTCACCTCACCCCAAGGCTTGACGACATCGCTGAAGGTCATGCTGCTGCTGACGGTGCTCACCCTCGCGCCGTCGATCCTCATCATGACCACGTGCTTCATTCGATTTGTGATCGTGCTGGGACTGCTGCGGCAGGCGCTCGGCACGCAGCAGTTGCCGCCCAACCAGGTGGTGGTCTCGCTGTGCCTGTTTCTCACGGCAATGGTGATGTGGCCGGTGTGGCAGGAATCGTACGAACAGGGCGTGCGGCCCTACACGAGCCCCGCGCCCGGCGATGCTCCGGTGACCGAAGCCGCCGCGTTCGAGCGGGCGGTGAAGCCGCTGCGCCGGTTTATGTCCGAGCAGATCGACCGGGCCGACAATGCCGATGCGGTGTGGATGTTCGTCGACTTTCAGCGGCCGTCGCCCGACACGCCGGCCGGTCGTGCGTTTGTCGAACCGCAGAGCTACGACGACGTGTCACTGTCGGTGCTGGTGCCGGCGTACATGCTCAGCGAACTCAAGGTGGCGTTCCTCATCGGCTTCCAGATCTATCTGCCGTTCCTGGTGATCGACCTGGCAATCTCGGCGTTGCTGATCAGCATGGGCATGATGATGCTTCCGCCGGTGCTGATCTCGCTGCCGCTGAAGCTGCTGCTGTTCGTATTGATCGACGGTTGGTTTCTCACGGTGGGCATGCTGCTGGAGAGCGTGCGGCCGATGACGGGATGAAGAGACCCAGGGATTGCCATCCCTGGGCTTCAAAGGACACATGACACCCGATACCGCAATCGAATTGTGCCAACAGGCCGTGCTGACGGCGTTTCTGCTCAGCCTGCCGGCGCTGGGGGCGGCGCTGGTGGTAGGGCTGATCGTGAGCCTCGGGCAGGCCGTGACGCAGTTGCAGGACCAGACGCTCAGTTTTGTGCCGAAGCTTGCCGCAATGGTGCTGGTGCTGCTCTACACGCTGCCGTGGACGCTGCACTGGCTGATCGAATACGCAACCGGCGTGATTCGCAACATCCCGACGGTGATGTGAATCGCTTCACCCGTCGAACGCTCCCCTGCGGGTCGCGGCTCAACGTCCACCGCGTGAACATGGAACCGTGGCATCTTCTCGGACTGGACCGCGCGGCGCCGCTTCTTTGGAGCGGTCTCGTGGAGAGTGCACTCACGGACGTCGCGCGATTCGGCCTGGTGCTCGTGCGGTTCAGCGGGCTGATGATCCTGGGACCGTTGTTCGGCCAGTCTTCGTTGCCGATGAACGTTCGCGTGCTGCTGATCGTCGCCCTGTCGCTGATTGTCACGCCGGCCCTGCCGCGGCATTCGACCCGAGGTTTTGATCGGTTGGACGCCAATCGCGACGGATGGCTGGCTCACGACGAAGTGCCGCCCGGCTTGGTGGAGCGCTATCAGCACATTGTTCAGGCCAGCCATCGGGACCTGTCGCCCGGATTGAGCCGCGACGAATACGCGGCACTGTCGCCGACGCCCTTTCCCACCACGCTGCCGGGATATGTTGTCGCCGCAGTCGGAGAACTTTCGCTCGGGTTGCTGCTCGGCCTCGGCCTGTTGACCGTGCTGTCGGGCCTGCAACTGGCGGGCCAGATCATCGATCAACAGGCGGGCTTCAGCCTCGGCGAAATCATCAACCCCGATTTCGACAGCACCGGCTCCGTTTCCGGTCAGACGCTGATGCTGCTCGGCACCACGCTGTTCCTGGTGCTCGAGCCGCTCGGCGGCCACCTGCTGATGCTGCGGACGCTGGTGCAGACGTTCGAGACGCTGCCCGTGGGTGAGGCGTTTGTCACGCTGTCGGCGCTCGAGCTCATCGGCGGACTGGTGCAGGAAGCGTTGATTCTCGGTGTGCGCGTGGCGGCGCCGCTGGTGGTGATGATGACGCTGATCGACCTCACGCTCGGCTTCCTGTCGCACTCGGTGCCCCAGGTCAATGTGCAGGCGGTCGGTTTTGCGACGCGCGCCGGTTTGTGCCTGCTGATCCTGGTGGTGCTGCTGTCGGGCGTCACCGACGCCATCGCCACCGCGGTGCCGAATGCCGTCGCCGCACTGCACGATGCGCTGATGTTTCCGATGGAACGATGAGAGCGTCCCGGTCGCTTCTTGGTGACCGAAACGCTTTGGAATGAGCGAGAAAGCGTGTCCGGGACGCAGGGAAGCGTCCCGGACACTCAATTGCCATGGCCACCGACGACTACGGCGAAAAGACCGAGCAACCCACCGAGCGGCGGCGGACACAGGCGCGCGAGCAGGGAAACATCGCGCGCAGCACCGATGTGACCGCAGCCGGGGTGCTCCTGGCGGCCGCCGGTGCGTTGTACTTCGTCGGTCCGACCTCCGGCGAGGTGCTGTTGCGGTTGATGCGCACGACTCTCACTTCTGAGCCGCGGTTGACCATTGATCCACCTGCCGTGGCCGCGTTGTTGTGGTCGGTTGCGGCGAGCCTCGCAACGATGCTGGTCCCGCTGATGGGCCTGGTGTTCCTGGGCAGCCTGTCGATCAACCTGTTTCAAACGGGGTTTCTGTGGGCACCCGAAGCGCTTGCGCCGAAATTCGAGCGGCTGAATCCGCTGCAAGGGTTTCAGCGGCTGTTCTCGCTGTCGTCGGTAGTGCGGCTGGCGGGCAGCCTGGCGAAGATCCTCGCGGTCACCGGGGTGGCCTATTGGTATCTCGCCGTGCATCGCAATGAGTATCTTGCCCTGCCGCAGCAGGACGCCGCGGTCATTCTGACGACGGCCGGTCGCTCGATCGTCGAGCTGTCATTCTTCCTCGCGTTGACGCTGGTGGCGCTCGCCGTGCTCGACTACGGCTACCAGTTTTGGCATTACGAGCGCGAGCTGATGATGACCAAGCAGGAGCTGCGCGAAGAACTGAAGGAGATGGATGGCAACCCGCAAGTCCGGCAGCGCCGCCGCGAGGCGCACCGCAAGCTCGCCGAAGCACGCCAGCTCTCTGAGGTGAAGAAGGCAGACGTGGTGATTACGAACCCCACGGAGATCGCCGTGGCGGTGCAGTACGATCCCGCCGAGATGCCCGCGCCGGTGGTGGTGGCAAAAGGTATGGGCGAAATCGCGGCCCAAATCCGCCGCATCGCCGCCGAACACCGCATACCCATCATCGAGCGCAAGCCGCTGGCCCGCACGCTGTACCGCCAGGTGAAGGTGGGCCACCCTATTCCCGTCGAAATGTACGAAGTGTTCGTCGAAATTCTGGCATACGTGTACAAAGTGACCGGAAAGAAACCGAAGGTGCCGCCGGAAGACGCCGGCTGACTACCGTCCCAACTGCCGCCACGCGCTGGCAAGGTACTTCGGCAGATCGGATGCGATGAGCCCGGGGTTGGACAACTCCGCAACGGCGAGGTCGCCCGCCAGGCCGTGCAGGTAGGCGCCTAACTGGGCGGCTTCAAAAGCCGGCATGTTCTGGCCGAGCAGCGCGGCAACGAGACCTGTGAGCACATCTCCCGTGCCGCCGGTCGCCATGCCGCTGTTGCCCGTGGGATTGAGCGCGACCCGCTGGCCGTCGGTGATCACCGTTTGTGGTCCCTTCAGAACGATCACGACGTGATGCTTCGCCGCGAACTCTGCGGCGATTTCCACCCGCCGGGCGTTGATCGTCGCCGCGTCCAGCCCCGTCAGCCGCGCAAACTCGCCGGGATGGGGCGTGAGAATTCTCGGACCGGCGGGCGACGGTCCGGCCAAGGCGTCCTTGCGATGAGCCAGCGCGTTGAGGCCATCGGCGTCGAACACCATCGGCAGCGCCGCCGTGCGGTAGACCGTGAGTGCGATGTCGTCCAGATCGTCGGAACGTCCCAATCCCGGCCCGAGCGCCGCGGCGGTTTGCTTCGACAGTGCATCGAGGAGCGTCGACAGCGCAGCCCGGGAAACGAGGCCATATTCGTCGTCGGACAAGCCGAGCGTGAGGTACGACGGCTCGTAACCGGCGACGATCGGCTGCACGCTTTGCGGCGTGGCGACCGTCACCAGGCCAGCCCCGCCCCGCAGCGCCGCAGTTCCCGCCAGGCACGCGGCCCCCGACATCCCGCGGCTGCCCGCAATAATCAGCACGCGCCCAAAGTCCCCCTTGTGGGCACCGGGATTGCGCGGCGGCAATGGCGGCAGTGCGGTAATGCGTTCGTGCATGATGATGTTCATTGCGCCCATTCGCCGCACGTTTCAGGTGTGCGGCGGAACAGCGCCGGTGCGGCGCGCGATCAGCCCTGCCAAATAACCTCCCTTGAATCCCGCATCGATGTTCACCACCGACACGTTCGCGGCGCAACTGTTGAGCATCGTCAACAGCGGCGCAAGTCCCTGGAAGTTCGCTCCATAACCGACGCTGGTGGGAACTGCGATCACCGGGCACGCCACCCAGCCCGCCACCACCGACGGCAAGGCGCCTTCCATCCCTGCGACCACGACCACGGCATCGGCCTGTTCGAACTCCGGCAGCGCGTTGAGCAGACGTTGTGGCCCCGCGACGCCGACGTCCATCAACAGCGTTACCCGGCAGCCCATCCACCGCGCCGTCTCCGCCGCCTCTTCGGCCACCGGGCGGTCCGTGGTGCCGGCAGTAATGACCGCGACGTGTCCCCGCGATTCCTGGGACGGTCCATTGGGAATGCGGATCGTCCGCGCAACGGGATGATGGATCGCCGCAGGAAACCGCGCGGTGAGCAGCTCCGCGTGCTCCGGCGTCGCCCGCGTGATCAGCGACGGTTGCCCGGCCTGCTGTTGCAGCGTGACGATCTCGAGCAGATGCTCCGGGTCTTTGCCCGCGCCGTAAATCACCTCGGGAAATCCGCACCGCCGGGCCCGATCGAGATCGAGCCGCGTTTCGGCGACGCCCATGACGTGGGAGCGTTCGTTGGCCATTTTGACTGGACAGAAGCCGCGGGGTTGCACCCCCGCGGCGAACCGGAACACGCGCTCATGGCGCTTCCATCACGGTTGCCGACAGTCGCCCACAGGGTGCAACCCGTGGGCTTCGTCATCACCACTCACTATACCACTCCCGGCGTAATGATCATTTCCGGCGATGCCGCGGAGCGCGATCCGGCCACCGGCGGGTTGCTCTCCGGCCGAAATGTGAACACCACCGACAGCTTCGTCTCATCGGTCTGGTTCCGTGCGGCGGCGTGCAGCGCGAGGCAGTGGAAAAACAGCACGTCGCCCGGCGAGAGCGTTATTTCGCGGCGGGTGGCGATCAGTGGCTGGTTTTCCGGCAGGTCCTCGCGGAAAAACTTGGCGCTGTCGAACTGGTCCGGCCGGAACGACAGACGGTGAGAGCCCGGGATGACCCACAGGCCGCCGTTCGCAGCGTACTCTTCACCGAGCGCGATCCAGACGCTGACCAATTCCGGCCGCTCGAACGACCAGTATCGGATGTCCTGGTGCCAGCCGGTGTCACTGCTGTACCGCGGCTGCTTGGTCATGATGGAATTGTGGTGTGCCAGCGGACAGATGACGCGCGGCCCCAGCAGTTGCTGTAAACGCTCCCGGACCGCAGGCTGCAGCATCCATTCCGTGAACACGTAACCCCGGCTGTGTGCCTGCTTGAGCCGGCGGACGGTGCGGCCGCCCTGCGACTCCAGCGACGGGGGGGCGCCGGGGTAATGCAGCTCGGCCTCGAATTCAACCGGCGGGACCTCGCGGCGAAGATGATCGAGCGACAGCTCGCGCATCTGCCGCAGCGCCTCACGATCGATCAGCCCGCGCGCAATCACGCAGCCGTCGCGGTCGAACGCGGCAAGTTCGTCGAGAGTGAAGCGGTTGATTTCGGTCACGATGTGGTCACCGGATGATGGATCATGAGGCGTTTGTTTCGCCGCGACCCGCAGGGGAGCGCTCTGCGCGCACGTCATGCAACGCCGAGCGCTCCCCTGCGGGTCGCGGCGAAACGATGTCACCCCTTCAAATCGTATTCCTTAATTTTCCGATACAGCGTGCGTTCGCCGATGCCGAGGAGTTTCGCGGCCTCGTCGCGGCGGCCGCTGGTGAGCTCCAGCGCGCGTTCGATGTAGAACCGCTCGACGTCCGTGAGCGGCCGGCCGATGAGCGCATCGCCCCCCAGGTGTGCGAGATCGCCGTCGTGATCGCCCGGCGTCGTCCCCAGCGGTGCGATCTCTTCCGGCAGATCGTCCACGTCCAGCCGGCCGTCGGTGTCCTGCAGCACCATCCGCTCGATCACGTTCCGCAGTTCGCGGATGTTCCCCGGCCAGGAGTACGCCATCAGCGCCTGCTGCACGGGCTTGGCAACCGTGGGCACGGGCCGGGCGTGCTTGCCCGTCATCTGCTTCAAGAAGTGCTCGATCAGCAGCGGAATGTCGCCGCGGCGCTCCGACAGCGGGGGCAGGAAGATCGTGATCACCGAGATGCGGTAATACAGGTCCTTGCGGAAGGAGCCTTTCTTCACCAGATCCTGCAGGTCGGCATTCGTCGCGGCCACCAGGCGGACGTTGATTTCGATTTCTTCGTTCGACCCCAGCCGCGTGATCTTGTGATCCTCCAGCACGCGCAGCAGCTTCACCTGCGTGGGCATCGGCATCTCGCCCACCTCGTCGAGGAACAGCGTGCCCCCGTTGGCGTATTCGAACTTCCCGATACGACGGGTCGTCGCACCGGTGAACGCGCCCGACTCGTGACCGAACAACTCGCTTTCGAGTGTGCTTTCGGGCAGCGCGGCGATGTTGAGAGGCACGAACGGCTTGTTCTTGCGCTCGCTGTTCTGGTGGATGGCGCGGGCCACGATCTCTTTGCCGGTGCCGCTTTCTCCCTGGATGAGCACCGTGCTGTCGGTGGGAGCCACGCTGCGGAGCTTGTCGATCACGCGGTGCATGGCGGGGCTGTTGCCCACCACCCCCTCAAAGCCG
>Ga0073934_10006313_pt1 | contig 17373 bp, 15 predicted proteins | sample LarsenN4metaG_FD_76834 | JGI IMG/M metagenome (GOLD analysis project Ga0073934, IMG submission 76834) | Hot spring sediment bacterial and archeal communities from British Columbia, Canada, to study Microbial Dark Matter (Phase II) - Larsen... ... | reverse complement strand
CGACATCGCAACCATCGCTGCCGGCGCCATCGGCATTGCCGCCGGCGTGGCGACGAACTTCGCCGGCGCCGCGCGCTTCGTCTTCCCCGCGGGCGTGCCCACGGGCGCCGCTGGCGCCGACGTCGCGCCGACGCCCGCGTCCGTCGAACTGGCGCCGGTCAGCGCGTCCGAACCGGAGCCGGGCGCCGAGCGGGTCGCCGCGTGACACGATGGCGCTGACGCTTGGCGATGTGCTGGAGAAGAAGCGCGACGCGCCCGGCGCGCCGGCCGTCCGCCCGCGCACGGCTGTGGCGCCTGCCAGCCCGGTGCCCCTGCCCGCCAGGGCGCGCCCGGGCGAGACCGCTGAGGCGCGCAGCGCCGCCGTCGCCATCGTCGAGGCGCGGTGGCGCCAGCTCATCGCCCGCGTCGGGCTGCTCGCCACCGGCGCGCTGCTGCTGAACATCGCGCTGCAACTCTGGGCGCAGGGGCAGGTGACGGAGCACCACGAAGTGGTGGCGATGGTGTTCGCGCTGTACGCGCTCGCCGCTGCGGCGCTCGCCGCGGCCGTGCTGCCGTCAGAGTTCGCGCGGCGGGCGGCGCCGTTCGCGCCGGTGCTCGCGATCATCGCGCTGCTGGTCTGGTCGTACGTGCGGCTCGACATCTCCCTCGCGTCGTACGGCACGGACAACGCCGTCTTTTCGCACGTCGCCGCGGAGCAGCTGCTCGACGGCCACAACCCGTACTCCGTCAACGACGCCGCGCTGATCGACCGCTCGGTCGAGCGCTTCGGCCTGCCGTCGTCGTTCGTGACGCGCACGACGGACGGCAAGCCGCTCGAGAAGCTGATGTCCTGGCCGGCGGGGAGCATCGCGCCGCTCGTGCCGGCGCTCGCGCTCGGGCTCGACGACGTCCGCTGGGTGGTCGTCGCCTTCGAGGTGGCGACATGCGTGCTGCTGTGTTGGCGGGCGCCGTCGGCGCTGCGGCCGGTCGTGCTGTTGCCGCTGGTGGTCGACCCGGACCTCTTCCTGCAATTCACCGGCGGCGGCGTCATGGACTGGTTCTGGGTGCTGCCGATGACCGGCTGCGCGATCGCGCTCTACGGCGGCCACCTCGGGCGCGCGGCCGTCCTCTACGGCCTCGCCGCCGGCACGAAGCAGCAGCCGTGGCTACTCGCGCCGTTCCTCGCGGTCTATGTCTGGCACGCGCTCGCCGAGCGCGGCCGCGAGGAGCGGCGCGAGGCGATGCTCTCGTTCGCCGGGCTGGTGGCGGCGGGCTTCCTGCTCCCGAACATCGCCTTCATGGCATGGGACTTCTCCGGCTGGCTCGAGGCGGTGCTGCTGCCCTTCCGCGAGCAGCTCGTGCCGTTCGGTTCCGGCCTCTCGCTGCTCACGCAGTCGGGCATCTCGAACCAGCCGAAGAGCTTCTACAGTCTGGCGACGTTCGGCGTCTGGGGCGTGCTCGTGCTCGCGTACGCGCTGCATTTCCGCACACTCCGCCACGCGCTCTGGCTCGCGCCGGCGGTGGTGATGTGGTTCGGCTACCGCGGACTGCAGAATTACTACGTCTACTGGACGCCGATGCTGCTCGTCGCCCTCATGGTCTGGTGGGAGGAGCAGCAGGCCGCGACGGAACGTGCGATCGACGCCGTCGACCGCGGGCGCGGAAGTGATGCGGCCCTCGCGGGCGAAGGGGTGCCCGCATGAGCCTCGTCAGCTTCCCCGCGCCCGCACGCGCACGTATCTGGGCGCCGCGCAACCTCGCCGTGCCGCTCGCGCTCCTCGCGCTCGTCATCCTGCTCCTGCTCGTCGGCCGGCACGGCGACGCGAACGCCACACTGCCGGCCGAGGTGCGGCTCGTCTCGACGTCCGACCCGATGAACATCGGCGCGGCGACCGCGGCGACGCTCGTTGTCAGGAACAACGGCGACCACGCCATCAGGCCGCGCTTCTCGCTGAGCTGGCTGCCGTATCCGTACTACTGGCGCGTCGTCTCCGGGCCGGAGACGCTGCCGCCGGGCGTCTCGGCGACCTACGCGATCGAGGCGCCCGACTCGACCGCGGCGCCGCACGACGGCGAGCCGTTCCAGATCAAGGTCAACGACGCGACGAGCATCACCTACGCGGTTTCGGAGACGATCACGCGCGCGCGACGCGACCTCGCCGTCGCCAACCCGGCCCTACGGTTCTGGACCGAGCGCGACCCGACGACGAACCTCGTGGCGCCCGCCGGTTGGAGCGTCTATGCGCGCACCGGCGGCGGCGACCAGGCCGTGGCGGAGGAGGCGGATGTGTTCGGGGTGCATGCGGCGCGCTTCCACGTCGTGCAGGACGGACAGCCGGACCCGGGCGGGTGGTCGCATGCCGGCCTCACCCAGGAGGTGGCGTTCCCGGCGCGCCCGTTCGATATCGAGGTGCTCTCCCAGACGCGCTACGACGCCCTGCCGGAGGGCTGGCCGCTCACTGCCTTCGGCATCGAAATCGCCGACAAGGCCAACGGCCTCGTCTGGCTGCTGTTCGAGCCGACGGGGCACGGCGACCTCTCGTATGACCTGCCGTCTGGCCACCACATCGAAGTCTACGATGTGCCCGAGAGCGCCTGGACGCGGCGTACGGTCGACCTCGCGGCGATCTACGAGCGGCTCGGCTGGCGGCCGCCGAAGGACGTGACGCTCAAGCTGTTCGCGGCGGCAGCCAGCTCGAAGGCGGCGGACGTGCAGGGCTACGTGCGCGAGATCAGCCTGCCCGGCGAGCAGCATGACGGCTGCCGGGCAACGGCGGCCGACGGCTGCCCGGACGCGGCGACGTCCTCGACGCAGGCGACGCCGTAGCCGCGCTACGCTGACGACAACGGAAAGGAGTCCCGCGATGTCCGCACCCTTCGGGCATGCGCTCGTTGCCGCCGCCATCGCCCGTCGTATGGGCGTGCGCTCGCCGCTCGGCCTCGCCGCGGCGGCGCTCGCCGGCAACCTGCCGGACTTCGACATCCCGATCAGCGCGGTCGTCCACCGCGACCCCTGGCGCTTCCACCGCAAGGAGATGCACTCGCTCGACTTCGCCCTCGTGGCCGGCGTCCTCGCCGGCGCCGCCGGCATCGTCGCGGCCGAGAGCGTGGAAGGGGAGCGCGACCTGATCGCCGACGCGATGACCGGGGCGGTCGTGGTCGGCTCGCACATCGCGCTCGACCGTGTGCCGTATCTGCCGGTGCGCTTCGGCCCGAAGGTCCTGGGCCTGAGCGTCGGCGGCTGGCTCGCCGACACGCTGCTGTGGGCCGCCGTCGCCTGGGCAATCTGGCCGAAGAAGAAGGACGAGTGACTATGGCGTCCAGGTGAGCTGGCCGTGGAAGGCGCCCTCGCCGATGCGGTCGACGGCGCCGGACTTCAGCTTCACGTCGTACAGCCCCGCCGTCCCGAGGACGTAGATGTGCTCGCCATCGCCACTCCACGTGAGGGCCGGCAAGTCCTCCTTCAGGTTGGCCACGCGCACTGGACGCCCCCCGGCCGGATCGACAGTCCAGATGTCCTGCGGCAGTCCATCGAGCAGCGGCGCCGGGCGCGCGGCTGCGCGTGACCATGCCACCTCGCGCGCCGTGCTGGCGCCCGGCGCCAGGCGTGCGCCCGTCTGGTCCGCCGACGCGAAGGCGATCTGCTTGCCATCGGGGCGCCAGCGCGGGTAGGCGAACGGCGCCAGGTTCTCGTCGGTGCCGACGAGCGTGCGGTCGGCGTCGCCGCCCGCGAGATTGAAGATGGCAAGCGTCTCGCCGGACTGCAGCGAGAGCTTGGCATACGCCACTTGCGTGGCATCGGGTGAGACGCCGAAGGCGAGGACGTCGTCGCGTACCGGCGTCCGCTCGCCAGAGGCCGCGTCGACGCGCGTCAGCCGGTAGTCGACGCGGGTGGTACCGCCGGCAGTGCCGATCTCCTGGACGATGACGAGGACGTTGTCGTTGTCCTGCCACTGCGGGAAGCGGATGAGCTGGTTCGGCTGGAAGTGCTTCACCAGCTCGCGCGCGTTCGAACCGTCGCGGTCCGCTACCCAGAGGTCAGAGCCAGCGTCGTAGCGGCCGCCCTGCGTATTCGGCGGCGGCTGGACGATGTAGGCCAGCCGCTTGCCGTTGGGCGAGACCGCGGGGTCGAGCAGGAACGTCGACGGCGTCGCCGGGGCGAGGAGCTGCCGCGTGCTCCCGTCCTTCAGGCGGTATTCAACGAGGCCCTGCTGGTTGGCGATGATCAGGACGCCGGGGCCGCCCGACGGCTTCGCCACCGACGTCTGGACGCCCGGCGTGCGGCCGCCAGCGCCGCCGCTTTCGGAACAGCCGGCGAGGGCGAGCGTGAGGATCGCGAGGACGAGCGCGAACAGGCCAGCGGGGCGGCTCACCCCCTCAGGGTAGCCGCGGCGCGGGCGACGAGCAGCATCCGCTGCCAAACGCAGTAGGGGGTATCGACGCTCCGAGCCGGAGCCCGGCGGCTGGCTACGGAATCGACAGCATGCGCTCGAGCGCCACGCGCGCCTGCGCCGCGATGTCCTCCGGCACGACGACCTGGTTCACGACGCGCCCCTCGGCGAGCGACTCCACGGTCCACGCCAGGTATGCGGGGTGGACGCGGTACATCGTCGAGCAGGGGCAGACGACCGGGTCGAGGCAGAAGACGAGCTTGTCCGGGTTCTCCTTCGCCAGGCGCGAGACGAGGTTGATCTCGGTGCCGACGGCGAACTTCGCGCCGGCTGGCGCCTCAGCGATCGTCTTCGCGATGAACTCCGTCGAGCCGTTGAGGTCCGATGCCTGCACCGCCTCCCAGCGGCACTCGGGGTGGACGATGACGGTGATGTCCGGGTACTTCGCGCGTGCCTCCGCGATCTGCTGCGGCGTGAAGCGCTGGTGCACGGAGCAGTGGCCGGCCCAGAGGATGACGCGCGAGCGCTCCAGCTCCTCCAGCGTGCGGCCCCCCATCGAACCGTACGGCCGCGCCCAGCCCCAGAGCACCATCTCGTCGAGCGGGATGCCCATCGCGTAGCCGGTGTTGCGGCCGAGGTGCTGGTCGGGGAAGAAGAGCACGCGCTTCTTCTGCTCGAACGCCCAGGCGAGGACCTTCTTCGCGTTCGAGCTGGTGCAGACGGCGCCGCCGTGCTCGCCGACAAACGCCTTCAGTGAGGCGGCGCTGTTCATATAGGTGATCGGGAGCGTGTCCTGCGCGATGCCCAGCTCCTCGAGCTCCGCCCAGGCGCTGTAGACGTCGTCGGGGTCGGCCATGTCGGCCATCGAGCAGCCGGCGGCCATGTTCGGCAGCATCACCTTCTGGTGCGGCGCGCTGAGGATGTCGGCCGCTTCGGCCATGAAGTGGACACCGCAGAAGACGATGTACTCGGACTCCGGGCGCTCGGCCGCCCAGCGGGCCAGCTTGAAGCTGTCGCCCCGGAAGTCGGCGAACTGGATGATGTCCTCGCGCTGGTAGTGGTGGCCGAGGACGACGAGCCGCGTGCCGAGCTTCTGGCGGGCCGACGCGATGCGCGCCCGCAGCTCCTCCGCCCCGAGCGCCCAGTACTCGCGCGGGATGTCCTGCTGCCACTGCGCGAAGGCGCGCTCCTCGGCCAGCGGCACTGTGGCGATGCTGTCGCTCTCGCAGGCGATGCCCTTGAGCGCGATGCGCTGCTTCTGCTCTTCGGTGGGCGGGGAGATGGTCGCGAGGGCCATTCGGGCCTCCTCGGGGGACTGCGGGCGACTTAGTGTCACTCTGACACTAACCTACCACGGGGGTCCGCATGTGTCAACGCTGGGGTGCGCCGAAGCCGGGCAGGCCGGGGGTCAATCCATGAGGGATACGCCGCTCAGGGCGCGACGCCGGCATAGGTCCAATACACCGGGTCGACATTCACGCCGTTGACGACGAGCTCCCAGTGCAGGTGCGGGCCCGTCGCGAGCCCCGTCATGCCGACGGCGGCGATCACCTGGCCCTGCGCCACCATCTGCCCTTCGGCGACGTCGATGCGCGAGAGATGGTGGTACGCGGTGAACACGCCGTCGCCGTGGTCGATGATCACGGACGTGCCGCGCGTCGTCAGCTCGCCGGCGAAGGCGACGCGGCCGGCGGCGGCGGCGAGCACGGGCGTGCCGAGGTCGGCGGCGAAGTCGGTGCCGCTGTGGTTGAGGCTCGGCGGGCCGCCGTTGTAACTGCGGGCCGTGCCGAAGGCGGTGCTGATCGGCGCGTTGACGGGCAGGACGAATGGCCCGGACCAGTACTGCTGCGGCGTGAACTGCGCGTAGACCTGGGCGCGGATGTTCAGCTCGCGCTGCACGTCATCGGGCGGTCGCAGGCCGTTCGGGCCGGATGTCGGCACTTCGAGGTACTCGACCGGGAAGTCGGTGTGCGCGATGGTCGCGGGGACCGATAGCGTCTCGCGCACCGAGCCGCCGGCGTCGAACAGCGTGACGGTGACGGTGGCGTCGCCCGGCGCGTCGCCGAAGCCGGCGCCGATCACGGTCCAGAACATGCCGCCGGTGTGGAGCATCCCGTACTTGCGCCCGGCGAACTGCGCGAGCGCGTCGGCGGCAGTGCCGGCGCCGATGCGCACGACGGCGGTCCGGCCCTGCGGGATGGTGTCGCTCGATAGCGAGATGCGGGGCGGCGTTGGCGTATCCGTCGGCAGTGGCGTCGGCGTCGTCGTCGGCGTGTTCGTCGGCAACGGCGTGTTCGTCTTCGTCGGCGTCGATGTCGCCGTCTCGGTGGGCGTCGAGGTCGGCGTCTTCGTCGGCCCGGAGCTGCCGACGAGCCCGCAGCCCGTGAGTCCGGCCGCGAGCGGCAGGCCGATGGCGGCGGCGGCGAGGGTACGGGCGAGGCGGCGACCCATCGACGGCAGGATAGCGGAGTGGGACTGTCGCGGGCGCTGTCGCGACGGTGCTAGAATCGCCGTGACACGTCGTCCTTGCGAACGGCCCGACGGGGTGGCGGGCACACAGAGGTTGTCGCCATGATCGCTGGTGCGGCGTCCGTTTCATGCGTGGTGCGGCGGGGACGCATCACATCCGTCAGTGACACGTCGCGAGAGGTGAGCGGCTTCCCGCCCGAGCGCTATCTCGGCCGGCTGGTGTTCGATGTCATCCACGCCGATGACCGCCCGTTGATCATGCGCTACTTCGCTGTCGGCTGGACGGGCGAGATCGATGTCGTTGTACGCCTCGAGGACGCCGACGGCTCGTGGACGTGGCGGCGCGTGCGCGGCTCGCGCACGATCGATGCGTCGGGAGAGCCGACCGCGTCGCTGACGCTGCAGAAGGTCGAGTTACCGGACGCCGCGTCGCGCTGACGCACCCGCACCTGTCGGCCGGCTTCGAGCGGCCTGCGTGCCGGTGGGGCCTCGCCGCGAAGCGCGCCTACCGCGCGCGCACCGGCGCGAAGGCGCGCTCCGGCGCTTCCCGCCGCCGCTGTGACGCGAAGTGCCCGATGATCAGCGCGAGCGCGATCGTGAGCATGAGTGCGGCGATCTTGAACGGGGCAAGCGGGCCCCAGATGCCGCCGATCACGCCGCCGAGCGCCTGCCCGCCCGCGACGCCCATCCCCTGGACGGCGCTCAGCGCGCCGAGCCAGAGGCCGCGGCTCCCGGCGTCCGTCGCGTCGAGCGCGGCGGCGCCCCACGCCGGCATGCTGATCGCATAGGCGACGCCAGCGAGGACGACGAGGTTCACCGCGATGAAGGGGTTGCGCGTCAGCGTCAGTGCGAAGATCGAGAGCGCGGCGACGAAGAGGCCGCCGATCAGCGGCACGTGCCGGCCGTAGGCGTCGAGTGAGCGCCGCATCTTCCACATGAAGATGGCGGCGGCGGCCGCTGGCAGCGGGAAGAAGAGCGCCATGTGCGACATCTTCACGCGCAACACGTCGTGCGTGTAGGCGCCGATCATCGGCGTGTGCATGCTCGTGCCGAGCGTGAGGAACAGCACGATGACGCCCAGCATCGCGACCGACGGCGTCCAGCCCCTTTCGTGCCGGCGCGACGGCTCGTGCGCAACGGGAACAGCGACCACCTCGTGTGTCTCACGCTCGCGCGGCGGCACGCTGCGCAGCACGAAGAGCAGCGCGAGCGAGCTGAAGCCGATGCACATCCAGAACGCCGCGCCGTAGGTGACGTAATCCACCATGACGACGCCGGCCGCCGTGCCGGCGCCGAGGCCCGCCATCTGCGCGAGGTTCAGCGTGGTCATCGTGCGTGTGCGGCGCGCGTGCGGCGTGGAGTCGCCGACGTGCGCCATGAAGGCGGGCCACATGGTCGCCGCGCCGATGCCGAGGACGGCGGACAACGCGAGGAAGGTGCGCTCGTCGCCGCTCTCCATCATGCCGGCGAGGACCGGCACGCTGAGCGCCATGCCGATGACCATCATCAGGCGGCGGCCGATGCGGTCGGCGACCCAGCCGGCGGCCGGGTTCCAGAGGAACTTCGCGGTGCCGTAGGCGGCCATCGCGTATCCGGGCCAGGCGGGGCCGGTGCGCAGCTCCTGCGGCAGGTACTGCTGGACGAGCGAGAGCAGGTAGATACCGACGGCGCCCTGCCACAGGAAGACGATCGCGCACAGCTCGAACGTGTGCGCGCGCGACCCCGTCAGCTTCGATGCGAGCCTGCGGACGTCCATGTACCCCACTTCCCCTCCGTGAGCTCCCCCGACAGCAGGTTCGCTCCCCAACAGTATCGGCCGCCCTTACGGGTGGCCTAAGGACGTTACGGGCGCGTATTGCGCGGCCGCCCGGCCCGGCCACGAGCGATTGCGATCGCCCCGAGCGCCCCCGCCCGGTCCCCCAGCTCGCCCTCGACGATGCGGACATCCTGGAACGACTGGCCGAATGAGCGCGTGCGCGCCGTCTCGACCGCCGGCCCGAGGATGGCTTCACCCATATTAACCAGCCCACCGCCGAGAATGATGGCCTGCGGGTTAAAGATGTTGACCAGGCTGGCGAGCCCCATGCCCAGGTAGCGCCCGGCCGAATGGATGATCGCCATCGCCTGCGCCTCGCCTTCCATCGCCGCGCGGTACACCGTCTCCGCCGAGAGCGGCGGCTCGCGCTCGGCGATGCGCGCCGTGCGCGGCAAGCCGCCGGCGGCGATCTCCTCGCGGGCGATCGCGGCGATGGCCGTGCCCGAGGCGTACGCCTCGAGGCAGCCGGGGTGTCCCGCCCCACACGTCCGGCGGCCGTCGATGTCGACGGGCATGTGGCCGACCTCACCGGCCGCGCCGGAGGTGCCCGCGTACAGCTCACTGTCGATGATGATCCCCCCGCCGATGCCCGTGCTGATCGTCACGAAGATCATGTGCCGCAGCCCGCGCCCCGCTCCGAACTGGTGCTCGGCAACGCCCTGGCAGTTGGCGTCATTCTCGAGGTAGGCGGGGGCGCCGAGGCGCTCGTGCAGGATGCGGGCGAGCGGGACGTTGTGCCAGCCGGGCAGGTTCGGCGGGTCGGTGATGACGCCGGCGCCGGCGTCGATCGGGCCGGGCGCGGAGACGCCCAACGCCGCGAGCGAGCGCACCTCGATGCCGGCCTCGCGGGCGGCGTCGCCGACGGCCGCCACGATCTGCGCGATCACCGCCTCCGGCCCCTGCTTCGCCAGCGTGGCGATGCGCGCGTCGCCGAGCACATGGCCCGCGTCATCGGCGATGAGCGCGAGGATCTTCGTGCCGCCGAGGTCGATGCCGGCGTAGGCGGCGTTCATGGCGCCGTGCCGCCAGCCGCGAACGACGATGGACGATGGACGATGGACGATGGAGGTCGGTCTTCCTCCGTCGGGCCTCCTCCCTCCCCCTTCGGCTGATGTACATGCAAGGGGACGGGCATCACTTCGCCGCCTCCCGCGCGCGGCGCGCCCGCTCGCGCTCGTCGGCGCGGTCGCGCGCGGCCTCCTCGTAGAGGGCGAGGTACTGGCCGGCGGCGCGGCCCCACGACCAGTCCTGGCGCATGCCGCGCTGCTGGAGCGCGCGCCAGGCGTCGCGTTGCTCGAAGGCGGCGAGCGCGCGCTCGCCGGCGTGCTCGAGGTCGTGCGCGTTGGCCTGCGCGAAGACGAAGCCGGTGCCGGAGCGCAGCGGCAGGTCGGCGTCCTGCACGGTGTCGGCGAGGCCGCCGGTGCGGCGGACGACGGGGACGGCGCCGTAGCGCAGCGCGATCAGCTGACCGAGGCCGCACGGCTCGTAGCGCGAGGGCATGAGGAAGGCGTCGCAGCCGGCGTAGATCTGCTGGCCGAGCGGCGGGTCGAACGCGAGCCAGACGCGCACCTTTGTCGGGAAGCGCTCCTGCAGGCGCGTCAGCTCCGCTTCCACCTGCGGGTCGCCCGTGCCGAGCACGACGAGCTGGACGTCGCGCTGCGCGAGCAGCGACTCGAACGCCGGCGGCACGAGGTCGATGCCCTTCTGGGCGAAGAGGCGCGTCACCGCGCCGAACAGCATCGCGCCGGCGCGCTGCGGCAGGCCGGCGCGCTCCTGCAGCGCGCGCTTGTCCTCCGCGCGGTCGTCGAGCGAGTCCGCGTCGTAGTTGCAGGCGATCGCCGGGTCGGTCTTCGGGTTGAACTCGTCGTAGTCGATGCCGTTGACGATGCCGGAGAGGCGCTCGCCGCGGGCGCGGAGCAGCGGGTCGAGGCCGGCGCCGTACTCGGGCGTGAGGATCTCCTTCGCGTAGGTGTTGCTGACGGTGTTGATGCGGTCGGCGTGGATGACCCCCTGCGCCATGCCGCTGAGCGCCATCTCGCGCGGGAGGTGCTCGGGAGGCGTGAGCTGCGCCTCGCCGATGCCGAAGTGGCGCGCGAAGCCGTCGTCGATCTTCCCCTGCAGCGCAAGGTTGTGGATCGTGAAGACCCGCCCGGCCTCGGCCCAGACGTGGGCGTCGCCGGCGGCGGCGAGGCGCGTCAACAGAAAGCCGGTGTGCCAGTCCTGCGCGTGGACGGCCTGCGGGCGGAAGCCGAGGTGGGGCGCGCAGGCGAGCAGCGCATCGCTAAAGAAGAGGAAGCGCTGCGTGTCGTCGTCGTAGCCGTAGACGTCCGGGCGGCGGAAGTAGCGCTCGTTCTCGAGCAGGTACACCGGCACGCCGCGGACCTCGGCCTGCCAGACGTCGACGCGCTCGTCGCCACCCGGCCACGGCACCTTCACGCCCTGCAGCAGGTGCGTCGGCCGCAGCGTCGTGCGCTCGATGGCGCCGTGCATCGGCATGGCGACGCGCACGTCGGCGCCGCGCTCGCGCAGCGCGCGCGGGAGGGAGCCGGCGACATCGCCGAGGCCGCCGACCTTCGCGAGCGGGCTCATCTCGACGGCGGCGAAGAGGACGTCCACGGGATCCTGTTCGGGGCGAGTTGGCGTGACGGGGCATGTGTACCACGGGGCGTGGGGGGCCGAAAGTCGACGGTCGGCGGTCAACAGTCTTGCCAGCATAGACGGCGAGCAGCGCGGCTCCGATGTCTGGTCCGCCTGGACCCCGCGGCGACGCTCGGGCTGGCGAGGTTCCACGCCCCGCAGCTCGCGCCAAGCCGTGGCGTACGCAGTAACGCGCCGCTGACGGGCGCGACGCTAGAGCGGGCGGCGGTGCACCGAGACGGCGTAGTCCCCGCCGGGGCGCCATGCGGCTCTGTCCCATGTTGCGAAGCGCTCGCTGAGCGCGAGGCCGGCGTTCGCGCAGAGCTCGTCGTAGCGCTCGAGCGACATCCGTGGCGTCGTGAGCTGGAAGCCTGCGATCAGCAGGCCGCCGGGCGACAGGTGACGCGCGATGTTCGAGATCACATCCTGCTCGGAGCCCGGCGTCAGGAAGATCATGACGTTGCCGGCGGCGACGACGCACTCGAACGTGCGCCCCAGGTCGATCGTCGCGAGGTCCGCCAGGTGCCAGAGGACTTCGGGCGCCTTGCGCTGGGCGTTGATGAGCAGCGTGTCATCGAGGTCGACGCCGACGACGTCGAGCCCACGGCGCGCGAGCTCGCGTCCGACACGGCCGGTGCCGCAGCCGGCATCAAGCACCGAGCGCACGCCGTACGACTCGACGAAATTCGCCTCGCCGTGCACGTCCTTGCCGGCGGCAGCGGCGGCCTCATAACGCGCGTCGTAGGCGTCCGCGGACATGCGCGCGTCCATCCGCGTGCCGGCGAGCCATGGGTTCTGTTCTTCCGGCATGCCGCTAGACCTGCTCGCCGCTTCAGACGGCATCTCGGGAGCCGAGAGCGATGCTAGATATCGAGGTTCTGGACCTGCGTGGCGTGGCCCTGGATCCACTTCTTGCGCGGGGCGACTTCATCGCCCATGAGCGTCGAGAAGATCTCCTCCGCCTTCATTGCGTCCTCGATGCTGACGCGCAGGAGCGTGCGCTTCTCCGGGTCCATCGTCGTCTCCCAGAGCTGCTCGGGGTTCATCTCGCCGAGGCCCTTGTAGCGCTGGATCTGCGCCTTCTGGCCGTCCTTGAGCTTCGCCAGGAATGCGTCGCGTTCCTGGTCGGAGTAGATCCACGTGTGCTGCCGGCCGACCTGGATGCGGTACAGCGGCGGCTGCGCGAGGTAGAGGCAGCCCTCCTCGATGATGCCGCGCATGTAGCGGAAGAAGAACGTCAGCAGCAGCGTGCGGATGTGGGCGCCGTCGACGTCCGCATCGGCCATGATGATGATCCGCCGGTAGCGGAGCTTGTCGAGTGTGATCTGGTCCCCGAAGCCGGTGCCGAGGGCGGTGATCAGGGCGCGGATCTCCTCGTGCGCCAGCATCTTCTCCATGCGCGCCTTCTCGACGTTGAGGATTTTGCCGCGCAGCGGCAAGATCGCCTGGAAGCGGCGGTCGCGCCCGGTCTTGGCGGTGCCGCCGGCGCTGATGCCCTCGACGAGGTACAGCTCGCACTGGTACGGGTCGCGCTCGGAGCAGTCGGCGAGCTTGCCGGGCAGCATCGTGCCGTCGAGCAGGCCCTTGCGGACGACGAGGTCGCGTGCCTTGCGGGCGGCCTCGCGCGCGCGGGCGGCCATGATGCCCTTCTCGATGATGCGCCGCCCGTCGGACGGGTGCTCCTCGAGGTACTGCATCAGCCCTTCGGTGACCGCGCTCTTGACGTGGGACTCGACGGGCGCGTTGCCGAGGCGCGTCTTCGTCTGGCCCTCGAACTGCGGGTCCGGCAGCTTCACGCTGATGACGGCGACAAGGCCCTCGCGGGTGTCCTCGCCCGAGAGGTTGGCATCGTCGTCCTTGAGGAACTTGTTCTTGCGCGCGTAGCTGTTGAGGACGCTGGTGATGGCGCCGCGCAGGCCGGTGAGATGGGCGCCGCCGTCGATCGTGTTAATCGTGTTCGCGAACGAGAACTCCGCCGTCGAGAAGCCGTCGTTGTACTGGATCGCGCATTCGACCTGCGTCGTGTCGACGGTCTTCTCGATGTAGATCGGGCGCGGCGAGAGCGTGTTGCGGCCCTTGTTGACGTGCTTCACGAACGACGCGACGCCGCCCTCGAAGCAGAAGTTCATCTCGCGCTCGCGTCCCTCGCGCTTGTCCTCGAAGCGGATCCAGATCCCCTTCGTGAGGTAGGCCATCTCGCGGAAGCGCTGGAGGAGCACGTCGTAGTCGTAGTCGATCGAGTCGAAGATCTCGTCGTCGGCGAGCCAGGCGGTCGTCGTGCCAGTGGCCTTCTGCTTGGGGTCGGGCGTGGACTTGAGCCCGCCCTTCGGCGTGCCGCGCTCGTACTCCTGGCGGTAGACCTTGCCGTCGCGCCGCACCTCGACCCACATCTTGCGGGCGAGCGCGTTGACGACGCTGGCGCCGACGCCGTGGAGGCCGCCGGAGACCTTGTAGGCGCCGCCGCCGAACTTCCCGCCGGCGTGCAGCACCGTCATGATCGTCTCGAGCGCGGACTTGCCGGTGGTCTTGTGCTTGTCGACGGGGATGCCGCGGCCGTTGTCGCGCACCGTCACCCAGTTGTTCGCCTCGATGGTGATCTCGATGCGCGAGCAGAAGCCGGCCATCGCCTCATCGACGGAGTTGTCGACGATCTCGTAGACGAGGTGGTGGAGGCCGCGCTGGTCCGTCGTGCCGATGTACATGCCGGGGCGGCGGCGGACAGCCTCCAGCCCCTCGAGGACCTGGATGTCGGAGGCGGTGTAGGAGGCGTCCTGCTTCCCGCGCTTCGCCCGCGGCATCTCGTCCTCGACGCGTTGTCGTACCATGTTGTGCCTTTTGTCCTGGTCTCGCGCCGCGCGTCCCGCAGGCGCCTGAGGGGTGTCCGGCGATCGACAAGGGCCCGGGCGCCGGGGCGCTCTGGCCCTCCCGAAAAATGGCCCGGACCGGGCCGGGCTCGCTTCAATATTCTATCAGATCCGAACCGTCGGACGGCGGTCTCGGCGGCACGAAAGGCGGCCACGCGGCAGTGCTCGCAGTGCCATCGGGGCGACGGCCGGCTACGGTTGAGACAGGCTGCGGCGACGCGGCGAGATTCCTCGCCGCGCTCGGAATGACAGGCTGCCGCCGCGAAGAGCGGCGGTGCTCAGAACTCCGAGGCGCGGGCGCTGACGTCGCCCCGCTACAGCGACGAGCCGGAGACCGCTTCGACGATCCGCAGCGCCAGCTCGACGCCGAGCGGCAGGCACGCCTCGTCGAAGTCGAAGCGGGGGCTGTGGTGCGGGGCCACGTGCTCGCGGCCGGCGGGCGCGGCGCCGAGCAGGAAGAAGACGCCGGGCGCGCGCTGGAGGAAGTAGGCGACGTCGTCCGCGCCCATGACGCGCGTCTCGCCGACGTTCTCGGGGCCGACGAGCCCGGCGGCGACGCCGGCGACGAGCGCCGCCTGCTCCGGGTCGTTGACGACGGCGGGCAGCGTCGACGTGTCGAAGCGGTAGTCGGCGCCGAACGCCGCGGTGACCCCGCGCAGGATCTCCTCGGCGCGCTTGAGCACGCGCGCGAGCACGGCGTCATCGAACGTGCGGATCGTGCCGGACATCATCACCTCGTCCGGGATGATGTTGCCGCGCTCGCCGCCATGGATGCGGCCGATCGTCAGCAGCGTCGTCTGGTGCGGGTCCACCGAGCGCGAGACGATCGTCTGCAGCGCGACGACCGCATGCGCGGCGGTGACGATCGGGTCGACGGCCTGGTGCGGCGAGGCGGCGTGCCCGCCGCGGCCGCGGATGATGATGCGGAAGTGCGTGGCAGCGGCCATGATCGCGCCGGGCGCGACGAGCACCTCGCCGAGCCGGTTGCCAGCCCAGATGTGGAGGCCGTATGCGTGGTCGACGCGGGGGTCGTCCATGATGCCGGCATCGACCATGCGCTTCGCGCCGCCGACGTGCTCCTCGGCGGGCTGGAAGGCGAAGCGCACCGTGCCTGCGAGCGCCGCGCGTCGCGCAGCGAGCGCTTCCGCGATGCCCAGCGCGATGGCGACGTGGCCGTCGTGCGCGCAGGCGTGCATCGCCTTCGTCGTGCTGGCGAACGGCAGCCCCGTCTCCTCGACGATCGGCAACGCATCGATGTCGGCGCGCCAGAGGAGGTTCGGGCCGGGGCGTCCGCCGCGGACGAGCGCCGTCGCTCCGGTGTCGGCGACGGCGCGCACGTCGTCGAGCGCGAGCGCCTTGAGCCGGTCGAGGATCACCGCCTGCGTGCGCTGCTCCTGCGTCGAGAGCTCGGCGTGCTGGTGGAGGTCGCGCCGGATGGCGACAAGCGCGGGCGCGAGCGCGCGCACCGCCGGGCGCATGCGGTCAACGAACGCGGGCGCGGCCGTGCCGGACGGCATGCCTTGTACTGGCTCGATGCGACGGGCCGACGTCACCCTCACACTGTACCCGCGCCCGGCGCATGGTCGGCGAGGGCCTCGACCGCGACGGTCGCCCTCGCTACCCTCCCGACGCCATGCCGACCGCCCGCCGCAGCCAGCGCGACCCCGCCTCGCTACGCATCCGCGACTTCCTCGCGCTCGTGCACGAGGGCGTGCGCGCCCGCCTCGGGCCGCGGCTCGACGGTATGACGATGCGGCAGCGCTTCGGCTACGCGCAGTACTATCGCGGCGACCCCGGCGTCCACTTCGAGGTCTGGGTGCAGCGCAAGACGCAGCGCCTCGAGGTCGGCCTGCACTTTGAGACGCCGGACCGCGAGCGGAACTACGCCTGCGCCGCCGCGCTCGCGGCGCGCGCGGACGAGGTGGCGGCCGCCGTCGGCCCGGAGTACGAGCTCGAGGAGTGGACGCCCGCGTGGACGCGGCTGCACCACTCGTCCGCGGCGCCCTCGCTGACGCCGGAGCTGGCCGAGGAGGGCGCCGAGCGCGTGGTCGCGCTGATGCGGGGGATGTGGCCGCTGCTCGAACTCGAAGATGTGCTGGCGGCCGTTGGCGCGGCTGGGCGCTTGACGCTGCAGGCCGGACGGCCCGCTTCGCATGTACGCGCGGCGAAGCCGCGGTCGCGCGGTCGCGCTCGACCCAGCAGCCAGCCGCGAGCGTCGAGCGACGCGGCGTCTCGCCGGCGGCGCGCGCGATGATCGACTCGCACACCCACCTGCAGCCGCACGGCGCGGCGCCACCGCTGACGCGCGAGCGGCTCGAGCGCTACGTCGCCGTCGCGCGCGAGCGCGGCCTCGACGGCATCTGCGTGACGGAGCATCTGTTCCGGTTCGAGGAGGCGTACCGCGCGCTGTACGGCTGGTGGGACGACGACCCCAGTCCAGAGCTGGCCGCGCTCGCGCAGCGCTACTGGCAGGACCACGCGACGATCGCGGTCGCGGAGTACGTGAGGCTGGTCGAAGACGCCAAGCGCGACGGGCTGCCGGTGTGGCTGGGCATCGAACTGGACTGGCTGCGCGGGCGCGAGGAGACGCTGCGCGCGTTCCTCGCGCCGTACGACTGGGACATCGTTGTCGGTTCTGTGCACTACATCGGTGCCTGGGGCTTCGACAGCGGCGAGTTCGCCGCAGAATGGGAACGGCGCGATGTCGCGCAGGCCTGGGCGGACTACGGCGCGCTCGTCGCCGAGCTGGCGGCGAGCGGCCTCGCGGACGTGATCGCGCACCCGGACCTGCCGAAGGTGCTCGGCCACCGGCCGGCGGACGAGACGCCGCTGCACCGGACGATCGTCGAGGCGGCGGCGAAGGCGGACGTCGCCGTGGAGCTGAACAGCAACGGCCTCAACAAGCCGTGCCGCGAGATGTATCCGGCGCCGGCGCTGCTGGCGCGTGCGCACGGCGCCGGCCTCGCGATCACGCTGGCGTCGGATGCCCACACCCCCGAGCGGGTGGGCGAGAGCTTCGACGCGCTGGTCGCGGCGGCGCGTCTGGCGGGATACAGAGAAGCAGTGTCGTTCGCCGCGCGGCGGCGCGTCGTGCACGAGCTGGGCTGATCCCTCGCGTGCCCACGCGGTGCGAATGGTGGTACTCGTGAGGTGAGGCTTGCGGTCGGCACGGCTGAGGGGCGGCGGCAGCACCGTGGCTATACTGCATCCGCCATGG
>Ga0073934_10006312_pt1 | contig 17376 bp, 13 predicted proteins | sample LarsenN4metaG_FD_76834 | JGI IMG/M metagenome (GOLD analysis project Ga0073934, IMG submission 76834) | Hot spring sediment bacterial and archeal communities from British Columbia, Canada, to study Microbial Dark Matter (Phase II) - Larsen... ... | reverse complement strand
TAAATGCGCGCGATCCAAACTTTCTCACCTGTAAAACCGTAGGTGAACGCCACAAGACGTTCAAAGACCACAGGTTCCACATCGGCCTTGAGCTTTGCCTGGCGAATCCCGGTCTCCAGATGCCAGGTGGAGATCCCATCGGGCTGAGTCTCGAAATACAAGCCACGCGCCTTGATCGCAGAGACCAGCTGACGGGTGGGATGAAAGTCAAGGGGAAGATCGGTCAGGTCGTACAGACGGATTGCTAAAGCTGCCCCAAAGATGAAGACAAGCGCGAGGGTCCGCGCCGCGCGGGATGAAAAAAACGATGCCTGGGACATAGCCGAAGTATTTTATCAGATTCGTGTTCTACCGATCCCCTGAAAACTTCCGCTGGCGCCGCCGAAGGATCGCGTTACGCAGCCTGCTCAAACCAGTCAAATTCAAGATGGCAGAAATAAATATATTCAACTTTGCAAGCGCCGTCGGAGGGTGGATGAACAATGCACGAAGCCATGCACCTAACGCCGAAAGACTTTGTTCCCCATCGAGCAGATAACGTGCGTCATAGCGATGAACGGAGGCGTGGGCGCGTCTTTTCACGCCGGAAACTGCTTCCGCTAAACCGGGCTGCTTTTTTGCCCAATCCAACACTCGGAATGCCTCGCGCCCAAATTCGGCGGCCTTGGCGCGATTCTTTGCCTGGGGGTGATAGCGCGCCGCAGACCAGATCTGCGGGATATGTAATATCCTGCCCTGCTGCGCCAGGCGAATCCAAAGATGATGATCGAGCATAAAATGAAAATTTGTCTCCAGCATCCCCGTTTTTTCAAAGGCAGAGCGCCGAAAGAAAACACTGGACTGCCCGATGATCTGGAAACACAGCAAATCTTCTAAAGACAACTGCTTGTATCTCAAAATGTTGATCGTCTGTCCATTCCCATCGACCGCGAACATATCTCCATAGACCATCACTGCATCTGGATTTTGCTCGAAGCATCTCACCGCCACAGAGACCGTATTCAGTAAATAATAATCGTCCGAATTCAGCCAGCCTAGAATCTCACCGCTTGCATGCGCAAACCCTTTGTTGATCGCTTCTGCCTGGCCGCTGTCCTTTTCGGAAATCCAGTACGTCAAACGGTCGGCATATTTCTTGATGATCTCGACCGAGTTATCCGTCGAGCCGCCGTCAATCACAATGTATTCGATGCGCGGGTAATCCTGCTCGAGCACTGACTGGATGGTTTGCTCAAGATAGGGAGCTTGATTGTAGGATGGGGTAACAATCGAGACAAGGGGCTGTTTCGTTGCCTGAGTCGAGTTCATGATAAGTAAAGATTCATTGCTACGCCGCCGGGAACGGCGGCTGGAGCATCTTAGAAGAGGGTGTTGTAGTCTACCTTCGGAAAGATGGTCAGCTTGCCGCCGATTGTGGCATCGAGAACCTCACGCCCGGCTCTTCGATAGGCGCCGCGCGCCATGGCGTATCCGACTTCAGAGGTTTCCAGATCGGGTAATTGCCAGCGGAAGCCTTTTCCAAAATAAGCAGGCGAGAAATGATTCGGATCATCGCCTTGTGAGGTTATCGTGGAATTCGGCTTGCCGGTTGTGCTGTAATTATGATCCACGCCGATGAGGATTACCTGTTGGAATCCCATGTGAAAGGCAAGCTGTAGTGTCACGTTCGTAACCGTCGCGCCTTCCCAGACTCGGCCGCGTACATCGGTGGAGAAGTGTGGACCGGTGTAAGAGGTGTAGAGGAAAGTGGGTAATTGAGTAATTGGTAAATTGGCTGGGAAGTAATGCCGCGAGCGCCAGGCAAGAAATTTTGGCAGGGAAAGATTAGCAAGATCATTTGCCGTCTGCTCGATGACAAGATCGTTGACAACGGTCAAGTATGTTGTGGAGAAACCCAGTTCAGGGAACATCAGGTAAATGCGGTTCATCCCAAAGGTGAACTCATTATTGAGCTTGCTCAGATCCGTTTGTTTGAGACTGGGTCCATTGGCGATCACAAAGGCGCGTTTGCCTTTGTGAATATCCTTGAGCGCGGCAAGTCGACGGATGCTCTCCCGCCGCCAGGGATGAAGAAATGCGGCAGGCAGTTGAGGAATCCGTTTGATCGAATCATAGGTATTGCGGCCGAACTGCCAGAGGAATGAGGGTGTGATGGTTTTTAGTTGTTTCATTTATTCCGGACCAAAGGCATAGATCGAGACGATCTGGTCTTCCTGGAGGAGGTCAAGCCCATCGAGGAGCCTCTTCAGTCGTTCCCCGCTGGGAGGCAGGTTGCGAAAAATGACCAGCAGCACTTTTTTGTCTGTCCCTTTCTCTTTTAATAACTCGAAGTCTCTTATATTGTAACCGGCGCGGTCTGACCAGAGATACAGGGATGAAATCGAGTTGGTATAGATCGGAAAGGAAGAATAACTGCGCAGCGCCTGGACAGGTTCAGAGTGATTCCAGCCTCGACGTGCGATGCCAATGCCTCCCTGATGAAACCGCGGAACGCTGACAACCGTTCCACTGAGGTAATAGGCAAACAATCCAAGCGCCACGAGGATTATAACGATCCTTGTTCTTTCAACGTTGTTCCACAGGTAGGAAAGAAATACAGCAAACAGGATCAGAAGCGAAACCAGCATGGGCGATAACATGCGGTCGCTTAAACCGATATCGGCATCCACCCATGTTTTTGAGATGATGATCATAGCCAAGTAGGTAATGAGATAAACGATATGCATCACAATAATTTCGTTATTTTGAGTAAGGCTTGACCAGCGACCCCTGTAAACTCTCAGCCAATAGATCACTATTCCGAGTACTAATAGGCCGCTTAATAACAAAAGAAATTTCAAACTTCTGTCCACCAATGGTGCTGGCAGGAACCACTCGAAGATGACATTGATCGCCGAGAGATAGTTTTTCTCAGTCAGGGGATGGAATTGGATCAGGCGGTCGTTCAGGGTCGAGGTAAGCAGGTAGCCGCGCAACGTCCAGAGCGCGATCGGCAAAACCGTAATGGAGCCGAATAACAGCACATCGACAAGCTTTCGCTTGAGATCGAATTGACTAAAAAAAATCACGATGAGTACAGCCAGGATCAAGGACAAGCCAACATAACGCGTCAAAAAAACACTCGCGGCAAGGAGGGCGCCCAGGATCAGCCATTTGCGATTTATTTCTTTTAGATACCGCGCGAGTGCAAGAATTGTGCATAACCCCAGGCAAATATAAAGCGCTTCGCTCAATGCCCAGGAATGAACTTCGATCAACACAAAGGAAATGGAAAAAAGTAAAGATGCAAGGAGAGAAAAGTAATAAGAATGCGTTAGCTGGCGTACGCTCATGAACACTAAAGAGATATTGACCCCAAACAAAAAAATATTGAGAAAGCGGGCCCCTTGCAGGGCAGAGATACCCACCAATTCAAACACAGCTAAGACGATGGAAAACATCGGTGGATACTTGGTCATCGGCTCCAGCAATCCATCCCCATAAGGGATGGAGAAGCCAGTGCCAGCCGCGAAGCTTCGGGCGCTGGCTACGTACTGGAATGTGTCTGAGATCAAGCCTGCTCCCCACGTCGTGCTATACCAGACCAGAAACATACCGGTCCCGACAACCAGGGCGACCAGAAGAACACGCGCGTCAAGATTCTTCAATGAAGGATCCTTCATCCAGTAATTCGTTTATTCAGTGCTGAGACGCGCCGTCGCGCCACCGTCGACGACAAGCGCCTGGCCGGTCATAAAGGATGACTGCTCACTATCCGCCAAAAAGTAAATTGCGTGTGCGATCTCTTCGGGTGTCCCAACCTTACCACTGACCGTCTTCCGTGCAAGATTATCGAGGCGCTCCTGCATATCGCCATGCCCGACGTGTCCACGTCCCAATCCTGCGCGCAGCATAGGCGTATCTACGGCACCCGGCAGGATGGCGTTAACGCGGATGTTATCCGGCGCGAATTCGATTGCCATGGCGCGCGTCAGGGCAAGCAAACCTCCCTTCGATGCGGCGTACGCAGCGATGTTGGCCGAGGTCTGGATGGCATGAACCGAGGAGACATTGACAATCGCTCCGCCTCCTGCAGCTTTCAACAATGGATGGGCAAGCTTGACGAACAAGAACACGGAACGAAGGTTGGAAGCCATGACCGCATCCCATTCTTCGACGGTTGTTTCCACCAGTGGTTTGGCAACCTGCACCGCCGCGTTATTGACCAGGGCATCGAGCGTCGGATGGAACGCACGCGCCTGTTCAAAAATCTGCTCGGTCGATTCGGGCTGGGAGATATCGGCTTTGATGAAACAGCCATCTTGCGGAAAGCCTTCGCCAAAGTCATTGCGGTCCACGCCAATGACACGCCAACCATTTGCAGCAAAGTGCTGCACGGCTGCGCGACCGATCCCGCCCCCCGCACCTGTGATGAGAATAGTTTTTGTCATAGGTTTACTTTATTTTGTACACGGACAACACGGATTTAACGGATGCGCAATTAAGTTTTACGGAATCTTTGCCCAAGAAAGAGATCCTTTGCGAGGATTGTCGTAGATCTTACGATGAAATTCTGCCTGACGGCCAAAATTCAGAAGAAGACCCACTTCGATTTCAGTTGCCTTCAAATAATTGAGCAATTGGGCATCATGTGCATCGATCAATTTTTCAACTGATTTTATTTCGAGCAACACAACACCATTGATGATCATATCCGCTTTGTATGTGCCAACTACTTTTCCATGGTAATAAACACAAATCTCCTTTTGTTTTTCGACAATCATCCCAAGTTCAGTTAAGAGAACTTCCAACGCAGATTCATAAACCTTTTCGGAAAACCCAAACCCCAGTTCCTTCTGGAGTTGAAAGAAAGCGCCTAATATTTTACCTGTCAACTCTGAATGTTTTCCCTCAAATTTCCTTTGTGCATCCATACTACAACTCCGTCAAATTTAGAAGCTTCCGTGCTTTCCGCGCGATCCGTGTACCAAAATCAAACTTGCTCACTCATTGATCTCGCAGGAATTTTGAATGACCTTGAAATTGAAGGGGTTAGTGTACTCTGAGTATAAGCTTACATCGTCCAGCAGTTCAAGGCTTTGTCCAAAGTAAGAGTTAAAAATAACTCGAAATGTGTTCACCGGAGTAATCGTTGGGTACACAGAGGCATCTACACCCGGCAAGTAATAAGCATTGAGATTGCTCATCCGCGCCCGTGGACTGCTGGCAACCGTCGGTCCATGATCGCCCTGGATCACAATGATCGGCGGCGTGCTTGAGCTTTCGATGATCTTCGGCACGATTTCCATCATGCGGCTGCTGATGTAGATTGCCTGATCGCGGTAATGATTGGCTCCCTCCTGAGTCTTCGTTGTGCCGATTTCCGCTGGTTCAACAGGGCCACCCGTCGGCCCAAACACATAGGGAGGATGGGGCGCAATGATATGAACAAAGACAAACTTCGGTCCATCAATATACGATAGCTCATCTAATTTTTCCAGCGTAAAAAGAGTACGCTCGCGGAATCGCCCTGAACCGGAAGTCTGCATTCCAAAGCGATTGCCATCCTGGATCAGGCGCGCTAGGGTGGTTTCCATCAGAAGGGATTCGAATTCATTTAGCTCTTCCCAGGAATAGCCAGGACCAAGGAAATAGTCCGCATCGGTCAATTCGGTGGCCAGAAAGCCTGTTGCAAAAGCAACCGTTTTATAGCCAGCTTTTTCCAAGCTTACACGGGCAGTGCTCTGGTGAATTAAAGTATCCAGACCTGTGCGGTCATCGGAGCCTTCGGTAAAACGATCGCTGAGAGCATCAAGATAATTAAAGTTTAAAGAGGAAGCCAATGACATTTGCGTCTGGGCATAATTACTCAAAGAACAATCAGCAATCGTAAAGCCCAGATCTCTCAAGGTGTTGAGAAAGTCTGAATTATCGTATCCATATTCTTCTTTCAATACATCTGAGCGGCCATATCCATCGAGAATAATATAGTAGATATCTGGTGGCTGATCAGGGGCCTGTAAAGTTAATAAGGAGGCATTGTTCTCAACACTGGTTTGAGATAAATTACTTTGTACAGAAAAAGAAACCAATTGAATGACAGGAAAAATCAATAGAATTAAGCCAATTGCATTAAGTGTATAGGTTGCTGATACAAGATTTCGTGATTTACGGGATGCCCACCAAATAAGTAAAGCTCCCAAACCAAACCAGACAGGGATCAATGTGCGGTGACGAAATAAATAAAACCCATTAATCTGCACCCCTTTTAGCAAAATATAAATATGGCCGTAAGAGAAAAACAAGGCCAAGAGAATTGTCGAAACGAGCGCGGCTCGTCTCCAATCGCGATAAATCAAGAAAAAAGAAAAAAGCAAAAATCCAGCCAGCAGTATCGATAAAAACAGAGGTCGTAACCCGGCCGAAAAACCCACTTCGGAAATGTTAATTGCCAGGAGAGCCAGAATCGGATAGATGGCGAATAAAAAAGGATGCAATGTGAAGTGTCGAAGCCAGTTTCTGCTACGCGTACTCGACATGATATTCCAGGCCTAGCCCCTCCAGCAAATTCCTGATCGTATTCCAATGGACTCTCTCCCAGGCAGCCGGGCTGGAGTTGGAGTTATGCGGCGCGAGCAGGACGTTATCCATTTTCATCAAAGGACTCTCCAGCGGCAGGGGCTCGTGCTCGAAGACGTCCAGCGCGGCTCCCGCGAGACGTTTGACCTGCAGGGCTTCGATCAGCGCTTTCTCCTCGACAATGGGACCGCGCGCCGTATTGATCAGCACCGCATTCGGCTTCAGCAGAGCAAGTGTATCGCTGTTGATGAGATGATGGCTCGTCGGATTCAAGTCACAATTGATCGAGACGAAATCAGAGCTGGAAAGCAGCGTCTGCAGGTCTGTCATTTGGATGCCGGTTTCGGTCACAAAAACATGGTCGATTTCGATGATATCCGTCCCATAGACCTTCATCCCAAACGCCCGCGCCCGCCGCGTCACTGCCTTGCCGATATTGCCAACGCCGATCACCCCCAGTGTACATTCACTGAGCGCCTTGCCGGGAATTTTGTCCCATTTTCCCGATTTCATCTCCCTGTCCATCCACGGCTGACGGCGGGCAAAGGCCAGCATGTAACCGAGGACTGTATCTGCAACGGGCAGGGTGAACGCGTTCTGGGTGCGGCACAGCTTTATTCCATAACGGGAGCAAGCCTCGGCGTCGATAGAATCGATCCCTGTCCCCCACTTGGAAATGACTCTGAGACGCGGCAGGCAAGCCTCCAGCACGCGCGCCGTGTAGCGGTCATCCCCACAGATGGCACCATCGAATTGACCTGCATATCTCAGCAGATCGGCTTCTTCCATGCGCTCATGCACTTCTGGAATGATCAAGTCAATGCTGTACTGATCGAATACAGATCGAAAGCGGTCCACAATGGGGATCATGTAGGGAGCTGTGAGGAGAACGACGTATTTCATAGATTTCAGTTTTTTGTGATTGGAAACTATACTAAGTAGTTGTCGGAAAGTGCTTTTAGAAAATCTGCTCTAGGCGGCGTCCCCGCAGCCGAGGACGGCGGCTCGAGCAGGTCTTTTTATTAAGGGACTTTCCGCATTCCACTTAACAAACTCGATGAATTATCTGTTCAGGATTTTGACTAACGTGAACTTTCTCCATTGTGTATTGACCAGGACCACTTCATAGCTTCCATCGTTCACTTTAGAATCTATGAAGCCCCTGATCTCCGGGGTAACCGAATTCGAATACAGAAGGTATTCGATCTCCTGATTTTTCAGGAGCGAGAGGAAGACATTTTCATCTTGAAAATCAAATCGAACCTGATAATTCTTCAGCCCAGGTAAATATTCCATTGGATAATTCGTGAGGATCTTGGTCTGTGAATTCTCAGCGACAAGCTCGTACAACACCTCATTCGTTTTCGGGCTGAAATTTTGTTTCTGAAGAGAGACCTGCCTGTCGTAAAGCCCGGGTGAAATGTAAAAGCCGAGCGAAACCAGAATTATACATACAAAGGCTAGCGGCGCGTACACAGGGATTTTAAGAAGGTTTATTTTTCTTGCAATTTCAAAAACTTTATTGACGAAAATGTTGACAGAATATCCAGAAAAGAGCGCAAACATTGGCAGGAAGATCGCCAGATTGCGCGTGTCGTATCCCGCGAACCAGGCCCAGAGCAGAGGATAGGGAAGCATCAGCAGCGTAAGCGCGCGATAGAAATGGTCCATGAATGGCAGAGCCAGAATAATGACAACAAAGAGAATGAGGAATTTATCGAACTGTGCCATCGCAGCTACGATTTGCTGAAACAGGCTCACGTTCCCATAGGTATTCGCGCTCAGGTCGATCAATACCTCCAAATGCGGTCGGTCGGCGCCCGTTAAAACTTGTATGCCTTTGAAGGCATACCAGGAAATCCAGATCAAATAAATCAGCCCCAAACGGGGGAGGAAGTTTCCTGCTCTTTCCTTCCACAAAGACCAATCGGAGGAATGAAGGATCAACCAGGCAAGGACAGGATAACAAAGAGCGATATAGACGCCTGGCTGTTTTGTCACTGCTGCGCCAGCAGCAAAGACGGCACCCATCAACAGGGAACGATAGCGTTCTTCAGCTTCAAGCGTTCTTTGACTTTTTATTAGAAGATAAATCGCCATGAACCCCATAAAGGCCACAGCGATATCAACATATCCGTTCGATACTCCATCTCTGAGAAAGTTTTTCAACAATGGCATCAATAGAACCATTGCGATAAAAAAATGCGATTCCGAGGTGGCAATGCCCAGATTCATCAAGCCAACAAACATCAACAATCCAAATAGCGGCATGATACTTTTGGCAAAAAACTGGAGGGTGGTATCCCCTTGCAAGACATAGGTGATCGACCAGTTGGCAGGTATCAACTGCGGATAAAAGTGACTACCCGTCGGAATTTGACCTGCGGCCCATTCCGTCGCCCAGCGATTCCAGGAAACGACCGCATCCCATGCACTGAACACAGTCCCGGCGTTATCGAAGAAGATATTGGCAGCCCAGACAACGCTTCTTACTGCTAATAACAGGATCAGAGCTAACCAGGCAAAGTACAAGATTGTGACCCCATCGTGATCGCGGCGCCTGGGAGTGAAAAAATCAAAGAGATAACTCAAGCGATCCCACATGATGGTTGCAAACTTGTCCATTGATGTGCGAAAAGCGTCGCGATACAACCATATCAAAGCAATTAACTCTCCAAGAACAAAGATAGTAAAAACGCTCCTTGTATAAATACCAACGGCTGATAATAAAAATATTAAACAATAGTTGAAGATTAGACTTAAGCCAAAAACGGTCAACACTCTGTCAAATAAATTCCCCTGAATGTTTATCAATTTATAGATCACCAAACCGGATAAGGCTGTGATCTGCAAAATGGCGAGGATGCCAAGGGCGAGAGCCATTTTCACTCCAACAATGTGATACTACTTCGAGAATTTTTCACCGCTGCAAAACTTCGCTGCATACGGGCGCGACAATAGAATAATCATATGGCCTTGCATGGCTCGAATATCGAGATATATCTTCCAACATTTCATAATTTTTTCCAAAATACTTGTTGAAAATCAGCCGAAAGGTATTTACCGGCGATATATTCTCGTAGAGCCCTGATGAATCACCTGGAAAATAATAGGCGTTCAAGATATACATGCGATGTGATTGAAAATCCCAGGATTCCTCTGCAGGGGCTTCCTCTGTGATCTTGACAGACCAGAAGTCAGGACCATGATCTCCCTGGATAATAATGACCGGTGGTCTGGAAGAGGTTTCGAGAATGCGGTTTATCACGTGCTCAATATTCTTATTAATGAACTTCACCTGATTAACATAACCCTCGGAAAAAATGTCAAATCCCATCTTGCCGGGCTGATAAAACTTAGGGTCCATTTCTTCACCGTTCGGTCCGAACACAAAGGGTCGATGCGGAATAATAAAATGAGCAAAAACAAACTTTGGGCTGGGTAAGTCTATAACATTGCTGCTCAACTGCTCGAGCAGAAACAAGGTCCTTCTGCGGTCCCAGTTCGCAAATCTCTTCTCCGGTGGTTGTTTAATAAAATCCATAGAAGCACGCCAGATTGTGGTCTGTGCAAACATCAGTTCAAAATCAGTCATTCCACTCTTCGGTGGTTCCAGATAGTATTGAGCATCTTTCCATTCTGAAACGGGGAATTTCGTACTAAATGAAACTGTATGATATCCCATCGATTCCAGCATCTTGCGAGTGGAACTATATTGACCTGCTACAATCAATGGCGCTCGATCACTGTCGTCCTTTTCTAAACCCGGCACAAATTCATCAACATAGTTGAGATTGAGTGATGAAGACAGCGAAAGTACTGTTTGGCTGTAATTGCTCTGGGCGCAGTCTGCTACGTAAAATCCTTTTGCCTCAAGAAAATCCAAAAATTCTGAATTCTCGTAGTCGAACAAATTTTGCAGGGTATCAGCTCTTCCATAGGCATCTAGAATGATGTAATAGATATCCGGTGCATAACCAAGCGGAAGTTCCGTATATACAGTCTGTTCGAATCGATTCGCTGTCGCCCGACGAATCTGGTAATCGTGGGTAACATAAGATATGGTTTGAAAAAGAGGATAAACAAGCAAAAACGCAGAAATCAGGTTTAGTGTCGGAGCAACTGCCCGTGGATTTCTTAACGTCCGGATCGACCACCAGCAACCTAGCACAGCCAATCCCGTCCAAAGCGGCAAAAGTTGACGATGACGACCCAGGACAAATCCCGAAATTTCCACAGTCTTCAAATAATTATATAAGTGGCCATACGTAAAAAACAAAAGAGCCAAAACGGATATCGTGATCGCGACGCGGTGCCAATCGCGGATTAAGAAGAAAAATAATATTGTTGTTATGAATACACTCAAGAGCATAAAAATCAGCAGCCGCCATACCGCGCTGATCGTGATTTCACTGATATTGGATCCCGTTAATGCCAATAGCGGATAGAGGGTGAAGAAAAAAGGGTAAAACGGCAGAAACTTAATTTTTTCAATGATTCTCATAGAGTCATTTGTCGGTCAAGCAAACATAGAAATCAATCTTTCGAACAGGGATAGGGCGACTCAGAAAAATTATACAATTTCGGCACAGGGGAAAAATAGGTCTTATCCTTGAGCATATCATAGTTGCCGCCAAAATAATCGTTGAACACCAGGCGGAACGAATTTACCGGGGAAATGGTTGGATACAACTCTGTTTTGTGGCCGGGCAAATAGTAGGCGTTCAAAATGAAAAAGCGTTGTGGATCGGGCTGGAGCCATGGACCGTGATCGCCCATCATAATAATGATAGGCGGAGTTTCGGATTCGGCAAGGATCGTGTCGATCATCTCAAGCAACTTGGTGTTCAAAAACTCTAGTTGATTAATATAGCCTATTTTGAAAGTATTGGCCGGGTATACCTTTTTCTCATTCCAAAAATCTGCAGGATTGGTAAACTCTCCATTTGGGCCAAACACAAAAGGCGGGTGTGGCATGATCAAGTGAACGTGAACAAATTTGGGGCCCTGCATCTTCGCGATATCTTCCATACTGTTGAAAACTAGCAGGCCGCGATCTCGGAAATTTTGCCCGCTGATCTGATCGAGATCCAGCCAGCCGATGTCTTGCAGGTTGCGGGCTAAGGTTGTTTGGATGAATAATGTCTCGAATTCACTGATGCCCGAAGAAAAAGGCGGAGGCGTGAGGAAGATGTGGGCATCATCAAACTCACTCCATGGAAAACCATTTGCAAACGATATCGTTTTATATCCCATGCCTTCAAGCTGGTAACGTACTACATTATGCTTGAGTGAGTCCCATAGGTGACGGCGAGCCGTGCTGTTGGGATCGTTGAATTTTGGGTCGAGCTCCTGTAAGTAGGAAAGATTCAAAGAGGAAGCCAGGGAAATTTCTGTGCGCGTATAGTTGCTCTGACTGCACTCGGCCACATAGAAGCCGCGTGACTCCAGGGCATTGATAAAGTCACTGTTATCATAGTTAAAGGACCGCTTCAGTAAGTCGGCACGCGTGTACATATCCAGGATGAAGTAATATACATCCGGTGGATTCGGCGGAAGCGTGAGATCCTGCAGCGGCGCGTTCTGCGCGGCGACATAGTGCCCCCCTCGTGGGCTCAGCCCGGGCCCGATCTGAACCAATGAGGTAATCACCAGCCCCAGCGCGATCACATTCAAGGCCGCTGGAGACGGGGATTTCCATCTCGTCCAGAGGACTGCAAGCACTGCCAGGATAAGCCATCCAATCAGCAGCCAGATGTTGAAATCAACGTCGCTGAGCTTTTCAGTCAGAAGAATATGGATATGCCCGTAGGAGAAGAAAAGAACCAGCCATAATGCAGTCAGGAACGCGGCGCGATTCCAATCCCGAAAGATGGCTTTTAGTAGAACAAGAAGGATACCTGCAAAAACAACGCAAACAAGCAGTGGACGCCAACCGGCTTCTGGTTTTACTTCACCGATATTTTCAGCCAGCAAAGCCAGGACAGGGTAGGTACTGAGAGCAACTGGATACCACGGGATAGAGAACCATTTGCCTAATCTTTCCCAGATCACTTTAAAACGTCCCAATTTGATTTTTTCTCCTCAACAGGAAATCTGTAATAGCAAAGTCGAGCTCCTCATCGATATCCCAGGCTTCCCCGGCGTCGATCTCGAACATCATCGGCTTTTCCCCGATGCGGTGATGTCTCTTGACCAGGTTTTCACGGGTAAAAATATAAAGGCACGAATTCTCTTCATAAACGGGCGGCAGATCCTGGGTCTGGATCAGAACGGTAGGATCATGATTGATGGCGCGCCCATCTTGAAAATATAAACGAGTTTGCAAGCGAGTGACAGAAAACAGTGAGTCGTAATTTGGGTAATTCGTAAGTAGGGATTGGATCGCACGCGAAACGGTTTGCGGTTTGAGTAATGGATTCGTACTGTGCGTCTGTAAGTAAAAATCTGCCGGCACCTGAGCAGTGTCGTGGATCAGGATGTCGTTCATCGGCACATCATCCGCTCGCAGCTCTTCAGGGCGGTCGATGACTCTGACCTGCGGAAAATGCTGGCGCAAGCTATCCACTACAGGATTCGAGTCTGTATCGACAACAATCTCGGTAATTTCGGGGACAGCAAGCAGCGTTTCAATGATGTAATGGAACAGCGGTTTCCCCGCCAGCATCCGATAATTCTTGCCCGGCACACGCTGGCTGTGATGCCGCATGGGGACGAGAGCGACAAGTGTATTCATAGATATTAGCTACTGTGAAGCGATACAAGAATTCGGCACTTCGTCGAATACATAGGGTTGTGTAATATCCACCTGGAAACTTCGATCCGGGACAAGGGGCAACGAGCCATTGAAATATTGATCGAATACCATGCGAAAATTATTCACCGGTGTAAGGGTAGGATAGAAATCCGGTTGGGGTTCGGGAAAAAGATAAGCGTTCAAAATGTCCATGCGTTTTTCGTCGGGGATGGTGATCGGGCCATGGTCCCCTTGAATAATAATAACGGGCTTTGAGGAGGAATTCGCAATGATTTTATGCAGTGTCTCCAACAGTCTAGCGCTAATAAACATAGCCTGATTGCGATAACCTTTGCGGAAATCATCTCTCTTGTAGCCCGTTTCGCCATTTTCATAAAAAGGCTGGACCACTTGAAATTCTCCATGCGGGCCAAACACAAATGGAGGGTGAGGCATCGCCAGATGAATGAAAACGAATTTCTTGCCGGGCAGGGAGGGAATCTCTTCCAGTTGATCTAGTACGAAAAGGACTCGTTCGCGCTTGCGCTCATCATCCGTCAAACTATATTGATCAAGCAGGCCCAGATCCATAGGCAGAAGCATGGCGGAACTTCTCAGGAGAAGGGCCTCAAAATTGTTGATCTTGTTTGATGGGAGCTGGTAATAAAGATCAGCATGTTCCAACTCCGTAAAGTTGTACCCGGTTTCAAATGCGATGATCTGATACCCAAGCCGCCGGAACGCAGCCTCTACCCTGCTATTCTTAATCGCCTGCTGCATCGGGCGATAACTTTTATTTTCAGGCTTAAACTCCTCGCCCAAATTGGGAACGTAGTTGAAATTCAATGTCCCTGCGAGTGAGGCTGTCGTATATGGATAGTTGCTCTGGCTGCACGAAGCGACGTAAAACCCAAGTTCATTCAACCCCTTGATAAAGTCAGAATTATCGTAGCGAAAATACTCTGCGAGCACATCGGAACGCGCATATTGGTCCAGGACAAAAAAATACACGTCGGGTGAATCCGGTGAAGATTTCAAATCAGCCAGAGATGGAACTTCCGATAACTTTGTCTGAGCGACATTCAAATTGGAGTACCAGAAGGAGGTTAACTTAAAAAGAGGAAAAACCAGCAACAAAACAGCCATCGAATTCAAGCTGGAGGTAAGAACCTGGTGATCTTTCCTCTTTAGAATCCAGAGGAATGATAAAGCCAATATCCCAACCCATAGAATTGCCAGCACTCGATGCCTGCCGAGCGCAACTCCGGCGACTTCCACCTTCTCTAAATAAGTATGCACATGCCCGTAGGAAAAGAAAAGAATATTGAGGACAGTGACCAACAAGCCAGCTTTTTGCCAGTCATGCAGAAGCCATTTCGCAATCAACAGTACAATCAGTGAAATGACCAGACTCAAGATTAGTGACCGATACGCAACAGCATAATTCACCTGTCCAACATTATTCGCTAACAGGCTGAGGATGGGAAAGATGGCAAAAAGAACAGCATGCCAGGGAGATGCGGAAAATCTTTGCATTTTTTTGTGAACTTCGATTCTGTAACAAAGCACCTGAACGCATCTTAAAAACAGCATGTCGAGATGCAGCCCAGGAGGTCTACAAAGGGCGATTATACCGAAATAGAGATATGCAAACCCCGGTCTTCGACAACCGCGTGGTCAGTGGCCAGCACAAGTATTGGGAACGATTTCATACTCTGTATCGTTCGTCAGCCCCGAAAAATAGCTCACATCCTCCAAAAGAGGATAAGTACCTCCAAAATAGGTATTAAAAACCAACCGAAAGGAATTGACGGGTGTAATCGACGGATACGCGAGATTGGTCGCGTCTTTCCCCAGAAAGTAGTAAGCCATCAGATTCCCCATGCGGTTTTTTGGTCCGCCATAACCGGTGGGGCCATGGTCGCTTTCCAGGACAATAATCGGGGGCACAGGCGAGTTTTCGATAATGGAACGAAGGACTGGAATGATCAATTTATTTGTATAAATCGTCTGGTCCCGGTACGCAACCCGCTTCGACTCATCTATATAAAAAGTTGAGTCATTCAACCCTTCCCCACCGCCATCTATATATACCTCCTCACCGTTTGCTCCAAAAATAAAAGGCGGATGGGGCAGCGCTAAATGAGCATAAACGAGTTTTGGCCCCGATAATTTTGGTATCTGAGGCAGAGTATCCAGCATATACAATATTGTTTCACGATGGGAAGGGGCGCTGGAAACCGATGGACCAATAAGCTGTAGATCAATTGGTGCGCGAACAAGCGTCGTATTAAGAAATAATTCTTCGAATGGACTCATTGTCGTAGCCAGCTGAAATCGAAGGGAATCCTTTTCTCCTTTCTGAAGGTAATAACTGGCATTGTTCCACTTCAACCATAGGAACCCGTTGTCAAAGGCAATCGTCTTATATCCGATTTCCTCTAATAATAAGCGCACCTGGTTCTCCGACAGGTATGGCTTGATTTTGGCGTTAAGGCTGCTCTGACCCTGTTCAGGAATAAGGTTTTGAATATAGTCCATGTTCAGCGTGGAAACGATCGACAACCTAGTTCGCGCATAATTGCTCTGGCTGCACTCCACAACGTAAAAACCCAAATCCTGTAATTCACTCAGGAATTCTGAGTTGTCCAACCCGAACGTTTCCTGTAGTATATCTTTGCGGCCATAGGCATCTAATACAATGAAGTAAATATCGGGAGCGCGTCCATCATTGGGTAAGTGAAGCGCTGTGGTCTGGATTTCCGTCCTGGAACCATATACTTGCTCTTTGTATAAATGCAAACCTATGGAGTATGCAGGGAAAAGCAACACGATCACCGACATGGAATTCAAAAACAGAGTGAACGGGCGCAGATCCTTAAGGCGAAAGATCAAAAACGTTCCTATAATCCCCAAGACAATCCAGGTTATGGCAAGCAATGGATGGCGAAAAAAATACAGATCGCCAAAAGCCACATCCTTAAGGTGCAAATCATCTTTCAGAAAATCATAGACATGCCCATAGGAAAAAAACAATAAAAGTAGAAAGCTAACGATTAAACCACCCCGCTGCCAATTTTTCGTCAGCCACTTCAGCAAAAGCAACATAAGCGCTGCAATCAAAAGTAGAATGATCGACGGCCGCCAGATAACATTGACCGAAGTTTCCGATATATTTTCAGCGTACAGGGAAAGTACAAGGTACAAACAGATCAAAAAAGGATGGATGGGCATACTATATGGGGCCGATCAGGATAGAGCAGGACTGACAATATGGTTACTCATTATACCGAATTGGCTCGACGTCTCTGCGCGCAGCGTCTTTCGGCTTTCTCTCCCTTGCATAATAAAACGTCTCACGCAGCTGCGGCGTGAGCAGCCCAGACTCGCGGTAGCCCAGGCGCGTGCCGTGAAATTGCATAAAGCGAAACCGGAATATGGACGATATATTTCGCCACAATACGCCCTCACGCGTCGCGTGCCGCAGGTCACTGAGAATGTTCATGAGCGTCAAACGGACAAAGTCATACAAACTGAAATGCGCCTCGGGATAGATTTGCTTGAACGCCATCCCTTCGCGGCGATAGCGGTTGAATACTCCTTGCGGGGTTTCTTGATGAATATGGATGATCTCGGCTTCTGCCACGTAGGCAATTTCATATCCTTTTTCTTTTGCCCATTTCGCCCAGGCCAGGTCTTCCAGCCCGGTTAACGTTTCATCGTACGGGTTCTTTTCCCATAGTATTCTTCGGATCGCGGCATTGGCGTTATTGCAGAAGGCAGTTGCCTGTCGCGGCTTGCTGCTATCCGGATACCATTGATGATAGATTTGCTGCTCTGAAAAATGGGCAGTCTCAGGTCCGCGCTGTTTGCCGTAGGTCAGAGCGATATTTTCATCTTCAAAGGGACGCAGGAGCGATTCGAGCCAATCGGGGTAAACAGGATACACATGCGCGCTGGCAATAACGATCAATTCGCGCGTCGCAGCCTGAATCCCAAGATTGAGCGAGCGCCCAAAGGTAAACTCACTGGATGGGATCCGCACGATCTGTGCTCCGAAGGATTCGGCAACGGGAACCGTT
>Ga0073934_10006311_pt1 | contig 17379 bp, 14 predicted proteins | sample LarsenN4metaG_FD_76834 | JGI IMG/M metagenome (GOLD analysis project Ga0073934, IMG submission 76834) | Hot spring sediment bacterial and archeal communities from British Columbia, Canada, to study Microbial Dark Matter (Phase II) - Larsen... ... | reverse complement strand
TTCTCATTCGTCTTACTCAGTGTGAGTAAGCATTATATTTAAATTAACCAGCCGAGACAAGCTTGGATAAAAAACACTCCCATACTATAATCAATTCCGACATGGCCGAGTGCTGGAATGATGCTCTCGAGTGGTTCTATCTGGAACGGGCCGATTATTCCGCCGGACTCGACATTCAGAGAGAGCTTCACCGGATAGTCCTCTCGAATGGTGAAGGGAAAAGGGGATTTTTACTGCTAATAGAGCACGACCGGCCGGTGATTACCATGGGCAGATTTGCTAAAGGGAGCAATGTCCTTCTTTCCGAGCAGGAGCTCAAAGCGCGGGGAATCGAGGTTTACCGGGTGGGACGTGGCGGAGATGTTACCTTTCACGGTCCCGGTCAACTGGTGGGTTATCCTATAATTAACCTTAGGGATTTTAAACTGAAGGTCCGGTCTTATGTCCACCTCCTTGAAGAAGCGCTCATCGCCGTTCTAGGCAGATTTAACATAGAGGGGAGAAGGATTGAAGGATATCACGGTGTTTGGGTGGGAAGGGATAAGGTCGCAGCAATCGGTGTACAGGTAAAAAATTCCACGACCATGCACGGGTTCTCGTTGAACGTCAATACCAACCTTAGCTATTTCTCCATCATAGTTCCTTGCGGTATTCGGGATATGGGCGTGACCTCGATGGAGAAAACGTTGGGAAAAGTGACCTCGGTCAAAGAGGTAGTGCCCATCTTTGCCGAAGAGTTTGGAAGAATATTCCAAACCACGATCAAGACTACGAACGGCCTTCCATTAGGGTGAAGACGTTCAGTTTGATTCGGTTCCTAGGTCAAAAAGGTAGTGGTGAAGAAGCTTTTGATATTCGAAGACGGTTTGCCTCCGGTAGTTTCTTTCTGCCCACCACCTTTTGGGGTCAAAGCTATCATACTTGGAGGGTCTAGTGATTACTTTTATCTCTCCATTTGTAACGTCTTCAAAGATAATTTTTGCTCTGGTTGTATGATATTTGGAGGTAACCAGAATCACTGATTTAATATTGTTCTTTTTGAGGAAGTCATTGTATATGATCTGTAGTTCACTGTAGGTGCTATCCGCTCTTTTCTCGATGGTCACCAAATCGGATTCAGGCACCCCCAGCTTGATGGCAATCAATTTACTGAAGTCATGGCCCTCAGGAAGTTTGATTCCGAGACTAATAAGCTCATCATAACCCTCCGGCTTAGGCCCCATGGTGAATACTATTAGAGGGGCATAGCCCCCCTTGTATATGTCTATCGCTTCCAAGGTTCTGTCTGGGACCGAGCCACCCAAGAGGATAATGGCATCGGCTTTTTCCAGAGGGTCTTCGGTTATAAGGTATTGGCCAACCGATTCCAAGATAGTGCCTCGAAAATTTACAACCCCTAGCACCATCAGGGCCAGTGTAGTGATTAAAAGTATCTTTAGTCGCATTTTTATAGAAACGTAGATGTCCTGACTTTCCGGGTTAGAAACCGCAGTTAAGCATTCATTTAGCTCGACGAATCAAGACTAGCGTTCACATATCTCCAAGCAATTGAAGAAGTAACATATCTCGAACGAAGCGGATTCGGGAGAATCGGAGCCGTGGACTATATTTCTCTCTATGTTTGAGGCAAAGTCTCTCCTGATAGTACCCTTGGCTGCTTTTTCCGGGTCGGTAGCACCCATTATCTCGCGTACCCTGGATATGGCGTTTTCCCCTTGCAGCACCATTACCACACAAGGGCCCGAGGACATGAACTCGGTTAGACTAGGGAAGAAGGGTCTTTCCCGGTGAACGGCGTAGAACCCCTCAGCCTCAGTCTTAGAGAGTTTTACCATTTTAAGAGCGATCACTCTTAATCCTTCTTTCTCGAATCTACTTATTACCTCTCCAATCAGATGTTTACTGACTCCGTCTGGTTTTACTATAGAGAGCGTTCTTTCCAATTAATAACCCTCCATCTTGTATATTGGACAAGGATTAATTTTTCTGTTCGATTATCCGCTGTCAAATAAAATCCCTTACCTAGTGCTGCTCAACCGGTGATCTTTCTCGAAAGTCAGGTCGAAGTATTTAATTCACCCTCGTAATAATCGATTCTCTTTCTTCTTTTCCTCTTAACCCTAACTCTTTCGATAACCTCGATGCTAGGGCTCCTGTCGCAAACGGCGGCTAGAAGGCCGATAAGGAAGGCAAAGTATAGTGCATTCGCCGGGATATGGAGATTAAAGTCGGCAAGGCTGTGGATAAGTATGGAAATAATGCCCGTTAGCGCGCCCAGGCCCAGAAAGAATCTGGAATAATCTCCCTGCCCAGAAAACACTTTTAGGGACCTTAGTGAGTTGATTATCAGAAGCAGAAGCGCGGTAATAAGCAGGGCAAAACCTATCAATCCGGTCTCGACCATGAGTTGAAGGTAATCGTTGTGCGCATAGGAATAAACGAAAGCCTGTTCCATAGAGTTTTTGTAGAGTGGATAAACATAGCTGAAGGTCCCAAACCCGGTACCAAATAGAGGGAAGTCCTTTATGGCGTTGAGAGAGTCTTTCCATACCAGTATTCTCCCGGGTGCGTCACCCTCGATTTGCAAGAACCTTTCGAATACTGGATAAAGTCCTATCCAAAGCCCGTATAAAACGGCGACTGCTACCACAAAAACGAGCATCCAGCCTATTTTTATCTTGTCTCTTTTCAGGCCATAATAGGTTACAAAGAAAAAAGCAAGCGATAGCATGGCACTAATAATACCCATTCTTGACTTCGACAGGATCAATGCCAGTAGCATTATTCCAACTAGGAAAAGCAGCAAGGCTTGTTTATAAAGGTGATCCGATGAAATCCAGGTTCTAAATAGAGACCTTTTTTTACTGTCCTGCCATGCGCATAGGGAAAGGGTATAGCCCAGAGCAATGGGGATAGACATCTCTATATACCCGGCAAAATGATTTCGATTGACAAAGCTTCCGGTGGCAGAGATTAGGTCCGGATAGGCAGAATTGCGAATGTCTAATAGGTACTGATATATGCCATAGGCTGACTGGAAAATTGATACAGCCAGCAAGGGATAGAGCAAAATCCTTATCCTATTCTCCGTCGTTAACTTCTTTGATATGACATAGCCAAAAGCTATGTATGAGAGCAGAAGCAGGGTTTCTCTCCAGGTGGCATTCGGATAAAGGCTGATCGTAACCGTATTTTTTAAGCTGGAGAATCCCAGGCTAGCCAGGAGGGAATTGCCTTCCCTCCAAATCCCCAAGCTCTTGTCGGATAAAATACCCAGAATGGACTCTGGAAGCGGGACGATTTGGAGGAGACATAGAGCCAGAAATAACAATAGTGGCAGAAGATTCTTGACGCTAATATTGTATTGGCTACTGTCTTGAAAAGAGTACAATAACCACGATAAAAAGAGCAGAAAAGCTTGTGTTTGTAAGACCAATATGGCCCAAGGTTCTACACTTCCAATTGGAAATGGCGAAAAACTAAGCAGGCTTAACGCGAAAAAGTATATTAGTTTATCGATTATCCTGAAGACCATGATTTCTGAGCTGGATTTCATTATACCATAAACCTATAAGTGGGCGGGATCGTGGCGAGTAGTACTTTAGTACTAGTATAAAAGTACTACTGTACTACTACTATATCAGTATTGATTAAGTTCTCGGGATTTGATATTAAGTAATAAACCGGCTGTTCAAGCTGGCCCGAATTTGGAGGGGAGTTATGCATAAGCCATATTGGTTAGATTGGCCAGGCATTGGCGATGTCTATTTATCGGTATATGGGTTAGGATTTGTTTAAGGTCAAATATATCAAAAAGGAGGATGCAGTGATGAATGTGTATATCCTTGCCTCACTTTTATCGGTCCTTTTATTGAACCTCCAGCTTGCTCGTGCAGCTAGTATCTTGGGTAGAGTCTCGGTTAAGTCACCCTCATCGGGTTCTAATATTTATCCTCTGGTCTCGGGTAATAAAATGACTTATGAGTATCCATCTCTTATAAGGATAGATGGAGGCACACTGGTGGCTAGTAGGGGAACCGTGTTTGAAGCGGTTGAGGAGGGAAATAAAATTACGTTCAAGGTGGATAAGGGGTCTATTGATTTCCGGCTCCATCCGCGAAAAGGAAGGGTTTCTTTCAGAACACCGCAAGGAGAGATTAATACCCTGGAAACGGTCCAGACTGCCAGTACTACCAGAGAAGGCAGGATTGTGGTACGTAACGGCGGTACTATAGTACAAGTTAGCAAAGGGGTATTAGAGACGCTCGACGCTGATGGACCGAGCGAGATAAAGGCGGGAGAAAATGTATTTTTAGGACAGAAAAAAGAGTTGGCTCAGATTCTACCAACAACGGAAACATGTGCGGAACTGGACGAGTTGAACAAGTTAGTAGGAGAGAACGGCATCGTGGACAAGAAAGGGTCGGGCCCGCAAGTTGAGGTACTGGTAGGGGGAAAGGTTCGAGATGCTATTCTGGTGAATGATGAACTGGAGATTATCGAGGCAGGTAAGCTAGCCGAGGATGATGCGGTAGAAATAGTGGGGGTCAAAGATTGCAAATTACTCGTACATAACCTTAACGATACCTCTGGCGTGGGGAGGCTGGTGGGCGCGGCTTCTGCTCTCGGACTATTCGGTACCGCCGCGATTCTTAGCGCAGTCGGTGATGGTAATAGTGATGGGGAGGCAAGCCCTGTCCAATAGCAACAAACCAACACAATGATTATTAAGTGTTACCTGAGCATGGGACGCGAATAAGAGGGGTCTATTTGTGATCTGGAGCATGATAAGTAGTGAAAAATTCATAAAGCTATCGAAATACTCCCTACTCATACCCTTTCTCTTAATAAGTTGTGTCGGGGGAAAGGACCTTCCGGGTTCTTTACCCAAGCAAGCTGGTATTGAATCCGCCCAGGAGATAAAAGAGCTTAACTCCAAGCTAATCTTACAGGGGGCTCCTGCCCCCGTATCGCCTGCCGATTACCTTATCGGTCCTGCAGACCTACTTGAAATTAAGGTATTTGAGTCTGAAAAACTGACAAGCACAGTCCGGGTAAGCTCCAGGGGACAGGTAACTCTTCCACTCCTGGGCAACATTGATGTAGTGGACCTTACTGCAAGGGAAGTAGAGGAAAAGATAGAGGGTCTTTTAAAACAGGGTCAGTACATCAACGACCCGCATGTCAGCGTTTTTATCAAGGAGCATAAAAGCAAGCTTATTTCTGTGATTGGCTATGTGAATGAACCTGGAAGCTACGAACTATTGGGAAGGCAGACAATTCTGGATGCTCTCGCCGCCGCCAAGGGATTAGGGGATAAGGCCGGGAGGACGGTTTATGTTACCAGGACTGAGGAGACCGGGAGGCAGGCATATATGGTGGATCTGGAGGAACTGCTCCTTAAAGGTAGTAACGGGATAAATTTAGCGCTTAAACCTGGTGATATCATTTATGTTCCGGAAGCCGGGACCGTTTTTGTCGAAGGAGCAGTGAGACGCCCCGGCTCTTTTCCAATAGAGGAGGGATCAACTACGCTGAGCCAGAGTATTGCTTTAGCCGGAGGGCCGACAACCTATGCCAGCACTAGTGATATTAAACTGATTCGCTATCTGGGCAACGGAGCTAGGGAGATCATGCAGTTGGATTTAAAACAGATTCAAGAGGGGGAGGCTGAGGACCCTATAATAAGAGATAGAGACGCCGTGGTGGTCGGTGCGAGCGCCGCTAAGCGGATTCTTTACGGACTTCGCCTGAATTTCTTGCTCGGCCTTGTCGGAGTGGGCTATGACCCTCCTGAGCGATACTATTACGGCGGGAATTAAAGGATTTTTCTTGGGAGATACTTGATTGGAAGAGGGAAATAAAAGGGAGTTAATGGAGTATAGGGGCAGGGAAATAAAGGAAAGGGAAGATTATTTCCTATCCACCGAGGTTCGAAGAGAATACGACGGCTATATTGAGGATGATATACGATTAAGGGACTACCTGGATGTTCTCCTCAGGAGAAAATGGATTGTCATATCCTGCCTGGCAATTTCTATTGTGACTGTGGCTATCGCATCCCTGCTGATGGACCCGGTGTATAAAGCTGAAGCCACCATAGAGATATCACCGGAGAATCCTAAGATAACCTCCTTTGAAGAGGTAGTCGAGGTTGAGTCTAGGCAAAATGAATTTTATGAGACGCAATATAAGCTCATCACCAGCAGGTCCCTGGCCAGAGATGTGATAAATTTTATCCAGCTTGGCTCACACCCCGATTTTTCCGGCAAGGGGCAAGGGTTTTTCCATTTTCTGGAGGATAAAGCTGCTAGGGCCACTTCAGCCGTTTCTCGACTCTTTTCGAGTAAAAAAGAGGAAACCGATCCGGTTAAACAGCGAATGGCCAGGGAAGAGGAATTAATTGATGCTTTTTTATCCAGGCTCAAGGTAGAACCGGATAAAAGGTCAAGATTGGTTCAGATTAACTTCGAGAGCTCGGACCCGGAACTCACGGCTCGAGCGGTGAATACCCTCGTGGACAAGTATATAGAATGGGTTGTGGAAAGAAAGGTGGGATTGACAAAGGCGGCTAGAGATTTCTTGGACAAACAGCTTCAACAGATAAAGATAAAGCTAGAAAGGGCGGAAGAAGAGCTTGGCCAGTTTGCAAAAGGTGTGGATATTTTCTCTTTAGAAAACAATGAAAAACTGAGTCCCACATATCAGCAGCTTATCGACCTTAGCGAGGCTCTCTCACAGGCTGAAGCCGAAAGATTCTCCAAGGAAGCTTTCTACAATGAGGTCAGGTCCGGGAATTACGAGTTTCTGCCACAGGTGGTAGGAGATGAGTTGTTTCGCAGTCTATCCAAACAATATGCGGAACTCAGTGCGGAGTACGAAAATAAGGCAATTATATACGGACCTAATTACCCCGACCTCAAGCAACTGGCCGCGCAGAGCAAAAAATTGGAAAACGCCATAGAGATGCGTATAAGCGGGATAGCAGAAAGTATAAAAAAGGACTATCAGACTGCGCTGGAGAGGGAAAAGATAATCAAGCAAAGGGTCGAGGAACAAAAAAAACTGGTTAGCAATTTGAATGAAAAGGCAGTCCAATACCGGATTCTGGAAAGGGAGGTAAGCACCAATAAATCCATATATGAGAACCTCCTCCAGCGGCTTAAGGAGACTGAGGTGACTTCGGGAATTAAGTCGACTAATATTCAAGTAGTTGATTATGCATCAACCCCCCTCGTTCCCTATAAGCCGAATATACTGTTTAACCTGCTTATTACCACATTGATTGGACTTCTAGGGGGTGTCTTTCTGGCTTTTATTGTCGAGCATTTTGATAATACCATAAAAGACGAAGAAGAGGTTAAAAGACGATACTCCATTCCCTTCCTGGGAGCCGTTCCGCTAGTGAGCGACGAGAATGCCCTGCAAGATACGGAGAAGACGGTTTATCTAAATCCCATGTCCATAGTGTCAGAGGCCTTCCGGGTTATCCGGACTTCCATATTGTATTCTTCCCCGGACCATGCTCCCAGGTCGCTCTTGGTAACCAGTACTCAACCCCTAGAGGGAAAAACTACATCCGCATCCAATCTGGCGCTTTCCATGGTGCAATCCGGTCTTAAAGTGGTCCTAGTGGATGGGGACTTGAGAAAGCCTAGACTGCACAAGCTGTTCTTGAGCAATGGAAACGCATTTGGTTTGAGCACCTATTTAGTGGGGAAGATGGAACTTTCCGGGGTGATCAGTAAGGCGAACGTGGACGGTCTCGATTTAATCCCCTCTGGCCCAATACCACCCAACCCCGCCGAGCTTCTGGGCTCGAGAAGGATGAAGGAGCTAATCGACTGTCTTCTCCAGGAATACGACCAGGTGATTATAGATGCTCCCCCGATTACCGGCTTTGCCGACTCTCGTCTTCTTTCCCGGTCGGTGGATGGGGTTTTAATTGTGACCAGTGTGGGAATTACCCAGAGACAGCCCCTTCGCAGTTGTATCGAGGAAATTCTGAGGGTGGGCGGGAGAATAATTGGGACTATCGTAAACAGGCTTGAATCGGGAAGAAACAAATACGGATATAGCTATTATTACTATTATAGCGATGACCAAGGCGATAAACACAGCGCCAGCAGGCAGAGGAAAAATAAAAAACTCTTCTTAAAAGGAAGGGTGGGGAAAAGAAAGAGTGATTCATCTTTTTTCTCCTGACCTAGGGATTTGAATATAAGGGTTAATAATTCGTCCCTTGGTAATTTCGGGCAGGAGGTGTGATGTTTGACAGAGACTTTTTTCAAGATTTCAAGATGAGGATAAATTAAGGATGGAGGTAGAAATGGCATGAAGCTAACCCCGGACGACGTAATCAATCAAAACTTCAGCAATAGACCGATGGGTTTCAACAAAGAAGAGGTAAGGGCTTTTCTGGAAATTGTGGCTACGGAACTCGAGGATTTAATCAAGGAGAATGAGGGTCTCAAAAAAAGACTCGATGAGAAGGACAGTCAGATTAGGTTGATGGATGAAACCCGGTCCGAAGTTAAGGAGATTTTGAGTGCTCTCAAGCTCATGAAAAATGATCAGCAAAGCGGCGGTACGATTAGCAAGGTCGGTGCAAGTTTAGGGGAAATCTTAGAAACCCTTCGAGGGCTTAGGGGAAAGATCAATGAGATAGAGCCGAGGAGGGAAGAATTCACGACCAAGGAAGACCTGGAGAGGTTTATTTCGACTATGCAGAAACTCAAAGAAGAGGAACTGGACAAAGCAGTGGAATAAGCTAAACGAATCATCGACGAGGCACGCCAAAAATCTGAGGATCTGGTTAAACGAGCGGAAGCGGATGTGGAGACAAAGAAAGAAGAAGCCGCCCTTATTATTAACAGTGCCCAACAGAGGGCGGAGGAAATATTGAGAGAAGCGGAAAGCTTGGTTGATGCGAAGAGAGAGCAGGCCATACATATTACCAACGAGGCGCGGCAAAGGGTGGAGGCTATGATTGCCGAGGCAAAATTCCAGGCAGAAAACAAGAGGGAGGAGGCGGTATCGATTATTAACGAGGCTCAGGGTAAAGCAAGGGAAATAATCGAAGAAGCTGAAAACCAAGCAGAGAAGATGAGAGATGAGGGTTCGCAAATAATCAGAGATGCCCAGCAAAGGGCTAAGCTGCTGGTTAAGGAGGCGGAAGACCAGGTCGAGGGTAAAAAAGAAGTGGCGGCGCAAATAGTCAGGGAGGCACAGCAAAAAGCGAGCGCGGTAATAAGGGAGGCGAGGGGAGAAGAGGAGGGCATAAGGCAGGCAATCTTAGGCCTGAAAAAGCAACATCGTCTTTTTGAGCACAGGATTAAGGAAGTGATTAATTTCCACTTATCCCTTCTGGGCTCGGTTAATGATAAATTGAATGAGGATAACAATCCGGACACATCTTCTCAGCCCGTTTCCTCATCTCCGTTCTCTGCTCCTACGGATTCCGATTTCGCTGCCCCAGGTCGGTCCCCATTTTCGGCCCCGGAGGATTAAGAGTTAGCAAGCTGAGTATGGCTAAATCGCCGTACTTGGCCGGATAGTCCCTAGATCTGGAATGTTAGAGTCGATAAAAATCTTAACTCAGTTTGGCTCTCATGTTTTTGCAAAGCGATAATGTCTTCTTTTATCGGCGCTGACTTTGGTTTATCCCGAACCTGATTCCGACGATGAAAAAACCTTATAGAGTTCGAATTTTTCTCATCGTTCTGACCCTTTTCCTGCTCGAGGAGACAATCCGATTAGGCATCTCCTCAATTCTGGTCGATGATGACAACGTTGATTCCCTGGAAAGCGCATTAGCTTTAAACCCTTCGGATGCCCAGTTGAATTTTCGATTAGCTAAAGCATATCACTTGCTCATGCTCGGAGATGAGAGGGAAATCGGGGCCTTATATGTTCGGTCTCTCCGGCTTAATCCTCTTCTTTCTTCCTCATGGCTGGGACTTGCCGAGATGTTTGACGAAAACGGAGAGAGGGAAAAAGCCCTGACTTCGCTCAGGCGGGCGGTTGGGCTCGGCCCACTTTATATAGGACATATCTGGGAAGCATCCATTCTAGCTTTAAAGCTCGGGGAAGATGCCGTGGCTGCGCAATATCTAAGTACCGTGGCCCGGGTAGATGCAACGAGAAGGACAAGGGTTTTCGAAGCCAGTTGGCAATTAATAGGTGATCCAGAATTAATTCTTAACCAGGTTATTCCGGATGAGGCCCTTCCGGATTATCTTAAGTATTTGATCGTAAGGGATAAGCTGGTAGAGACCTTCCCGGTTTGGGATAGGATGACCAGGGCCGGGGTGGTTGCGAATGATATTGCCTCTTTATATGTAGTCTTTCTTCTGAAAAATGATCGGAGTGCAGATGCTTTGTTCGTCTGGGAAGAGCTAGTTGGAAAGAGGAATGACCGATCGCTCGTCTGGAACGGAGGATTCGAAGATGAGCCGGTAGCTAATGGCTGGGGGTTTGACTGGAAAATCCATAGAATAAATGGTGTAGCGATTGACCTCGATTGGGCAAAAAAATATAGGGGTAATTATTCATTAAGGGTTAATTTCGAAGGGGCGGATAACGTTGATTTCTATCATGTATCTCAGATAGTACCGGTCGAGCCGGACACCGATTACGTGCTTACTTCCTATATTTCTACTGATGAGATTACGACCAAAAACGGCATAAGCTGGGAAGTTTTCTGCTATCCGAAGTTTAGCATGGTGGAAGCAACCGAGCCGGTTACCGGAACAACCAACTGGGAAAGGGTTGAGCTTTCTTTCCGTACTTCCCCCGATTGCAAATCCGTGGGGGTCAGGCTCAGGAGGTATAAGAGTGATAAGATAGATAAATATATTTCCGGGACCGCCTGGGTCGATGATGTAAGAATCACGAAGGTTGGGCTTAACTCCGATGCTCAAGGTAGATAAGAAGGTTTTTGAAAGGGTGATAACTCGGATTATTACCTCGAACGATATAAGAGAAGTACTGAGGGAATTTTCACTTTACCGCGTATTTTTCTACTCTTTACTGAAGGATGTGATGATGGGAGAAGACTCTCCTAACTTCTCTATATTGAGGAAGATTGCCAAAGACAGAAAGGTAAGCGAGCAGTTTATAATCGAACAAGCAAAGCTGGTGTTATCCCATTTTGCCCCGGAGGAACCGGCGGAGGATTACTACAGAATCCTCAATGTGCCCCCTACTGCCTCCGCCGGGGAGATCAGAAAGAGCTGGATCAACTCCATGAAGGCATATCACCCCGACCACGTAGGGGACCATGGACTCGACATTACAAAGAGTTTGAATGAAGCGTATGAAATCCTAGGAGACCCGATAAAAAGAAGGAAATATGATGCAAGACGTATTCCGGCATTGCCGGTGGTGGTGGTTAATCCTTGGAGCGAAATTACGCCAAGAAGATTAGTCTTTTTGTTTTCTCTGATTGCGGTTTTGTCGGCATCGGCCTTGTATCTGGTCAAGTCCGGTCTATCTACCGGTTCGATCTACCGATTAAGTCAGTTTGCAGGGGAAATCGAGGATAAGGCGGTACAAGACGAAAAAGAATTGGAGCTATCCGAATTCGAGTCCGATCAAGAGAGGAGAAAAGCAAAGTCGATTGGACCCCCCAAGGAGGAAAGAGCGATCTCCTCTATTTTGGAAGGGAAAGATGATACCATTGCCACTCGAGAAGAAGTGGGCAAGAAGGAAATTATTCAAGAAGAGGAAGACAAGGAGAGGGCCCTTCATAGCGACATGGGAAAGCAGTCTGAGCAGACCGCCTCGACTGAGGTTCGGCAGAAGTCTTCCATTCAAGCTGGGTCGGACGAGGAAAAGGAGATAGATGATTTTACCGACGGCGAATATATGGTCAGGAAAGGAGACAGTTTAAGTTTGATAGCGAAAAGATTTAAGGTATCGGTCGAGGAGCTTAAGGAAGCTAACAATCTGGTCGGCGATAAGATCCACATAGGAACCCTTTTACTTGTTCCTCGGACCGCGGAAAAAATAAAACTAGATGAGGGTGTAGCGGTAAAGCAACCGGCCAAGATCTTAGATGAAGAAGAGGGTAGTTCTGGGGCAGAAGACGAGGTTAAGCCAAAGGAAGAGGATAAGTTGAAGACTCAGTATTCTAGCTTGGGGAAAATGTATTTTTCATACCAAGTTAAGATGTCTTTATATTCTTTCCTCTCCGATTATTTAACCGCATACAAAAACAGGGATATGGATAAATTCGTATCATTCTTTGAACCTGGGGCAAGAGAAAATGGTATCGAAATTTCAAAAGTTCTACCTTCATACCGGGCTAATTTTTATTCTATAGAGATTCTGGAATACAAGGTCCGGATAACCAGTGTCACATTCGAGGATAATACGGCATCGGTGGACGGGGGATTTGCTATTACCTTCAGAAGCAAAGATGGGAGGGGGGTAAAAAGTGCCATAGGTACGATAAGCTGGCTTCTATCCTGGCTAGATAACGGGTGGAAGATTAAGGAGATTAGATACCAAATACAGGGTTGAAGAATGGATACCGGTGGCGGTTAATTTTTCCCTTGAAGCCGGTCTAGGTACATAGTGGTGAGACACCTGCTTCTTAGTCAGTATGTGACCGAGACGGCGGAGCTATATAAAGGTTAAGAATACGGAATGCAAGCTCGATGAAGGAGAATAAATAATGCTGGGTGCATATGAGAGATTCCGGACAAAACTAGGGGCAGCCATAACCTACTGCATGGTTTATTCCCTGTCCGGAATATTGCCATTATACATCGTTAATGAATATCCAAAATCCGGCGGTACCTGGCTCGCACAGATGCTCGGGCAGGCACTGGGTATCCCATTCCCACGGACAAATCGATTTCCTATGGTCAGGTCATCAGTCATACACAGTCATTATCCCAAACACCGGGGTATGAAGAACACCATCGTTATTTGGCGGGACGGCCGGGATGTGATGGTATCCCTTTACCATCATTGTTTCTTTCTTTCAAAAAACGAGCCGACAGGTTCGCCTTTTATGGAAATAATCCGCAATGATCTGCCGTTCGCCAATTATGAGAATATACGTGAAAATTTGCCGGCCTTCATCGAATATTTTTTCACCAGACAAAGGTATCCTAGCTTTACCTGGGCTGAGTTTGTCAGGCGGTGGTATGGTCGTAAGGGTATTACCTACGTGCGCTATGAAGACCTTAATCGTGATACCCCTGGTCAGCTACGACGAGTCATTTCGAAGTTGACCGGCAAAAACGTAGGGTCCGAGAAGGTGGCCAAAGTTACCCAGGAATTATCATTTGAACGTCTCTCCGGGCGCAGACGGGGGGAAGAGAACAAAAATAGTTTTTTGAGGAAAGGGATTGTCGGAGACTGGCGCAATTATTTCAACAAGGAAGCGAGTGAATGCTTTGACCTTCATGCCGGGGATGAGTTGATTCTTCTTGGCTACGAGAGCGACCGGTCCTGGGTTGCCGGACAGCAGTGAGGTGGTAAGACGGATATGTCAAATCTATGGGGATATCTAAAAACTTTTTTGAGAGACCTTGTAAGTTTTTTCATAATCTACATGCCTGGTTCGACCGGAAGAAGAATAAGATATTTTTATTACCGAAGAAGGTTTAAAAAATGCGGCAAGAATGTGTTAATAGATGAGGGAGTGGTTATAGAGAATCCGGAGTGGATGAGTATCGGTAATAATACATGGATCGGTAGTCGCTGTGTTCTAAAAGCGGGTCCCCTCGATTTAGGGTGCAGGATCGTCAAGAGGAAAGAAAAAAGGAATTTTAGATGGCAGGAGGGGGAGTTGGTATTGAGTGATAATGTTGAAATAGCCCCGTCTTGTCAGATTCAGGCCCATGGGGGCATATATATTGGGAGTAATTGTGGAATTAGCTCCGGAGCTAAATTGTATTCGGTAATGAATCTACCCACCAATCCTTATGATAGACGCGATGTAATATTTTTTAGCCATTGGAATACCAAGAGTGCATACATGGTATCTCCGATCATTTTTGAGGAAAATGTAGGTATCGGACTAAACTCGGTGGTGTTGGCCGGCGTGCATATCGGTAAAAATTCTTTCGTGGCTGCGAATTCGGTTGTCATGGGTTCCTTTGGGGAGAATTCATTCATTAAAGGGAACCGGGCTAAGAGGATAAAGGATAGGTTTAAAATAAAGAAAGAAGATGAATAAATTTTTTCCGGTGGCCGAGCCTTCTATAACCGAGAGAGAAATAAGGTATGTTCTCGACGCCGTAAAATCGGGCTGGGTGTCTTCTCTTGGGCATTATATATTCGATTTTGAGAAACGATTCGCTGAATATGTCGGGGTTAAATATGCATTAACTACGACCAACGGAACGACTGCTTTACACCTGGCGTTAGCCAGCCTGGATATAAAGGGAGGGGATGAAGTAATAGTACCCGACCTAACTTTCGTGGCCGTGCCCAATGCCGTTGCCTACACCGGGGCAAAACCCGTTTTTGTGGATATCGACCTGGAGACATGGTGTATAGACCCAGAGGCAATAAAAAAGGCGATAACTGCCAGGACCAAGGCCATTATCCCGGTCCATCTCTATGGACACCCTGCCGATATGGATGCGGTAAATCAAATAGCCGAGGAACATGGTTTATATGTTATCGAAGATGCAGCCGAGGCCCACGGGGCGGAGTATGAGGGTAAAAAGGTGGGAAGTATGGGGCATGTAGGGGTATTTAGCTTCTATGGCAACAAGGTAATAACGACCGGGGAAGGGGGGATGATTACGACCGATGATGAGGCAGTTTACGAAAGGGCAAGGTTCTTGAGAGACCACGCCATGAGCAAGGAAAGGAGATACTGGCATACGGAATTGGGTTTTAATTATAGGCTTACCAATATTCAGGCCGCACTGGGGCTGGCCCAGCTCGAAAGAATAGAGGAGCTTTTAGATAAGAAAAGATTGATATTTAAATCTTACGAAGAATTCCTGGGCGGTTTTGGGGCGATAAGACTAAATCCGGAGAAGAAGTGGGCTCGAAATACATTTTGGATGGTTTGTTTGATTCTGGGCAAGGACATTAAAATAACCAGAGACGAACTTATGCTTGAATTAAGGAAAATGGGGATCGATACGAGGCCCTTTTTTTACCCGATGAGCCAAATGCCCATTTATAAATCCAATTCGGGGAATTCAGCCGCTTACGATATTTCCGGTAAGGGCTTGAACCTGCCCAGCGGCGGTAATTTAAACAGAAAGGACATTGAATTCATATCCCAGTCTTTACTGGCCCTTTTGAAGCATTCCTGAGTAAACCAAATGAAGAAAGTCCTCTTCCTGTCCAGTGATATGTATTTCAAAGGCGGTCTGCAAAGGTACGCCCGGTACGAATATAAGGCTTTAAGAGAGATAATGGGAGAAGAAAATGTATTCTCATTCTCGTTTAATGGCAAAGATGGGAATTCTTTTGAGGAAGAAGTTAGTGTGAATTTTGTGCCTAGGGGTAGTGGTGTCTTACGCAAAATTGATTTTACCCTCCAGGCCATAAAATTTATCAGACAGAAGAAAATAGACCTGTTATTCATAAATCTCGTAAATCAATCACCAGTGGGTTTATTGGCAAAAAAGCTGTTTGGTGTCCCTTACTTCATAAATGTGTATGGTTTAGAAATGTGGGCTGCTTTAAACCTTTGGCGAAAAGTCTCTTTGTTGTATGCAGATAAAATTGTAGGAGATTGTAATTTTATTCTGCGTTACTGTAAAAATAACCTGAGGATAGATGAAGATAAGCTATTTCTACTCTACGATTGTGTAGATATAGAAAGATTCAGACCCTCTCCTAAGAATTTCCAGTTGATGAAGACGTATAAAATACCGGAAGACAAATTTACAGTTATTACTGTTGCCCGGGTTGATAGCATGTACAAGGGACATGAGCTTGTAATCAAAGCACTTGAACATTTACCGGAAGATATAGTGTACGTAATAATTGGCGGAGGAGAATTAGTGCCTTATTTAAAATCGCTGGTGCAAGAGATGAATTTAGGGACCAGGGTTATTTTTACCGGGAGAGTAAAGGAAGACGAGTTGGTTGATTTTTATAATCTGGCGGATTTGTTTGTACTCGTCACCAGGTTCGGTAAGTATGAGGGGGAGGGATTGCCTCTAACCCCCTTAGAAGCGGCGGCTTGCGAGAAGGCCATAATTGTGGGGAACGAGGATGGTTCCGTTGATGCGGTCGAAGAAGGGAAAAATGGTTTCATAGTTTCACCGCGAAATTTGGCCGAGCTTGTGGAGAAAATAAAACTCCTCTATCGGAATGAGCACTTGCGGCTGGAAATGGGAAAATACGGGAGAGAAAAAGTAGTTAGGGATTTCGCTTATGAAAGATACAAAGAAACTCTAAAGGGTATTCTAGGGGTCAGTGAATAAGAAAGTAGCCTTTTTAATATCCCATCCGATACAGTATCTTACCCCTCTTTTCAGAAAGCTATCTTCTTCTAACGGCATAGACTTGACCGTTTTATACTGTGATAGCTTCGGAATCAAAGAAAGACATCATTCGGAAGTGGGTACTATTCCGGCCTGGGATATCCCTCTCCTGGAAGGCTATAAGTACAAGTTCTTGAAGAACTACTCACCAACGGCTTCTATATTCTCTGTATTTTTTGGATTAATGAATTTGGGAATAATAAATGAATTAAGAAAGGGAGAGTACGATGTCGTTATCGTGTATGGATGGAACTACTTCACCAACATCCTGGCATTGGTAACGGCAAAGCTTTTAGGCAAAAAAGTAATGTTGAGGGGGGACAATCCCCTTTCTCATGAGCTGCTAAAGCCGGATTGGAAGAGATGGATCAAAAAGGGTGTCCTACAGTATGCGATTTTTAGATTTGTAGACGTGTTCTTGTATGTAGGAGAGGCAAACAAAAATTTTTATAAATACTATAATGTTCCGGAGTGGAAGCTAGTCTTTGCCCCCCATAGCGTGGATAATGAAAGGTTCCGGGGAGAATATCGAAGGCTAAGAAATAAAAAAAGCGAGTTGAGGAGGGAACTGGGTTTAGCCGAAGACGGTGTTATCGTTATTTTTGTGGCCATACTCAACGATAAGAAAAGGCCCTTTGACCTTCTTAGAGCTTTTGAAAAAGTGGGGTCGGAGAAGAAATCCCTCCTGTTTGTGGGGGATGGTTACTTGAGAAAACAGTTGGAGGCCTACGTAGAGGAAAGAAAATTAAAGAACGTCTTTTTTGCCGGGCTCAAGAACCAGACAGAACTCCCCTATTATTATGCCATAGCGGATATTTTTGTCCTTCCTTCGGGCCTGGGTGAAACCTGGGGCTTAGTGGTTAACGAAGCAATGAATTTTGAACTTCCTGTAATAGTTTCTGAT
>Ga0073934_10006310_pt1 | contig 17379 bp, 14 predicted proteins | sample LarsenN4metaG_FD_76834 | JGI IMG/M metagenome (GOLD analysis project Ga0073934, IMG submission 76834) | Hot spring sediment bacterial and archeal communities from British Columbia, Canada, to study Microbial Dark Matter (Phase II) - Larsen... ... | reverse complement strand
GGTGTGGTGCAGGGGGGGATCGGAGAGGCTACTTCAGTCGAAGGGGATGGACGGAGCGCGGGGGGGGCGGTGTGAGGGTCATGGGCGGTGGGTGGAGGAGGATGGGGGCAGCGTGAGCGCCGTGGGTTGGGCGACTGAAGTCGCCCCTCCGGCGTTCAGGTGTGGTGCGGGGGGATCGGAGCGCCCCCTGGAAGGGACCGCTACCCACTGAGACCAACCGATCGCCCCCCCGATCTTTCGTTCGACGCCGCGTCGGGGTCCGCGTATCTTCCCGGCCTTCCCGATGGCCAAGGTCTTCCTGAAAACCTACGGATGCCAGATGAACGAGCGCGATTCCGAACAGGTCGCGCAGATGCTCGTCGCGCACGGGTATGAGATGACCCCGGACGAAACCGCGGCCGATGTCATCCTGCTCAACACCTGCAGCGTGCGCGACATGGCGGAGCAGAAGGCGCTCGGCAAGATGGGGATGCTCGGTCGTCTCCGTTCGGAACGCCCGCATCTGGTCTTCGGGTTCCTCGGCTGCATGGCCCAGAGCCGGGGTGCCGAGCTGGTCCGGGACCTGCCCCAGGTCGATCTCGTGGTCGGCACCCAGAAGTTCCACAAGGTCGCCGATTACGTGGACGAACTGCTCGGACGCCGCATCGCGGCGGCCAACGGCATGGACGATCTGCGCGCGCCGATCGTGGACACGGGCGAGGAGGAAGGGTCGCAAGGCACGATCCGCGACCACGTCCTCAAACCCCGCCAGGCGAGCGCGTTCGTCTCGATCATGCAGGGCTGCAACATGCATTGCGCCTTCTGCATCGTCCCTTCCACGCGCGGCGCCGAACGCAGCCGTCCGATCGGCGAGATCGTTGCCGAGGTCGAGGGACTGGCGGCCCGCGGCATCAAGGAGGTCACATTGCTCGGGCAGATCGTCAATCTGTACGGGCGTCACGAGTTCCCGCGCGTGGGCGGCAAATCGCCGTTCGTCCAACTCCTGGAAGCCGTGCACGCGGTCGAGGGCATCGAGCGGATCCGGTTCACTTCCCCGCATCCCGTGGGGTTCCGCGACGATCTCGTCGCCTGCTACCGCGATCTCCCGAAGCTCGCCGAACATGTCCATCTCCCGGTCCAGTCGGGCTCGGACCGTATCCTCAAAGCGATGCGCCGTCCCTACTCGGCCGATCGCTACCGGCGCCTGGTCGATGCGCTGCGCGCGGCCCAGCCCGACATCGCCCTTACCACCGACATCATCGTCGGGTTTCCGGGCGAGACCGACGCCGATCACGCGGAGACCTGCCGGCTCGCCGAGGAGATCGGATTCGATAACGCCTTCGTCTTCCGGTACTCCCAGCGCCGCGACACCCCCGCCGCCGACCTCGGCGATCAGCTCCCCGAATCGGTCAAGGAATCCCGCAACCAGGACGTGCTCCGGATCGTCGAACGGACCGCCACCCGGCGGATGCAGGCGTTGGTCGGTCGCTCGGTGGAGATCCTCTGCGAAGGACCGAGCAAGACGAATCCCAACCGCCTCTCGGGCCGCACCCGGACCAATAAGATCGCCGTATTCGAGGGATCCGACCGCCATATCGGTGAGATTTTCGAGGTCCAGGTCGAACGGGCGACCCCTTGGACCCTGTACGCCACCGCAGCCGTGCTTGCCTGAACCGCTATTCCACCGCCCACTCCCGACCCAGCCCGTATGATCGCTTCCGCCACCGGCCCGATGCTGTATGACTTCCCGCTCCGCACCGCAGGGCTGGTGACCGGCCTGGCGTTGCTCCTGAGCCATCTCTGGGCGCTCTGGAAAGGGGAGGAAACCCGCGCCTGGCTCCGCGGTTTCCCCCGGTCCCGGACCGCCGGCACCATCCTGATCACCCTCGCCGCGGTCTGGTGCACCTGGATCGTGTACCGGATGGAGCTCGGCGAATTCGCCCGGTTCCGCACCCCGTTGCTGGTCGGCATCCCGGTCTCCGCATGGCTCCTCTGGCGCTACGTCGAGGAGTTCCTCGCCGTCCGGGCCCTCGGCATGCTGGCGCTGCTGGCCGCGGAACCCCTGCTCGAAGCCGCCTTCCTGCGCCCCGAGGTCTCGCGGCTCTTCCTCGTGAGCCTGGTGTACCTCTGGATCATCGGCGGGATGTTCCTGGTCGGAACGCCCTACCTGCTCCGCGACGCGATCGCCTGGGTGACCTCCTGCCGCCCGCGTTGGAATCTCGCCGCGGTCGCCGGTGTCGCGTACGGCGCGTTGCTCTGCCTCCTGTCGTTCGGGTGGTGAATCCGGGGCGGCCTGCCCCGGGCCGACGCCTATTCGCCTCGGCGCAACGCCGCCAGTAACAACCGCGTCCGGGCCGCGACCTCCGTCTCTTCCAACAGCCGCTGCCGCACGACCGGGTCCAGAACGAACGAGCCCGCCACCAGATCGGCCAGTGTGTCCAACGCGATCGGGGCCTCAAGGGTCCGCTCGATGACCGGAGGCAACCGCACCCCGCTCTCCCGGATCCGGCCGCACACGGCCACGAGTTGGAGCCGCAGTTCCTCCTCCACAGCCGCTTCTCCGAGACGCGAAGGCAACGCCTCCACGCGGGCCACCCGATACGGTTTCCGGCGAACAAACTCGTGGATCCGCACGCGGGTCATCCCCTGCAGGATCAGGTGCGAAGTGCCGTCCGGATGCCCCACGCAGGCCCGGACCAGGCCGAGCCCCGCGACCGCTTCGATATCCCGGTCCTCCCGCACCTCCTCCACCCCGGGAAGGGACTGGGCCACGCAAAACACCCGATCGGTCCGCAACGCCTCGGCCAGCATCATCCGGTAGCGCGGTTCGAAGATGAACAGCGGCAGCAGGGCGTTCGGCAGGAGCGTCGCGCCGGGCAACGGCATGACCGCCACCTCGGCCGGGATCTCTACGAAGGCTGCGGGATTCTGAAGGCTCACGTAGCATGATACGCCCCGAACGGTCGGACGGATGGGGTTTTTGACTCGCCAGCACCCGATCTTCCCCGCGAACCTCTCCCGCGCCATGCGCAAGCTGCTCCTCTGCCTCCTCCCGATCCTCGCCCTCACCTCCTGCGAAACCGTTCCTTCCCAGGACGCCAACGCGCGACGCGAGATGATGGAGTCGATCCGGCAGGAACCCGCCGGCGATTACTACATCGGACGCCGTTACTACAAAGAAGACTACAAGTTCTGGGGGTGGGTGCGCGCCCCGCGCCAATCTTGGACCCAGGCGAAGCTGGTCATGCTGAACGAGCAGCAGAAGCTCGCCCCCGACCGCGCGGCGGGGACGCTTGGCTCGGACAACAACCACGAATACCGCCTGTCCGGGCAGTTCTCGGGCGACACGGTGTACGAGCCGGCCAGCAACGGGTTCTACCCGGAATTCGTGCTCACCGGCGCCGAGCTCCTGGACGACACCCCGCCCCCCATCTACAAGTCGCGCGGGGCGCTCGACCCGAAGATCCGGATCATCGCGCAGCCTTACTGACCCCCGCGCCGGAAGGCACGCACCCGGCGGGGGCGCGGGGTCCCCTCCGCGGCGCCCGCTCCGTCGTCAGCCTTTGATCGCACCCGCGCTGAGGCCGCGGATGAACAGCTTCATGGTGAACAGGAAGATCAGGATGAGCGGGATGGAAGCGACCAGATAAGCCGCCATGATCTCCCCCCACTTCTTGACGTATTCGCCGTCGAGATAGATCAGGCCCACCCCGAGGGTGAACAGCTCTTTGTCGCGCAGGACGATCAGCGGCATCATGAAATCGTTCCAAGCGCCGAGGAACGCGAGAATGGCGAGCGTCCCGATGATCGGCCCGCTCATCGGGATCACGATGTTGCGCAACTGCTGGAAGTGGCTCGCCCCATCGATCTCGGCCGCCTCGAACAGATCCTTCGGGATATCCTCGATGAAATTGCGGAGCAGGAACACCTGGAACACCTGCCCGCCCGCGATGCCGAGCAGGATCAGGGCGTTGAGGCTGTTGAGCAGCCCCACGCTCTTGAGCAACGAGAAGAGCGGCACGATGTTCGCCACCCCCGGCATCAACATCAGCACCAGGAAAATCGCCCAGAGCAGGCGATTGAAGGGCATGTCGTACCGCGCGAAAAAATAGGCGCCCAGCAATGCGAGCCCGAGACTGCCCGCCGTCGCACACACCGCGACGAACACCGTGTTCGCGATGTACGGGCCGATCAGCTTCAGACCGCTGACGAGATTCTGGAGCTGCCATTCGCCGGGGGGCAGCGGCACCCAGGGATTGGTCAGGAACGCGTGGTTATCCTTCACGCTGATCTGCAGCATCATGTAGAACGGCAGCAGCTCGATGCAGAGCACCGCGAGGATGATCAGGTGCTTGGGCCAGTCGGACCCTTCCCGGCCGGACCCCTTCGGGGCGGCGATGGCGGCGGCGCGGCTCATTTGTCGACCCTCACATATTTGTTGTTGATGAACGTCAGCCCGAGGATGAACACGAACAGCAGGATGCCGATCGCGCAGGCATAGCCGAACTCGCCGACGAGAAACGCCTTGTTGAACATCCAGAGCCCCGGAACCATCCCCGCACCGCCCGGACCTCCCGAGTTGCCGAGCAACAGCAACTGCAACCCGAACCCCTGCAGCGTGCCGATCACCAGCAGGATCAGGTTGATCCGCACCTGCGTCATGATCAGCGGAAACTCCACATACCAGAACTTCTGGAGCGCGTTCGCCCCGTCGATATCCGCCGCCTCATAGACCTCCGTGCCGATCGACTGCAGCCCCGCGAGATAGATCAGCACGCCGACCGCCCCGATCCACGGGAAGCCCCAGAGAATCAACGACGGGATGATCAGCCGGGGATCCCCGAGCCACGGGATCGGGACTCCCTCCTGGAACACCCCCCAGCCGAGCAGATCCCGGTCGAACGCGATCAGCACCGACTTGAAACCGGTGACATCCAGCACCGCGTTCAGAAGCCCGCTGGTCGGGTCGAAGAAAAACTTCCAGATGAACAGCGTCACCAGTCCCGGCACGATCATCGGGATCACCAGGAACACGCGGTACCAGTATTGCCACTTGTCGCTCTTCACCCGGTGCACCAACACCGCGAGTGCGATCGAAGGCACCATCTTGAAAATGTTCGCCACCACCAGGATCCCGATCGTCACAAACGACTGCCAGAGCACCCCGTCGCTGAGCAGGCGCCGGAAGTTCGCTGCCCCGATGAACTGCTTGTTGTCGCCGCCGGTCCAGTCAAAGAAACTGTGGAACATCGCGCTGAGCGCGGGGTAGTAGCTGAACACCACGATCATCGCCAGGGAGGGGACGATGAAGAGATAGAGCTTCCACTCGTGGAGCGCTTTGCGGGGACTGACGCGGATCCGGGCCATGGGTTCAGGGAAAGTGGGTCAGGGACGGGCAGGCGGATGTCCGAGTTGCTCGAGCCGCCACCGGGCCTGCTCGATCCCGAGCTCGAGCCCGAACTGGCTCTCCGTCAGCTCGGCCTGTTTGCGTTCATGCTCGGCGTCGCGCGAGGCCCGGCCGATCTGCGACAGCGCCGCGGCCGTCGTATCGTTGCGCTGCACCGCCCGGAGCCTCCCGCGATCCGACGCCCAGAGATCCTGCAGCACCGCCCCGGGATAATCCCGCTTCATCGCCTCCACGAAGGCAGAGGCATCCGCGCCCTGCAGCAGGAGGTAGAAGTGACGGTCGTACGCGCGCATCGCCTCGAGCGTTGCGGGTGTAGCGATATTGAAGCCGGGCGGATACCCGTCCGTGAGCGGCTGGAAAGGCCGGACCTGCGGGGGAAGATCGACACCGACCACGGCGGGCAACCACCCGCTGACCTCCGCGAACCGACGGCTCGCGGGCAGCGACCCGAGATACTGCAGAAACCGGATCGCCTCCTCCCGGTTCGCGGAGTTGCGCGTGAGCCCGAACGTAAGCCCCGTGCCGGTTCCCGCCTCCGAGACCGGTCCCAGCACAAACTGTCCGTACACCGGATGCTCCCGCGTCGGGAGCGGCAACTCGAACACCCCGATCTCGAAGTCGGCTTGGACACGGAAACTCGATGCGTCCCAACTGCCGGTCGCGATCATCAGCGACCGCCCCTGAACAAACTGCACCGTGGCATCCTCCCGCGCCACCTGCAGGAACCCGGGCTGCATCTCACGCGCCACCTCCCGCATCAGCGCCAACCCGGACCGCACCGCAGGATGATCGAAATCCCACCGGCCATCCAGGTACGCAAGGCCGCGAATGGAATCGTCAGTGCGCAACTGGTGCGCCCGGTCGCTCTCGAGCATCAACCGCTGGGTCTGGCTCCCGTACAGCGCCCCCATCAGATACGGGGCGTTGTACTTCGAGCCGGCCACCGGAACCAACGCGCGACGGTTCGCCTCCCCGTATTCCCGGACCCGCCGGCAAAGCTGGAGAAACTGGTTGTAATCGGTCGGGGTCGGGGTCTCGCCCGCGATCTTCCGGTACAACGGCACGTTGTAAAAAATCCGGATCGTGTGCAGCGAAAGCGGGATCCCGTAATACTCGAGCAGCGCCGGGTTGTACGACAGCGGGCTTTCCAACCCGTCGATGAACGTCTCCCGCCAACGGCGCCCCTCGAGCGGAGTCCCGCGATTGAACGCATTCGGCTCATCCACCAGCCGGGTCAGAGGCTCAAAATACCGCGCGATCCGCTCGTCGCTCGTCCCCATCCCGAGCTGGATCAGATCCGGCTCCGTTCCCCCGACCAACTGCGTGATCACCCAGTTCGGATAGACCCGCTCCGGCACCGCCATCTGCTCCACCCGCACCCGCACGCCCTCTGCGGCCCGAAGCTGCTCATACTCGCGCGAGAGCACATCCATCGCGTCCCGAACGCCCCCTTCCAACTGCCAGTGCGCAAACCGCAGCGTCACCAGCCCGGGATCCGACTCCCGCTGCGCGCGGAACATCACCCGCGCCAGCGCCACCACAAAACACAGCACCAGCAAACCCACACCGATCGTGTTGAAAACCCCCTCGCGGGTCACGCGCACCTTCATCGTTCCCCCTCCCCTGCCGCGGGCACGCTGACGCCCGCCTCCGCCAACCGATCCCGCACCAGCCTGGCCCGGTTGTCGCGCGCCGAGCCTTCCAAAAACCGGGCGTAGAAATCCCGGGCCACCTCCTGCTGACCGCTCGCCCGTGCCATCTCCGCGGTCCGTAGGAATAAATCGAGCCTCGCCGGACGCCGCACCACGCCGAGCTCGCACATCTTCACGAAATGCGGCAGCGCCCGCACGTCGTCCCGAAACACCGTCAACCACCCCTCGCCCAACACCCGCTCGAACTCCCGGCGCGCCACCGGATCCGTCAATCCCTCCGCCCAACCCTCCAACTCCTCGAGCACCGCCCGTTTGGCCTCGTCGGGGCCCGGACCGAAAATCCGCAGCAACGCGATGCGCGGCGCGGCAAGCTCGGCGAGCGGATTCCCGGCGAACTGCTCCCGAACCGCCTCGTACCGCCGCAGCGCCTCCGCACGATCCGGCACCAGGCAGTGATAGTGCGGGATCCGCGCATGCAGCAGCGCCGCTTCCACCGCCAGATCGTCCGCGGGTCGGAACGCCGCGATCTCCGCAAGCAGACGCTCCGCCTCACGCAGGTTTGCTTCCGTCTTCGGTTGCAGGGTGAGCAGGGTCGCCGCCTTCCCGAACCGAACCTCCCGCGCCGACTCCTGACCCGTCTCGACCGCGGCCGCGAACCATCGATGCGCCTCCTCCACCCGCAATTGCGAAGCCAGCTCCCATGCCTCCCTCGCACTCGTCGGCCCGGACCCATGCGCCGACACCAGGCTCCCGGCACAGGCCCACGCGCAAACGATCCACCACAGCCGGGCGCGGCGACGGGATTGAGAGTGATTTCGTGACAGAAACATAAGCCTCGATCTGTTTCAGGGGGGGCGGGAGCCGCAGACTCTCCACGCTTCCCGCCCCCTTGTCGAGCAACGATCGCTCCGCCTCTTTCCATGGCGGACCCCCAAATGGAACGAACCGGTGCCGCGGCTCCCCCCTATTCCGCGATTGCCCCGACCCGATTCCGGCCCCATGGATACCAAGTGAACGGGCGCAGCCCGGACCCCTCCAACCCCCACTCCCATGCCCCGCAGCCTCCGCCGACTTCCCCTTCTGCTGGCGGCACTCCACGGCCTCGCATCCGCGGCCCACGCGGCGCCCGCGCCCGGACCCGAAACCATCCGCCAAGGCGAGTCGGGCCAGTCCGATGTCCAATCACGCGCGCGCCTTCTCTCTGCCCAGTTGGACAGCATGATCGTCGAGTTCCGGCGCAACGGGCTCGAGGGCGACGAACTCAAAGTGCTCGAGCTCCTGCGCGACAACCTCGGGAAGCTCAGCGAGGAAGAGATGGAGAAAGTCCTCTCCCTTCTGCGCGACGCCGCCACCCAGCGCGATCCCAACAAAGCGCTCGGCCGCATCTCCGAAGCGTACTCGGGACAGAAATCGATCGTCACCCGCGTCCGCCAATTGGTCGCGGCCTACGAACGCACGCAGGCCTCCCATCTTCTTGCGAAAACGTTTGAAACTCTCGCCCGTCGCCAGAACGGAAACCTCCAGACCGCGATCGAGTTCGGCCGCTGGGCCCAAGGGCGCAAAGGGGAGGAAGTCGAAGCCGCCCTCAAAGCCTCCGTCGATGCCCAGGTCAGCGAACAGGAAGCCATCGCCGAAGAGACCCGCATCGCCCTGCAGAAGCTCCGCGAACTCGCCGAGGCCTCCGCCACCGACGACACCGTCCGCAAAGCAGCCGCCGCACCGGGGGCCGGAGCGCTCCCGGACCTGCTCGCAGAAGCCCCGCGCCAGCTCACCGCACTCCAGCTGTTCCGGTCGGCCGAGACCCAGAAAACCATCCACGACCACCTGCGCGAGTTCTCCCGGCTCCTCACCGCACCCACCTCCCCGGCCGACGCCCTCCGCGAAACCGCCGCGGAAGTGAAGCGGATCGAGGAATCCCAACGGAAGCTGGCCGCCGATACCCGAGCCGCCCGCGACCCCGCCGAGTTCGCCGGACTCGAGAACCGCCAGGGCGAACTTGCCCGCGAGCTCGACCAACTCCAGCGCGACCTCGCCACCTCCGACTCCCCCGCACCCGCATCGCTCGACAAAGCGATGCAAGCGATGCAGGCCGCCCGCAAGGAGCTCCTCGACCGCGATCGGAACGACGGCGTCACGCGGGAAGAAGCCGCGGCGGCCGCGCTTGCCGAAGCCGGATCGGCGCTCGCCCAGGAACTGGCCAAGACCACCACCCCGCCGGCACCGGCCGACCCGGCTGCCGCCCTCCAGGCCCTCAAGGAACAGACCGCCGCCCTTAAACAGGAACAGCAGAAGGCCCTCGAAGCCGGGATGGCGAACCCCGCCGATCCCGCCACCCAGGCAGCCGGACAGCAAGCCCTTCAAGCCCAGGCCGCACAACTCGCCCAAGCTGCGGCCGCCGCATCCGCACCTGCCGCCGCCGCCTCGCTCGGCAACGCCGCCCAACAGATGCAGGCCGCCGCGCAAGCGATGGCGACACCCGGACAAACCGCCGCCCCGGCACAGAATGCCGCCGTGCAACAACTCGCCCGCGCCGAACAGCAACTCGGCCAGGCCGCCGCGCAGATGCAGCAGGCGATGGACCAGATCGCCGCCGCCACCGATTACCTCGCGCGCCTCTCCCAACTCATCCTCGACCAGCAACAGATCGAAGCCGCATCGGCCAAAGCCGAGCTCACGCCCGACAAAGCCGCCCGCATCAAGTCTTCCGCGGAACTCGCCGGACTCCAGCAACTCCTCCGCACGGCCACCGGCTCTCTCCAGGTGGATCTTGTTCTCGTCGTCCCCAGCAGCGGCGCACCCCTCGCCGAGGCGGGACGCGAGATGGGCAGCGCACGCCAACTGCTCGAGGCCTTCGAGCCGGGTCCGGCGCGCGCGCCGGAACAACGCGCCCTCACCGCCCTGTACCGTGCGCGCGAACTCGTCGCCGCAGACCTCGCCCGCATGCAGGCCGCACTCGGACTCCCGCAACCCGAGCCGGGGCTCGCCCAGATGGACCAGCTTCTCGATCAGGCAGCGGAACAGCTCGGAGAGGCCATGGCGCAGCTCGGCGAACCCGGAGCCGCACCCCTCCCTGCCGAGGCCGCCCTCGCCGCAGCGGCCGAAGCGCTCGACCAGGCGGCTGCCGCAGCCGGACAAGCAGCCGCCCAAGCTCCCGCCGGAGCCCCAGCCGGGGCCGCTCAAGCCGCACAAGGCGCCCAACAAGCCCTGGCCCAGGCAGCAGCCCAGGCCGCCGCGGCCGACGCACCCGCCGCCCAAGGCGCCGCGGCCCAGGCCCAAAGCGCGCTCGCCTCGGCACAAGCCGCCATGGCAATGGCCGCCGCCGGAATCTCCGCAGCCCCCGGCCAAGGCCAAGGCCAAGGACAAGGACAAGGACAGGGCCAAGGTCAGGGACAGGGGCAAGGGCAAGGGCAAAGCCAGCAGGCTTCCGCCGCCATGGGCGGCTCTTCGCCGGGTTCGTACCAAGGACCCGGGAATAGCGCCGCAGAGAAAGGCGACCTCGCCGAGATCGTTTCCAAAGGAAAATTCCTCGCGCTGCCGCCGCGCGACCGCGAAGCGATCCAGCAATCGCGCGCGGAGAAGTATCCCGAGGAGTTCGCGACTTACGTCGAACAATACATGCGCAACCTCTCCGATGAATCGACGACCTCCCGCTGAAAACCCACGCGACCGGTCCGTCCCTTTCCGGCTTGCGGCCTGCGCCATAATCCTCGCGCTGGCGCTCGCGGCTCCGACGTCCGCCCCCGCCCAGACCCCCGAGGTTCGCGTGGATGCGGAAACCGAGCAGGTGATCCAAGGCGCTCTCCGCTGGCTCGCCGCCGCCCAGTCGCCTTCGGGTGCCTGGTTCAGCGCCCCCAACGACAACAAACACGCGGCGTCGATGACCGGTTACACTCTCATGGCCTTTCTGGTGAACGGCCATCTTCCCGACGAAGGCGAGCATCGCAAAACCGTCGCCCAAGGCCTGCGGTTCCTGCTCGAGACCGTGCAGCCCGACGGAAACCTGCGCGATATCGACGGCAAGAGTTACATGTACAGTCACGGGATCGTCACCACCGCACTCGCGAGCATCTACGGCCAGAGCCGCGACCCCGCGCTCCGGGCCGACCTCGAGCGGATGGTGCGGGTCATCCTCTCCGCACAGAACAAAGAGGGGGGTTGGCGCTACCAGCCACGGCCCAAAGACGCCGATATCTCGGTCAGCGTCCTCCAGGTCGTCGCCCTCCGCGCTGCGAAGAACGCGGGGATCGACGTCCCCCAGGAAACCATCGACCGCGCCATCGCTTACGTGCGCTCCTGCCACCACGCCAACTCGGGCGGCTTCACGTACCAGCCGGGGCGAGGCGACGCCGGATTCGCACGCACCGCCGCCGCCCTCTATTCGCTCCAGGTCTGCGGCGAATACACCGACCCGCGCCTCGGACCCGCCTCCGCATACCTCCTCGCAAACCTCCGCCAGAAACGGTGGTGGACCTACGGCAACTATTACGCCGCTCCCGCCCTTTTCATGATGGGTGGTGACTCCTGGAAACGCTACTATGCAGAAATGCGCAAGGAACTGTTGGCCGGCGTCCGGCGCGAAGGGAACCAAGCGTGGTGGGACACCAACCTCGACAACCAGAAGGACGGGGTCGGCCCGGTGTATTGCACCGCAGTGTACACCACCATCCTCGCGATGCCGTACCACTACCTGCCCCTCTACCAGCGCTGACCGCACCCTCCCCCGCATGGCCCGCGCCCGCACGCTCGCACGGCTCCTCCCGTCCCTCCTCCTCCTCGCCACCGCCGCCCTCCCCTACGGCCGCGCAGGAAGCGTGCGCACGCTCGAAGGTGAAACGCACACCGGCAACGTCTCGATCGGCAGCGGCGGCGTGCTCACGATCACGGCCACCGTCGGCGGCGCAACCACCCAGGTCGATCCCGACCGGCTCCTGCTCGCGGTCTTCCAGGATGGGGCGCGCGCCAAACCGGCCGACCCGCGCGGCGCCCTCCTGATCGACGGCACCTTCGTCCAGGGCCGGGTCACCTCGGAACGCGAGGGAGCCCAGTACCGCATCGAAGGGGCCCGCAGCTTCCGCGTCGAAGCCGCGCAGATCGCCCGGCTCCTCTTCCGCCAGATCCCCACCACCCCCGACGAACACGCCCCCCGCAACACCGGTGTCCTGCTCGCCAACGGCGACTTCGCCGCCGGCACCATCACCCGGCTCGAGAAGGACCGCGTCGAGATCGCTTCGCTTTTGTTCGGCCCCCAAACCTTCCGCCTGCCCGACGAAGCGGCCGGGGTCGTGCTCGCCCCGGCCCGGCCCGAGCCGACCGCATTCGAGATCGCCACCGTCGATGGCTCGCTCTTCCGCGCCACCCGATGGCAGCTCGAGAACGACCAGATCGCCCTGGAAACCCCGCTGCTCGGCAAAGTCAAAGTGACCATTGCCGATCTCGACCGCATCCGCTCCGGCGAAGGACGCTTCCAGTCGCTCGCCTTGGCCTCTCCACCAAAGATCCAGGGATTGCCCGGACTCGACCTCTCGCGCGCCTTCCGCGCGGTGACCAGCGCGGCCGACCCCGCCCCGCCCGTGCTCGGACGCCGCGCCGACAACGCCCTGATCCTCGCCGCGGGCACCTCCGTCACCTACCCCGTACCCGCCGGCATGAACTTCCTCACCACCGAAGTCGCCGTGCCCGACGACGCCCCGCCCGGCACCCGTATCACGTTCGTCATCGTCGCAGACGGACAGGTCGCCCACCGAAGTCCGGCCCAGCCCGCCGGGATCCGTCCCACACCTGTTAAGGTCAAATTCGGCAACGCCCGCTCGCTCGTCCTCTACTGCGAACCGGTCGGTCCGGCCACCCCGGGCGCTGTCGGCGTCTGGACCGAACCCGTCCTGCTGAAGCGCTGAAGCCTCACGAAACCGGAGCCGCCATCGCAAGAATCCTGCTCCCGCCGAAACAGCAGTGGTGCTTCCGAACGACCGCCGCGCTATACTGACACCCATGAATCTGTACTCCATCTTCCGACGCCTCGCGTGGCTGCCTCTCCTCACCCTTGCGGCGGGGCCGCTCCCAGCGGAGGAGGAAACCCCAGCGCCAGCGCCCGCTATCCGGGAACTGCCGGACGGCAACGTCGCCGTGCGCGACATCATCGTCGATCGCAAAGCCCGCGCGGCCCGGTTCCCCGCGCGCATCAACATGGACGATGGCTTCGTCGAGTATTACCTCGTCACCGCCGCCGGCAAAACCCATGAGAGCGTGCTCGTAACCGACGTCCAACCGAACGACCTTCACATCGCCATGCTGTTGCTCGGAGTCGACCCGCCGAAAACTGCCGATCCCTCCCGCAAACCCCCCGCCAACATCGGGGATGAATGGCTCGCCTCAGCCCCCGAACCGACCGGCCCGCCCGTCACCATCACCGTCAGCTTCCAAAATCCCAAGGGCGAGTCGGTCCGTCTCGACTCCGGGAAACTGCTCGTGCTCGGAGAGAAAGAGCGCAAACCCGCACCCGATCCCGGCTGGATCTACAGCGGTTCCCTGCTCATCGAAGGGCGCTTCCTCGCCCAGGATGAGGGTTCTGTGATTGCGCTCATCCGCGACTCCACCGCTCTCATGAACAACCGCCTCCCCGAAGCCATCCGCGACGATGCGTGGCTGGTGAACACCAAAACCACGCCGAAGAAGGGGACACCGGTCACGGTCGAAATCGCGCTGCCCCCGTCCGCACCCCCCAAGTCCTGAGGCGGGAAGTGCGCAAGGGATCACCCCGGATCGGGCGAGAAGCGCGCTCACCCACCCCGGGCGTGAGCGCGTCGCCAGGCGGCCGGCGGGAGTCCCGTCGCCCGCTTGAACGCAGCGGAAAAGTGGGCGGTATACAAGAACCCGGAACGCTCACCGACCTCCTCCACAGAAAGGGTGGTGTCACTCAGTAACCGCCTGGCACGCTCGATGTGGGCCGAGCGGATCTCCTCCTCGAGGGAGCGCCCCAGGGCCTTCCGGAAGCGACGTTCGAGCGAACGACGCGCGACGGGCACGCCGCGGACGACGTCGCCGGAGCGGATCGGGCGGTCTGCGTGTTCGCGGATGAACCGGATGGCGTCCGCGACCCGCGGATCGGCCACCGCATGGATGTCCGCGGAAAGTCGCGCGACGACCCCGGTCGGCGGGATCTCGATCGGGGCCGCCGGAGCTCTGCCTCCCCCGATCAGGCTCTCCAGAAGTTCCGCCGCGGACTGCCCGAGACGGCGCAGGTTCGCATCCACGCTCGCGAGCATCGGAACCGCGGTCTCGCACAGGAACACGTCGTTATCCACCCCCACCACCGCGATATCGTCCGGCACCCGGAGCCCGGCCGTTTGGCAGGCGTCGAGCAAGTCCCGCCCCCGGAGATCGTTGAAGGCAAGGATGCCCGTCGGCTTGGGGAGCCCGAGGAGCCAGGCGCTCAGGCGGCCGATGTAGCTGCTCCAGTCGGGGGCGGATTCCGCAACCGAAACGGCTTCCACAAACTCGGTCCGAAATCCCGCCTCGGCCACACAGGTGGCGAAGCCGCGCTGGCGCTCGACGGAGGCTCGATGGTACGGGAGCCCGCAGAACCCGAAGTTCTGGAACCCGCGACGAAGCAAGAACTCCGCCGCCATGCGGCCGATCGCGGCGTTGTCGGTGACCACGCTCGACGGCGGGAGACGGTCCCCCACGGACGAGACATTCACGAAGGGGCATCGCAAGGTCCTGAGCCACCGGTGCCGCGTCTCCTCGCTCAGAATCCCGATCATCCCGTCGAAATCCCCTCGTCGGACACCGCCATACTGTCCGGGCAACCGATCCTCCGGAACGATCTGCCACGAACCCGCGATCTAGCAGTGCAGCGCGATGCCACGCAGAATCTCCCGCGAATAGCCCCTTCCGTGCGGCAAAAACGTCAGGATCCGGGGGGGGGCGCACCGGGCTTTCGCGTGCGTCGGCTTGGCCGGAGTTGCGGCATCACAGCGATCCATCGCACGACCGGGAGCGATCGGCAAGCCTGTGGCGCTCCCATGTACCGTGGTCCGGTCAGCCCCGCCTGCAGCGGAAAGCCGCCCGCGGCGGGCTGCGCCTGTTCTTCCTATCGTTTTCCTGCGCCACCCGATTCGCCCATCGAGTGGCGCACACATATAAATTTTATCCGCGCCCGTCGATGGTCTCCCGAGCCCCTTCCCGGCAGACTGCTCCCCATGAAACCCCCGATTCCGACCCGCTCCCGGCGAACCCTCAGCTTGGCGTTGGCCGGCCTTTTGCTGACGCTCCCATCGTTCACGGCTTCCGCTGTGCTCTACTACGACACCGACACCGGTACCGCCGGGTTGCAAGGCGCGGCAGGCAACTGGACCGTAACCGCCGGAACCAACAACTCGACTTGGAACCCGGCGTCGGACGGCAGCGGCACGGCGCAGACATGGGCAAACGGCGAGAGCGCGGTGTTCGATTCAGCGGGCAGCTACACCGTCACCGCAATCGGCACGCCCTTGGCCGGAAACGTCACGTTCGCGCAGGGGAACGTGACGATATCAGGAACCATACAGCTCGGGTTGGGCGGCAATCTCTCGGCGGCATCCACTGCGGGGAACACGGTTCTGGGCACGGTCCAGCTCCAGACCGGCGCTGACTCCACCCGGCATTTCACCAATGACTCCTCCGCCGGCACGCTCACCATTGCGTCGATCACCAGGGCAACCGCGAACGCCACTCACCCGGTGGTTTTCGGCGGGTCCGGGAACATCACCGTAACCAACCTTCAGAATCTTGCCAGCGGCAGCATCACCAAAAACGGCGCAGGCACCCTGACCCTCAACGGTCGCTCCAACCAAGCCAACCAGGCGGTCTCCGTCAATGGAGGAGTCCTCAACCTCGGTACCAGCACCCACCTCACGATCGCCACCGGAAACACCGCGCTCACGCTCAATGGGGGCACCCTCCGCACCAACCACGACCGCGCCACGGGCATCGGCAGCGCCCTGCACGGGATCACCTTGGGAGCGAACGGCGGGACGATCGAACCCACGGGCGTGACCACGTTCACCCAGCCCGGACAGGTGGTCGGCGTCGGCAACCTCACCAAAGCCGGCTCCGGAACCCTGGTGCTCTCCAATGCCTCCAACACCTTCACCGGCAACACCATAGTGGCTGCGGGCAACCTGAGCGCGACCGGGGCGAACTCCCTGACCACCAGCAGCGGCTATTACGTCACCGGCGGCAGCGCGAACTCCGCCGCGCTGAGCATCGGCAGCGCCCAGGATTTCACGACGAAAACGGTCAATATCACCGCCTCCGGAGGTGGCATCTACCGGAAGGATCTTGCAGGGTCTGCCGCTTACACGACCTACGGCGCCTCCCTCAGCAGCTTTGCGGGCGGCAACCCCGACACCACCGCGCAGTTCCTGGCCGGCTCGGCCGGGGGTGACCGGTCGCTCCTGACTTCCTTCTCCGCGACCACGCTGGTGGCCGTCTCCAATGATGCCAACCGCATCAGCGATGTGTTCAGTCTCTCGGGCACTGTCGACGACATCTTCGTCCTCCAGCTCAACGTGACCGGGATCGATGCCAACAGCTACCTCGCCTGGAACAACAGCGGAACCTGGGCCAACGCCACCGCCGGAAATATCGGGCCGCTCGGCGGTTCTGCCGTCACCGGGTTTGCAGGCTCCTTCGCGCTCTCCGGCGCCGCCGCCACCTCCAACTACCTGGGTTCCTGGGGCTACGACACCGGCAACAACACCGTCTGGGCAGTTATCGATCACAACAGCGAGTTCGCCGTCGCGACGATCCCCGAGCCCCACGTGGGCCTGATGTTCCTCGGCGGCTTCGGCCTGTTGGGGCTGCTACGCCGCCGTTCCTAAAAGGGGACCACCGATTTCGCTCCTCTGACTTTGCGACGGTCCGGACCCGGGGGGGCCGGGCCGTCGCTTCCGCCGCCCCATCGGCCTCGAGAGAGTGTCCGGTGGGGCGGTGCTCTTTTGCGCCCATCACCGCTCGCTCTCCACCCACCTCTCACGTTCCGGCGTGCAGCCCGCCCCCAGCTCTCCACCGACCTCGCGCCGGTGGAAGCACGGCGGACCCGGACGACCCCATTCCCCGCTCTCCGAACCCCTCCCCACCGGGCTGGCTCCGGTGGAAAGGAAGGCACCTCGCACGGTGGGCGGATGGGTGCCGGGGATGTCGCCCCTTGTATCTTCTCTCTACTCACGTTTCGTCCCTTTGTAGCCGCCCGAAAGGGCGGGGACGCTTCGGCACCGGACTGCGGAGACTGTTCGCCCCTCGGCTGTCACAAGCCCTTCTGTAGATGAGCCCGCAGTCCGGTTGCCAGAGCCCCGAGACCGT
>Ga0073934_10006309_pt1 | contig 17383 bp, 12 predicted proteins | sample LarsenN4metaG_FD_76834 | JGI IMG/M metagenome (GOLD analysis project Ga0073934, IMG submission 76834) | Hot spring sediment bacterial and archeal communities from British Columbia, Canada, to study Microbial Dark Matter (Phase II) - Larsen... ... | reverse complement strand
TTCTGGAACCCATCGGCAACATCCCGCCGGCGGAAGCAGAAGCCGCCTACTATGCAGCCCTGGAGGAGCCTGCCAAACTCGCCGCCTGACTCAAACCAAACAGCCTCCGGACAACCCGGGGCGGTTCAGTCTCGCTGCGTCGCCGCGTCCACAATCGTCTGCGCCAAGCCAGATTCTGTGCTGGGGACAATGCTAGGGACAAGAAGGACCTGGTCGAAATTTACGCAATGAATTCAATAGAATATGGCGGAGACGAGAGGATTCGAACCTCCGGTACCCTTTTGGAGTACAACGCTTTAGCAAAGCGCCGCCTTCAGCCACTCGGCCACGTCTCCGTGTCCTCGAGGCTATAAGCGGCGCAACCGGCATTTGCAAGACAAAGGTCCTCGGGTTCCTCACCACCTCTGGAGTGCACCCTCGGGGTGGACAGGTGAGGGGACGTTCATACAGTGCGCCCTTGGGCTCGACGCGCTCGTGAGCCCCGCCGTGACGCCAGCCGGCGCATCACACAAGCCCGCTCGCGCTCCTTGGCGCTCATCGCAATGATATCCCGGTTGACGCGTCCCCGCCTGATCCGGCAATGGCCGAGGGGCAGCCACAACTTGGCAGACAGGGGGTACTCTCAACTTGGGGCTTACACTAATAACTTTGCGCTTGACCCCGACTTTGGCCCGCGGCATGGTCCGCGCGCAGCGACCGGGGGCCGCCCGCGCCCACGGCGCTCTTTGTATTGCCCGGAGCATTTGCGAGGGCACTACCGCGAGAAAACGTCTCGCACGCGCCGGTAGCTCAGCTGGATAGAGCATCAGACTACGGATCTGAGGGTCGTGGGTTCGAATCCTTCCCGGCGCGCCACTTCAGCACGCATGTCAGTGGGCATGTGCGAATACCCGACGTGAGCTCGGCGCTCGTAACGGCCTGCTCCAGCACGTCTCTCCCGTCCCCTGATGCGGATGATGCCCCGATCAACCGCGATACGGTCGACGGTGGCGCCAAGCCACGCTCTGCGGGCTGGCGCGTCCCCTTCGCTAAGCCGGGCACGCGTCGGGGGGCCCGAAGCGCTCAGCCGCTTCCGGTGTAACCGATCTTCTCACACGCATCCCCGACCGGGCGCGGCTCAAGTCGTGGCTGGCACGATCTCGATCGGGCTTCAGGGGGTGATGCGCCCTGCGATCACATCATCAATCTCGGCAACGCCGCTTTCGGCCATCATGCACAGACGCGTGCGCTTGTCTTCGGCGGCCTTCGCCTCGCGTTCCAACGCTGCAGGCCTGGCATCGACACCAGGCGCGCGTTCCGCTCGCCTCGATGCCAGCGCCGAGCGACGATCGCAAAGCCGGTCGCCGGTGAGCAGCTTCTCGGCAAGGCTTCGGTCACGAGATCATCGAGGCGATGCTTCTGCAGCGTGCGGCCGGCGCACGGTGCTTCGCCCTTACGGGCTGAGGTCGGCGGGCATAAGGGCGATGCGTGTTCGCCGATTTCAAGGTGCCGGTGCGCAGCGTCGGGGCGCCGTTGCGCAGACTGCGGAGAGCAAGGCCCGCAAGTAGGATCGGCCCGGTCACCGCTGGCGGCCCTGCGATCCGGGGTTCCGCTTGTTCAAGACCTGCTGCCTGGTCTCGAACGCGGCATGGTCGATGAAGCCGGCGCTTTCGCAACGATGTGCTTCGCGCCGTTCCTGCAATTGCCCGTGTGAGCCGTGACCTTTTTGAAGTGCCGGCGGCCCCCGTAGACTGGGCTGGTGACCAGCTGATGCAACGAGGCGATGCCTCGGAGGTCGCCCTGCCGCGTGCGGTATCCATTTTGGTTGCGCCACGTTGCGACAGCCATTAAACCTTTCGGCCCCTGCCCGTGATGGCCGCCTTGACAGCTCAGCGCGCCGTTACCTATATCGCGCTCACGGGTTTGGCGGGATAGCTCAGGTGGTTAGAGCGAAGGTCTCATAATCCTTAGGTCGGCGGTTCAAGTCCGCCTCCCGCTACCATGTCTCGGGTTTCTCACTCCTGCACCCGTGTTTTTGTTGTGCCCAACGTAACAAAAGGCAAGCGGCAGGCCGCTGCGTAAATGGCGGTAACGAGCGCGGCGATGTCGGAAAGAGGCCCGTCTCGCGCTCGGAAGGAGCCGTGCATCGATCCATTCGCAACAGTCGCGGCGCTGGACGTCCAAGTCCATGACTGTCATCGTGTGCGCTCAAACTAGGCGCGCTTGAAGCGTGACCGCATGTGGCCGTGGCACAGGCTCGGAAGAAAACGGTAAGCGGCGTCGTTGGTGACAAACGGCATTCCGACGCCAATAGAACCACGCTTCGAAGCGCAGGGTAATATTTGTTTGAGCATCAGTCTCAACTTTGTTGCTGGGAGACGCAGCGCAAACGATACTTGGGAGGCGACCATGTGGCCGGACACGCGTCTGATCGAACTCTTCGACATCGAGGTTCCGATTCTATTGGCACCGATGGCCGGCCCCCTGACGGCTGAACTCGGCATCGCGGTTGCGCAAGCCGGGGGACTCGGTGCCTTCGCCTGCACGTTGCTGACCCCGGATGAGGCGCGCCGGGACCTCCATGCGATCCGCCAGAAGACGGCGCGCTCTTTCAACGTCAATTTCATCGTTTTCTCGCCACCCGTTCCCGACGCCGAGCGCGAGGCAGCTTGGAAGCGCGAGTTGGCACCCTACTATGCCGAACTCGGCGTCGATCCAACCTTGCCGTCCAACGGCGCCGTAAGGCGACCATTCGACGAGGCGTTTTGCGAGGTCGTCGAGGAGTTTGCCCCCAAGGTCGTGAGCTTTCATTTCGGGCTTCCGGCACAGCGCTATGTTGCGCGCATCAAGCGCGCCGGCAGTAAGATTATCTCCTCCGCAACAACGGTGGCGGAAGCACGGTGGCTCGAAGAAAGAGGTTGCGACGCCATCATCGCGCAAGGTGCGGAAGCCGGCAGCCATCGCGGAACATTCCTGGGGAGCGGCGTGGAAAGCCAAGCGGGTACATTTGCACTCGTTCCCCAGGTGGTCGATGCCGTCAAAGTGCCAGTGATCGCCGCTGGCGGCGTCGCGGACGCCCGAGGCATCACCGCGGCCCTGGCCCTCGGGGCTTCCGGCGTCCAGATCGGAACGGCATTCTTGTTCTGCCCCGAGGCACGCCTGTCACCACTCTACCGGACAGCATTACTCTCTGCGCAAGACGACTCGACTGCACTGACCAATGTCTTCTCTGGTCGTCCGGCGCGCGCGATTGTCAATCGCATCATGCGCGAGATGGGACCGATTGCTCCCGAGACGCCAGAGTTCCCGCTGGCCGCCAACGGCCTCACTCCTTTAGCTGCTGCCGCCGAGGCGAAAGGGGCGATCGATTTCAGCTCCCTCTGGGCGGGCCAGGCCGCCAGTCTCGGACGGGTACGACCCGCCGGTGAACTGGTACGCGAGTTGGCAGCTGAAACTCTTGAGCGGTTGAGATCCTTCCACGTGTCGGCTGGAAGCTGACGACACGTCTTTCGGGAACAAGGAAGAGCGAAGTTAATACCAGCGACGCGTGGACCGCATCCGCTGTCGTACGGTTTGTGCCGGAGAGACGCCCATCGGGCATCGCGGGGATCAGGCGCTCTCCCCGGTGCGGCGTTGCTCTCCCTGCCGCTTGCGACCTCCCTGCGGCGAATGCTGTCAACTCGCCTCCTCTCCCAGGTTGAAAGGTGGTAGCATTGGTAGTCACCCACCGCATCCGTGCTGTCGACGGTCCATATCATGGCGCTGCTGGCCTGCCGGCACAGAGGCAAGACCGAGCTTGGCGATGCCGGCGCGATCAAAGCGAGTTGATGGCGCCCGATGCTGCGCGGCTCTACGTCAAGCGCACAGAAGCCTGGCGACTGGTCGCGCCGAAGAAGCGGGGCCGGCAACGGCGCCGAGGCATCGAAAGGGGAACGCGGGTCGAAATAAAGCCCGGATCGGGAATCGGAAGAAACCGGCTAAGTGATGGTCGGAGCGAGAGGATTCGAACCTCCGACCCCTTGCTCCCGAAGCAAGTGCGCTACCAGGCTGCGCCACGCTCCGACACTCTGTTGCCCGCGAGACGATCGCGACCAGTTGCACAATCGGCGCCGGGCTCGGGAAAGGGCCACCCGCTTGCGGGACAGCCGCGCCGCAGCTTATAGCGCCGCTGTCCTCGGGCAGCAAGCGGCAAAGTCGCGTCCCCGATAAGCCACTTCCTGCGAGCGGAACTCTTCCGCGCATGAGATGATCAGCCGGCGGCGGAACCCCCTCCACGCGCGATGGCGGGTGACGGGGCGGTTCCGGGCCTGTGCGGAAAATGAGGCCCGGCGGACAGTGGCGGAGCAGATCGGATGAGGGGGGAGACGACGGCCAGGACAAGCGCGCCTGCGTTTCCCTTGGCCCCACTCGCGGCGACGCTCGCCGTCCAGACGCTGGCCACCGGCGCCGCCTACTCGATTCCCGCCATGGCACCCGAGATCGCCCGCCACGTCGGCATCAATCCGGCGCTCGTCGGGGTCTACATCTCGCTCGTCTACGGCGTCGGCATTCTATCGGCGCTGCTGTCCCCGGGCTACATCTACAGCCGCGGTGCGACCCGCGTCAGCCAGGCGGTTCTGATCGCCACCGTCGCCATGCTGCTCACCGCGGCCTTCGGCTCGGCGGCGATGATCGTCCTGAGCGCGGCCCTGATGGGGCTCGCCTACGGGGCGACGGCTCCGTCGAGCACGCATCTCCTGGTGCCGCGCACGCCCAAGCCGCACATGAACGTGGTGCTCTCGCTGCGCCAGATCGGCGTGCCGCTCGGCGGGATGTTGGCCGGACTTCTCATGCCGCCGCTCGCGCTTGCCGTCGGCTGGCGCACGGCGCTCCTCCTGCAACTTGTTCCGACGCTCCTGCTGCTCGCTGCGCTCGAGGCGGCGCGCCATCGCTGGGACGCGCCCCTGCCCGGCCAGACGCCGGCGTCGGTCGGAATCCGGGCGATGGTGCGATTGCTCAAGGGCGACCGTCCGCTGCAGCGGCTTTCCTTTGCCTCGTTCGTCTACGCCGGCCTGCAGATCTGTTTCATCGCCTTCATGACCACGCAACTGACGACAGTGGTTGGAATGCCGCTGATCCAGGCCGGGCAGATCCTGGCGCTCTACCAGCTTGCGGGCGTCGTCTCGCGCCCCGTTTGGGGCTGGCTTGCCGATCACGTCATGCCGGCGCGGCTGCTGCTCGCCTTGCAGGGTGTGATCATGTGCCTTGCCGCCGTGCTCACCGGCCGCTTCGCACCCGATTGGCCCGTCGCGATGATCGCGCTCGTCTCGATCGCGGGCGGGGCGACGGCGAGCGGCTACACGGGCATCGCTTATGCCGAGTATGCCCGGCTCGGCGGGCCCGGCGCACGGAGGCGACCGGGCTCGGCTCGGCCTTCATGTTCGCCGGCGTCATGGTCCTGCCCGCGGCCATGAGCGGCGTCGTCACGCTCGCCGGCAGCTACGCGCAGGTCTATTCCGTGATCGGCGCTCTCGCGCTCGTCGCGGGACTGGGACTTGTGTGGGGCATCCGCGAGGCGCCGCGCCGAAGCTGAAGCCGGCCGTCACTGCTTCGCGGCCTCGATCGGACGGCCGCGCATGAGCAGGATCAACGGCAGCGTGACGGCGCAGGCCGCGGTGAAGAGGCCGAAAGCATTGAGATAGGCGATCATCGTCGCCTGCCGGGCCACCTCGCGCGAGAGTCCGGCAAGGCCTCCTGCGGTTTCGATGTTCCACTGACCGATCACGGCAGGCAGCGACAGGAGCTTGTTGAATGGGGTGAGCGCCTCGACCAGCCGGCTGTAATTGGCTGTGGTCGATCGGACGATCTCAGCAACGCAGATCGAGATGAAAAAGCTCGAACCCAGATTGCGCAGCAGATGATAGACGGCCGTCGCCTCCGCCATGTCCTCCCGGGCGACGGTCGAGAATGTCACGGTCGTGAGCGGCACCCAGATGAGCCCGATGGCAAGGCCTTGCAGCAGGGCATTGGCGGCAAGCTCGGCGTAGGAGACGTTGAGGTCGATCCGAGTGAGCCAGATGCCGGCGACGAGCAGCATCCCGAATCCGATCATCATCGACAGGCGCGCGTCCATGCGGTTGGCGAACCCGGCGAACAGGAACCCGATGCAGCCGCCGACGCCGCGGCCGGCGATGACGATGCCGACCAGGCTGTCCGTGTAGCCGGCCGGGCCCGTGAGCAGCGGCGGCAACAGCACCATGGGCGTGAAGTTCAGCATCCCATAAATGGTCACCAACAGAAGGCCGATCGAATAGTTGCGGTTGAGCAGCTGCCGCGGATTGAGGAAGGGCCGGCTGGTCGTCAGGCAATGGGTCGCAAAGATCCAAAAGGCGATGACGGCGACGATCGTCTCGACGATGATTTCGCGCGCATCGAACCAGTCGAGGCGTTGGCCGCGCGCGAGCACGAGCTGCGTGGCGCCGAGCGCGACCGATAGCGAGATGAAGCCGAGCCAGTCGAAATATGCGGTGCGGCGATCTCCGTCGGGCCGCAGGGAGAACTGCAGGCCAACGACGGCGGCGATTCCGACCGGCACGAGGGCATAGAAGGCATAGCGCCACGTGTAGAGCTCGGCCATCTGGCCGCCGAGCGTCGGGCCGATCACCGGCCCGATGACGACCCCGAAACCGTAAAGACCGAGCACCATGGCGTGCTGGTGCTTCGGGAAGGAGTCGAGAAGGATCGACTGGGCGAGCGGCGTCGACGGGGCGCCAAAGCCGCCCTGAAGGATGCGCCAGAAGACGAGGCTCTCGAGGCTCTCGGCGATCCCGCACATGAGCGTCGCGAGCGTGAAGCCGGCGACGCTCCAGACCATGGTCGTCCGCGTACCGAAGCGCGCCGCCAGCCAGCCCGTCATCGGCGTCACGATCGCGGTGGCCAGAATGTTGAACGTCATCGCCCAAGCGATCTCGTCGGCGGTCGCCGAGAAGGAGCCCTGCATCTGCGGGAGGATGGTCGAGACGACGAGCAGCGTCGTCCCGTAGAGCGTGGTGGCGAGCACCACCGTAATCAGGATCAGCAGCCGCCTGAGCGGGGTCAACGTCGCCTCGGATGCCGTCGTCGCCGTCATGCGCCTCGCGATCAGGACCCGTGGAGTTCCTGGCTTCTGCTGATCAGAATTCCTGGATAGTGCGGCTCTTTGCACCGGTAAAGGCGCTTTCGCGCAAAGAACTGGGGTCTTCGGCGATGACTTGCCGTCATCACCGATCCCCGTTACCCAGCCGTCATGACGAACCGCTCGGCCAAATCAGGCTCAGGCACGCTGCGCGACCTCGAAGCGCTTGCGCGCGCGGGCCTTGTCGCGCCTCGAGACGTCCGCAAACTCGCAGCCGTCGCCCGGCGCTATGCCATTGCCGTAACGCCCGCCATGGCGGCTCTCATCGAGGCTGACCGCCCGGGGGATCCAATCGCCCGCCAGTTCATTCCGGATGCGCGCGAGCTCGAAGTGGCGTCCGGCGAGAGCGCCGACCCCATCGGCGACCGGCGCCACGAGAAGGCGCCCGGCGTCATCCACCGCTACCCCGATCGCGTGCTCCTCAAGCTCACGCATGCCTGCCCCGTCTATTGCCGCTTCTGCTTCCGTCGCGAAGTGGTGGGCCCCGGCGGTCCGGCGCCGCTTGCCGGCGACCGGCTCGCCGAGGCCCTTGCTTATGTGCGGTCCGATCCGGCCATCTTCGAGGTGATCCTGACCGGCGGAGACCCGCTCATGCTGTCGGTCCGGCGGATCGAGGAGGTCACGCAGCGTTTGGGCGAGGTCGCGCACGTCAGAGTGCTGCGGTGGCATTCGCGCGTCCCGATCGTCGACCCGGCGCGCGTGACAGGCGCGATGGTGGCCGCGCTCACGGCAACGCGGCAGACCGTCTATATCGGCATCCATGCCAATCATCCGCGCGAACTCGGCGAGGCCCAGCGCGCGGCCATCCGTCGCTTGTCCGAAGGCGGGCTTCATCTCGTCAGCCAGACGGTGCTGCTCAAGGGCATCAACGATGACGCGGACGTGCTTGCCGAACTGTTCCGCACCTTCGTCGCGCTCGGCATCCGGCCCTATTACCTGCACCATGCGGACATGGCCCCCGGCACGGCCCATTTCCGCACCTCGATAGCCGCAGGTCAGGCGATCATGCGCCGGCTCAGGGGACGACTGTCGGGGCTGGCGCTGCCGACCTACGTGCTCGACATCCCCGGCGGCTTCGGCAAGGTGCCGGTCGGCCCCCCCTACATCGACGACGATGCGCAGATCGTCGCCGACCCGGGCGGCGAAATCCACGCCTATCCGCCGACAGGCAGGGAGTGATCCGGCTTGGACCGCGGTCAGCCTAGCCACCCGGTCGCGCTTGTGCCTGTCCCGCGCAGCGTGCCAAATCGCAGTCGAAAGCCGCCGCCTGCGACGCGGGACCGTTCCGCAGAGCACCTCCGAGGAGAGAGCCGATGTCCGTCTATCGCACCTTCTTATTCGCCCCGGGCAATCATCCCCGCCGGGTCGAGAAGGCGCTTTCGCTCGACGCCGACGCCGTCATCCTCGACCTCGAGGACGCCTGTCCGATCGCGGAGAAGGTCGCGACGCGCTCGGTCGTTGTCGCGGCTTGCCAGAGGCCGCGTCGCGGGCTCGCCTACGTGCGGGTTAACGCCATGTCGACGGAATGGGGATACGGGGACATGGTCGCCGTCATCCAGCCGGGCGTTGATGGCGTCGTCCTGCCGAAGCTCGAGACCGTCGATGAGATCCGGGCGGCTGATTGGCTGATTCGCAACCTCGAGCGCGAGCGCGGACTTGCCCCCGGCGCGATCGACGTCGTTCCGATCATCGAGACGGCCAAGGGGCTTGCCAATGTCCGCGCCATCTGTGCGGCCGGCACGCGCGTCAAGCGCATCGCGTTCGGTGCAGGCGACTTTACGCTCGACATGAACATCACCTGGACGCGCTCGGAGAGCGAGCTCTTGCCCTATCGTAGCGAGTGCGTGCTCGCCTCCCGCGCCGGCGGCATCGAGCCGCCCATCGACACGGTCTGGGTCGATCTCAAAGACCCGGAGGGTTTCCGGAAATCGGTTGAGGCCATCAAGGGCCTCGGCTTCCAGGGCAAGATGTGCATCTACCCGGATCAGGTTGGCGTCGCCAACGAGGTCCTCTCGCCAACGGCGGACGAGGTGCAATGGTCGCGCCGCGTGGTCGCGGCATTCGCGGAGGCCGAGAAGGCCGGATCGGCTTCGATCCAGCTCGACGGCAAGTTCATCGATTACCCGATCGTGTATCGGGCCGAACGCATCATCCGGATTGCCGAGCGGATTGCTGCCAAGGCGCGCTAGCGCGAGGTCCACCTCACTCGGCCGCTTCCGCGCCTTTGTAGCCCAACGCCTCGTTGAGCTTCACGAGAAGGTCAGCGGCGGCTTCGGCGATGTTGGTGCCGGGGCCGAACACCGCCTTGGCGCCGGCGGCAAACAGCGCCGGGTAATCGGCCGGCGGGATGACGCCGCCGACGACGACCATGATATCGCCGCGGCCTTCCTTTTCGAGCGCGGCGCGAAGCTCCGGCACGAGCGTGAGATGCCCGGCGGCAAGCGAGGAGACGCCGACGATGTGGACATCGTTCTCGACCGCCTGCCGAGCCACCTCATCGGGTGTTGAGAACAGCGGGCCGATATCGACGTCGAAGCCGAGGTCGGCGAACGCCGTCGCGATCACCTTCTGGCCGCGGTCGTGGCCGTCCTGCCCGACCTTGGCGATCAGGATGCGCGGGCGTCGCCCGTCGCTGCGTTCGAACGCCTCGACCAGGCGTTGCACCTTCTCGAATCCCTTGTTCATCGCGGCGGCCTCCGACCGATAGACGCCAGAGACGGAGCGGATTTCGGCGCGGTGGCGGCCGAAGACGGCCTCGAGCGCGTCCGAGATTTCGCCGACCGTCGCTTTGACGCGCGCCGCCTTCACTGCGAGGTCGAGCAGATTGGCGTTCCCGCGCGCCCCTTCGGTCAGGGCATGGAGCGCCTGCCTGACGGCGGCCTCATCGCGTTCGCTTCTCAGGCGGCGGAGCTTCGCGATCTGGCTTTCGCGGACGCGTGCATTGTCGACCTTGAGGATCTCGATCTCGGCCTCGTTTGCGACGCGATACTTGTTGACGCCGACGATGGTCTGACGGCCGGAATCGATGCGCGCCTGTGTCCGGGCGGCCGCCTCTTCGATGCGCATCTTGGGGATCCCTGCCGCGATGGCCTTCGCCATGCCGCCGAGCCGTTCGACTTCCTCGATGTGGGCCCAGGCTTTGGCCGCCAGATCGTGCGTAAGGCGCTCGACATAATAGCTGCCGCCCCACAGGTCGACGGTGCGCGTGGTGCCGCTCTCCTGCTGCAGGAAAAGCTGGGTGTTGCGCGCGATACGCGCCGAGAAGTCGGTCGGCAGCGCGATCGCTTCGTCGAGTGCGTTGGTGTGCAGCGACTGCGTGTGTCCCTGTGTCGCCGCCATGGCCTCGATGCAGGTCCGCGTGACGTTGTTGAAAACGTCTTGAGCGGTGAGCGACCAGCCGGAGGTCTGACAATGGGTCCTGAGCGACAGCGACCGGTCGTCCTTCGGCGAGAACTCCCGCTTGATGAGCTTCGCCCAGAGCAGGCGGGCGGCGCGCATCTTCGCGATCTCCATGAAATAGTTCATGCCGATCGCCCAGAAGAAGGACAGTCGCGGCGCAAACTTGTCGATGTCGAGGCCAGCGGCGACGCCGGCGCGCGCATATTCGATGCCGTCGGCGAGCGTATAGGCGAGCTCGAGGTCCGCGGTCGCACCCGCCTCCTGCATGTGGTAGCCCGAGATCGAGATCGAGTTGAACTTCGGCATCCTCGCGCTGGTGAAGGCAAAGATGTCCGAGATGATCCGCATCGACGGGGCGGGCGGGTAGATGTAGGTGTTGCGGACCATGAACTCCTTCAGGATGTCGTTCTGAATGGTTCCGGAGAGCTTTTCAGGGGGAACGCCCTGCTCCTCGCCCGCGACGATGAAGAGCGCGAGGACCGGCAGCACCGCACCGTTCATGGTCATCGACACCGACATCTGCGAGAGGTCGATGCCGTCAAAGAGCGTCCGCATGTCGTAGATTGAATCAATGGCGACGCCGGCCATGCCGACATCGCCCTTCACGCGCGGATGGTCGCTGTCATAGCCGCGATGGGTCGCTAGATCGAAGGCGACCGATAATCCTTTCTGGCCAGCGGCGATGTTGCGGCGATAGAAGGCGTTTGAGTCCTCGGCGGTCGAGAAGCCGGCGTACTGGCGGATGGTCCAGGGCTGCGTCACGTACATGGTCGGGTAGGGACCGCGCAGGAACGGCGCAATGCCGGGCAGGCCGTCGACGAAGTCGAGTTCGGCGACGTCGGACGCCGCGTAGACCCGCTTCACCGTGATGCCTTCCGGCGTCATCACCCCGGCAGCTGCCGGCGTCGCGGCAGCCTCCGTCGAGGCTTTGGGCTGAAAGGTGACCTTGGAGAAATCGGGGATCTGGCTCATGATCGACCACCTGCTCGGCAACAAGCAGATTTCAATCACGAATTGATACGACCTGCAATTGCGCTCGCGTTGCTTCAGGTCGGTGGATCGCCGCTGACAGCAATCGAATTATTAAGTATACCCCGAATCCGGCGTCCGCCCGCCAGCGAGAGCAAGGGAACAGCAGGGTTCGTCGATTGGAAACGCGCGACCATTTGACGGTCCGCAAGCCTGCAAGCTCGCAGCACCGCGCTTCCACGCGGGCGTCGGCGACGCAGCTGCCGAGGAATCACAATGTCCGCCGACAACAGCCGCCCGCACCGTCACCCGGGTCGCCGGAACAACAATCGTGTGCCGTGCGGCGTCTGCGGAGGCCTCGTCCATGAGCCGATCCCGTTCGGCACGATCCGCCCGGCTCTGGCGTCGGGCCTCGCCGAGCGGTACCCGGGTCTGACAGCCGATGCTCTGATCTGCCGTCGTCATCTGACCGAAGAGCGGACCCGCTACGTCGAGCGGCTGCTCGAGCGCGAGCGCGGCGAGCTGTCGGCGCTCGAGCGGCAGGTGGTCGAGAGCCTGGCGCGCGAGGAGACCGTCGCGCGCGACACCGAAGCCGCTTGGCAGGACCGACGCACGTTCGGCGAGCGGGTTGCCGATTACGTCGCCGACTTCGGTGGCAGCTGGAGCTTCATCATCAGTTTTTTTGCGGTCCTGATTGCCTGGATCGGCTTCAACGTCTGGGGCGCAACGCGCCCGGCGTTCGACCCCTACCCGTTCATCCTGCTCAACCTGGTTCTCTCGTGTCTCGCGGCCATACAGGCGCCGATCATCATGATGAGCCAGAAACGGCAGGAAGCGAAGGATCGTCTGCGGGCCGAGAACGACTACCGGGTCAATCTCAAGGCCGAGCTCGAAATCCGTCATCTCCATGAGAAGATCGATCACCTCATCAACCGGCAATGGGAGCGGCTCGCCGAGATCCAACAGATCCAGCTCGAGATCATGGAGGATCTGGCGGCGCGCACGCGCTAACGCAATCGACGCCTAGCGAAGTCCACACATTGCGACGCGTCCCTGGCCCGGCCCATGCGGGATCGAGGCGCAATCAGCCACCGGCGCACTGCCCGTCCGTCAGCGGGCGAATACGCACACGTTGGCTTGCCCGCGGAAGCTCGGCCGGGAGGCGTAGGTCATGACCACCTCCTTGATGAAGCGCTGGTTGCCCTTGAGGTCGATCCAGCGTGTGGCTTGCCCGGCGCGGATCAAGCTGCGTACGGGAACATCGTCGACCTGGCCGTTGCCGTAGACGATCTTGAGATCCCGCATCTCGATATCGTTGCGCGAGACGCGAAGCTGGATGGCCCTGAAACGCCCGGCGCTGCGGCCGACCGGAATGACGTCGACATCCTTGATGAAGCCAACCTTACGGCAGCCGAGAGTTGCGGCCGACGCCGAAGTTGCGGAGACCGCCACCAGCGCGGCTACACCAAAAGCAATGATCGAGTTTTTGAACATGTTGACTCCCTTAGAAAGCTGACGGCCGTAGCCGATAAGGCGAATATCAGCGGGACAGGATGGCCGCCACGTGCGCCATTGCCACGCCATTCGGCGCACGCGGTGGCCGGCGGGGCAGCGACCTTGCCTGTTGTGCTCCGACCGGGACAAATGACTGGCCGGCCGGCGTCATGCAATGAGTCCCTCGGCCTTCATGGCAGCCCGGACAGCGGGGCGCGCCTCCACGCGCTTCATGAAGGCAACGAGATTCGGGAACGGCGTCAGGTCAATCTTTGCAGGAACCGTCCAGCGAAGCGTCGTAAAGAGATAGGCGTCTGCAACAGAGAATTGGTCGCCGAGCAGGTAATCGCGGCCCTCGAGCAGCCTGTTGGCGTGCTCGAGCCGAGTGAGCAGGCGCTCGCGCGCCACCTTCTTCGCCTCGTCGGGAAAAGCCGGGTTGAAGAGCGGGGAGAAGCCCTTGTGGATCTCGCTCGAGATGAAGTTCAGGAGACTTTGCAGCTTGTAGCGGTCCAGAGTGCCGTTGGGCGGCGCGAGCCGCTTCTCCGGCACCTTGTCGGCAATGAATTGCACGATGGCCGGTCCCTCGGTCAGGATCGTGCCGTCGTCGAGCTCGAGCGCCGGCACGTAGCCGAGCGGGTTCGTCTTGCGATAGTCGCCGCCCTCCGCCGTTTTCTTGGCGCGGATATCGGTCTTGACGAGAGTAAAAGGGAGGTCCGCCTCGCGCAGCACGATATGCGGCGACAGCGAGCAGACCCCGGGCGCGAAATAGAGCTTCATGATCCTCATCCTTTGCTGGAGGTCTCGCAGTTGCGATACCGCGAGAGCCTGCTTAAGAGGTCGTGCGACGGTCAGGCAAGGTCCCAGGCGGACGCATCATCCGAATACTGCCCTGGCCGTTTCTGCCCGACTGGGCGGCGCCCTGCTGGACCGCCAAGGTCATTGGTGTAGGATCAATTATGGTGGATTGCATCGGAGCCGATGCAGTCCGTCGCGAAGCCGTGGGGGCAATCCGACATGAGCACCGCAGCCGGCGAAGGTGGCGTCCCGACCGGGACCCTGATGAAGGGCAAGCGTGGCCTCATCATGGGTGTCGCGAACAACCGGTCGATCGCCTGGGGAATCGCGCAGGCCTGCGCTGCCCAGGGCGCCGAGCTCGCTTTCACCTATCAGGGAGAGGCCCTGAAAAAGCGCGTCGAGCCGCTTGCCGCGGAGGCGGGCTCGCGCATCGTGCTCCCCTGCGATGTCACGGACGCCCCGTCGATGGATGCCGTCTTCGCCGAGATCAAGCGCCAGTGGGGACGGCTCGATTTCCTCGTCCACGCCATCGCCTTCGCCGACAAGACGGAGCTCGACGGACGCTATGTCGACACCAGCGAGGCCAACTTCACGAAATCGCTGCTCATTTCCTGTTACTCGTTCACAGCCCTCGCCCAGCGGGCGGAAAAACTGATGCCGAACGGCGGATCGCTGCTGACGCTCACATACTACGGTGCCGAGAAGGTCATGCCGCATTACAACGTCATGGGCGTCGCCAAGGCGGCGCTTGAGGCGAGCGTCCGCTATCTTGCGGCCGACCTCGGCAAGCAGAATATCCGCGTCAACGCCATTTCCGCCGGACCCATCAAGACGCTTGCCGCCTCGGGCATCTCCGATTTCCGCTACATCCTCAAGTGGAACGAGTACAATTCGGCGCTCAGGCGGACAGTGACGATCGAGGAGGTCGGCGCCTCCGCGCTCTACCTGCTCTCGGACCTCGGCCGCGCCGTGACGGGCGAAATCCATCACGTCGACGCCGGCTATCATGTGCAAGGCATGAAGAACGAGGACGCGCCGGACATTTCCGTTGCCAAGGGCGAGTAGGGCCTCCCAGACCGTCGACGGGGGCAGCGAGCATGGCGCGCCGAGCGAAGCGGAAATTCCATCTCGCCCAGTTTCTGGTGCATGGGCCGACCTACCACAGTCTTGCGATGTGGCGGCATCCGCAGACCGATTTCGCGACCTGGCCGTGGCACAGGCCGGAGCTCTACCAGCACATCGCCAAGGTGTGCGAGCGCGGCCTTCTCGACATGGTATTCTTCGCGGACCTCAACTACATCGCTGACAGCTACAAGGGATCACTCGAGCCTTCGCTGCGCTATGCCACGCAAACGCCCGAGCACGATCCGATCCCGCTGCTCTCTTACATGGGGGCCGTGACGCAGCGGATCGGGCTCGCGGCCACGTTCTCGGCAAGCCATCAGCACCCGTTCTACGCGGCGCGCCTGTGGGCGACGCTCGATCACCTGACCGGTGGGCGCGCCGGTTGGAACGTCGTCACGTCGATCAACCGCAATCAGGACGCCAACTACGGCAACGTTCGCCCGGACGCAGACCTGCGCTACGACCGCGCACATGAGTTCATGGCAGTCGCGCGCAAGCTCTGGGAGAGCTGGGAGCCCGATGCCGTGGTGATGGACCGGGTTACCCCCTGCTTCGCCGATCCCGCCAAAGTGCATCGCATCGAGCACGAGGGCCGGTTCTTCAAGTCGCGCGGGCCGCTCAACGTGGTGCGCTCGCCGCAGGTGGGGCCGGCGATCCTGCAGGCCGGCACCAGTCCCAAGGGCCGCGACTTCGCCGCGAAGTACGCCGATGCGATCTTCTCCATCACGCCTCGGCCGCAGGACGCGAAGCTTTATCGCGACGACATCCGGGCCCGCATGGCCGAGCTCGGGCGCAATCCCGACCACTGCGCGATCCTGTTCGGCGTGCAGCCGATCCTCGGCCGGAGCGAGGCTGAGGCGCAGGAGCGAGCGGCCGAGCACAACGACCTCGTGCCTGTCGAAGGCGGGATGGCAATCCTCTCCGCACACCTCGATTTCGACCTCTCGCGGCTTCCCCCCGACGCCTTGATGGCCGAGCGCACGGAGCCCGAGCTGCAGCGCCTCAAGACCCGCTACCTCAAGCCCGACGGCAGCTCGCTCACGCTCGCCGAGGTGGCGCAGCGACACGGCCGGAGCGTCGGCCTGCCTCAGCTCGTCGGCACGGTCCAGAGCGTCGCCGACCAGATGGAGGCCTTCTTCGACGAGGCGGGCGGCGACGGCTTCATGCTGTCGGCGACGCATACGCCTGGCGCCATCGAGGAAATCGTCGATCGCCTCGTGCCCGAGCTGCAGCGGCGCGGGCGGTTCCGCACGGAGTATCGCGGCAAGACACTGCGCGAGCTCTTGCGCCAGCAGGACTGAACAGTTGGTGTCGCCGGCGCGCTCACCCCTCAGGCGGCCAGCTCCAGGATCTGCTCGACGTCGGCCGGTCCCGAGATCGGGCGCGGGTTCCGAGGAACCCAAGGTGTGTTCATCGCCTGCTCGGCAATGCGCTTGAAGTGCTCGCGTCCGATCTTCACGTCCGCGAGCCGGCGCGGCATCCCCAGATCGGCGATGAACTGGGCGAGCACGTCGGCGGCATCGGCCCCGGGCTTGCCCATGGCGATCGAAACCAGCGCCTGGCGGCTGTCGTTCCACAGTCGGTTCCAGCGCATGACGGCCGGCAGCATGATGCACGAGGTGTGCCCGTGCGGCACGTCGAAGACGGCGCCGAGAACATAGCCGATGCCGTGGCTTGCCCCCATCGGCACACCCGCCGCAAGCGGGCCCATCGACAGCCAGGTGCCAAGCTGGCAGTCGAGGCGGGCGCCGAGATCGCCCGGGTTTGCCTTGACCCTCGGCAGGCCGTTCGCCAGCAGCGCGAGCCCCTGCAGCGCCTGGGCGTCCCCATAGGCGTGCGCTTCCCCGGAGCAGACGCCTTCGACGCAGTGGTCGACCGCGCGCACGCCGGTCGAGAGCCAGAGCCATTCGGGCGTATGCACCGTGATGGCCGGGTCAAGGATCACGGTCGCCGGCATGATGCGCGGATGACGAAAAAGCTCTTTGTTGCGCGTGCGCTCGTCGGTGACGCCGGCGAGGGCGCTGAACTCGCCACCGGAGATGGCGGTCGGCACGCTGACCTGACGGATCGTCGGGGCCTTGACGGCATCCGACGGCCCCATGCTTCCGTCATCGCGCTTGACCGGTCGAAGCATGTCCATGGCTTCGGCGTCGCGGATGTCGTTGGCGAGGCAGAGCTGCACCGCCTTGGCGCCGTCGGTAATCGAGCCGCCGCCGACCGTCACGATAAGGTCGGCGTTGGCCTCGCGCGCCGCCGCGGCGGCCTTGAGCACGGCGGATCGCGGTGTGTGCGGCGGCATTCCGTCCCAGACGCCGGCGCAGCGGTTGCCGAGCGCGGCGCGCACCCTCGCAATCTCGTCCGTATTGCGGTTGAGGGACGACGACACCATCAGAAAGGCGCGGGTGGCGCCGTGCCGGCGAGCCGCATCGGCTACGGCCTCGGCAGCGGGCGTGCCGAACACGACGTCGT
>Ga0073934_10006308_pt1 | contig 17383 bp, 16 predicted proteins | sample LarsenN4metaG_FD_76834 | JGI IMG/M metagenome (GOLD analysis project Ga0073934, IMG submission 76834) | Hot spring sediment bacterial and archeal communities from British Columbia, Canada, to study Microbial Dark Matter (Phase II) - Larsen... ... | reverse complement strand
GTCTTTGAAGACCTATGGCCCCGCACGGGCCGTACCACAATGGCGGCATGGCTCAGGCCGACCCGCTTACCGTGCGTGATCGCCTGCTGGAGGCGACCTACGTGTGCGTCTCGCGCTTCGGGCTCGGCAAGACGACGGTCGAGGACGTCGTGAAGCACTCGGGGGTGTCGCGGGCGACGGTCTACCGGCACTTTCCGGGCGGGCGCGACGAGCTGTTGCGCGAGACGGTGGCGTGGGAGCTCGCCCGGTACTTCACCGAGCTGGCCGACCACGTCCGCGACGCCGGCACGCTCGCCGAGATGCTCGAGCGCGGGCTCGTGCACGCGCGTGCGTCGCTGCTCGGCCACGAGGTGCTGCGCAAGATCCTCGACACCGAGCCGGAGCGCCTCCTGCCGTTGCTCAGCACGGAGTCGGCCCGCACGCTGCCGTTCATCGCCGCCTTCTTGGCGCCGTACCTCGAACGGGAGGCGGCTGCCGGTCGCCTTCGCCCCGGCGTCGACATCGAGCGGGCCGCCGACTACCTCGCCCGGGGGATCCTCTCCCTCATCGGCTCGCCCGGCCGCTGGGACCTCGGCGATCCGGAGCAGGTCCACGAGCTGGTCCGAAGCGAGCTGCTCGGCGGGATCTCGGCCTGAGTGCTCGCGCTCGCGAGCACGGTTGTGACCCGCGACACATTGACGGTGAGACGATCAGCGCCTTAGTGTCTCACCTGATGAGCCGTCAGGCCGACCGCGTGATCGACGCCGCCCTCGCATGCTGGGCGCGCGTCGGGCTGGCCAAGACCACGCTCGACGACGTCGCCCGCGAGGCAGGCTGCTCCCGCGCCACCGTGTACCGGCACTTCCCCGGCAAGCAACCCCTCGTCGCGGCCGCGATCGGTCGCGAGGCCGACCGGCTCTCCGCGGAGGTCGTCGACGCCGCCGCGCCGAGCCCGACCCTCGCGGACGCCGCCGTCGCCGTGGTGACGACCGGCGCGCGGCTGCTCATGTCGCACGGCGCGCTCGCGTTCGTCGTGACGGTCGAACCCGAGTCGATCCTGCCCCACATCTCGTTCGCCGGCGGCGACGCGCTGCTCGCCGAGGTCGCGCGCCGCATCGCGCCCGCGTTCACGCCGTACCTCGCTCCCGAGCACACGCATCGGTTCGCCGAGTGGCTCGCACGCATGTCGCTCTCGTACCTGTGCAGCGCCGAGGGACACGAGCTCCTCGACGAGGCACGGGTCCGCACGCTCGTCGAGGACTTCGTCCTTCCCGGATTTCTTCAGGGGGTTACCCGATGACCAGCACCAACCAGGAGATGATCGGCCGCGACGAGGTCAACGACCTCGAAGCGATCCTGTCGATCACCAACACGGACGTCGACGCCACGATGCATACGGTCGGTGCGAACCTCGACGCCATCTTCACGTGGGACTACGAGCGCAGCCGCGCGCCATTGGTCAAGCTCTACGAGAAGGCCAAGACCTCACAGTGGAACGCCTCGACGGACCTCGACTGGTCGGTCGACGTCGACCAGGAACAGGTCGTGCTGGCCAACGCGTCGCAGGACGGCGGGTTCTTCTCGCAGGAGATCGACCTCTCCGGCACGCCGTTCGCGAAGTGGACCGACAAGGAATGGATCCAGCTCGGCATCGAGAGCCAGAACTGGACGCTGTCGCAGTTCATGCACGGCGAGCAGGGGGCCCTGCTGTGCACGGCCCGCATCGTCGAGACGGTGCCGTGGATCGACGCCAAGTACTACGCCTCGACTCAGGTGATGGACGAGGCGCGCCACGTCGAGGTGTTCGCTCGCTATCTCGACGAGAAGCTCTCGGGGCACTACCCGATCAACGCGCATCTCGGGCTACTGCTCGACGACATCCTCGCCGACAGTCGCTGGGACATGACCTACCTCGGCATGCAGATCATGGTCGAGGGACTCGCGCTGGCCGCGTTCGGGTTCATGCACCAGATGACGACGGAGCCGCTGCTCAAGCAGCTCCTCCGCTACGTTATGAGCGACGAGGCACGCCACGTCGCGTTCGGCGTGCTCTCGCTGAAGGAGTACTACACCGAGCTGAGCGATCGCGAGATGCAAGACCGGGTCGAGTTCGCCTTCGAGGCCGCCGTACGCATGCGCGACCGCTTCCTCCAGCAGGAGGTGTGGGACCGCATGGGTGTGCCGGTGAAAGACGCCGTGCAGCTCGTCATGGCCGACGAGGGTCGCAAGATGTTCCAGAACATCTTGTTCTCGAAGATCGTGCCGAACTGCAAGAAGCTCGGCCTCCTCGAGCGCAACGGTGGCTGGCTGCGGCAGCGCTTCACCGAGCTCGGCGTCATCCAGTTCGAAGACTGGATCGACACGGGGGAGGAGTACGCGATGCTCGACGAGGTCGCCAAGGACCGCGCCGCGAGTTAGCTGGGTCGCGCTCGCTGCGGGCCGGGATGCCCGGCCCGCGGCCGCTCGGCTGCTCCCGCCAGTTCGCTGCGCTCCTCCGTCACTCCGCTCACGGCCGCGTGCTGCTACGTTCCGTCACGACATGAACGACGCGGTTCGCATCGTCTTCCTCGGCGGACTCGGCGAGATCGGCCGCAATTGCTTCTGCCTGGAGGTCGAGGACCGCATCCTCGTCGTCGATTGCGGGCTGATGTTCCCCGACGCCGACATGCCCGGCGTCGATCTCGTCCTCCCGGACTTCACCTACCTGCGGGACAACGCCCGGCGCGTCGAAGCGGTCCTGCTCACGCATGCGCACGAGGACCATGCCGGTGGCCTTGCGTTCCTCCTGCGCGACGTGCCGGTGCCGATCTACGGCTCCGAGCTCTCGCTCGCGCTCGCTCGTAACCGCATCGAGGAAGCAGGCATGCTCGCACGGACCGAGTTCGTTCCGCTGCGCGACGGCGAGCGGGCGCGGATCGGTCCGTTCGACCTCCAGGTCGTTCCGGTCACGCACTCGGTGCCCCACGGCTTCGCAACCGCGTTCTTCACGCCGGCCGGCACGATCGTTCACACGGGCGACTTCAAGATCGACCTGACGCCGGTCGACGGTCGGCGCACCGACCTCGCGTTGCTCGGCGAGATCGCGCGCCGCGACGGCGGCGTGCGCCTGTTGCTGTCGGACTCGACGAACGCCGAGCGCCCGGGGTTCACGCCGTCGGAATCGACCGTCGGCGAGGCGATGCGGGCGCTGTTCCGCGAACACCCACGCAAGCGGTTCATCGTGACGAGCTTCGCGTCGCACCTCCACCGCGTGCAGCAGGTCGCGCAGGCGGCGATCGCGCATGACCGCCGCGTCGCGTTCGTCGGCCGCTCGATGCAGCAGAACGTGTCGCTCGGCCGCGAGCTCGGCTACCTCGACGTCCCTGCCCACGCCATCATCGACATCGAGGAGGCCGCGCGGTACGCACCCGGCGACCTGTGCATCGTGTGCACCGGCTCCCAGGGTGAGCCGATGAGCGCCCTGGCGTTGATGGCAGCCCACGAGCACAAGTTCGTGAAGGTGTCGGACGACGATGTCGTGGTGATCAGCGCCCACGCGATCCCCGGCAACGAGGCGAACGTGTCTCGCGTCATCGACGCGCTCCACCGGGCGGGCGCAGAGGTCGTCCACGACCGCACGTCGCCCGTGCACGTCTCGGGGCACGCGTCGCAGGAGGAGCTGAAGTTCATGCTCAACCTGCTGCACCCCGAGTGGTTCGTCCCCGTGCACGGCGAGTACCGCCACCTCGTCCACCATGCGCAGCTCGCGCGCGACGTTGGTGTCGCCCACGACAACGTCGTGGTCTGCGAGGACGGCGACGTGCTGACCGTCGGTGTGCGCGGGATCGACGTCGAGCGTCGGTGCGTCCCTGCCGGCTACATGTACGTCGACGGCATCGTGGGCGACATCGGGCACGGCGTGCTGCGCGACCGGCGCGCGCTCTCGGAAGAAGGCGTCGTCGTCGTGATCGTGACCATCGACGCGAAGACCGGCGACGTCGTGACCGGGCCGGAGATCGTCACGCGCGGCTGGGTGTACGCGCCGGAGGCCGAGGACCTCATCGAGGACGCCAAGCAGGTGGTGCTCGCGTCGATCGCCGATGCGGCACAAGAGGGCGCCACCGACTTCGAGACGATGCGGCGCCACGCGCGCAAGTCGCTCGCCCGGTTCATCGACGAGCGCACACGCCGCCGGCCGATCGTGATACCGGTCGTGATGGAGATCTGACGTGCATGACTTGACGGGCCGGACCGCGCTGGTGACGGGCGGTGGCAACGGCGTCGGTGCCGGGATCGCCGCCGGGCTCGTGGAGGCGGGTGCGTTCGTCTGGGTCAACGACATCTACGAGGAGCGCGCCGCGAAGGTCGCTGCCGACCTCGGCGGCGACACCTACGCCCGCCCGATCAAGGCCGACGTCACGAGCCCGCTGAAGGTTCGCCGGATGCGCGAGGAGACGGGACCCGTCGACATCCTCGTCAACAACGCGGGCATCCCGACGCAGGGGTTCGACCTCAAGGCCTTCGTCGACACCAACCCCGACGACTGGGAGCCGATGATGCGGCTCAACCTGGGTGCGGTGCTCCATGTCACCCACGCGTACGCGGGTGCGATGGTCGAGCGGGGCTGGGGCCGCATCGTCACGATCGTCTCGGATGCCGGCCGCAAGGGCGAGAAGTTCCAGGCGATCTACGGGTCGGCCAAAGCGGGGGCCATGGGGTTCATGCGCGGCCTCGCGGCCGAGGTGGGTGCGCACGGCGTGACCGCCAACTGCGTGGCCCTCGGCACGATGCGAACCGGGTTCTCGGAGGATGCCGTCGACCGGCATCCCGATCTCGAACAGAAGCTCGCGCGGCACTACACGGTGCCCCGCCTCGGCCTCCCGAGCGACGTCGCGCCGCTCGTCGTGCTGCTGTGCAGCGAGGCGGGCGCATGGATCACCGGGCAGGTATATCCGGTCGACGGCGGATACGCGCCCGCGCTTTGATGGGTTCGTGAGCGAGCAGTTCCACTTCGATCCCGCGAGCTACGGCGAGATGGTGCGCGCCGAGCTGCCCGACTACGAGCGGTTCCAGGACGCCGTCGCCGGTGCGACCGACGGCGTCGTCGCGCGGCGCGTGCTCGATCTCGGTACGGGCACGGGCGAGACGGCACGGCGAGTCGTCCGGCACCATCCCGGCGTCGGGCTCGTCGCGTTCGACGAGAGCGAGGCGATGCTCGCGGAGGCGCGCTCGGTGTTGCCCGATGCAGAGTTCGTCGTCGCGCGACTCCAGGATCCGCTCCCGCGCGGTCCGTTCGATCTCGTCACGTCCGCGCTCGCGGTGCACCACCTCGACCCCGGAGAGAAGGCGGACCTGTTCCGGCGGGTCGCGGCGGTGCTCGCTCCCGGCGGGCGCTTCGTCCTGGGTGACGTCGTGGTCCCCGACGATCCTGCCGACGCGGTCACGCCGATCGAGCCGGGCGTCGATCTTCCCGACCGTGTCGACGACCAGCTCCGGTGGCTTGGCGAGGCGGGGCTCGACGCGCGCGTCGTCTGGTCGGCCCGCGACCTCGTCGTCGTGTGTGCCGAGCGGCCTTCACGCTGACAGCCACGCGGCCATCACCGCGATCACACTCCGCCGCGGCGGGCGCGCTGGAGAATCGCCTGTTCTTGGTGTTGCTGGTGTTACGTTTGTCGACCATGGCTGCCACGAGACGTGGAGGCAGGTCGACCAAACGCGGCCGGTCCCGCGCCCGAAGCGCGCCCGTGTGGCGCGAAGAGCTGAAGGACCAACTCGGGGGGCACGCGGCCGACGCGTACGCGCTCGTGCTCGGGGTCGCGGGGCTCGTCACCGCGCTCGGGCTCTTCTCCGACCTGGTCGGCCCGGCCGGCCGCGCGCTCGAGACCGCGACGGCCGTGCTGTTCGGCGGCGGCCGCGTCTTCGTGCCGATCGCGCTGATGGTCGCCGCGGTGTTCGTGGCGGCCGACCGGCGCCTGGAAGAGCAGGCGCGGCGCGGCCTGCGCCTCGGGCTCGGGTTCGTGCTGTTCGGCGTCGCGTTGTTCGGGCTGCTGCACGTCGGCAACGGGAATCCCGGCGGTGGATCGTTGCAGCCGCTGCGCGATGCCGGCGGTGTCGTCGGCGCGCTGATCGGGGCGCCGCTGCAGGCGCTGCTCGGAGCGGCCGGTGCAGTCATCGTGCTGGTCGCCGCCGGTCTCCTCGGGACCTTGCTCGTCATCGGCGCGGGTCTGCGCGACGTGGCCCACGGGATCGGCGTGGCGGTCGCGTGGTGCGCGCAGCGGGCCCAGGCGCTGGCGGCACTGCAGCCGGCGCCGGTCGACGAGTCGGGTGCGCCGGTGCAGCCGGCGCTGTACGACCACTATCTCGATGGTGACGTCGACCTCGACCTGACTGCCGCCGAGGACGCCGTTGCCGAAGCGGGCGACGAGATCGACGAGGAAGACGAAGGCGACGAGGAGTACGAGGAGTACGAGGAGGACGAAGACGGCGAGTACGACGAGTACGACGAGGACGAGGACGACGACGAGGACGAATACGACGACGACGAACGCGAGGAGGACGAGGACCACGCGCGCCCGGCGCCGGCCGTCGCATGGAAGGTTCCCGCGCTCACCCTGTTGAAGCGCAGCCAGTCCCGCGAAGTCGACCCGCGCATGGTCGAAGCGGGCGGGGAGGTGCTCGAGGCGACGCTGCGTGAGTTCGGCGTCGATGCCCGCCTCGTCGGCGCGACCGTGGGGCCGACGGTCACGCGCTACGAGGTCGAGCTCGCACCCGGCGTGAAGGTGAGCAAGGTGACGAGCCTGGCGAAGGAAATCGCGTACTCCATGGCGAGCCACGACGTGCGCATCCTCGCTCCCATCCCGGGTCGCAGCGCGATCGGAGTCGAAGTACCCAACAAGACGCGCCCGCTCGTGACGCTGGGCGACATCCTTGCGAGCGACGACGCGAAGAAGGCGTCGCACCCCCTCGAAGTCGCCATGGGCCGCGACATCCAGGGCCGCTCGGTCATGGCCAACCTCGCGTCGTTCCCGCATGTGCTGATCGCGGGTCAGACGGGCGCCGGGAAGTCGAGCTGCATCAACAGCATCGTGACGACGCTGCTGATGCGCACGACACCCGACCAGGTGCGGTTGATCCTCGTCGACCCCAAACGGGTCGAGCTCGGGCAGTACAACGCGGTGCCGCACCTCCTCACCGAGGTCGTGACCAACCCGAAGAAGGCGGCCAACGCGCTCGACTGGGCGGTGCGGGAGATGGAGATGCGCTACGACCTCCTCGCCGATGTCGGCGTACGCGACATCACCGGCTACAACGCCATGTTCGACCGGGGCGACCTCCCGACCGCGGACGACCCCGACCCCGATACCGGCAAGGCCTACGACCGGCTGCCGTTCATCGTCGTCGTGGTCGACGAGCTCGCCGACCTGATGATGGTGGCGGCCCGCGACGTCGAGACGAGCATCTGCCGTCTCGCGCAGATGGCGCGTGCTGTCGGCATCCACCTCGTCATCGCGACCCAACGGCCGTCGGTCGACGTGATCACCGGTGTGATCAAGGCGAACATCCCGAGCCGCCTCGCGTTCTCGGTGAGCACGCTCGCGGACAGCCGCGTGATCCTCGACCAGCCGGGAGCGGAGAAGCTGATCGGCAAGGGCGACATGCTGATGCTCACGGCGTCGTCGAGCCGGACAGAGCGCATCCAGGGCGCATGGGTCGACGAGGAGTGCGTCCGCAAGGTGGTCGCGCACTGGCGACGCCAGACCATCCAGCCCAACTACGTCGAGGGCGTGCAAGGCGACGACAGCGCCGGCGGGGCGCGGTCCGGCGGCGACGACGACGACGGCGACGAACTGCTCGACGAGGCGATGGAGCTCGTCGTCACGAGCGGCCTGGGCTCGACGAGCATGCTCCAGCGCAAGCTGCGCGTCGGGTTCGCACGCGCGGGGCGGATCATGGACCTGCTCGAACGCCGCGGTGTCGTCGGGCCGAGCGAGGGCTCGAAGGCGCGGGCCGTGCTGATGACGGTCGAAGAGCTCGAGGAGATGCGGGCCCGCGACTGAGCACGAGAAAGGGGCGCCCCCGAAGGGGCGCCCCTGGATCACGCTCGCGTGCGTCGTTGCTACGCGGCGCGGATCTGCGTGTGCTCGCCGAGCGTCTCGTCGCTCGCCGCACGGTCGTGGGTCAGGTAGCCGAAGACCGCACGCCACGGAACCGTCAGCCCGGCCACCATGAAACCGGTGATCCATGTGCCGAGATCCGCGTTGCGGATGTCGACGCCCCAGCCCGCGAAGACCGAGTAGTCGAGCGCAACCGCTGCGCCGATGGCCACGACGAACGTGAGCAGCGACCGGAACTTGCGTACGGGCTCGACGACGTCGGTCACGTAGTCGACGAGCTTCAGGGTCGCGAGCGCGAGCAGCGCGACGACTGCGAAGTCGTACATCGTCCACCTCCGGGTGGTCTCTCGGAAGGACCCGTGCCTTCCACCACTTCCGACCCGGACGGTGACTCGCGGGTTACACGCGTTACAGCTTCCCCTCGCCCTCGAGCTCGTCGAGGCGGGTGCGCAGCTCCTCGATGAGCCCGGCGGCGGCCGCCAGATGCTCCTCGATCCGGGCGACGTAGCCGTGGGGCGACGTGTCGGGCACCTCGTCGTCGACCTCGATCTCGTTGACGACCGCCCACGCGAAGTCACCATGTTCTTCGGGCACGATGATCGTCCCGCTCGCGTCGCCGCCCGTTCCGGACCACTCGATCATGACCGGGATGCCTGCCGTCTCCAAGCGCCGCCGCAGGATCTGCGCGTGCAGCCGGGGCCAGTCGCCCAGCTCGACGAGCGAGTCCTCCTCGCCGGCGTCGACGTAGTCGCCCGCGTCGCGACCGCGTCGCGATCGGGTCTCGCTCGGCTGGTAGCTGACCAGCGCGACGCGGCAGTCGGCGCACTGGATCGACCCTGGGCGGTACTCCGCACCGCACGAAGGGCACCAAACGGTGGCACTGTCCACGGCAGCAGTGTAAGAGCGCACCACAACTACGATGCTGCACCGTGCCGTCGCCCCGTCGCTTCCACGTCGAGACGCTCGGCTGCCCGAAGAACGCCGTCGACTCCGACAAGATCGAGGCTGCGCTCGCGGCGGACGGGCTCGAGCGCGCGGATCGTGCCGTCGACGCCGATCTCGTCGTGGTGAACACGTGCGCGTTCGTCGACGCGGCGCGCCGCGAGAGCATCGAGACCGTGCTGGCGCTCGCCGAGCAGAAGCGTGCGGGTGCCCGCCTCGTCGTCACCGGCTGCATGGCCGAGCGCTACGGCCGGGAACTGGCGACCGAGCTGCCCGAGGTCGACGCCGTCGTCGGGTTCGCGGGTGAGGCGACGATCGCGTCGCATGTCGCGCTCAAGCGCAAACCGTCGGGCGTGCGTGATCTCCTCGACCTGCCCCGTCCCGCGCCGCGGGCGCCGTGGGCCTATCTGAAGGTCGCGGAGGGTTGCGACCGCGCATGCGCCTTCTGTGCCATCCCGTCGTTTCGGGGGCGCCAGCGCTCCCGCGCGCCGGAGGCGATCGAAGCCGAGGCCCGCCAGCTCGTGGAGCATGGTGTCGTCGAGCTCGTGCTCGTCGCCCAGGATCTCGCCTGGTACGGACGCGACAGTGGTTCGCCGCGTGCGCTCGCGCCGCTGCTGCGGCGGCTCGACGCGTTGTCGGACTCGGGGTTGGCGCGCATTCGGCTGCTCTACCTCTACCCGTCGGAGGTCCGCGACCCGCTCGTCGCGACGATGCTGGAGCTTCCAACGGTCGTGCCGTACTTCGACCTGTCGCTCCAGCACGCGTCCGGGCCGCTGCTCGCCCGGATGAAGCGATGGGGGAACGGCGACCGGTTCGTCCGCATGATCGAGGGCATTCGCGACCGTGAGCCGGAGGCGACGTTTCGCTCGTCGTTCATCGTCGGCTTCCCCGGCGAGACGGAGGCCGACCACGAGCAGTTGCTCGCGTTCCTCGAACGTGCCTGTCTCGACTGGGCAGGGTTCTTCGCGTACTCACGCGAGCAGGGAACCGCGGCGGCGAGGTTCGACGGCGACGTCGACGAAACGCTCGTGTACGAGCGATTGCGCGAGTGCGCGGACGTGCAGGAGCCGATCACCAACGCGGCGCGTGCCGCCCTCGTCGGCGAGCAGGTCGAGGTCCTCGTCGACGGTGTGGAGGACGGCGTGACCATCGGGCGGACGCACCGCGAGGCGCCCGAGATCGATGGCATGGTCCGGCTGCCGGGGGCCTACGCCCGCCCGGGCGCGCTCGTCCACGCCCGGGTCGTCGATGTCGAGGGGCCCGACCTCGAGGCCGTCGCGTGAACACCACCTCAGCTCGTCGCTTCGGTCAGGGCGCGCTGGCCACGCCCGCCAACTTCGTCACCGTGGCCCGGATCGTCGTCGCGGTGCCGACGCTCGCGGTGATCCACGACCGCGGCGCGTCGTGGCTCGCGGTGGCGCTGTGGTTCGCGGTCACCGCCTCCGACAGCTTCGACGGCTGGCTCGCGCGCCGCGACGGCGCGACGCGCTCGGGTGCGTTCCTCGACCCTGTGGCCGACAAGTTCATCGTGCTGGGCGGCCTGGGCGTCGTCGCGGCCCGAGGCGACGTCCCGTGGTGGCCGGTCGTGGTGATCGCAGCACGAGAGGGCGGCATCTCGCTCTACCGCGCGCTCGCGGGCCGGCGCGGCGTCGTGCTCCCCGCGCAGCGGCTCGGCAAGTACAAGGCGTTCCTGCAGTACTGCGCGGTCGGGTTCGTCGTGCTCCCCGTGACCGAGGACGCGCACACGTTGCAGGACGTCGTCCTGTTCGCCGCGACGGCGCTGACGGTGCTCTCGGGCGCGTCGATCCTGCGACGCGGCTGGGTCGACTGGCAACGCGGGGACGCCTGATGCGGTGCGAGGTCCTCGCTGTCGGTACCGAGCTGCTGCTCGGGCAGATCGTCGACACGAACAGCGCGTGGATCGGGGAGCAACTCGCCGCGAGCGGCATCGACTCGTACGAGCATCGTGTCGTCGGCGACAACCAGACACGCATCGTCGCCGCGCTGCGCGACCTCTTGTCGCGTGCCGACGCGGTTGTGGTCTGCGGCGGGCTCGGGCCGACCCAGGACGACCTGACACGCGATGCGATCGCGGAGTTGATGGGAGTCGAGCTCGTGCGGCGCATGGACCTCGCGGAGCACATCGCCGCGATGTTCCGGGCCCGGCTGCGCGACATGCCGGAGAACAACCTGCGCCAAGCCGACGTCCCCGCCGGCGGCGACGCGATCCCGAACCCGCTCGGCACGGCGCCCGGCCTGCGCTGCCCCGTCGGCGACAAGGTGGTCTACGCAGTCCCCGGTGTGCCGTACGAGATGCAGGAGATGGTGACCGACCACGTGATCCCCGACCTGCTGCGCCGATCAGGCGAGTCCGCGTGCATCGTGTCGCGCTCGCTCAAGACGTGGGGAACATCGGAGTCCGCACTTGCCGAGATGATCGCGGACCGTGTCGACGCGCAGACGAACCCGACCATCGCGTTCCTCGCGCGCGGCATCGAAGGGCTCGTCGTGCGCATCACGGCCAAAGGCGCGACCGAGGACGATGCGCGGGCGCTCGTCGAGAAGGAGGAACGTGAGCTGCGTTCCGTGCTCGGTGAGCTCGTGTTCGGCGTCGACGACGAGACGATGGAACATGCGGTGCTCGCGCGGCTCCAGGCGCGCGACTGGACGCTCGGGGTCGCGGAGTCGCTCACGGGCGGTCTGATCGGCGCGCGCATCGTCAACGTCCCCGGCGCGAGCGACGTCTTCCGCGGCACGATCGGCGCCTACGCGACCGACGTGAAGCGGTCCCTGCTCGGTGTCACCGCGAGCTCGGTCGTGACCGAGGATGCCGCCCGCGAGATGGCCGAGGGGGCACGGCGGGTGCTCGGCGCCGACGTCGGGATCGCCGCGACGGGCGTCGCCGGGCCGACGGAGCAGGACGGGGTCGCCGTCGGCACCGTCTGCTTCGGCATCGCGCTGCCCGGCCGCCCGGTCGAGTCGCTGTCGTGGCGGCTCCCCGGCGACCGCGAGCGCATCAGGCAGTTCTCGACGATCTCCCTGCTGAACCTGTTACGCCAGCGCCTCGACGGGCTGCCGTCCTGACGCGGTGACGCGAGCCTTCGTCGCGGTCCGTCCGCCCGACGGCGTGCTCGACGCCGTCGAAGCGCTCGTCGGCGCGCTCGACGTGCCGGACGCACGCTGGACGGATCGCGACCAGTGGCACGTGACGCTGCAGTTCCTCGGCAACCGGGCCGACGTCGACGCGGTGGCGGCCGCGCTCGCGCCGCTCGCGGTGCACGCGGGCAACGTCCGGTTCGGCGGGGTCGGCGCGTTCCCGACGCCGCGGCGGGCGCGGGTCGTGTGGCTCGGTGTCGCGACGGGCGAGCCGCTGCTCGCGCAGCTCGCGGCGTGCGTCGCCGTGCTGCTCCGGCCACTCGGCTTCGAGCCCGAGGGTCGCGCCTATCACCCGCACCTGACGCTCGCGCGCTGCAAGACACCTACCGACGTCCGTGCGGCGACCGACGCGTTCGCAACGGCGGAGGTCGGCGCGCCATGGACGGCCGGCGAGGTCGTCGTCTACGAGAGCACGCGCGGGCGCGCGGGCGCACGGTACACACCGCGCGCCACGCTCACGCTCCCTCGTTGAGCGTGAAGCGCGGCAGCGGCGGTGTCGTCGGCGCCGAAGCGACGCCGGTGAGAAGGTACGTCGCGTAGCCGATGTCGGCGTCGGTCGGCAGGGACCCGTCGTTCGCAGCGTTGCAGTAGGGGCTCCCGAGGCCGCCGTAGTCGCCCTGGCTCCAGAAGTCGCTGTTGCACGCGAGCAGGTTGCTCACGCCGACGTCGATGTCCTCGCTCCAGCGGGCCGCGAACATGAGCCACCACACCTGCGTCTGGCTCAACATTGCAGTGTCGAACCATCCGTGGAGCGCATACGGAAGAGGTGATGACACGCCGTCGCTCGCGTAGCCGTTGAATTGGAAGTCGGCAGGATCCTGGAAGAGCAACGTCGTGCCGGAGTCGTCGGTCGGCGCCACGCCGTCGAGGTGCTTGTCCTCGGCATAGATCATCTCGCCCGTGTTCACGACGCGCACGATGTTGTAGAACGCTTCTTCCGCGCTCCGCGTGTGGCGGGCGAGGTGGTCGACGAGGTAGTGGAACATCGCGGCCGCGACGTGAGGTGACACTGTCGCCTTGAACCCGAAGAACGCGCGGGCCGCGATCGCTTCGCGCGCTGCGGGCTCGTCGTCGAGTTCGCATGCAGCCGCGTAGAACAGCCCACGCGAGAAGTCGACGCCCTGGTGGTCGCGCAGCCACTGCCAGAAGCCCGGACCGACCGCGGCGAAGTACACGACGCCCTGGGGCACCTTCATCTCCGTCTCGATACTCATCATCGACAGCGCGTTCTTCGTCTCGACGAGTGACGCGTAGCCAGCGTCGCGGAGCTTCGCCTGCAGCTCCAGGAACTTGCGGTGCGCCGCGTCCCAGTCGTCGTCCTCGGAGAGCTGGTCTCCCGCAAGCAGGAAGCCCGTCGACGAGCCGTGCGACTGGAACAGTGTGAAACCGGGGTTCCTGTGCGTCCGGAAGACGTCGATCAGGCATCGCACGCACGCAGCTTCGTCGAACACGCGCGTGACCTGGTAACCGCGCCGCTCGAGTGTCGCACCGGCTCGGTCGAAGTCGAAGGGGTCGGCCGTCGTCCCCACGATGCCGGTCGCCTCGGCGCCGTTGAAGACGCGGTCGAGCCAGCTGTGGATGCGGCCAGTCCGTAGGGGCACGATGAAGAGGGCGTCCTTCGCGGGCGGGTCGTCCTGCGTGTGTGTGTTCGCGAGCGTGTCGAGGTGGACGCGCGGATCGGTGGAGAGCGACGCCTGACTCAACGCGAGTGGCGCTGCGCTGGCCGGTGCCCACGACACGAGGAGCGCCTGTGTGAGCGTTCCGTCCGAGTACTCGACCTCGACGCCGTTGGCGAGCGGCGCGGCCCGCACGGGAACCGTCCGTACCGGCTCGCCCCGGCCGCGCGCCCGTGCGCCGCCCGCCGCGCGGTCCAAGTCGATGACCGCCTGGGTGTACGCGACCGCTCGCTCGATGCCGCCGGCGACGTCGGTGGGTGACTCCTCGTCGAGCACCGCGGCGCGAAAGACCGCGCGCATGTCCTCGACAGGATCGACCGGCCGGCGCTCCCACCGTGACTCGCCCGCCCCGCCACCGTCGAAGAGGCGGAACGGAAGCGACACCTCGTCGGCCGAGAGGTCGAACGGCGCGACGACGTCGACGGCGAGCTGTTCGGTGTCGAAGGTCAGCGCGAGCTCGTCCCCGCCGTACGACCACGAGCCGTGCGCCGTGAGCACGTCTTCACTGCTCTGTACGTACAGGGTCGCGGTGGCGTCCGGTTCGAACAGCAGCGCGACATCGGTGCCGTCGATGGGCGTCGTGCCGTCGTCGTCGGCGCGATGGACGAGCACGTTGCCGATCGGCGAGGCCGCGCTGGCCGCCGTTTCGCGCGCGTGCGCGCGCGAGCCGGCGGTCGCATCGCTCGCCGCGCCGGTGCCCGTGCCCGGTGGGCCGCCGTCGCCCGTCCCGCCGCCGCTGCAGGCAGCCACGCTGAGCGCGATCGCGGCGGCCAGCGCCTGCTGTGCTCGCACGCAGGCTCATCGGACGAAACGTCTCCTGCCTGAGCTGCGCTTGACGGAGGCGCCGCGCCGGGCCACCGTTGCGGCATGTTCGTCCAGGTGATCAGGGGCCCCGTCCAGGACGTCGACGGGCTGCGGCGGCTGATGGATCGCTGGAACGACGAGCTGCGGCCCGGCGCCGACGGGTACCTGGGCACGACGGCAGGTCTGACCGACGACGACGAGCTGGTCGCGCTCGCCCGGTTCACCGACGCCGCGAGCGCCGCGCGCAACAGCGAGCGTCCGGAGCAGTCTGCGTGGTGGGCCGAGGCCGAGAAGTGCTTCTCGCGGGCGCCCGTGTTCCAAGAGTCCGACGACGTGACGCTGTACCTCGGCGGTGGTTCCGACGACGCCGGGTTCGTGCAGGTGATGGCCGGCCGGTGCATCGACCGCGCGCGGGCGGAGGCACTCGAGCGCGAGTGGGTCCCCCGGCTCGCACCGCTGCGGCCCGACCTGCTCGGGGGCTACACGGCGTGGCACGCCGACGGCACGTTCACGGAGGTCGCCTACTTCACCTCCGAGGCCGACGCGCGCAAGGGCGAGTCGATGGAGCTCCCCGACGAGGTGCAGGCTGCGCTGGCGGAGAGCGACGACTGCTACACCGACGTCGTGTACCTCGACATCAGCGAGCCCTGGTTCACCTGACCGGCAACGTTCACGCGGTCGGCGAGCGCTCGGCCGGCGCGCCTGCCGCCCGTACCAGGTGGTCGGCCTCTTCGAACCCGACGACGCCGACCACCGCACCGTCGTCGAGCACGACGACGGGAATGCCACGCGCGATCGCCGCGCGCAGCGGGGTTCCCCGCGGGACGGCGGCCAGTTGCGCGATCGGGATCGCGCGATCGCGCAGCCTCGTGTCGGACGCGACGCCACGGAGCAGCGCGCGCTCGAGGAGGGCGCGGGGTGTCCCGCCGAAATCGGTCAGCACGACGTGGTGCGGGACGTCGCCGCCGAGCAGGCCCGGCAGCTCGGCCGCGGTCGCCCACTCATGCACCGCCGGGGGTCGGGGCGACATGACGTCGTCGACGACGCGGCCGTCGAGGGCGATCTGCAGACGCGCCTGCTGTTCCTCGGTGCGGGATGCTCCGACGACGAACCAGCCGATCAACACTGTCCAGAGGTTCGACGAATCCTCGTCGACGAAGAACGCGAAGACACCGAGCGCGATCAAGCCGTAGCCCACCACGCGGCCCGCACGCGCCGCGATGATCTGGCCGCGGCGCCGGTCCTTGCGCCACATCCACATGACGGCCGACAGGACGCGCCCGCCGTCGAGCGGCGCGCCCGGCAGGAGGTTGAACACTGCGAGCACGATGTTGATGACCCCGAGGTACGCCGCGACCGTCGGGAGGAGGCTGCCGTCGTCGAGCACCGCGTCGAGCGCGAACGCGAGGCCGATGAACGCGCCGCCGAGCGCGAGGCTCGTCGCGGGGCCGGCCAGCGCGACGAGCAGCTCGCTGCGCGCGTCGCGCGCTTCGTCCTTGAGGCGAGCGACGCCGCCGAACAGCCACAGTGTGATTCCCTGCACGCGCTGGCCGCGGCGGATCGCGACGAGCGAGTGCGCGAGCTCGTGGGCGAGGACCGAGCCGAAGAAGAGCGCGACCGCGAGGATCGCGGCGGCCCAGTACGAGCCGCCCGCGTCGGGTTGCAGGTCGCCGAAGGTATCGGCCAGCACCGTCACGAGCAGCGTGCCGACGACCAGCAGGCTCCAGTGGGCGCCGACTTCGATGCCCGCGATCCGCCCGAACCGAATGGTGGGACGCATGGGTCCGTCCTTTCCGAGTCCCACGGTAGAACGCCACGTACCCCGGTGAGCGTTCCCGTCGCACCTGTGAGCCTTCTGGGTGCTTGAACCGAACGCCTGTTCGCCTGTAGGGTACTCACACGCGTGTGATTTGATTCCGACAGGGCGTGTGCGACAGGCGTGACTGTCACACCCCGTCGTTAGGTTGCGACCAGCGCTTCCCCCGCACCACTACGAACGGCATGAGAGGGGTTCCCCAGTGGACCGTGACAAGGCGCTCGACATGGCCCTCGGCCAGATCGACAAGCAGTTCGGCAAGGGCTCGATCATGAAGCTCGGCGAGAAGACCGGGGTCGGGGTCGAGGCGATCTCCACCGGTGCGCTGTCGCTCGACATCGCGCTGGGCATCGGCGGGCTGCCGCGGGGGCGGATCGTCGAGATCTTCGGGCCCGAGTCGTCGGGCAAGTCGACGCTGGCCATGCACGTGGTCGCGGAGGCGCAGCGCAACGGCGGCGTGTGTGCCTACATCGACGCCGAGCACGCGATGGACCCGGTCTACGCGGCCGCGATCGGCGTCAACGTCGACGAGCTGCTCATCAGCCAGCCCGACACGGGGGAGCAGGCGCTCGAGATCGCCGACATCCTCATCCGCTCGGGCGCGCTCGACGTGCTCGTGGTCGACTCGGTCGCCGCGCTCGTGCCCCGCGCCGAGATCGAGGGCGAGATGGGCGACGCCCACGTCGGCCTCCAGGCGCGGCTCATGAGCCAGGCGCTGCGCAAGCTCACCGGCAACCTCAACAAGTCCCGCACGATCGCGATCTTCATCAACCAACTGCGGGAGAAGATCGGGGTCCTCTTCGGATGCTTTGATTACGACACGCGTGTGATGCTTGCGGACGGCACACACGAGAAGATCGGCAAGATCGTCGACCAGCGGATGCCGGTCGAGGTGCTCTCGTACGATCCCGAGTCCG
>Ga0073934_10006307_pt1 | contig 17385 bp, 18 predicted proteins | sample LarsenN4metaG_FD_76834 | JGI IMG/M metagenome (GOLD analysis project Ga0073934, IMG submission 76834) | Hot spring sediment bacterial and archeal communities from British Columbia, Canada, to study Microbial Dark Matter (Phase II) - Larsen... ... | reverse complement strand
TGAAGGAAACGATCTGTATATCGAAATGTCAGAAGGCGGCGTGCTTGATAAAACAGTACTTGTCTTCGGCCAGATGAACGAGCCGCCCGGAGCGCGTCAGCGTGTCGGACTCACAGCGCTTACTTTCGCAGAATATTTCCGCGACGAAGAGAACCAGGACGTGCTCCTCTTCGTCGACAACATCTTCCGGTTCACGCAGGCTGGCTCCGAAGTCTCCGCATTGCTCGGCCGCATGCCGTCTGCCGTCGGCTATCAACCGAACCTTTCCACCGAAATGGGTGCGCTGCAAGAGCGGATCACCTCGACGAAGCGCGGTTCGATCACATCGGTGCAGGCGATCTACGTACCGGCGGACGACTTGACCGACCCAGCCCCGGCGACGGCCTTTGCGCACTTGGACGCGACGACGGTGTTGTCCCGTTCCCTGGCCGAGTTGGGCATCTACCCGGCGGTCGATCCCTTGGACTCGACCTCCCGTATTCTCGATCCGCAGATCATCGGTGAAGAGCATTACAAGGTCGCGCGCGGCGTTCAGTCCGTGTTGCAACGCTACAAGGACCTGCAGGATATCATCGCGATTCTCGGGATGGACGAATTATCGGAAGACGACAAAATGGTCGTGGCACGTGCGCGGAAGATTCAACGTTTCCTATCGCAGCCCTTCCACGTCGCCGAAGCGTTCACCGGCGCGCCCGGCAAGTATGTCAAGCTGAAGGACACGGTCCGCAGCTTCAAGGAGATCCTCGACGGCAAGTACGACCATCTGCCGGAGCAGGCGTTCTACATGGTCGGCCCGATCGAGGAAGTGATCGCGAAGGCGGAGAAGATGGGAGTGAAGGTGTAGGCGCACTTCGGGAGGGTTGCTCTCCCGCTCGCTGCCCGCGCACGATAAGAATGTGCTCGGTCAATGCGCGCAATAGAGACCAACCCTCCCGACTGCGCCCTTGGTGGTGGGAAGAGGAAGAGGAAATGGCGGGAAAGATTCTCTTAGAAGTGGTGACGCCCGAGAAACAACTGCTGAGCCAGCAGGTGGATGAGGTTATTGCCCCTGGGTCGGAAGGAGAGTTCGGCGTGCTTCCGGGGCATTGTCATTTCCTCTCAACCCTTCGCATTGGTGAACTGCGGTATCGTGTTGACGGTCAAACGCGTTCAATGGCCGTTCTCTGGGGATTTGCTGAGGTCACGCCGACGAAAGTCACCGTCATGGCGGAAATTGCCGAGAAAGCGGAGGACATTGATGTGGACCGGGCTACTGCCAAAGTGGCTGAAGCGGAGCGACGCCTCCAGGCAGGCGGCTTGCCGTCCGAAGTCAAAGAAGCCCAAATCAGCCTCGAAAAGGCTCGTCTTCGCAAGAAAATCGCCGAACGCGCGAGAAAGACCGGTCACGCCTAGCTCATCGATTCTTTCTCTGTATCCGTTCATTACGCCAATTAGCCAATCCCTCAGCGCACAGTTTATCTGCGTGTCTCATCCCACAACCGGCAGAGCCGAAGCCACTCTGCCGGTCACGATTTTGCCTATGGCTCAATCGCCGACTGTCTGAAGCACGATTCAGGTTCAGTGCCGCTAGTTGGCTACTGCGGCAACTGAATACTGATCACGATTGCGCCCATGACATCGTTGAGCTTGAAGTCTCGCTTCGGGCTGTCGGGATGAGCATTGTGGCAACCGATACAGGCTTGAGTGACGGCCAGATCGGCATACACCGCTTCAAAATACCGTTTGTCAGCCACCCTCGTGACTCCGGTGTAGGGGCGGTTAGGTTGAGTCAGAATAGTCCCGAGCCCGATGCTTTCGAACGCGTTCGTCGCGATATTGCGCTTGTTGATCGGCCACAAGCTGATCAGACGGTATTGCATCCCCAGGCCTTTCTTGCTGTTGTACCGCCCTGATTCCAACAGGAATTGGGCGGGCAGGGGCAACGTGTTCTTCTCCTCCCAGTTTTCCGATGCGACGACAACTCCTTTCGCTTGCATGCGTTCCACAACATGCCTGGTATACACATCTCGATCAGCCTCGATAACGGCGTGGATATAGTCGGCCACCGTCTCAATGGGGAGGGTGATCGATGTAGTCTCAGGCAAGGTGCGAGCTGGCCACAAGACCGTCGCGCCTCCTATTGCAAGTCCCAGTGCGGCACTCCACAGCAATTTCTTGGAGGGTGTCATAGATACCTCCCGGTTGTGCGCGCGGATCGATCGCCTGGCCGACCACACCCGCGAGCAGATGAATTGCGCTGCAGCAGAAAATGAGAAATCGTTGTGTCAGCAGACGGACCAGGGCCAGTGCCGGGTCAGTCCGAGAAATAAGCAGAGGGGATTCGGAGGGGTCTGCGTTGGAACTGTACGACTCAATAGGTAGGCGAGTGTTACTGGAGGCTTCCTTGAGAAGATAGTACTTGTGGGAAGGTACCAACAACATGGTTCCATTCCCTCGCTGTCATGACAGGACACGCACGCACAGTCATACGATACAGAAGCATACTCTCTGCTCCACACGTTGTCCAATCGCCGGCATATAGTTTGGTCCACAGTGAAAGAGCAGCTCCGGTCGACCTGCTATTGCGCCAACTTACGAAGATGTATCGGAGCAGTCTGTAGATGAAGATCTGGTATTGCGAGGGAGCGATTCGAGCAGATGATCAACCCACGTCGAGGGCAGCTTTTCCACTGATTCATAGATCCGGGACTGCCACCACGACGAGATCTCGGCGAGGTCCTCTTTCTGAAAGCGATGTTCGACGATATCAAAGGTATCGTGCCGATAGAGCACGACATCGAGGGGATATTCGACGCTGGTCGAGCTGGTGCGGGTGGCATCGAAGGCTAGAAATCCCACCTTCAGGGCAAGATCCATGCTGGAGTGATACCGCAGGACGCGATCCAAGAGCGGTTTTCCGTAGCCTGTTTCGCCGATGATGCAATAGGGGGTGCCCTCACTCACTTCCACCCAGTTTCCCTGGGGGTAGATGAGATAGAGCTTGTGCTCTTGGTCGTTTTCCAACTGCCCTCCAACCAGCGCGTGGAGGTCGAAGATCAAGCCTGCTCTATCAAGGGCAGCCTTATCTTCCTCGGCCACGCGTCGAATTTGAGCCGCAAACACGTTGACGGCTTTGAACAGCTTATCGAACGTTTGGTCACCGTCCCCAATAGCCTCGTCGAAATAGGTGACGGCCTTGTCTCGAACGGATCGCAGCCCCGAGGTCATGAGAAACATCGAATGTCGTCCGTGTTGATGGATGGAGACCTTCCGTGCCAGGATGCATTCCGCGCCCGTGGTCACCCGCGTGTCGGCGATGCCGACGAGCCCGTCTTCTACTTTCATGCCTAGGCAAAAGGTCATTGTGCCTCCGCTCCTGCGATCGTACTGTGAATCGGACGAGGGGCAAAGAAGGTTTCGAAAATGGCGTCTCCCACGCGATTAAGCTGCGCTTGAAACCGGTCTAAAAATTCGTGCAGTCCACCGGCCACGCAATCTTCAAGGTCGCCGAAATCCAAATCGGCGCGCAGCCGTCCCAGCCGTTTCTCGGCTTGGTTCTGATAGGACCCGTGCTCTGACCCGGAGATGGCGTGCAGGGAGTTTTCGCTCTTGATGAGACAGTACCGGATGGCTCGAGGAAACGTGGAGTCGAGAATCAGAAACGCCGTCACGTCGTCGGGGGAGATGCGGCCGAAACGCTTGTAATACATCTCGAGGGCACTGGCGGATTTCAACAATGCGGACCACTGGATGATATCGAACGGCGTGCCGACTTCGGCGACGGTCGGGAGCAGCATGAAATATTTCACGTCGAGAATACGGGAAGTTTTGTCCGCTCGTTCCAGCAGACGGCCGAGTCTGGCAAAATGCCACCCTTCTCCGTGCGACATCGTGGCATCGGTAATGCCTAGAAAGAGATGGCTGTTTGCCTTCACGTCCGTCAAAAACGTATGAAGATTGTGGCTGGACAAGCCTTTGGAGGCGGCGGCTCTCACCATGAGATAAAAGCGGTTGACTTGCTCCCACATGTCGGTCGAGATGACTTCTCGAACTGATCGAGCGTTTTCCCGAGCTGCCGTGAGACAGGACAAAATCGAGTTGGGATTCGTGGCATCGACTGAGAGAAATTGGATGACGGCCTCCTTCGTCGCTTTCCCATAACGGTCTGCAAAGGTCTCATGATCGCCGGTGGTGGCCACCAATGGTTGCCATTGCTCTGTGGTGCCTCTGGGAAGGTCAAGCGTCAGGTTCAAGTTCACCTCGATGAACCGGGCATAGTTTTCAGCCCGTTCTATGTAGCGGTTCAACCAATAGATGGAACTGGCGACTCGGCTCAGCATCGTTGGCCCTGCCCTGCCTGTTCACCGGTTATTGGATCATTGCCGGTATTCCACTCGCTCGCGAAGAAGGCGCTTAGGAAAGAACCCATGTGTCTTTGTTGCCACCACCTTGAGAGGAATTCACCACGAGCGACCCTTTCCGCAACGCCACGCGTGTCATGCCTCCAGGCAAGACGTACACATCTCGGCCATACAAGACGTACGGGCGTAGATCGACATGACGCCCTTCCAGATGATCGTCCACCAAGGTGGGCACCCGAGAGAGTGCCAACGTTGGTTGGGCGATATAGTTGCGCGGGTCAGCCTCGATGCGACGGGCACAGTCTTCACGTTCCTGCTTCGAGGCCTGAGGACCGATCATTATTCCGTATCCTCCGGCTTCGTTGGTGGCTTTCACGACCAGTTGATCCAAATGCTCCAAGACATAAGTCCGATCCCGTCTATCGGAGCAAACATAGGTCGGCACGTTCGGGAGGATCGGTTCCTCTGCCAAATAGTAATTGATGATCTTCGGGATATAGGCATAGATGGCTTTGTCGTCCGACACGCCGGTGCCTGGCGCATTGGCGAGCGCCACCCTGCCTCTCTTGTAAGATTCCATGAGACCGGGCACTCCCAGTACGGAATCGTGACGAAATGCCAACGGGTCCAAATAGTCGTCATTGATACGCCGGTAGATCACATCCACGCGCTGAGACCCCTTGGTGGTTCGCATATGGACTGACCCATCCACGACCACCAGATCGTTGGCCTCGACCAATTCCACCCCCATTTTTTGGGCGAGCAGGGAATGTTCGTAATAGGCAGAATTGAAGATGCCCGGCGTGAGAATGACGACGGTTGGATCAGGAAGGTCCGAAAGGGACCGAAGGGTTTCCAAGAGTTGGCTCGGATATCCATCAACCGGCCGCACGCGATAGGCTTCGAACAGCTCAGGAAACGTCCGTTTCATGACTTGTCTGGCCTCCAACACGTAGGCCACTCCGGACGGGCAACGGGTGTTGTCTTCAAGGACGTAGTACCGGCCGTCGCTGATTCGGACCAGATCGATTCCGGCAATGTGGCACCAGATGCCCCGTGGTGGATGGAGCCCCATGCAAGGTTGCAGGAAGCCCTTGCTGGAATAAATCAGTTCGCTGGGGATCACCCCGTTCTTGAGGATCTTTTGATCGTGGTAGACATCGTCGATAAACAAGTTCAACGCACGCATGCGCTGCCGAAGTCCGGACTCGATGCGTTCCCAATCCGAGGCCATGACGATCCGAGGTACGATGTCGAAGGGAAAGATCTGTTCATGGCCGTCATCGCTCCCATAGACACCGAACGTCATCCCCATGTTGAGAATGACCCGTTCCGCCGCTTCCTGGCGTTTTTTTAATTCTCCTTCCGGCAGTGACGCAAACTTTCGGAGCAAGAGGGTGCTTCCCGGTCGCGGTTGGCCTTTCTCCTCGTACAGCTCGTCGTAGAACCCCTCCGGGTCGTAATGTGAAAATCGTATGCCCATATGAATCACTCCAGGGAGGGCACCCTAACAAAACACCTCGCTGGCTTCAACTGCTCCACCGAGCGAGAAGCCGGAGCACCTTGTCGGTCACCGTCCCAGCGGAATCTCGATGACCAGTCCACCCTGGACACCGCCGATCTTAAAATCGCGCTTTGGATTGGGCGGACCGGCCTGTTCGAATAATATGGCCTTGGTTACGAAAGAAGCAAACTGTCGGCAATCGCCGATTGCATTTGCCCAAGGCTCTTTAGTAGCGTGTTCTGCACATGATTACAGAATTCGTCATCACTTCGGGAGAGCAGCCAAAACGGCTGGATCTCTTTCTCGCCAATCGAGAACGGGATATCTCGCGGTCGGCGTTGCAGCGCCTGATCGAGCTGGGGCGCATCCGAGTGAACGATCAGGAGGTGAAGCCGAGTCACAAGATCAAACCCGGCGACAGGGTCACCATGGATGTGCCGAAGCCCGAGCCTCTCTCGATCAAGGGGGAAGCGATCCCACTGGACATCCTGTTTGAAGATGCCACTCTTCTGGTGTTGAACAAGCCGGCCGGGATCGTGGTCCATCCCGCACCCGGGAATTGGACCGGAACGCTTGTCAACGCACTGCTCCATCATTTCCAAACATCGGGCGGTACGATCTCGACCATCGGAGGGAAAGAACGGCCAGGCCTCGTCCATCGACTGGACAAAGAAACATCCGGGGTCATGGTGATTACGAAAACCGATGCGGCACACCGTGCCCTTGCAGCGCAGTTCAAGCTCCATACGATTACCAGGGTCTATGAGGCATTGGTCTGGGGCGTCCCCAAGAAAGGCCGAGGACTGATCGAACTGGCCATTGGTCGGGACATGAAAGACCGGAAGAAATTTTCCCCGAGAACGACCAGTCCCAAGGAATCCGTTACTGAGTATGTGGTTGAACGGCGGTATGGGAAAGTGGCTACCCATGTGTTGCTTTATCCGAGAACGGGTCGAACTCACCAGCTTCGGGTTCACCTTGCCTCCTTGGGACACCCCATTCTGGGGGACCACACGTATGGTGGACGAAAGGTGTGCATCGTCGACGACGTGGAGATTCCTCGGGTCATGCTCCATGCCAGAACGCTCGGTTTTATTCATCCGGGGACGGGGAAGGTGGAGAACTTTACGAGGTCCGTGCCAGGCGACATGGAGCGAGTGATGCATAGGCTTGAACAGCTCACCATCTCCGGAAAGAATCTGGTGGGATCAGCCGCCGCCATGCACGTTGCTGAGGGTGCATGCTGACCGCCGAAATGCTTGATGCTGTGGGAGGGCTAACCTCCCACATTAAGTCCTATGCCGCCAAACTCCCACCCATTGTCCACTTGAGCACGCTGCCATCTGGCGTAAAACCATCTTTCGAGGCAGTCGACGGTTATGAAACCATCGTCTCCCGTGTCCGAAGTCAGAGTGCGGGAACCCCCTATAAAGCGCTGAACGAATCCTTGGTGTCATCTCTGGAGGCCTTTGAAATGGGGAACTTGCTTGGAGCCGTTCAACCGCTTCTCTCGGCATTGGACCATTTGGAACGAATGCAGCGGGATAAGGAAATTGAGATCGGGCGAATGGACGAAAAGAGACTCAGGGAATACCGCGCCGCATTGCACAGAGTCCTTCCCGGAAATCGACCGGAATTGGATGGCGCGGGTGGAGGCCTGTAAGGTGATCCTCCTGACGTCTGAGTCATTCGCTCGAAGTTTTACGGGAAAGCAACTCTCAATCTATAAAACGCGCGACCCAAGACTCAGCAAGGCGGTTAGTGCCCCATTTTTGGGCCCAATGCGTTCGCACCAACCGTGACGAGTTTGAAGCGAGATATGCAGCTACAGTGAGGACACTTCGCTCGAACGGTTTCATCGTCAAGCACCTCGTACTCCTCCGGTTTCAACCACATCAGTTGGAAGCATTTTGGGCAGGTTCGGACTTGCGTTGACATCGGTTTCCTCGTACACTCCAGAACAATTCGGGGGATACTCTAGTATAAGATGCCTCCAACCCTCAAGCCCGCCGTCACCTACTCCCATCGCGAGCCCCCCGATGCATCTCAGCTCCTTGGGCTGTTCCACCAGGCGCCATGGGCCAAGGGCCGATCTCTTGATGATGCGAAGGAAATGCTTCGCCATACCGACCTGACTCTCTGTGCGTGGGACGGGGACCGTCTCATCGGATTCGGTCGAGTACTCACCGACTTTATCTATCGCGCAACAATCTGGGACGTGATCGTCGACAGGGCGTACCAGGGGCAAGGGGTGGGGACCGAGATCGTCCGACGCATCCTCAACCATCCACGCCTCAAACGAGTGGAGCTCTTTTGGCTCTGTACCCGACGGCCGGGTTTCTATGAAAGGCTGGGTTTCAGTTCAAAGGAGCAAACCGGAATGGTATGGAGCCGGAGCAAGAATAGTCGACTGGAATAGGATCACGATCGCACGCGATGGCCAACCCCTCTACACTCGCGGTAGAAGGGTTGGTCGCAGTGCACGAGGCCTACTTAGAAGAACATCTTGCCGCCAAAGAGAAAGCCGAATGAGGACGCATTCCAGTCATCGTTCCTACCGCCGGTACCTGTCGTATGGCCGTCGTTTCGCTTGTAGGCCCATTCTGCATTGAGGGCGAACCGTTCATTGAGCCTGTAATCCGCTCCCCAACCTAGCCGCCAGGCAAAGGTGTTGCTGGGGCTGATGCGAATAGGCGTATCTTCACCGAAGCTATTGACGTTCACACCAAAGCTCATATTCACGTATGGAGTCATCCGGCCGAGTTTTACGGGACGCAGTTCGACCGTTGGAAGAACCGAGACTGTGTCTTGATGTCCCAGGTCTACGTCAGGTTGCTCAACGCTGACTCCGTGCCGCTCCCATTCGAGCATCATTCCGACCAAAAGCCAGGTGTTGAGGCTGTACAGGCCTTGAAAATTGACCAGTGGTCCAATGGATGTCGAGGTATTGTCGGAAAGCTGTTGAGTCAATGGAGCAAATCCAGCACGAAAGCCCAATACCCATTTTCCTGCTTCAATCCCGCCAAACTCTTCTGCCAAAGCGGCATTTGAAGGGGGAAACACAACGGCGCTCATCGTTAACAACATTCCTATCAGTCCTGCTGTGAATGCCTGCTTTCGCATGAAACTCCTCCTCTCGCCATTGGGTGTCTCGGTCATTGCTGGTAGCTCCTAATGATTACCATCATCGGTATATTTTGGCACCAGGAATAATGATCGACATCCGAATGATTACTCCATCGGAGAAAATCCCCCTACATATACCATTAGTACGAGCGATAGTTCGAATACCAATTGCGAGGCTTCAAGCCCAGCGGCCTCTCTCCTGTCGACCGGAGGTGCATCAATGGGAATGTATGAACCCTGCACGCTTGACGCGCTTTGGTGAGAAGAAGACTGAGATGAAGAATATGGTGGTGGCGAGGAGGACAATGGCGGGGCCGGAAGGCACATCCCACAGCGCCGAGATCACGACACCGGCTACCGCAGTCAGCGTCCCAATCGCTGCGGAATACATGGTCAGGGCTTCGAGGCTATGCGTGAGCTGGTAGGCGGTCGAGGCTGGAATCAGGATCATGGCAAATACCAAGATTGCTCCGACGGTTTTCAGTGAGACGACCACCGTCAAGGCGACCAACGTCAACAGGAGAAAAAATATCTGTCGTGCGGGTACGCCGGACGCCTCTGCCATCTCCTGGTCAAACGCGATGAAATAGAGTTCTTTTGAAAACAGCAGGAGGAGGCCTAACACGAGAACGCTCAACGCTCCAATGACCTGGAGCTCCTCAGGAGTGACTGATAACACACTGCCGAATAAGTAACCGTACACCTCGGCATTGTAGGTTTTCATCAGTCCGATAAAAAGAATGCCCAGGGCCATCGTCGCGGTGTAAAGGATACCGATCGAAACATCCAGCTTCATTCGGCCTCTTTCTTCAACCCAGCCTGTAATCCAGACCGTCGCTAAGCCGAAGAGAATTGCCAGCAGCAGTGGCGGCCAACCCATCAAGTAGCCGAGTGCCACACCCGCAAATGCAGCGTGGGACGTCCCCGCTCCGACAAACGCCAGTCCCCGCAACACGACGAACACGCCGATGACGGAGCAGAGCCCCCCGACCATCGCCGCGGCGAGGAGAGAGCGTTGCATGAAGTCGTAGGCAAGGAGATCCAACATAGTCTGAAGTCAATCCCTAGTGGTGATGGTGGTAATCTTCGACGATGACGAGATCTTTTTCGGTAATCACCAGCTCTTTCCCATACACTTGGTGCAGGATGTCCGGCTTGAGGACTTCCGCCGGAGGGCCGGCGGCGAAGAGTCTGGTTTTGAGAAGGACCAAACGATCCACCCGTGAGCGGATCATATTAATGTCATGCGTGATGAGGAGGACCGTGAGTCCGAGTTCGTCATGAAGGTGTTGGATTAACTCAATGACATTGTGTTGCGTGGTGATATCCAGACCGGTTGTGGGTTCATCCAATATGAGGACCTTGGGTTGTTGGGCCAGCGCCCGGGCGATGAAGACGCGCTGTTGCTGGCCGCCGGACAGGTGCCCGAGAGCATGATCCTTGTGAGACTCCATTCCGACCTGAGCGAGGGCTTCCAGTGCGATGTCATAGTCCTTCCTACCTGGACGCTTGAACAGACCCAATGCTCCATAACGACCCATCATCACCGTTTCGAGGACCGTCACCGGAAAGCTCCGATCAACAACTCCTTTTTGTGGTAGGTAGCCGATTTTGGCCCGATGGTGGCAGCGGAGCTCGTCACAGGCACAATCGAAAATACGAAGATGTCCCTCCACTGGAGCGAGAAGCCCTAGTACAGCTCGACAAAGTGTCGTCTTGCCCGATCCGTTTGGGCCGATGACTCCCACGAGTTCGCCGTCGTAGATAGCCAATGAAATATCTTTGAGGGCGATGAGACCGGGAAATCCAAAAGAGGCATGGTCGAAATGGATGATGGGCTCACGGGGGTCAGACACGGAATCCGAAGCTCCTTCCGGCGGTAAGATGAGAACGATTACGAGGTGGTTTCCAATGCATTGATCAATTGGAGCACATTATAGCGAAGCATGTCGAGGTAGGTCTCAGTTCCCGCCAAACCGCCCGGCATCGTGGTCAAGACGACGACGTGGGCTTTGGTTTCCCTCGCCAATAACTGCGGAAGTCGTTGGCTGAGTTGAACCTCCGATACGACCACCCTGATATTCTCCTTTCTGATTTTCTCGATGAGCGACTGTAGGTGAAGGGCGGAGGGTTCCGTACCTGCCTGCAGCTGAATCGTGCCGGCGGTATCAAAGCCGAATCGTCTTGCCAAGTAAGGCCAAGCTGGATGATGGGCGATGAAACGTCGGTCTGATAGCCGCTGAGTACGCCCAAGCAGTTCCTTTTGCAACCGATCCAGACGCTGCAGGTAGGCCGCTTGATTCATTCGGAATTCGGCCGCATGACTTGGATCCATTTCGACGAGGACGTCGGTGATGTGGCGCAGCATGATGACGACATTCTCAGGATCGAGCCAGATATGTGGATTTCCAGTGTTCCCTTCGTGATGCGTCTCTTCATGCGCATCAGCTTCGTCTCGAATGAGCTCCACTCCTTGGGATGTCGTGATCACACGTAACGATTGGCTTCCCGCGTTCTTCACCAGCGATGACACCCAGACCTCAAGTCCCATGCCGATTTCGAACAACAGCTTGGCCTTCCGGACTGCGATCAGATCGGTGGGCTTCGGTGAATAGGTATGCTCGTTTTCGTAGCCGCTCAACAACGATGTGACTCGCACATGGGATCCGCCGACCTGCTCCACCAAATCCTTCAGCACGGGAATCGTGACCACGATCGGAATTGGTTCGCGAGCGTCCGTCATGGTGACAAAGGAGAGAAAGAAGCCAGCTAGCACGACGAAAAAAGAGAAGACGGGCAACTTCCGCACATGGTTGACCGGAAACATCGGCGGGGACGGTAGCATCCGCGTAGTACGGTGTCAACGACATCATGCGGGCGGTAGCGCTCATAGGCCCTGTCCATTCGACTCCTTGACCATCCGACAAAGTTCGATTAGCGTAGCACACCCGTGGGTCTTGCGGCGGCGGCGAAAGGATACCGGAGATGAACGTTGTCGGATTGATGTCAGGAACTTCAGCTGACGGAGTCGATGCGGCACTGGTCACCATCGTGCGTAAGAAAGCCGGCCTCCGCGTCGAGATGGTGGCATTTCATTCGCTTCCCTACCCTCGTTCGCTGCAGCAACGAATTCTTTCGGCATCGGTTTCGGGAACGGTGGCGGATATTTGTCATCTGAATGCGCTCTTAGGCGAATGGTTCGCCGATGCCGCTTTAGGGGTCATTCGGTCGGCTCAATGGTCCCCGGAGGACGTTGATCTGGTCGGATCTCACGGCCAAACGGTGCACCACCTACCGCATGGCATCAAAGATACAGGTGTCGGGGCAATCCGCTCCACACTGCAAATTGCTGAGCCGGCCGTGATTGCCGAGCGCACCGGGATTACCACCGTGGCCAATTTCCGCCCGCGTGACATCGCGGCCGGCGGACAGGGAGCACCCCTTACGCCCGGGGTCCATGCGTTACTGTTTCGACATCCGCGCCGGGCCCGGCTCATCGTGAATCTTGGCGGCATCAGCAACGTCACCTACCTTCCTCGAGGGTCAGGCTCTGCAGATCTTGTCGCGTTCGACACGGGGCCGGCCAATATGGTTCTCGATGGGCTCATGTCTCGTACCACGAGTGGGCGGGTCTTGATGGATCGTGAAGGACGTTTGGCGGCCAAAGGCCATGTGGATTCAAGATTGCTCGCGAAACTTCTCGCCCATCCCTATCTTTCGCAGGCGCCCCCAAAATCAACCGGTCGTGAGGCATTCGGCGTCAAGATGTTGGACGAGTTGCTGAGTTGGCAACAGGCTCGCCAGGTGCCTATCGAAGACCTCCTGGCCACCTGTAGCCGTTGGACCGCCGAAGCGGTCGGTACGGCGAGGCGATGGATCAAGGATAAGATCGACGAGGTCATCGTCGGTGGAGGCGGCGTGAGGAATCGAGCGATCATGGGACATTTGCAGGAAGTCTTTGCTCCAGTACCGGTCAGTACCTTTGAATCGCATGGCTGGGACAGCAAGGCGCTGGAATCGGTGGCGTTTGCCGTCCTGGCGTATCAAACCGTGATGGAACAGTCCGGGAACGTCCCATCCATTACCGGGGCGGCGTTCCCAAGATTATTGGGTTGCATCGTCCCAAGCGGCCCACGGTGGTATGAGCGGCTGCGTTCGCGCAAAGGGCGGAAGTAAGAAGAGATGAAAATTCTTTTGGTCTGTGCAGTCGGCATCGCGGTGATCATCGGCCTGTGGTTGTATCGGAGGAGGGTACGACGACGAAAGAGGCAGACGTTGCCGTTTGCCGTTCCTTCCGGCGTCACCATCGCACCGGCCCCATTACTCACCGAAGAGGAAGTCGCATTGTATAGCCTCCTACGAATGGCCGTCCAAGAGCACTACCTCGTGTTTAGTCAGGTGCCGCTATGGTCCTTCGTATCGGTGGAAGCGGCGGGGAACGTGCGTTCCCATGTTTTGCGCCAGATCGCACTCAAGCGAGTCGATTTTGTCTTGGTCCATCCAGGGTCCTGTCTCGTCGAACGGGTCGTGCAAATCGAGCGTGAACCGTCGCTCCCACATCAGGATGAACGGCAGTCCGTCATCGAGTCGGTGCTCCATGCGGCGGGGATCAAGCTGACGAAGTTGCAGCCAAAGAAAAGCCATTCGCTGCCCGATCTCACCGCACGATTGGGGATCGCTGCGGAGGACTGACGAGGAAGGCTACTCGACCGATGGGACACTGGGATGGCAACTGGGGGAAGTGGTAAAATTCTGCCCCTCGTGTTTGATCACTTCTCACTCGCTGGATTAAGTACTGGCGCCCAATAAAAGCTAAATAGAAACCTATTTTTATCCATGGGCAGCACATAGTTTCTTAAGAATGTGGTCCACCATGGTCGCTTAAGCTCAATGCGATACGCTTCACTCCCCTCAACATGCTTGCGAAACAACTGGTGGTAGGGGCTAAAGGGGTCGTCTTTTTCAGACCACACAATCCACTGAGAGTCCGGCGACCATCCAATCGGCCCAACCCACAGACTTGTATCTGCTCCCTGAAAGTATTTTGTGGCCAAAATCTTACCCGGACCGGCCTGTTGTATTGCGTTGATTTCTCTGATCACGAGATTCCATGCTGAGTTGGGCTGCTGCAGCTTCGTGAGTTCCCAATAGGCCAACTTAGAGCCGTCAGGAGAAAAAGCCGGAAACACTCCATCGGTATCCAGGCAATCTTTTGGACTAAAGGCATTGGGAGCCGTCACCAGACAGAGCTTTGCGACGTAGTGTTGATCAGTAGGGATGATCAGTGAAAAGGCAATTGTCTGCCCATCTGGAGAGAATGCAGGGTGTACAAGGTGTTCCGCCTTCTCCGGGACAAAGAGGATTTCTTCCGTCGAAGTTACAAGGTTTCGCAATGTCCATCTACCATGTGTATCTTGGTATAAGAAATTCTTCCCGTTTGGAGAAAATGTATACGGAAATGCCCCCAAGAGCATTGGGTATTCATGAATCACCTCTCCCGTGAGAGTAAGCTCAACAATAACCCATGCTCCTGCAGCATTTTTAGTGATCGACATCACATGATCTGATCCAAGTATTCCGCTTACATAACCGATGGGCGGATACGCGACAGGAGTGAGCTTCTGCTCACACGGTGAGCCTTGAAACACATCGGGCGATTCGACAGCGACCAAGACACTCTCATTGCAATCCAGCATTCGCTCATCCGCAACAACTACCGCAGGATAAAGCAGAACTAGGAAGGATATAAAATACAGAAGACCCATCGGTCCTAGGGCGTTTGATTCGTCGAATCTTCGGTGCTTGGCATCGTTTCGACGGCTTTGCGGGCGACTTCTGCTTCCGGGGTATCCGGATATTGATCCACGACTCGGTCGAACATCAATCGTGCCTTTTCGTGATCACCCAGTTTCGTGTATGTCTGGCCGAGCTTCAGCGTGGACGCCGCCAATTTCGGGCTGAGCGGGTAATTTGACACGACGTCATAGAACGATTTGAGCGCGTCTCGATACCGCCCCATCCGATATTGACATTCTCCGATCCAATACTGCGCATTGGCGGCTAAGGCGGATTGGCCATGCAGCTCGATGAAGAGTTGGAAACCGGCCATCGCTGCCTTGTAGTCGCGGTGCTTAAATTCTTCCATGACGCGATCGTATAATCGGCGGGTCGTATCTTGCCGCTGAGTAGGGGCAGCCAAGGACTGGCCAACCGAGAAGCACATGAATAGAAGCATGAAAATTCCGATACGTTTGTGGAGCATAGCTGGCCTCCATCGTCTCACACGGCAGTCGAGGGACGCATTTACGCAATCAGTATGCCAGAGCCTCACCCATTCACGAACGAGAAACGTTGAAAAAAACAGGATTTTGCTCGATCACGGAAGCCGTCAGTCTGGAGGGTTCTCAAGGGGGCGTGTAGCTGCAGACACAGATTTGTACAAAGTGGTTCGATTTCCTTGATCGGCGAATTCAGTTGTTCAATGATATCCGCTTCGCGTCAAGGCCGTAAGGAAGCAATAAACATCTCCTGAGGAGAACAACGTGAGTGAAGAGGCCATTCCGGCCAACCCCTTGGGCGGGCGAACATTGGTGGTCGATCGTCTCGATCGTCGCTGTTATCCGACTCCAAGTGCAGCGTTGAAGGATGCCGGTGAATCGGACCAGGTCTATGTCCGCCCTGGGATCTATGAGGATAAGCTGGTCATCACTCAACGCCCGGTACGGCTTGTGGGTGCAGGACGAGATCGGGTCCAAATCTTCTCCCGGCGTAGCGGACCGCTGTATCTACAGGAGGTACCGGAAGGGTGGATTACCGGCATAACATTTCGCTATGTCGGCAGCGATCAACATTCGGCTCTCAACATACTGAACTCCACTTGCATCATCACGCAGTGTCGGGCGATGGAAGGAATTCTATCCGGAGTGGTGTTATATGGACCCGAATGTCGAGTCGCATTCACCGACAACGAAGTGTGCCGCAATCGGGAGTCGGGCATTTTCGTGTTTGCCGGTGCTCAACCGCGAGTGGCCGATAATCGCTGTGTTGAGAATCACCATTTTGGCATCGCGGTCCGGGATCCGGGCAGCCGTCCGGAACTCGTGCGGAATCTGTGTGAAGAAAACATGCTGAGCGGTATTCTCTTGTTCCAGCACGCCCAAGGGTTGATCGTCGATAATGTCTGTCGGAACAATCAGCACTGGGGTATCCTCATGACGCCCGATTCGCATCCCAACCCGGAACCGTCGTCGCTTCCTACGATGAATCGACTCGACTCGAATCTTATCGGTGCGTATTCCATCACCGACCAACCACTCGCTGACATCGGTCGATGAGAGCTACCAGGAGTCGCCGAAGGGTCGATAATCGTTAACTCAAGCGGGTGGAGGAAGGCGAATCATTGGGAATGTGAAACTGAAAGGAGCTTCCCCCTTGTTGTTTGGCCCGATACATTGCGGCATCGGCATGCTTCAAAAGCTCATCGACATCGTGATCATCGGTCGGGTAGACGGTAATTCCGATACTGACTCCGATCAACGCTCTGTGCTCTCCCAGGTGAAACGGTTCGGCCAATGATGTGGTGATTCGCTGTGCGACAAGTGTGATATCCTCCTCGCACGTCAGGCCTTCAAGGATGATCGTGAACTCATCTCCTCCCATGCGGGCGACGGTGTCCACTTCGCGCACACACTCTTGCAGTCGTTCAGCGACCGCCTTCAACAGCTGATCACCGACATTGTGACCCATGGTATCGTTCACGGGTTTGAAATGATCAAGGTCGAGCAGCATGAGACCGAGAAGCTGTTGGAGCCGCTTGCTGCGCGCCATGGCTTGAATAAGACGGTCCCGAAACAAGGTGCGGTTCACGAGGCCCGTCAACTGATCATATTGGGCAAGGTAGGTCAGCCGCTCTTCAGCCCGTTTGCGTTCTATGGCATAGCGGATCGAGCGGGCCAATAGCTCCGCCTGTCCCTGCCCCTTGACGAGGTAATCCTGGGCGCCATTCTGGACAGCCTGTAACGCGAGCGTCTGGTCATTAAGCCCGCTCAACACGATGATGGCAATCGTCGGGTTTGCGGCTTGCATTTGACGGACGGTTGAAAGTCCGTAACCGTCGGGGAGTGATAGATCGAGAAGAACGGCGTCAAAACGTGCACGGGCCAGATGGGTTACAGCGTCGCTCAGGCGAGTGACATGGACGATATCGAATTCTTCCATGCCCCATTCCGCCAGAATGTCTTGAGTCAGGCGCGCATCGACCTCGTTGTCTTCCACCAATAAGATCTTGATCATTGCGCTAAGGGTCCGAAGCTTGAGCTCTGCCCTTCCCTGTCCCCTACTGCACGCACATGACAAGTATAGCTTAACCCCCTGAATCAACAAGCGAATCGAAGAAGTAGAGACACGCAATCAGCC
>Ga0073934_10006306_pt1 | contig 17387 bp, 8 predicted proteins | sample LarsenN4metaG_FD_76834 | JGI IMG/M metagenome (GOLD analysis project Ga0073934, IMG submission 76834) | Hot spring sediment bacterial and archeal communities from British Columbia, Canada, to study Microbial Dark Matter (Phase II) - Larsen... ... | reverse complement strand
TCAACGATCAAGACGGCCGAGCGGAAGTCGTAGCGATTGATGCTGCCACGGGAAAGCTGCTTTGGCAGGCAGCCCGGCCAGCCTTCCGCGCGTGCTATTCGACGCCCTTCGTCCTTGACGACGGCTCGGGCAAGCCGGAGTTGATCGTCGCCAGCACAGCCGGGCTCGCTGGGTACGACCTGAAGGACGGCAAGGAGCACTGGCGCTGGAAGTGGACGTTCGCCCGTTCGCCCTTGCGGACCGTCGCCTCGCCGATTGCAGCAGGCGGACTGGTCTTTGCCAACAGCGGCGACGGGGCGGGAGATCGGCACACCGTGGCCGTTCGCCTGGGCGGCAAGGGCGAGCTTGGCGACTCCGCACTCGTCTGGGAAAGCAAGAAGCTGTTTTCCTACGTGCCCACGATGCTAACCCGCGGCGACCTGCTGTTCTTCGTCAACGATGGCGGCGTTGCCGCCTGCCACGTGGCCCAGAGCGGCGAGAACGTCTGGACGCACCGCATCGGGGGCAACATCTCTGCCAGCCCCATCCTCGTGGATGGCAAGATCTACGCCGCCACCGAGGAAGGCGACGTGATCGTCTTCTCGGCGGATCGTCAGTACCGCGAGCTGGCTCGGAACTCGCTGGGCGAGCCGATCATCGCGACCCCGGCCGTGGCGGACAATCGGCTGTACATTCGCGGCCGCGATCACCTGTACTGCTTTGGCCAGCCCTCCCCGAACGCGGCTACTGATACTCGTAGCCCACGTGGAAAGTGATGCGGCCATCGGGCAGTCGGCGAATCTCAGTGATGTAGACCGGCAAGCCACCGCCCCGAAGCGAAGCACTCGAAGGCGTGGTGTGCGGCGTGAAGGCGTTGTTCGCTGGGCTCGGATAAGGAACGTGCTGCACCTGGACCCGCGGGCCGGTCGGCCCTTCGATGCCGTGGCTCTCTTCCAGGATCGGCCGATCGTTGACCACGCGCCAGATCAGCAGACCCGCAGCCGGAAGGTCGGCGTCGAATCCCTTTTTCTGGCGATTCTCCAGCAGGAAATACTCGCTGCCGTCGGTGCGCACCAGAATCTTGATGCATTCCTTGGGGGAGTCTTCGATCGGTCCGAGCACGATCTTCTGGCGAACAGTCGGGTCAATGACGGTCGGCTTGATCCAGCCGATGTGCTCCTTGGCCCAGGCGCACAGGTGTTGCGGCTTGCCCGTGGGGTTGACGTTGGAGAGCATGCACCACGCGCCAAGCCCCTCAGAGCCAAGGTTCTCGGTACGGGCCGCCAGATTCGGTAAGCCGAGGAGCTGGGCTACTTCCTTGACGCAGTAGTTCAGCGTCAACATGCGTGTGCCGCCTTCGCTGGTGAGCACGTAGTTCCAGCGTTTGCCCTGCCCGCGGTGAAAGAGCGCCCCGTAGTGAGGGTAGTAGACCGCTCCCGGATTCGTCCTGATGCGATCGCCGGCGTAGATGAAGAACAGACCGTCGAAGTCCTTGAGAGCCTCGTCCCCCTCGCGGGCGAGCAGCTTCTCGAGAGCCTCTGTGGGGAGACCGGAGCGGTTGGTAGTGCCGGAGCCCTGCGAGTAGTCGCCCCGCTTCTTGCTCACTTCGACCCAATTGAAGACTTTGCCCTCGATGCGCAAGGCGCCGTACGACTGCTCCTGGAAGTAGTCGTTCAGGCTGCCGGCGACCGGCTGCCCAGTGGCGTTTTCCTTGCCAGTGTAGGTGTTTCGGCTGAACAGGGCGTGCTCCCACTCGGTTAGCGGGATTTTCTCATTGTGCTTGACGTCTGGGAACTCAATCGGGATGACGGCGAACCGGAATACCTCCTTGCGCCAAAGGGCTGGCGGGGCCAGCGTTTCACCGCGACCGAAGCCGAAGCCCGCCCGAGCAGCCTGGCCTCGATCCGTGGCCACGGTCAGCTTGACTTCTTCGTCCTTGTTGTCGCGACGAATGGTGAGTGTCAAAGTGTCGCCGGGCTTGCGCTCGGCGATGGCGTCCGTAAGCTCGGATGCGCGGTTAAGGTTCTCGCCGTTGATCTTGAGGATCACATCGCCAACCTTGAGCCCCGCCGCCGCTGCGGGCGAATCGGGGATGACCCGGCTGATGGGAGCGCCTTCGTTCTCCCGAGCCTCACCGAGTTGGATGCCGACGAAGACGCGTTCGGTGCTCAGCTTCATCGGCTTGCTCAACGCTCCAAGTCGAGCCGTGAGCTCAACAGGCTGATCCCCACGCTTCAAGCTGATCTTGATTTCTTCGCCAGGAGCGTGAGCAAGCAGGGTCTCGCGCAGGGCCTCCGCCGACTGGATGGGTCGCCCAGCGATTTCGAGCAGGAAATCTCCTGGCTTGATTCCCGCCTTGGCGCCTGGCGACCCGGGCTGGACCTCGGCCACAGTCGTGCGCCCCTGCTCGTCGCGCGAGACTGTGACCCCCAGGTAGCCGACCAGGCCGCTGCGATTGCCGCTCGCCAGGCTTTGCCTGACGGCGATGGCGTTTTCCACCGTGCGATAGTTCGCCAGGTCTGGAGGCGGTTTGGATGCATCCTGGGCCAATGCTCCAACGAGGCCCAGGCCGAGCACCAGCAGGCTTCCAAGGACCAGTGAAGACTTCATGCTGCGAGTCACTGATGGGTCTCCTTGAACTCAGCCGCGGCGTACCACGCCAGGCCGTTGCAGATTACTGATACTCGTAGCCGATGTGGAACGTGATCCGCCCATCGGGCAGCCGCTTGATGTTGGTAATGTAGACCGGCAGTCCGCCGCCGAGCTGGGAGCGGCTCGAAGGCATCGTGTATGGCGTGAAGGCGTCGTTGGCCGCGCTGGGATAGGGCACGGAGCTCTGGAAGACGCGCGGGCCGGAGGGGCCCTCGACGCCGTGCGACTCCTCCAGGATAGGCCGGTTCGCCACGACGCGCCAGATCAGCAAGCCTTCGGCAGGCAGGCTGGCGTCGAAGCCTTTCTTGCGGCGATTCTCCAGCAGGAAGTACTCGCTCCCATCGCGGCGGACCAGCACCTTGTAGCATTCCCTGGGCGAGTCCTCGATCGGGCTCAGGATGAGCTTCTGCTTGACCGTCGGATCGATGACGGCAGGCTGAATCCAGTCCAGCTTTTCCTTGGCCCAGGCGCAGAAGTGCTGGGGGCGGCCATTGCCGGCCTGGTTCGACATCGCACACCAGAGGCTCAGCCCCTCGCTGCCCGGGTTCTCCGGCCTGGCGTAGAGGTCGGGCAGGCCGAGCATGTGCCCGAACTCGTGGCAGAACACGCTGATGTTGGCCATGCGGTCGCCGCCTTCGGGGCAGATGAAGTAGGGCCAGCGCTTGCCCTGGTGGGAGACGCTCGACCGGTGCGGCCAGTACAGACTCCCCCGAGCGACGTTCATTCGGCCGCCGGAGTAAAGAAAAATGATGCCATCGAAATCGTTGAGGGCGTCCTTGCCATCGCGTTCCAGGATCTTGTCGAGCGCTTCCGTCAGGAGAGCAGTGCGGCTCGTTCCTTCGCCGTATTCTGCCCGTTTCTTGCTGACTTCGATGGGCTCCAGGCACTTGCCCACGACCTTGAGCTTTCCGAAAGACTGCTCGTGGTAATAGTCGGCCATGCTGCCAAAAGCTGGCTGGCCCGTGGCAGTTTCCTTGTAGGAGTTGCGGCTGAAGAATGCGTCCTCCCAGGCCTTGGCGGGGATCTTCTCGTTGTGCTTGGCATCCGGGTAATCGATGACGATCACGGCCAATCGATAGGTGTCCTTCTTCCAGTAGCCGGATAGACGCGTATCGAAACCGAAGCCGCCCAGGCCGCGCCGCGGCTCCTGGGCATCTTCTGCGCCGAGCTGGACCTTGTACTCCACTGGTTTCTCCGCAATCAGCAAGGTCAGCGTGACCTGGTCCTCTGGCTTCTTTTCGCCGATCAGGTCGCGGAGGCGGATGGCACTGCTGACCGGAGTGCCGTCCAGCTTCAGAATGATTTCGCCAGGCTTGAGCTTTGCTCGTGCAGCGGCAGAGTTTGGCGTGACCTGCTGAATAATGACCCCTTCTCCCTCTTTCGGGGACTCGACCATCACGCCCAGGGAGGCTCGCTGGGGAACAGCTCGCATGGGCTTGCTCGGCGTGCCCAGCGTCGCGGTCAGCGTCATCGGCTTGTCGCCGCGCTGGACGGCCAGGACGAGCTGCTCACCCGGCCGCTTGCTCTGCAAGATCTCGCGCAACTGCTCGGAGCTGCTCAGCTGCTGGCCGCCGACGGTAAGCAAGCGGTCCCCCGCCTGGACGCCGGCAAGCTGAGCCGGCGAATCTGCGGCGACCTCGGACACGACTGCCTTGCCGCCCTCCTCGGAGGCCAGGAAGAGCCCCAGATACCCCGGCTTTTCGACAGCCACGTCGAGCGACCGGCTGATCTGGGTGGTGATGGCGTTCTCCACGGTGCGGTAACCCGCGAGGTCTGCCTCGCCTACGGGGGCTTTCTCCGGTTGATCGTTGGCCTGTCCAGCCGCTGCAAGCAGGGCGGACAGCAGGACTAACGCGGTCAGGTGAGGAATCTGGCGTGGCTGCATGTGACGCATCGCCCGTGCTCCTGGGTCGATAGTTGGCGAATCTCAACTCGGTTTTAACACCATAGGCATCACGGTGTCTCGCCCAGGAGGAGATTAAACCAGTCCACACTCCCGCATGCCAGTGGTTTCGTCGCGTTAATCGCTAGCTCTTGAAGGGCCTCGCCGTCCGGATAGTTTGATGTGGCGCCCCCAGAATGACGGCTTCACGAAGGATGATGTCAATGCCTACAGTGATCGAAGGCGCTGCTTCCGAAGCGAACGGCCGGTTTGCCATCGTCGCCGCCAAGTTCAATCGGGAGGTCGTGGACAAGTTGCTCGAGGGAGCACTGTCAGCCTTGAGGGAGCACAGGATCAAGGACGAGAACATCATCGTGGCCTGGGTCCCTGGCTCGTTCGAGATTCCCCTGGCGGCCCAGCGCCTGGCGGACACGGGGGAGTTTTCCGCCGTCATCTGCCTGGGTGCAGTCATCCGCGGCGAGACAGACCATTACGAGCACATCTGCGAGGCCGCTGCACTGGGGGTGCTCGATGCGGGGCTTTCGACGGGGATACCGGTCCTCTTCGGCATCCTGACCTGCCAGACCGAGGAACTCGCATTGGCCCGCGCGGGCGGTGCCGCGGGGAACAAGGGCTACGATGCCGCGGTTGCCGCCCTGGAGATGACGAGCCTGTTGGCAAAGCTCCCTCAGCTCGCGCCCTAGTTCGGCTTGATGATCACGGGCGGCTGGCCCTCGCCGCGGAGTTGCTCCAGCGTTGCCGGCTCGACCAGGTCGCACGCCACGCGAAAGCCGATTGCCTCCGATCGCGTTGCTGGGAAGACGTCGAACCTCTGGGCGCAGCGGAGGAGTTGCGACGGCGGACGGTTCAATTCATCCGTCATGAACGCGCCGCCGCGGACCACTTTCTTTTGGGCGAGTGCGGGTCCCTGCGGATCGGCGGGCGGGGAGTTTTGGTAGTAGTCTGCCTGATACCAGTCGTGGCACCACTCCGCGACGTTGCCGTGCATGTCGTACAGACCCCATTTATTCGGCTTCTTGAGCCCTATGGCGTGGGTGGTCCTGGCACTGTTGTCGAATCCCCAGGCGAAGGTCCTGATGTCGAAGGCGGAAGGACCCCAGGAGAAGGCCGTGCGCGTGCCCGCGCGACAGGCGTACTCCCACTCCGCCTCGGTGGGGAGGCGGTATTTTCGTCCCGCGAGCCGTTCACCAGGGAGAGCGCTAAGGGCATTGCAGAACGCCACCGCGTCGTCCCAGGTCACGCGCTCCACGGGCAATCTGGGCGGCCCCGCCTCGCCAAAGCTGCCGCCTGCGGGGACGGTGAAGTCTCCAGGCTTTGCTCCTGGCTTGGGGATGGTCTTGTCAACGAACAAAGAGGGGTTTCGCCCCATGAGCTGCTGGAATTGCTCCTGGGTGACCTCGAACGCTCCAAGGTAGAAGCCTCTGGAGATGGTCACCTCGTGCAAATGCTCATCGCGCGGGTCGCGCCGCTCCTCGCTGGGCGGCGAGCCCATCAGGAACTTGCCTGGGTTGACCCAGACCAGCCGCATGTTGAGCTGGTTCAACTCGCGTTCTCGGGGCGGAGCGGGCGGTTCGTAGGGCTTCTTCGCTACCGGGGGCGCGGGCTTCGGCGGCGGCTTGAAGCGCACGGCGACATCCTGTGTGCTGATCAAGTCTGGGGCGTCCAGGGCCACAGCCCGAAGGGGTAAAGTTACGCCTCCCTTGGGCAGCTCGGTCGTCTCGCTCATGGACTCAGACTGAATCGTCAGCTCGGCTTCGACCTGACCCGCCGGAATGCGAGCCGCGGCAACGCGTACCAGCCTGCCTTGATCGGGGCCGATGGTAAGGTCGATCGCTCCCTGATACCCCTGGCGCACGACCTGTACCTTGATGACCTTGCTCGCCCCGGGTTCCAGCTCCAGCTCGGGAACGCGTGCCAGGGAGATCTGTCGGGCGGGCTCAGGAGGCGGCTTGCCATGGGGCGGGGTCGGAGCAATGGGTTCGGCTGGCGGATATGGCGCTGGGCGATCGGCTTCCACCACTGTGAGCTTGCACTCGTCCGACACCGACACGGAGCCCAATCGAGCGATCACCTTGATGTTGCGGGAGGCCGAGCGAGCATCGGCTGCCGCTCGCAGCTCGAGGCGGGTCCGGCTGCTGCCCGGCAGAATGCGGGGCAGGCTCTCCGAGACCCGATCGGGCAAGTCTTCTACCTTCAAGTCGATGGGGCCATCGTAGCCGTTGCGTTCGACTGCCACCTCGATGCTCTGCTTGTCCCCGGCATCGAGCGTAATCGCCGTGGCATCGAGCGTGATCGTCGGGGGCTTTGCCGCGGGGGCCGTTGCTGACGCCTCCTGCCCGGTTGGGCCGCTTCTGCCGCCTGAGAGCCAGACGTGGCCCAGGATCAGCAACGTCAGAACCGCCAGTGCGGAGACCCCGCCGAGGAGCAACGGGAGCAAGGGTACGCTGAGGCGGCGCGGGTCTGGCCCAGCTCCTCCCTGCGTGGGATTCTTGCTCGTATCAATCTGGGACTGGGCGTTGCGGGCCGTCTCGATCTTGCCGGCTTGCTGGCCTGGCGACGGCTCGGGCGCGACAAAGGACTCGCGACAAGCTGGACAACGCACACGCTTTCCCTGGGCTTCGGGCGGAAGTCTGCAGGCCTTGCCGCAGGAGGGGCAGGCGAAGCGGAGAGGATCGCGGCGCTGGAGTTCAACGCTGTCCGCCACGCCTGGCGGCAGTGCTGCACAGACCGTGCGGGCAAAGGCTGCGCAGCTCGTGTAGCGGAGCTGGGGGTTCTTCGCCAGTGCCTTGTGGATCGCATCCGCAACCGGCCTGGGCACGCCAGGGTTCAAGGCCTCGATGCGCACCGGTTGCTCGCTGGTTTGCTTCAACAAGACCGCCGCCGGCGTTGGCCCCGTGAAGGGGACTCGACCCGCGAGCAGTTCGTAAACGGTCACCGCGAGGGCGTACTGGTCCGCTCTGCCATCGAACTCCTTGCCCAGTGCCATCTCCGGCGCCAGGTAGGCCGGAGTTCCGAGCACCATTCCCGTTCCGGTCAGAGATGCCTGCGTTTCCTTGGCGAGATCCGCTACAGCCTTGGCCACGCCGAAGTCGCTGAGGAAGACGTGGCCCTGGGCGTCGAAGAGGATGTTGCCAGGCTTCACGTCGCGGTGGACGAAGCCCTGCTTGTGGACAAAGTCGAGCGCCTGACTGACGTCTTCCAGCCACTGCCCCAGTTGGCCGACGGCTCCAGGGGCGCGCCGCCCCTGGGCATCGCTGGGCAAGCGGTCTTCCAGGCTTCCGCCCGCGAGATAGGCGAGCACGGCGAACGGCGCCCCTTCGTGCTGGTCCACGTCCATGACCTTCACGATGTGGGGATGTTCCAGCCGAACCAGGGCGCGGATCTCTCGGGTAAATCGTGTGGCAAACTCCGTGTCGTCGAGCAGCGAAGGCCGCGGCACCTTGATCACGACGTCCGAATCCAGCTTGCGGTCGCGGGCTCGATAGACCTGGCCCATGCCGCCTTCGCCGAGGAGAGCGGTCACGTGATAGCGACCGCTGGCCAGTCGCGCTCCCAGCCAGTTGAGTTGGGCCTTGGCCATGCTCGGCGAGTCCTCCCGCGAATCTGCTGCCGCCAGGATAACGTCCACCCTCTCTGAATCTTCGAAGGCAAACGTAGCGCCGTCCAGAGAAAACCGCGGCTACGGCACTGGGCAGCTTCGCTCCCCAAGGGCTATCGCCCAGGATGGCCGTGGCCTTCCTTGTATAACGGACTGGCGGGATCGCCCTTCGCGGCGACGTACGCCAGCAGATCCAGGATCTCCTCGCGCGTCAGCTTGTCGAGCAGGCCCTTGGGCATCATCGACGTCGGCGACTTCTTCCGTTCGGCCACGTCGGCTTTCTTCAGGATCAGCGGCTGCGCTTTCAAAAGGGGATTCTCGATGATCTTGATTTCGTTGGAGTTCTCCTCAAGCACGAGGCCGGTGATCGTCTGGCCGTCCTGGGTTTGAAAGACGTAGCTGGCGAACTTGTCGTCGATCTTTGCGGAAGGCTCGATGATCTCCTTCAAGATGTCCAGGTGGGTGTACTTCGGATCGAGCTTGGTCAGGTCTTGCCCGATCTCGACGCCGACGCCGCCGAGCTTGTGGCAGGCCACGCAACTAGCGACACTGAAGAGCTGTTTCCCATTGGAGTACGACCGGCCCGAGCCGAGGTCTGCGACCGCGGACGCCAGTTCCTCCACCTTCCATTCTTTCCTCGGCCGGATGTACTTGAGAAGGTTGTCCGCAGGCGGAAGCGGGTGCTTGGCCAGGTAGCCCTCGGGGTCGAGAAGGTATTCATCCAGGTCCTCGACCACGTAGAGCGCCCCGTACATGCGCCGCCAGTGCCCCGGATACGTGCAGACGTACGGGTAGACGCCAGGCTGCGTCGGAGCAGTATAGCGAAGCTTCTCCACGTCGCGGGGCTGCAACAGCCGGCTGGCGAGGAGCACCTTGCTCGACCTCGGCACGAAGTGACGCTCCAGGGCTCCTGGTTCAGTCGCCGTGGACTCGGCCAGGTTGCCGATCTCCTCGAGCGAACCTGGTTGCAGCAAGACGAAGTTGTGCGGCATGAGGTCGGTGTTTTCGAAGATGACCTCGAAGGGCTTGCCGGCCTTCACTACCAGCCGCTCCTTGTCGAAGAGCATCTGGTCCGGAATGGTCCCCAACCGAAGGATGCGGACCCCGAGCTCGCCGAGCTCCTGGCGGACACGGCGGGCCTGTTCGCGCGGCAGGAGAGTAGAGAGGGCGTCTGCCAGTTGCAGGGCGTCGAGTGCGGCGGGGGTGGTGCGCTCCCCCGTGGGCAGCTTGCGGATGTAGCCCAGCAGAGAATCGAGCAAAGGCTGGGCTTCTTCCTGGGGCCAGTATGCTTGCGGAATCCGCTGGATGGCCTGGACCGCGGCATGGCGATCGAGGTCGTCTCGCGCGCAGCGGGCCAGGGCCTTGAACGTCCCTGCCTCCTGGCCGCGAATGGCAGTCAACGCCTGCATGGCGGCGCGGCGGACCATGCTTTCCGGACCGCCCCCTCCCAGTTCGAAGGCCACTTTGCCCTCCGGAGGCGTGGGCAGGTTGGCGCGCTCGAAGACCACTTCCCGCTGGTTATCGAGCACCTTGAGGGTCCATTCGCGGAGCCGAGTTCCTAGAAATCCTTCCGTTCGATTCCACACGACTATCGATTCGATGGGAAACTCGCCGCCCAGGTCGACCTCCCACCAGGGATTGGACGTGTTCTCCTGGGTATGGGTCTGTCCGCCGTCGCCGTAGTTGCCGCTGGTGTTCCCGTCGATGGCGCGTCGAGCTTCGCCGCCGTGGGCCGTGTTCTTCTGACTGGCCTTGCCCTGCCGAGCGATGTTCCGTCCGTCGCTGAAGACCTCGACCTCGGCCAGCGTGAGGGTGCGCTGGTTGCCAGGGATTTCGATGCGGATGTAGCGGCCCATGACGGACTTGCTGGCGGGAACACCGGCGAGCTCGGCGGGCAACCCGCGCAGGAGCGGCTCAATTCTTCCGTAGAGCGAACTTCGCTGGGCCGGATCGCGAAGCAACGGGACGGCCGACACGAAATCCCGTAACGCAGTGGGCGACCGCAAGGACAGCTTCCAGGCTGGGTCGGGACTGCCGTCCGCGGCGACCAGGGCCACCAGGCCGAGCTGCCGCAGCACAGGCGACTTGCCCGTCTCGGCGAGCTTCTGCAACTCGGGGCGGATTGCCGCCAGCTCCGCTGCCGGTCGCGACGTCAGCAGTCGAAGGTAATCGAAGGTAAGCCCTTCATCGGGCCCCTGTTGCCCCTTGCCGGCGGTCTCCTGAAGCCGGATGGCATCCAGCAGCAAGCTCAGCTCTGACTTGCTTTCCAGCCTGGCGAGGTTCCTGAGCGCATCGGTGCGGACCTCGTCCCGTACGCCCTTGCGGACGAGCAGCTCGTGGTAAACGCCTGGCGTTCGCTTGAGCTTGAGCAGATCGTCCGTGGAAATGTTCCTGAGGAAGTAGCGAGCGCCGGCGGGGGTGGTGAAGTTGATCGGCCGGCCCTCGGCGATGGCTTTCTTCACGAACGGATCGAGGGCCCGCTGCGTCTCGCCGCGGACGAAGTCGATGTACTTGTCGCTGGGATGGTCGGCGGCGATGAGCGAAACCTCCATCGCTTCGGGGACCGTGTAAAAGCTAGCGGCGCGCACGGCCTCGAGACGGACGCGCGGGTGCGAATCTGCCGCCAGTTGCTTGAACAGCTCCAGGCTGTCCGGAACGCGGTCGCGCCAGTAGCACAGCACCCGTGCGGCGGCGGCGCGAGCACGGAAGTCCGGCGACGCCAGCACTTGCCTGAGCAAACCCACGTTGCGGACGTTCATGTTCTGGTGGAGCCACAGTCCCTCCAGGACGTGATGCTCGTACTCGGGGTCATTGCGATCCAGGGTCATCAGCCACTTCTGGCAACTGGCAATGACCTGGTCTGGGTCGCGGCCGCCGAGCTCGATCCGCGCTCGGTAACGCACACGGTCTTCCGGATGCTTGAGGAGATCGAGAAGTTTCTCCGTGCTCTCGCCGGCGATCTTGACGGGAGGCGATAGGGGCCGACATTCGTAAGTGATGCGATACACTCGCCCATGCTCACGGTCTCGGCTGGGATCGCGCAGGTTATGCTGCATGTGGCCGATGATCGGATTGTGCCAGTCGATGAAGTAGATCGCGCCGTCAGGCCCGACCTTGAGATCGGATGGTCGGAAATTCGGATCGCTCGAGGACAGCAAGCGTTCCGCTTCCGTGCCGCTGAAACTGGCCCCGTCGTCGCTGATCTTGTACTGCAGGATGCCCTGGTAGCCGATCACGTTGGCCACGAGCAAATTGCCGCGCATCGACTCGGGAAAGTGCATGCTCGAGAGGTATTCCATGCCAGGGCAGGGCCGCGTCCATTGCTGGTAGACCTGCGGCGGCCGGTTGTGCTTGTGCGGAAAGTCGAGATGGCCTGAAAACAGGGCGGCGTGATACGGCTGCGAGCCGGTGCCGTCCACGACGATGTCCTGCCCCCAGCGGTCGAAAACGTGGCCATGCGGATTGGCGAAGCCGAAGCTCACGTACACGTCGAACTTCTGCGTCCTCGGCTCATAGCGGAAGACGCCGGCGTCGGCGCAGCGCTGAGGCGGACCGTAGGGCGTCTCGACCTGGGTGCGATGGAACGTCCCTTCCTGGAAGTACAATCCGCCGCCCGGGTCGAGCACGAAGCTATTAGCGGTGTGATGCGTGTCGGCGGAATCAAGTCCGCTCAGGACGCGGGTGCGAACGTCGGCTCGATCGTCGCCATCGGTGTCCTTCAGGAAAAACAGGTCCGGGGCCTGGGCCACCAGCACGCCGCCGTTCCAGAACTCGAAGCCGGTCGGGTTGTGCAGTCCGCCAGCGAAGGTCTTGCAGACGTCCGCCTTGCCATCGCCGTTGGTGTCTTCCAGGATCAGCAGCTTGTCGTTCATCTCCTCCTTGGGCTTCCAGTGCGGATAGCTCGGCCAGACGGCCACCCAGAGCCGGCCCCTGGCGTCGAAGGACATCTGCACGGGATTCACAAGTTCTGGGAACTCCTTCTCGGAAGCGACCAGGTTGACCTTCAGCCCCTTGGCCAGGGTCATCCTGGAGATCGCCTCCTCGCCATCGAGGAAGAGATGCTTGCCGCCCGGGCCAGCGCCAGGCTTGTTGGTAATGACCGGAATGAAGGGAGGCGTGTTGGAATCGTCCGGCCTGGCGTCAGCAGCTCCCTGAGCGAGTTTCCAGATCACCTGGTCGCGGTTCGCGGTCATGACGTCGAGGACTTCCATCTCGCGCTGGGCCACGTCGCGGTTGGTCTGCCCGCCCACGAACTTCAAGTCGGCCCGGCCGCCATAAATGGAGTACCCGTCCGTGGTGCGATAGCGCTGAAACCAGTGGAAGTTCTTGTCCTTGACCGCTGCACGAAGCTTCTCGGCCTGGGCGGACGTCAGGTCCAGCTCCGGCGCCTTGGGGAACAACGCCCGGTCGATGAGCCTGGCTACCTGGGCGTTGCCGTGCTCGTTCAGGTGAACGCCGTTGATCGTCCAGGGCGACGAGCCACGCTCGTAACCCGCGCGGCTAGGCGTGAATAGGTCGACGAAGATCACGCCCTTCGCCCTGGCCACTTCTTCCATTGCCTTGGCGTACAGCTGAAGGTTCTGGTTGTTCTCGCTGCCGTCCGGCAGGTTGCGGTCGCGGAGGTTCTCGTGGGCAATGGGGGAGAAGAGCACCAACCGCGGCGGCGACTTCCCATTGTATTTCTGCTTCAACGTGTGCTCGATGAACGCCGTCAGCTCGTTACGAAATCTATCCAGCCCTGCCGCTCCGGCGAAGGACTCGTTGTAGCCGAAGAAGGCAAGGACGACGTCCGTCTTGTTCTTGCCTAGCCACTGATCGGGGCTGCCAAAGTCGGCGGATCGCAGCCGCAGCGTCAGCTCGTCGCCGGAGAAGCCCAGGTTGCGGATGGTGAGGTCGTGCTTCGGCAATCGGAGGTGCAGGTACGTTTCCAGGAACCCGTCGTGCTGCATGCGGTCGGCGAGCGTGTTGCCGATGATGCTGACGTGGTCGCCTTTTTCAAAGAGCGTCGGCTCACCTGCGGCCTGGCCCTGGGCTGAGCCGCTTTGATTCAAGGCAGCGACGATGAGTCCTGCCAGCGCCAACCCAGCAAACACAACCAACCATCGAGAAAAACGCAGGGGACGACGACGAGTCTTGGTCATCGGTGTGAGCCTCTTGTTCATCAGCCTGGCGGGGCGGCGCGGATGTGCCTGTGCCATCCATTCGCCGCGAACGGGGGCGTCAGCATCCTTAGTATAGAGCACGAAAGCCCGCTCCATAAGGGCTATTTCGCTACGCGGCCTGGCGGCCCGCAGTTCTTCACCCCCCCCTTGCGGACCTGGCGGAGAGTCAATCCGCGAAGAACTGCTTGAACGATTCCTTGGCGGAACGAATGCCGTCGTGCAGGGCCCAGCAATCGAAGCCGATGTTCAGGCAGCGGCAGCCGAGGTCCACGCATCGTTGGGCATACGCCGGCGTGATGGCGACGATGGCCCAGTGGATGCCATTCCGCCTTGCCGCTGCGGCGACTTGCTCGATGGCCTCCCAGAGCCGCGGGTGGTTCCAGTCGCCCGGCAGACCCATCGACTGGCCCAGGTCCGCCGGCCCAACGAACAGCACGTCCACGTCCGGCACCGCGGCAATGCGCTCGATGTCGTTCACGGCGTCGGCGTGCTCGATCTGGATGGCAATGAACGTCTCCCTGTTCGACTGAGCGAAGTAGTCTCTGGGGGCAACGAGTCCGTACTTGCCATCGACGCCCAGCCCGTTTACGCCACGCTGGCCGCGGGGCGCGAACTTGGCCCACTGAACCACACGCTCCGCTTCTTCCGCGCTGCGTACCTGGGCCGCCATGATGCCGCCCGCTCCTGCTTCCAGCGGCCGCATGACCGCGGCGTAGTCGGTTGGCGCCAGCCTGACGAACGAGTCCAGACCGACGGCTCGTGCTGCCAGGGCCGCCTGCTCGATCTGCTCGACGCTGATGCCTGCGTGTTCATGGTCGAACCAGACGCCGTCGTAGCCGCCGTGCAAGCCGAGGATCTCCACGAACTTCGGACTCAGCAGCTGACCAAGGCCGAACACCCGAACCAGCTTGCCCGCCGCCAGGCGTTCCTTGAGAAGACGGCCCATGCGAATGCTCCCTCGACAGAGGAAACCACCGGAATCGCCGAGCGGTGTATCTTGGAGCAAGTCCGCAAGGGATGCAAGCATCGAGACGGCAGTTCGAGCTACTTGCGGTAAGCGCGTTCGAGGTCGCCAGCGGTTCGTTCCCCTGCCGGCGTCAGTTCGATGTGCTCGCGGTCCCGCCGCACCAGGCCGTCTGCCTCAAGTTCATCCAGGACGCGCCGGCCGACGCTGCCCGACCATTCAAACTGCGCCATTACACGCTGGGCTACATCGCTGCCCTTCGGCAGATCGCGGAGGTGCAGCAGAACGAGGTCGCGGGCGAAACGTCGGCGGAGTCGGCGGCGGCGGCGGAACTGGGCGAGCAGTCCATGTCGCGGCGCTGCCAACCACGCCAGCAGAAAGATCATCCCCGCCGTGGTGGCCATCGCCCCGGCCCCCACGGAGTTCAAAAAGGCCTCGCTGGCCAGGATGTACCCGCCAACGACGGCCAGCACGCCGAAACCCACGGCGAGCGCGAACAGGACCCACAAGCGATCGGTCAGCAAGTACGCCGTGGCCGCGGGAACAACGAGAAAGGCCACCACGAGCACGGCCCCCACGGCCTCAAAAGCCGCCACGGTCGTCAACGAGACTGCCGTCATCAGCAAGTAGTGCAGGCGTTGCGGCCTGAAGCCTAGCGACTCCGCCAGTGCGGGGTCGAAGGTGCTGACTTTCAGTTCTTTCCAGAAAGCCAGGACCAACCCAAGATTGACCGCCAGCATGATGCCGAGCAACCATAACGATCGCGGTCCAACGTCCGAACCGAACAGCACGAGCGGCTTGCGGTCCACGTCCTCGATTCGGCCAAAGATGACGCAATCGAGATCGAGATCGACGTAACGGATCCGTGCGATGAGCAGCACGCCCAGGGCGAACAGCGCGGGAAACACCACGGCAATGGACGAATCCTCGCTCAGCCGCCTGGAGCGATGCAGCAGTTCCACCAGCCAGACGGTAACCAGCCCCGCCGCGGCCGCGCCGAGGAGCATCACGAGCGGATGCCGGCTCTGGCTGGCCAGGAAGCCGAGCACGATGCCTGGCAGGACGGCGTGGCTGATGGCGTCGCCGATCAGGGCCATGCGGCGAAGCACCAGGAAGGTCCCGACCAGCGCACAGGAGGCCGCCACCAGGGAACCGGTGAGGAGGATGACGATCACCCGGTACAGTTCGGGATCCATGGGGTTCGCCGCTCAGTTTCCCTGGGCCCCAGCCAGCGGCCGGGCCGATGTCGCTCGAGGTATCCGTTTTCCTTGCGGATCGATGTCGGCATTCTCCAGCGACGCTTCCAGCTCCGCCACAAGTTCGGGCGGCAGTGCATGCTCCATGGCCTCGGCGTCGCGATGCACATGGTCCGAGGCCAGCTCCAGTTTGCGGGCCAGGTATAGCTCCCAAAGCCTGTGGGTGCGCACGATTCGTGCCGCCTCCTCCAGGCCTTGCTGCGTGAGCCGCCAGCGGCCGTTAATCGCGACGGCCAACCCAGCGTCTTCCAGCCCCTGCAAGGTTCGGCCCAGCGGCTTCACCGGCTGTCCGCGCACGCCAGCCAGTTCTTCCAGCGTCCACGTCTGCTGCCAGTCGTGGCTGCGTTCCCCCAGGCGATAGAAGTCGGAAAGCAAGTTCTCCCGGCGGACCTTCCAGCGATGCCGCTGCAGACGCAACCAGTTGCCGAGCAGGCCGCGGTCGGGGGCGAGGAGGAGGGAGCCAAGCATGACCGCTGAAGCCATCAGCACGATGGCCGGCCCAGGCGGCGTGTAGGAGACATTCTGGCTCCACACGGCCCCCGCCAGGCAGGCGCCGACGCCGATGGCCATGGCCAGCAGAATCATCAAGCCGAGGCGGCTGGTCCACTGGCGAGCAGCCGCGGCCGGGGCAACCAGCAGCCCGACCGTCAGCACGACCCCGACGGCCCTCAGGCTGATCATCACGGTTAGCACCAGCAGCAGCGCCAGCAGCAATTCCAGAAGTCGGCGTGGAAATCCGAGCGTGGCTGTGTACTCGGGATCGAAGCTCAGGAGCTTGAACTCCTTGTAGCCGAGGGCCAGCAAGCCAAGTACGACGACGCCGATCCAGAAAGTCACCGCGACCTGGCTGCCGCGAAAGTACGCCGCCTGGCCATAGATGAACGTGTTCAAGCCGGCCTGGTTGCCGTCCTGATGATTTTGCAGATAGGTCAGCAACATCAGGCCGAGCGCGAAGAAGGTGGAAAGCACGATGCCGAGCGCGACGTCCTGCTTCAGTCTGCTGCCGCGCAGGATGCCGAGCACGAGCAGGGTCCCGAGCACGCCGCTGACTGCCGCGCCGGCCATCAGAATGGGCAGGTCCTTGTCCCCCGTGAGAAGGTAGGCGACGCACACGCCAGGCAGCGCCGCATGGGCCAGCGTGTCGCCCATGAGGCTTTGCTTCCGCAGCACGGCAAAGCAGCCCAGGGCCCCGCACACGGCGCCGATGATCGTCAGGCCTTGCAGCACGGCGGCTTCGGGCAGCCAGTTCATGGCCGGCCCTCCTCGCGCCGCAGCAAGGCGTCGGCCGCCTGCGTCAGTATCTTCAACTGGCCGCCGTAAGTGCGGTGCAGGTTGTTCTGCGTGAAGACCTCCGCCACCGGCCCAGCCGCCACCAGGCGAAGGTTGAGAAGGACGACCCAGTCGAAGTACTCGGGCACGGTTTGCAGATCGTGATGGACCGCCACGACGGTTCGCCCCGCATCGCGCAGTTGCCGAAGCAAGTCGATTATCGCTCGCTCCGTGGTGGCGTCGACTCCGGCGAAAGGCTCATCCATCAGATAGATGGAAGCATCCTGCGCCAGGGCGCGGGCCAGGAAAACGCGCTGCTGCTGGCCGCCCGAGAGCTGGCTGATCTGGCGATGGGCCAGGTCCGCGATGCCGATTTTCTCCATGCACAGGCGGGCGAGGCTGCGTTCGCGCCGGCCTGGTCGTCGAAGCCAGCCCAGCCGGCCGTAAGTGCCCATCAGCACCACGTCCAGAGCGCTGGTCGGAAAGTCCCAGTCCACGCTGGTTCGTTGCGGCACATACGCTACCTGCAGCCGCTGCTCAGCGTAGGGCTTGCCGTAGATCCGCACCCACCCCGCGGAAATCGGCACGAGACCCAGAGTCGCTT
>Ga0073934_10006305_pt1 | contig 17391 bp, 14 predicted proteins | sample LarsenN4metaG_FD_76834 | JGI IMG/M metagenome (GOLD analysis project Ga0073934, IMG submission 76834) | Hot spring sediment bacterial and archeal communities from British Columbia, Canada, to study Microbial Dark Matter (Phase II) - Larsen... ... | reverse complement strand
TTGTCAGGTCATGCTGCCACCAGAATGGGAGCTCGACATCCACAGGGCGCACAATGGGGATCATAGTGTTGATTAGTTTGCGAGCGCATTCCCGGGTGATGACCTGAGCAACGCACCCCACGCTGCTGATCGCCCGCTCTTCCACGCGGAGACCGGGCACCAGCCAGCCCAGCCCGCGCCGCGGGCCTCCCGGCCTGCCATAGAGCCGCAAAAGATCAAAACACATCGGCCGCCGTTCAATGGCCTCGACTAATTCGGCCAACGAACGCTCGATGGCAAAGTCGTCCTCCAGAACAAGCGCAGCCTCGGCGTTGTCCTCCAACAGCCGCTTCCATGCTGCCAGGTGCCCCAGGTAAGCCCCGATCTCCCCGGAGGTCAGCGGCATGAAATAGTGCTTTCGGTTTTTTCGTTCGTCGTAAACCGCCGCAATTTCAGCTTGGGAAAGCCGTGTGCCGTCCACGCCTGGAATGCGTGTAAACCGCAGGCCCTCGCGACCCAGCCGGTCCTCGCACCAGTCCAGCCGCGAGGTGGAGCGATCCAGATTCAGAACATAGATGGGCAGCGAATTCATGGCGTGCGGTGGTCAGCATCACCTTCTGGCCCAACTATTCCTGGCACAGCGATGGAGTGGTTGGTTGAACACTTCCTCAAGCTGACGTGAAGGTAGCCTGCGAGGTCCAGCATGCTGAACACGGGCGGGGACGCAGAGCCACCTGGCCGTGTCTTGGCGGGCTGAGAGATGGCGAGGTTTTCTCCCTTGCGATAAATAATCCAGGGCACCCTGGCACCCGCACCCTCTCCGGCCGGCATGTATCCCCTCACTCCCGAGGCGTGATCACCATAGATAATTACGATGGCGCGCGGAGGTAGAGCTTCAATATAGTCTGCCAACGCGCCGTCCAGGTAGCGCATGCTGTTGAGGTATCCCTGGAGTTTACCGCGTTGCCTGGGGAACAGATTCCTTCGCCCCGCAGGCACTCGGTCAAAAGGGCCATGCGATGTGTAAGTAATCACAAAGTGCATGGCACGATTTCGGGACTCCCGCAAGCGACTCGCGGACCATCCTAGGATGTCGTGGTCGTCCACGGCCCCGTGAACCAGCGGCCATCCCATGCGGGCAAGGTCCTCGGCGAAGACGATCTCGGCGAACCCCATCTGGCGATAAGCCGGTTTTCTGGCGAAGAAATTGCCCGAGTAACCATGAAGAGCTACGGTGTAGTAGCCCGCGGCCTGGGCGAGCTGGGGAAGCGTGTTCGTATAAGGAAAGTTCCGAACCTTGTAAGGGGCGATACGTCCGTTAGGTCGGACACCGGTAAGGACCGTAAAGTCGGCATCCGAGGAACCGGTGTCGTGAATAGGCTCCACCGCGAAATAGAGCGAACTCTCCCGCAGCCGGTGCAGAAATGGCATGACCATTTTACCCTCGACGCGCGCGTCCAATACGTCGAAATCAAGGCTCTCCACTTGAATGATCGCCACATGATCACCGAGGATAAGTGGCTCCATGTGGCTGACAAGGCGGTCGCTACGTTGCGCCGCGCGAGACAAGGCCAGGTCAAGCAGTCCCCTCTGATCATAATAAAGGCCCTCGCAAAGCCAGGCCACAACATAGCCATAAGTGTACTCAGGGCTGGCGAGGCGAAGCTTGGTGATAGGTTTATGCCAGACTGCTAATCCAAGGGCAAACACCACGTAAATGCCAGCGGCCCACCCTACTACTCGCCAGCGGTGGACCTGCCACGGCAAGTTCCGCGTCGCCCATTCACGAAGTGCAATTTTGACGGGAAGGGCCAGCACGAAGAGCAGCGCGGTTTTCCATGGTATCAATGTCCAGCCAAAGCCGGCCACCGCCGCGCCCTCACGCCACTGAGCTTGAACCGTGAACCATGACAGTGGCGCCTCAAAGTAGTCCGCGTAAACAAGGAGCACGAAGGCGGCTATGAGTTGCGTCACAAACACCACATATAAACACAACCGGTTAAGCAAGCATACCAGCACTGCGCAGGCGGCCAGATTCAGGAGCATGCGACGCGCCGCATATTTGATTGAGTCAACAGCAGGCATGAGGTCTCCCGGCAGAGCCGCCGTCAACTCCTGCAACAGAAGCAACTCCAAGGCCCAAAACAACACCAAGCCTGCCGGCCGGAGCCAGCCTTGGTCCATCAGGCTCCGTCTAGCTGCTCCCAGGCGAGGAATGCTCACGTAACTCATTGCGCGGGTGCGGTCTCAAAATCCCGCGGATCAAGAGTATCCGTGTACACCCCGTGAATGCCGCGGACTTTCAATTCGCGGAAAAGATCTCGGTCATTGATCGTGTGTGCGTAGCAGGGAACGCCCGCCCTGCGCAGCTTCATGGCGAGGTCAGAACCCCGAGCACGCTCCAGCGGCATTGTGATAGCGAACAAAGGGTGCGTTTTACTGAATGCAAGTAACTTCTCGGCGTGCACATCTTGTAACCCTCGATAGAGGGTCAGTATCACGTAGCGATAACCTTGGTCTCGCACGAGGGGGTAATCCTCCATCAGGTAAATTTGCGGAATGAACTGCGGCACGAGAAGAGGGCGTTCCATGCGAATCCTCGCCAGGACCTCCAGGCCCCGCACCTTGGTGTCGGTGACGACATAGGCATCGTGGTGTCGCTCCAGCCATGCGTAAAGCATGCCCAGTGTCGTTGGGGTGAACGATCCCCTCGAACGGCCAAGGAATTCCTTCATTGAAGGGCCACGGATTCGCTGCAGGGTGTTGAAGGCGTGCCAGTCGTGCTGGAGTACAATTTCGCCGTCCGAGGTCCAGTTGAAATCCAGTTCAAAAAAACGAAAGCCGCGGGCGTAGTTGGTTTCCAATGCCTCGATGCTGTTAGAGTAACGCAGTTCGCCGAGGCTCCCTGCCGCATGGGCAATCAGGAGGGGCGGCGCGGGTGGAGGCAACTTGCGAGAAGTGTAAATGTGGTCATTCGCCTCTGAAGAGTACACGTTCCATTTCCTGGGCCTGGGTGAGCGGGTGCCGCGTTCGGCATAGCCGGCAACGATACCCAGGGCAACGGCAAGCCCGATCACGAGCGCGCTCTTGGCCACTTCCGCCGGGGTGCGGCCCCACAAGACTCGGATCCATGTCTGCCAGTTCACTGGAGAGTGGCTTTTTGCTCGGGAGAGAAGCCGCCACCGGCGATTTCGGCGACCGCCGGCTTGAACATCCGCTTCTTCATCCACCGCACCGCCATCAAATCATTCCATGACGTGAACAACCGGTTCCACACGCCATATTTACTTTGCCCGGCGAGGCGAGGCTGATTTGTGATGGGGATCTCCGTAACTCTATAACCCTCGATCTTCAGAAGCGTGGGCAGAAAGCGGTGCATGCCGTTGAAAAATTTGAGGTCGTCCAGGCATGCGCGCTTGATCGCCCGGAAATTGCAGCCGGAGTCCGTGATGGTCTCCCCACTCAGCCAATTTCGCACGGCGTTGGCGACGCGGGAGGAGAGAACGCGCACCCAGGAATCGCCAGCCCGGCGGGCCTCCACGCGAGAGCCGCACACACAGTCATACGCATTAAGCTGGGCGAGAAACTTGGGCAGATCGGCGGGATCGTTTTGCAGATCCGCGTCGAGGGTAACCACCACGCGCCCCCGGGCAGCTTTCATGCCGGCCCAGAGAGCGGCTGACTGCCCCAGGTTCGTGGCAAAACGCTGGGCCCGCAGATCGGCAGCTTCCTGAGCGAGATTCTTGAGAATGGCCCACGAGTCGTCGGTGCTGCAGTCGTCGGTGATGATGATTTCATAAGCCAGGCCGGCAGCTCTGGCGGTGGCGCGAATGCGTTCCACCAGGGGGCGCAAGTTGCCCGACTCATTGTAGCAGGGAATGACGAAACTCAGTTCAGGGGCACCAGTCATGCTCTGCGCAGGCTTCCACCGGCCCGGCCGCCCCAGCCCCACGTGCGGCATCGTAGCCTGACGAATGGCATCAGTGTCTCTACCCTGCTCATGGTATCGGGGTTCTCACCAGTCGTACCGGATCCGCGGCGTGTTTAGAACATAGAGAATAATGCCGAAGATCACAGCGAAGACAATGCCTATCAGAATGGACCATCGAAGGATCTGGCGTTGCCGAATCCGGTTCGAACGATTCATCCCTGGCAGCAGGTAGTAGAGTCCGCGCTTCTTCTTCTGGCCAAACATCTGTTGACGCCGTCCGGTAGTTTGTGGGACCGGTCCGATTGCTTCCACGTCGCACCGGCTCGATCTCACAAACCGGCGAATTCTATGGCCGCGCCAAGGTTGCTTGGCAAATCAAAATCCTGAACTTAGTCTCGGTCCATGAGACTTCCATGGTCACCAACCCACGCGAGCCATTGCCCCAATGAACCCCAGTGTGCCTGGTTCAATGAATATCGCTGCGCATACAAAAAATCCTCATGTGGAGCAAATGCCGGCATGCCGGCTTTGCCGGCCGTGAAGAGCACTACCCGGCACCTGGCCTCCTGCTTAAGACTGGCGGCCATTGGGACAGCCTTGTGGTCAGTCCTCTTATGGCAGAGCAGCGGCGCTCCGTGGTTCCAGAACACTCTCGTAGGCATGGAAATCGGACCCACAGGAGCTCAGTTGGGTTACAGTGATTCCAACGACGTGCGCTACTGTTCCCGATTCGACGGGCGCCAGATTGTGCGTCGGGCCCTGGCGGCCCACAGCGAATACCTTGTGCTATGGGTGCGCGACGGCGATTATGCCTATTACAATTCAAAACTCCTGCCCAAGGCGCCCGGTTTGGGCGAACGTGACCCGCTGCGCGAGGCTTTGGAGGAAGCGCAGGGCAAGAAACTGCCGATTATCGCCTACTGCGTCGTCCAGCAAGGAGGTCATTTCCTCAAAGCCCATCCGGAATGGGAAATGCGCGGTGCGGATGGCAAACCCCTGGGCAGATTCTGCTACACCTCCGGTTACCTCGAGGCCATGAAAGCCTTGACCGCGGAGCAACTGGCTTACGACATCCAGGGGTTCCACATAGATATGTTGGACCAGGGTTTTGGCCCGCCTTATGGATGCTGGTGTCAGGCCTGTCAGCAACAATTCGAGAAGGAATATGGCCGGGCCATGCCCAAGGGCCTCACGTGGGACGAGAACTGGGAGCTGATGCTGGAGTTTCGCTACCGCAGCAGCGAGCGCTTCATGAAAGCCCTCCATGCACATGTAAAGTCTATCAAGCCCCTCGCAACCGTGGACTTTAACTATCACGGAAACCCGCCGTTCAGTTTCGAGGTTGGGCAACGCCCGGTGCAACATGCTTGCAACGGCGACTTCATCACCGGTGAGACGGGTGTCTGGGGGTTTAGTGCCTTAACGGTTGGTTTGAATGCGGCGTTTTATCATGCAGCCGCGCCGGATCAACGGGTTCAGGTGGCCATGCAACGCGGCGTGCGCATGTACCACGACCAGACCACCCGTCCCTTGCATGACCTGCGCTGGGAGTTGTTCACTCTCCTGGCCCATGGGGCGTTTGTAACGGTGGTTGACAAGACGGGGTTCGACGGCTGGCTCGATCCAGTTGCTTACGACCGAATCGGCCACTGCTTCGCGGAGGCTCTGGCCAAACGCGCTCACTTTGGCCATAGGCCGATGGCGGAGGTCGGACTTTATTTCAGCAGCCGTACACGCGATTGGTTGGGCCGCGAAAAGCCGGCCGACTATTTCCAGAGCTTTTTGGGTGCGCACAAGGCAATGGTTTACGAGCACATTCCCTTTGGGGTGGTGCTCGACGAGAATGCCTCTCTGGAGACTTTAGCTCGGTTTCCCATTGTCATGCTTCCCAATACGGCCATCCTCTCAGAGCGCGAGCTGACCACCCTTCAGGGTTATGTCGAGCGCGGCGGCAAACTGCTCGTCACCGGACAAAGTGGTCTGTTCGGACGCAGGGGTGAGCCACGGAGCGAATCATCACTGCGCGGTCTGATTGGTGCCAAACTCAAGCGGCGGCTGGATTCACTCGATAACTGGGTGTTGCTGCCGCCCCGCAAGGACCCCTTAAATGTTGGCATGGGTAAACGAACCAGGGCGGATGTGCCGGGACGGTTCTTCGCAGGCCTGAGTGAACAGGCCTGGCCCTTTCTTGTAAAAGGACCAGCATCAGTTTATGAGACGACCAGCGCCACATCCATTGGCGAGCTTTACCAGCCCCACCGGACAACACGGCAATTGGGGGGGAAGGAGGATTCAGAGGGCCGGGAATGGCCCATGAGCCCTGACACCCCAGTGGGGCCGGCGATTCTCGTCAACCCGATCGGCCAAGGGGTTGTTCTGACGCTGGCGTGTTCACCGGACTTCGCCACTGCCAGCGAGCATCACATCCCTGAAGCCCGGAAGCTTCTACGGGATGCCGTGCGGTTTTTGAACCCCACACCACGTCTGGAAATCACCGCCCCTCCTACAGTGGAGACGGTGGTGACCGACGACAGCGAAACCCGCACCCTGCGCGTTCATCTCCTGGGCTACAACTCGCCGCCCCAGACCACACCACCCAAGGGGCGCCCGTTTGTGATGCCTGCTTTGATAGAGACCCCGCCATCTTATCAGGCCACGATCCGATGTTCCGAAAGCTGGAAGAGCGTCAAAGCCATTAACCGCACCACGGTCTTACGCCAGCAGGGCAACCGCGTCGAGGTCTTTGTCAAAGACATCCATGAGGTTGTCAGCTTTCGCTACTGAGGCCAGTACCCCTCGGTATCCCCTTAAAGATTCCGCGCTGCCGTCCAAAGACTCAATTCGCAGCCGTCGCAAATCCATCCATCTACGGCTTGGCCACAACCGAACCATGCCTTGTCATCCAGTTTGAGGTAGTAAGCGCAAATTTACACCCTCTCGTGCCGGCTCGGGCACGGTTTTCGTCCGCTGCTGCCACAGACTTGCGCTTGCGTCAGCCGCCAAAGGCCAGCCTTTCAAGTGTACACACCCAGCGGGACAGATTCGCTGAATCACCTGATTGCTGCGCTGTGCCTGGTTCCCGGACTTCCGCGGAGAGACGGCCCACCCGATCGCCCGAGATAATGGTACAACAGCCCCCCCCTCAGTTTCGCCACAGACCCCACTCGCCTTCATCTCCCCTTAACTGACAGTTGACGAACACTACCGGCTAGTGCTGGGTTTCCTCTTCGGATTTGACAAGCAGCAGTGCTTTGGCTTTAAGTTGAAATGTCAGCCGACTGAACATCGCAGCTCAACCTGCCTACGAGTACTCGGGCACAAAAGCATCACCATCATGAGCATCGAACCGACCAGCACTCCATCGGCGCCCGCATCGGGCAAGAGTTTCATCGTGGTTTTAATCCTAGCCATTTTGTTGCCGGGTATTGACCGCATCTACGCCGGGCACATTGGACTGGGCATCCTCAAGTTCATCACCTGTGGGGGGTTCCTGATCTGGACGATTATTGATATCGTCTTGATCCTGACCGGTAAGTATAAGGACGGGAACGGCAACCCCCTGGTGAAGTAATTCCCCCTTACCCCACCTGGGCGCAAATTGCTCGGCTAGCAGGGTCCACCGCACACGCGGCAGGGCTTGCGGTAGGGCAGGTTCGTGCTCCGAGAGAAGCGTCGCAAGTCGTGGTAGAGCAAGTGTGCCTGCACCTTGCCAGAGACCACAGCCTGAAACCTTCTTAGGTGGCGGGTGCCGCCTGAACTTGTGGGCCGAGCGTCCGTTTCATCCAGGCCCAAAGCGCCTTCAGGCCGCGCCGCAGGCCGACATCCCGAGGTTCGCGAAGACCATAAGACCGCGCAAGTTCGAGCTCGTGCGTACGGAACCGGGGAGGCAGGGTAATCCATGCTTCCGAAGAGTTATCCTTGGCGCAGTGAATCTCGGGGTAAAGCAGTCCGCGTCCAACAAAGTAGTCACCATCTGGCAGCGCCACACGGCGGGCCGGCAGCACCAGCCAAGGGCGATATTGCAGGATGAGACGCCCGGCTTCATCGCGAAATAGCCGGCCACAGGTGCGAATGGGCGTGCTTCCGATCTTTCGCGCTGCGAAGGCCAGGATCCCCTCCGTCCTGGATGGAGCCCGGCGGTGCTTGAGGGTCATCAAATCCCAGGCGAACACGGTGCCGAAGACGCTCAGGCGGAAGGTCCATCCGGCGATGAAGTAGGCAATGATGATCAAAACCACCGACCAAAGCGCACCAAGGTAGGGATTGGCCATGGATGCTGCCAACACAGTGGTCATCAGGAACGTGCGGAAAGATTTCAACGCTGCATCCAGGAGGCCAAAAGGACTGACTAGAATCAGGACGTTAATCGCATGACCCGCGAGAAAAACCAGGATGAAGGCGGCAATGGCCAAAGGGAGCAGGAGGAGATTTAAGACGCCGACTGGGTCAATGAAAGCCAACCCGTGGTGCGGCAGTGAGGCCGACTCGTGGATGGCGGGGACGAGGGTCGCGATGAGTGGAACAAAAGCACCGGCGGCGATAAGCCCGCTCACCTTATTCTCAAACAGTTCCAGAACGTCCAGAGGTTTCTTGAGCGCTGTGGGCAGAGCCGTGCCAGCGGCGTCTTTAATAAAGACCAAGGTGACGAGGATCAAAGCGGGAAGCCAGAACCAGGGTTGTGCAAACCAAGGGAGATTCGATCGGTGCACTGGCTCGGAACGGTAGTAAGTCCAGGCACCCACCGCCCCCACCCCAAGCAGTGGTGAGATGGCAACACCAGTCAGAGTCGAGACGGCTTGCGCCGCCTCAACACCGGGCGGTGGTCTTTGGGGTGATTGCTTTTCTGAAGGCGTTGCGCCATTCACCGAAAGAGCCGTCAGAGTAAAGGCCAGCAACGAGGCCCCCACAAGGTGCATGACCGTTTTCATCGTTTCACAATTTGCCTGCCGGGGCACAGTTGCGCCACTACAAAAGGCCCTGCGTGTTCTAACCGACTGGAAGTCTGATGACAGCCGCATGAGACCAGAGCTTTGCAACGGCTCCGCTTGGGATTGGACTTGCCGCGGTGGTGCATTGGGGGCGGTGTCATTCGAAGGCTCTGGATGCAATGTGCGGTGCCGTGGACGACCCCGCAGGGGATCATTGGTACCCTCGCTTTAGCCTTGCCTTGACTCCGTCCTGCAATCACGCATCTTTGTTCCCAGAATGAACCACGGCAACCACAACGGAACGAAAACCCTCCTATGATCCCGTTCATCAGAAACCTGCGTCATGCGGCGGCCGTCGGCACGGCCGCCCTGTTGTTCACCACCGGGGCAGCCTGGGCTGCCCGCATCACCGTGGAAGACTTGATCGAGGAAATGACCTCGCTCTCCAGCATGGCAGAATTCCCCTCTCCGGCATACACCTGCAGGCAGTTTTCCTCCTACGACCGGAAGTCCAAGTCGCCCGCCGAGGATTGGTTCGCCAACGATGACCGCGGACAGTACTTGCGGGTAGAAGACCGCGGGGGGCGCAAGGAGTATGTGATGATGGATGCCGCCGGGCCGGGAGCGGTAGTGCGTATCTGGTCGGCGAACCCAGAGGGGATCATGCGCGTTTATCTCGACGGTTCAGACCAGCCGGTGATTGAGGCGCCCATGGCCGATGTGCTGGGTGGGAAATACCCTGGGCTGCCCCGCCCCATCGCAGGAGAATATAGCAAAGGGTGGAACCTTTACTTCCCAATTCCCTACGCACGCCACTGTAAGATCACAAGCGACAAAGGCACTTTCTACTACCATGTCAACTACCGCACCTACGTCCCCGGCACTGAGGTGGCCTCCTTGCAGAGCGAGGATCTGCGAAGGCTCAGCCAGCCTCTGGCCGGCCTTGTGGCCAAACTGAGCGACCCGCGCGGCGAGGCTTCTCGCCTGGGCGGCGAGAGCCAGGAATTTGATCTTAACCTGCCCGCCGGCGAGTCATTCCGGCACGAGTTTGTGGGCCCGGCCGCCGTGACGCGGATCGAGCTCAAGGTGAACCCGGCAAACGCCGAGGCTGTGTTGCGCGCTGTGGTAGTCAAAGCCACGTTCGACGGGGTGTTGTGCGTGGAAGCGCCTCTGGGGGATTTCTTTGGCACCGCGCCAGGCGTGAACCCCTACGCCGCCCTCCCGCTGGGAATGACCAAGGAAGGGGAACTCTACTGCCATTGGGTGATGCCGTTCAAGGAATCGGCGGTCTTCGAACTGGTCAATCACGGCCAAAGTGACTTCTCCTGCACCGGGGAGGTGGCGGTGAAAGACTACCAGTGGACTAGCCGCTCGATGCATTTTCATGCAAGGTGGCGCGCGCAGTTCGATGTGCCAACCCGGCCCATGGTGGACTGGAACTATCTGACCACCAAGGGCCAGGGCGTATTTGCAGGGGTGGCGTTCATGATTGACAATCCGGTGAAGGACTGGTGGGGCGAAGGGGATGAGAAGATCTACGTGGACGGCGAGACCTTTCCGTCACACTTCGGGACGGGCACGGAAGACTACTTTGGCTACGCCTGGTGCTGGCCGGGGCTGTTTACCCATGCCTACCATGCGCAACCACGTTGCGATGGTCCAGGCAACTACGGGCGCACCAGTGTAAACCGATTTCACATCCTGGACCGCATCCCCTATGCCCGGGACTTCAAGTTCGATATGGAGTTGTGGCACTGGCACCAGACCTGCAAAGTCAATATGGCAGTCATCGCTTATTGGTATGCCCGGCCAGGGGGATCGGATACCTTCAAGCCCATCGCCGCCGCTGACACGGTGCTGCGCCCCATGCCAGTCTATGTGGTGCCGAGGGTACCCGGTGCCCTCGAGGGCGAAAGTCTGCGGATCCTTCGGGTTGTCGGCACCGCCGAACCCCAAGACTGGAACGATTTGAGTGCGGGCCGCCATCTCTGGTGGCACGCCGGCATGAAACCAGGCGATGAACTCGTGCTGGCTTTTCCGGCGTCCAAAGCCGGCAAGTACCAAGTCATGGGCCGTTTCCTGCGCGCCCGCGATTACGGCATTCACCAACTGAGCATCAACGGCAAACCCGTGGGTGCACCGATGGACTTCTACAACGCCGACGTTCGCCCAACCCGCGAAACGGACCTCGGGGTGCACGAGTTAAGGGAGGGTGACAATGAGTTAACGGTTAAGATCATCGGGGCAAGCGACAAAGCCATCAAGTCCTATATGTTCGGGCTGGATTATCTGCTCCTGAAGCCCGCACCATAAAACGACAACCTGCATCGAGAACCTCACATCATTGGCTCACACGAGCCGCCTCCCAGCATGGGAGGAGACTTGGTTTCTGGCAAAGGCCAACCAGAGGAGTGGCTCAGCCCGGTTCGTTAATTTGTTTCGTCAGAAGCCGCCGTCCGGCCCATTCCTTCAGGTGGCGCCTCTCATGGCGTGTCCGGTCAGATGGCCGAGGCAGGGCAAGCATCTCCGGGGTTTCATTTATCCATGAAGTGCGCTAGTGTCTCGCGCGTCTGAATAACGTTTTTATGATGAAGATACAAAATGCCCTGGGCCTTGGCCTCGCCACTGCCACCTTCCTGATTGTAAGCCGCGTACCCGGTCAGGCTGACTGGCCACAGTGGCGGGGCCCGGCGCGCGACGCAGTCTCAAAGGAGACCGGATTATTGAAGTCCTGGCCGGAAGGGGGGCCTGCCTTGGCGTGGAAGGCCAGTGGGTTAGGAACAGGGTACTCCGGCCTGGCTATTGTCGGGGACAGGATTTACACCATGGGCGACAAAGACGGCGCGGCGTGTCTGATCGCCCTCAGTGCTACCGATGGCCAGGTCCTATGGACCACTCCCTTCGGCAAGGCGGGAGCCCCGGGATGGGGAGGATTTGCCGGACCGCGCTGCACCCCCACGGTGGATGGCGACCGTCTTTATGCGGTGGCGCAATACGGGGAGATCATCTGCGCCCAGACATCAGACGGGAAGAAGGTTTGGACAAAGCACATGGTGGACGACCTGGGTGGCGGCCTGCCGGAGTGGGGTTTTTCGGAATCGGCCCTTGTGGACGGCGACAAAGTGGTCTTCACCCCCGGCGGCAGCCAGGGGACTCTGGCGGCATTGAATAAGCAAACGGGCGAAGTGATCTGGCGTTCGAAGGATTGGACTGATCCGGCTCATTATTCCTCGATCATTGCGGAGGATATCGCGGGGGTGAGACAATACATCCAACTAACGCCGGCCAGCGTGGCGGGCGTGTCGCCAAAGGATGGCAAGATCCTCTGGAAAGCGCCCCGCAAGGGTGCCACGGCGGTGATCCCGACTCCAATCTACGCCGAAGGTCATGTCTACGTTTCCTCCGGCTATGGTATCGGCTGCAACCTTTTCCAAGTTGGGCAGGAGGGCGGGGTCTTTCAGGTCAAACAAGTCTATGCCAACAAGGTCATGGTCAACCATCACGGGGGTGTAATCAAGGTGGGTGACTATCTTTATGGTTACTCCGATGGCAAGGGCTTGACCTGTCAAAACTTCAAGACGGGGGAAGCGCTTTGGGCGGAGAAAGAGAAGATGAAGAAGGGCGCCGTGGCCTACGCAGACGGGATGCTGTATTGCCGCGAGGAGGACAGCGGCACCATGTTGCTGGTCGAGGCTTCGCCCTCTGGCTACAGCGAAAAGGGGCGTTTCAAACAACCGGACCGAGCCAAGGAAAAGAGCTGGCCTCATCCGGTCATTTGCAATGGCAGGCTTTACTTGCGGGATCAGAACTTACTACTCTGCTACGATATCAAGGCGAGGTAGAGGGAACTGATCAGGTGTTGCTATGACCACGCGCTATCTGGCGTGCGACCTCGGGGCCACCAGCGGTCGCTTGATGCTGGGCACAATACAGGATGGGCGGTTGGCGCTCGAGGAGTTGCACCGCTTTTCAAACGGGCCAGTCAAGGTGGGAACCTCGCTGCACTGGGACATTCAGGCGCTGTTTGCTGCATTGAGAGCTGGCTTGAAAAAAGCGGCTGACAGAAAGTTGCCCGTGACCAGCATCAGCACCGACTCATGGGGGGTGGACTATATCCTCTACGATGACCGGGACCGGATCATCGAGCCCACCTTTTGCTATCGCGACAGCCGTACAGAACAAGGTGTGCGCCATGCCCAAAGCAAGGTTAGTTGGGAGGAGATCTATGAAGAAACCGGCATCCAGTTCATGGCCTTGAACACGATCTATCAGCTTGCCGCCGAAGCACCGGACCGTCTGGAGCGCGCAGCCCGGTTGTTGTTGATCGGGGATGCCTTCAACTACTACTGCTCGGGTGTCGCCAGACACGAGGAATCACTGGCCAGCACCACCCAGCTCTATAACCCCAGATCACGCGCCTGGTCCGACACTCTGCTCAGCAGGCTCGCCATTCCCAAGCATCTCTTCACCCCGGTTGTGCCATCGGGAACCCGCCTGGGCCCATTGCAGCCAGAGTTGGCCGCAGAGGTGAACCTTCCCGAGATGGAAGTAGTCGCCAGTTGCTCCCACGACACGGGTGCCGCAGTCGCGGCCGTGCCAGCTTTGGGAGAGGATTGGGCTTACCTGAGCTCCGGCACCTGGTCTTTGATTGGGTTGGAGCTGGCCGCACCGGTCATCACCCGCGAAAGCCGCGAATTCAGTGTCACCAATGAGGTGGGCTTCGGCGGCAGCATCCGGTTCTTGAAGAACATCGTTGGCATGTGGATCGTTGAAGAATGCCGCCGCGAATGGGCCCAGGAGGGCCGGAATTACGATTACAGCACTCTTGATCGAATGACCGCTGAGGCCAAACCTTTCGTATCCTTGATCAATCCCAACGACTCGCGCTTTGTATCGCCCGACAATATGCCGGGCAAGATCGCGGCCTTCTGCCGTGAGACCAGCCAGCCTGTGCCTTCAAGCCCTGGCGCGATGTTGCGCTGTGTCTATGAGAGTCTCGCACTTCTTTACGCCATGATGCGCGACCGCCTGGAGAAGTTGACGGGGCGGCAGATTCGCCAACTTCACATCGTGGGCGGTGGCAGCAAGAATGATTTGCTTAACCAGTTCACGGCCAACGCACTGGGAGTACCGGTCCTCGCCGGCCCCAAAGAGGCCACTGCCCTCGGCAATATCATCGTTCAGGCAATTGCGATGGGGCATCTGACGTCCCTGAAGGAGGGCCGGGAGGTTGTCCGATCCAGTGTGGAACTCACCGCCTATGAGCCGCAGGAGGAGCCCGTCTGGAGAGAAGCTCGGGAACGATTTGCCGAACTGATATCCCCAAGGGCCGTGGGGTTCTAAAATGACTGAAAGGTCAGCTTAAGCCAAACGATCTATCACCGGCACGGCACCCCAGGGTGGCTTCCTTTGTCACCAGAACTGGTGACTGGCGCACTATCAGCGACCGGATACTATGTGAACAGTTCTCAATTCTGTGTGCGGAAGAGCCGGGAAAAAGCCCGGCTCTTCTGGTTTTAGGGCAGCGGTCAACGCCCGGGACGCCGTAGAGAGCGAACGTGGTTGCAGGGAAACATCCTCACTTGCCAAGGGCTTTGTTCAAGTCACCGACAGTCTTGCTGGCATCGTTAACTGCTGACGAGGCCAGAGCCTTTTGAATCTGCTCCTTCAGACCATCAATCAGTTTCTGTTGCTCCGGCGTCAACTTGAGGCCGGCAATTTTCTGCTGAATGACTTGCAACGCCTCGTTGTATTTCTTCTCCGCCATCAGGCCTTTGACCTGGTCAATTACCGTCTGGAACTGCGACTGAGCGGCCTGAGCGGCAGCGGCAGCCTGAGTTTGAACCGTAGCGGCAGCCTTCCTGGCAGCGTCCTGTACTTGTTCGGCGACGGCTGTTGCGCCTTGTTGCAGTTCGGACGCCACTCCTGGAGCGGCTTTTGAGTCGGCAGCGGCTGGCTTTTGTTCCTCGTGCTTGCCGCAGGCAGTCAGCAAAGCCGCCGCGACAATTGTGCAACCGGTCAGCTTAAGCAGGGATACGGTCTTGGTAATCATAATTTTGAAACGAGAATCTCTGGAAGAACATACACCAATGTCTCCGGCGTTCAAGGACGGTATAAGCGCCGCCATCAACCCAGGCATGCCCGCCTTAACACCTCCCAGCAAATCCACCTGTCCTATATCGGAGACGACCCGAGCACATCAGCATTCCATGCGCCCGGAGTGGCGGGGCCATGCCTCAGACGAGACTGCCTGTCATTCAATCCAGACTGGGAAAGCGGTGGCGGCGACTGGCCACCCATCGGTAGGCTTCATCCCGCCAGAGTTTTGGAAGTCCTCCGGCCAGAAGAAGTACCCTCCACGATCCGCCCAGCCCGCGAGCGACGGCAAGCACTGCGTCGCCACGCAACAGGGCTCGCCCATTCTGAATAACTACCAAGGTATCAAGTCCATCAGGATTCAATCCCCATGCACGGCACAGGCCAACTCCGAGCGCCGAGTTGAGTGGCGCCAGCACAAACATCCCGTGTTTGTCGTGACGGGCCACCAGCCGGGCGACCCACCGGCAGAGTGGGCACTCACGGTCGTAAAGCAGAACCGAATCCATTGATTAAAATGAGCTTGGGATCGTCTTTTTTCAATAGAGTGTTGCGGCCAAGCAACCCGTCCATTCAAGCGGAAGCCTCATGGTGGGGCTTCCCTGAGAAAGGAACTGTATGAAGAAATGGATACTGACGGCCATCATAGCAGCGAGCACCGCCGCGCCAGCCAATGCTGGCTGGAGTTTCGGCATCTCGCTGGGCTTTGGCGCGCCAGTTTATTGCGCGCTTGCACCGGTGGTGGTAACGCCGCCTTCGGTGGTAGTCGCTCCCCCACCGGCCTACGTGGCGGCCGCTGTGGTGCTGCCGCCGCGGCCGGTTTGTGCACCACCTCCGGTGGTCGTGGCAGCGCCAGTGGTGCTTCCACCACCGGTTTGGGTTGGACCGCCCTGCGGCCACATTGTTGTCCGCCACCGTCATCGTTGCTGGTGAACCGTGGGACGACTCGATCCAAATGGGCCGCCTGCCGTTGGCGGCCCTTCTTCCATGAGCGTCACTGAAACATAAATGCCAAAAACCCAGGCTTCCTTCCCTAACGAAGTGCGAGGAAAGGCATCGTTGACGACGCCCCCCTTTAACACCATCCGGGTATCTGGAGGTCCGTTGTCTGACAGCAACCTTCCCAGTAGGCCATTGAGGAAGGAAGTCAGATTCTGGCCTCCACGTGCATTGTCTCCCGTGGGATGCTCTTCCATGCACAGGCAGTAGTGAACAACTCAGCGAGGAGTAAAACGGGAGGGGGTCATCACCGCACATGCCTGAAGGGACAGACTCAGGACGTTGTGGCTTGAGGTTGTTTTCGAGGCTTCCTTTAGCGCCGGCGTTTCTGCTCTAATGCCGCAGGATGTTCGAGTTGCTCAAGACCGATCCGTCATCGAAAGCCCGCCTGGGGCGGCTGACCACCAGCCGGGGCGTGATTGACACCCCGGTGTTCATGCCCGTGGGCACCCAGGCCAGCGTGAAAGCTCTGGATCCGCGAGAGCTGGCCGAGATGGGCACTCAGATCATCCTGGGTAATACGTATCACCTCTACATTCGCCCGGGACTGGAGGTTCTTCGCACTGTCGGGGGTCTGCACCGCTTCATGAGCTGGCCCGGACCGATCCTGACCGACAGCGGTGGCTTTCAGGTGTTCAGTCTGTCCAAGATCCGGAAGGTGCGACCCCATGGGGTCGAATTCCGCTCCCATGTGGACGGCTCGCCTTTATTTCTCGGGCCCAAGGAGGCTATGTTTATTCAACGCGAATTGGGATCGGATATCGCGATGACTTTTGACGAGTGCCCGCCTCATGACGCACCGCCTCGCGAGCAACGGCTGGCTGTTGAACGCACCATTCGGTGGGCGCGCGAATGTCGCGAGCAGCCGCGGGGAGCCGGGCAGGCAGTTTTTGGAATTGTCCAAGGCGGGTCAAACGCCGCCCTGCGCGAGGAGTGCGCCAGGGCCCTGGTAGCGATGGACTTTGACGGCTACGCCATTGGCGGAGTCAGTGTGGGGGAACCGGAGCCGGAGATGATGAAGGCGATAGAACTCACCGAGCCGTTTCTTCCGGCGAGCAAAGCCCGTTACGCGATGGGGCTGGGCACCCCTGCTCAAATCGTCGAACTGGTGGCCCGCGGCGTGGACATGTTTGATTGCGTATTGCCGACCCGGGTCGCGCGCAATGGGACGGCTTTTACAAGACGGGGCACCTTCGCGATTAAGGGCGGCGCGGTAAAGGCTGATGCCGGCCCCATCGAGGAAGGCTGCCGCTGCTTTGCCTGCAAGCATTTCTCTCGCGCCTATATCCGCCATCTTCTTAATGTGAATGAGATCTTAGGCCTGCGGTTGGTGAGCATCCACAACTCCCACATGTATATGCAAGTGATGGCGGACATTCGGAGCCACCTTGCCGCGGGAACCTTCGCCGAGTTTCGACGTCAATTTGTCGCGAACTATGTCCCCACGCGCCGGGTGCT